>OGZH01001125.1_pt1 | contig 17365 bp, 17 predicted proteins | sample 1576741 | NCBI WGS metagenome assembly OGZH01 (sample SAMEA3541560, study PRJEB24748) | human gut metagenome | biome: human gut; feature: human-associated habitat; material: faeces | place: China | collected 2012 | reverse complement strand
ATGTAGACGGTTATCCGGGTGAGAGTTGCTATAACTGTCTGATGCCGGGGCGAGGTTTGTGATCACACAGGTACGTTGTTGATTTTGGATGAAATCCAGTCAGGCTACGGGCGGAGCGGGAAATTCTTTGCTTATCAGTACGCGGGGATCGAGCCGGACGTGATCACTATGGCGAAAGGAATGGGCAACGGATTCCCGGTAGCCGGAGTATTGATTCGCAAGTCGATCAAGGCGGAGAAGGGGATGTTGGGAACCACATTCGGGGGAAATCATTTGGCTTGTACGGCTGGGATTGCCGTGTTGGATGTGATCAAGGACGAGCAATTGGTGGAAAATGCCGATCGTGTCGGTGGGTATCTGATGGAGCGATTAAAAGTTTTGAACGGGGTGATTGAAGTTCGGGGAAAGGGATTGATGGTTGGGGTGGATATTGATATTCCTCATTCGATTTTCCGTCGTCGTTTGTTGGCGAATCAACACGTGATCACGGGAAATAGCGGGAAAAACACCTTGCGTTTATTGCCCCCGTTGTGTATTACTCGGGAGGAAGTTGATGAGTTTGTCGCTCGGTTTAAACAAGTAATGAATTAACAGATGAAATGTAAAGTCATAAAAATCGGGGGTGCCTTGATCGAGGATGCGGGACTGCTGAGCCGGTTGTGCCGGAAGTTCGCATCGATGACTTCTCCTTTTGTTATCGTGCATGGTGGCGGGACTTTTGCCGGGCAGCTTGCGGAACGATTGGGGATTCCCCGCAAAATGATTGACAAGGTGGAACAAATGTATCCGGCGGTCAAAAACAAAGATTAGCAATAGCAAGAGCAATAGCAAGAAGTCCAGAAATTTATATATTTGATGACAGTTTTTCAGCGTTAGATTATAAAACAGATTTTTTATTAAGAAAAGCATTAAAAGAATACACAAAAGATGCAACTAGTTTGATTGTAGCACAAAGAATTGGAACAATAATGAATGCAGACAAAATAATAGTATTAGAAGATGGTGTTTCAGTAGGAATGGGAACACATAAAGAGCTATTAAAAAACTGTGATGTATATAAAGAAATAGCACTATCACAATTATCAAAGGAGGAATTAGAAAATGCGGAATAGAAAATAATAATGAAAAAACTCCTAGAAGAATGCCAAGAGGACCAATGGGAGGTCCAGGAGCTGGTGCAGGTGAAAAAGCAAAAGATTTTAATAGTGCAATAAAAAGATTGTTTAGTGAATTGCATGGTTTTAAAGCAGTTATATTAGTTGCATTAATTTTAGCAATAGCTGGTTCAATTTTATCAATAAGTGCACCAAATATATTATCAGATTTAACAGATGAAATTTCCACAGGATTAGTAGTTAATAAGGACAATATGCAAGAACTTTCAAGCAAAATAACTGAAAATTTTAGTCAAGAAAAAATGGCAGATGTAATGCCTAAAATATTACAAATGAATTTATCAAAAGATTCTATTACACAAATAATGTCATCACAAGACATTAGTACAGAAGATAAACAAAAATTTCAAGATGTAATTAAACAACCAAGCGAATCAGAAAAGCAAGATGAATTATTTAAAAGTATTGCTCAGTTACCAGAAAGCATTTTAAATATAATTCTACCAGATTCTACATATGAAGGAAAAGAAATTTCTTCTAAAGATAAAATAGAATTATTAACATTAATTTCACAAATGCAAGATGGTGAAAAAAATACAAATATAACAATACCTGAAAGTATGAAAGATATTTTATTTTCTGAATTTGAAATAGATGGCACAAAAATTTCTACAGATGATCAATATAAATATATAACAGAAATGAGTACTTTAACTGAAGGAACAAGTGCAAGCGAGTTATATGCTAAAATAGATAAAGTGCCAGAATCTATACAAAAAGTTGTTAAACCATTTATGAATATAGATAAAATTAAAAAGATAACTTTAATATTAGTATGTATTTATTTAGCAAGTGCATTATGCACATATATTCAATCAATATCAATGACTATAGTAGCAAATAAATTTGCAAAAGGCTTACGAAGTAGAATTTCTACAAAAATAAATAAATTACCATTAAAATATTTTGACAGACATCAAACTGGTGATATTTTATCAAGAGTAACAAATGATGTTGATACAATAGCTCAATCAATGAACCAATCACTTGCAACATTGGTAAGTAGCGTTACATTATTTTTAGGAACAATTATAATGATGTTTGTTACAAATTGGATATTAGCAATTACAGCAATTGTAGCAAGTTTAATAGGATTTATTGGAATGATTTTAATATTAAAAAAATCACAAAAATATTTTATTGCAAGACAGGAAAATTTAGGAAATTTAAATGGTCATATAGAAGAAGTATATTCTGGACTAAATGTTGTAAAAGCATATAATGGTAGAAAAAAGGCTGATGAAGAATTTGATAAATTAAATCAAAAGGTTTGTGACAGTAATAGAAAAAGTCAATTTTTCTCTGGATTAATGATGCCAATAATGAACTTTATAGGTAACTTTGGTTATGTAGCTGTATGTATAGTTGGAGCATTATTAGCAGCAGATGGAAGTATTTCATTTGGTGTAATAGTTGCATTTATAACATATGTAAGATTATTTACATCACCATTATCTCAAATTGCACAAGCAATGACATCATTACAATCAACAGCTGCAGCAAGTGAAAGAGTATTTGAGTTTGTTGATGAAGAAGAAATGACAAATCAGAGCAATATAACAAAAACTCTAGATAGAAAAAATGTAAAAGGAAAAATAGAATTTAAAAATGTTGTATTCCAATATGATAATAATGATAAGCCAACAATAAAAGATTTTACAGCAACAGCACTTCCAGGACAAAAGGTTGCAATAGTAGGTCCAACAGGAGCTGGAAAAACAACAATGGTAAATCTTCTTATGAAATTTTATAATATAAATTCTGGTGATATAAAAATAGATGGGGTGTCAACAAAGGATTTAACAAGAGAAAATATACATGATTTATTTACAATGGTATTACAAGATACTTGGTTATTTAATGGTACAATAAAAGAAAACATAATATATAACAGACAAAATGTTACAGACGAAATGGTAAAGGAAGTATGTAAAGAAGTTGGATTACATCACTTTATAAAAACATTACCAAATGGATATGATTCAAAAATATCAGATAATGATAGTGTATCAGCAGGACAAAGACAATTACTTACAATTGCAAGAGGAATGATACATGATGCACCATTCTTAATATTAGATGAAGCAACATCAAATGTAGATACAAGAACAGAAGGGCTAGTACAAAAAGCAATGGATAAGCTAACAGAAGGAAAAACATCTTTCATAATAGCACACAGATTATCAACAATAAAAAATGCCGATTTAATCTTAGTAATGAAAGATGGAAACATTATAGAGCAAGGAAACCATGAACAACTAATGACACAAAAAGGATTCTATGCTGACTTATATAATTCACAATTTGAACTTTAATAAAAAAGAGATTTGAGTTAATTATTAACTTAAATCTCTTTTTTTAATAATAATAATATTTTGCTCTTAAGCTTCTTTTTTATTTAAAAATTTATATACAAAAGCAGCTATTGTTGCACCAACTAATGGAGCCACAATAAATACCCATACTTGCAATAATGCAGTACTATTTGGTAATAGTATTTTTGAAAATACAGCTGGAGCTAAACTTCTTGCTGGATTTACTGAAGTTCCTGTAAAAGGAATTCCTAATATGTGTACGAATGCTAAAGTTAAACCAATTATTAATCCAGAAATTGAAGATTTTTTCTCGTCTGAAGTTACACCTAATATTGTATATATAAATACAAATGTAAGGATAGTTTCTACAATAAAAGCACCCAACATATTGATTTCTAGAGATGATGAAGCATCAAATCCGTTTGCTCCAAAACCAATTAAAGTAATATCATAAGATGTACAAGAAATTATTGCCCAGAAAAGTGCAATTCCAGCAAAACCACCTAAAACCTGTGCTATAACATATCCAATAAAATCTTTTACTGATATTTTTCCATTTATTAACATTGCTAAAGAAACTGCTGGATTAACATGACATCCAGAAATATTACCAATTACATAAGCCATAGCTACTATAGATAAACCAAAAGCTAATGCTGTTACTAGTAATGATCCTCCAGTTATTGCTGCTGTTCCACAACCAAATAATACAAGAACTGCAGTACCGATAAATTCACATAAATATTTTCTCATATGTGTCCCTCCTTATAAAATTTATATGAAAATTATATTTCTAAAGAATACATATGTCAAGAGTTTAAACAAGCAAAAAAAGTAAAAAATTTAAGGTAAGAAAGAGAACCGTCCACTTTTCTCACAGTTTAATTTCTTACAGCGAGTTCGGCTAATTTTAAGGCATCTTCAAGATTGTCAGCTACACATATAAATCCTGCATTATGGCAGAAGGTTGCTGTTGATACTCCAGTTACTTTTTGTAATTCTTCATTTCTTAAACCACACCATGTATCAGGAAATTTTTTTCTATTTGCAAAACTTCCAAGCTCTTTTGGAATTGCTTTTATTGTATATCCTTTTCGATTTGATTTAAAAACAGCATATAATATATTTTGTGCCTTAGGATTAGTTGATTCTAATACAAATTCTTGATATGGCATAAATTTATCTAAAATCATTATTCCATTTTCGGATTTTTCAATTGCTTGCTCAACAAACTTTTTAGCATCACATTTGGCAATTGTTGATTCAATTTTATTATTAAAAATCTTTTTGGCAATTTGCAAGGCTTCTTTAAATTTTTCATCAGAATCAATATCTTCATTCCAGTTGGGATTAAAGCCTTCAATTACATCAGATAGTGTTACTAATTTTATATCAATATTTTCATATTTTATTTGCCCATTATCTCCTGCATCTATAAATTGAACAAAATTTTTGTCAAACATGTAAAAACAATCTTCAATATTGTTTGCATTTTTTTGCTCTAAAAATTTTCTACCAAAAGCTTTCCAAACCAAGCCGAAAGCTGCATATTTTATACCAGAATTTCTTTGACCATTTCCGCCAATTTGATGATGATCAAATTCTCCACCACCAATATCATATACAAATTTATTATCTAAATTAAGACCATCTACTTCAGGCAGCCTAATTAAATTAATTTCACCATAAATTTCCTCTAACAATATTGTAGCAAAAATTTCATCAGCATGAAATTTACCAGCATGTGTAACAAAATTTGCATTATCAAGATTTCTTACAATATTAATCATAATATTTATTCTCCTTCACATAAAAATTTTATAAAATATTTTTATCATATATATATTTATTTGGCAAGAACAAAAGAAAACAACAATAATCTACACTAGACTGCAATCAGAATATAATTATAATTTTATAATATTTTGGAAATGTTTTTTCTACCGTGAATTATAATAAAATAAACATAAAAATTTTGATAGACAAAACTTTACATAAATTCAAAAACATGGTATACTAATAAATGTGAAATTTATGTTTATTAGTTGATGTAAAAATATATCATATAAATGAAAAAAGGAAAAATTTGACTTAAAACATATTTTGAAATTTGTTTTAAGTCTGTTTTTTTAGCCAATAATCATAATAAAAAAATAGAGTAGGGGAGAAAATATGAAATTTAATGAGTTAAATTTATCAGAAAAATTATTAAAAGCATTACAGGATATAGGATATGATGAGACAACAGAAATACAAGAAAAATCAATACCAGAAATTATGAATGGAAATGATATAATAGGATTATCACAAACAGGTACAGGAAAAACTGCTGCTTTTGGTATTCCAGCAATTGAAAATGTTGATGTAAAAAATAAAAAAACACAAATATTAATATTAGCACCAACAAGAGAGCTAGCTTGCCAAATTACAGATGAATTAAGAAAATTTACAAAATATACTGAAAATTTAAAATTGCTTACTGTATATGGTGGTCAACCAATAGAAAAACAAATAATACCATTAAGAAAAGGAGTTCAAGTAGTAGTTGGAACGCCTGGTAGAATAATGGATCACATGAGAAAAAAGACTATAAAATTATCAAATGTAAAAATGGTTATATTAGATGAAGCAGATGAAATGCTAAATATGGGATTTAGAGAAGATATTGAAACAATTTTGCAAGAAGTTCCAGAAGAAAGACAAACATTGTTATTTTCTGCAACAATGAATGAAAAGATAATGGCAATCACAAAAAAATATTTAAAAAATCCTAAAAAAATAAAAATAAAAGCAAAAGAGCTAACAGTAGAAAATATTGACCAAATAGCTTTTCAAACAAAAAATAATATGAAAGACGAAATTACAACAAGAGTTATTGATTTATACAAACCAGAAAAATTGATAGTATTTTGTAACACAAAGAAAAAAGTTGACCAATTACATGATTACTTAAAATCTAAAAAATATAATGTCGATGTTATACATGGTGATATAAAACAAGATCAAAGAGATAGAACAATTAAAAAGTTTAAAAAAGGTGATGTAAAAATTCTTATAGCAACAGATGTTGCTGCAAGGGGAATTGATATTGCAAATTTAGATTTAGTTATTAATTATGATATTCCACAAGAAAATGAGTATTATGTACATAGAATTGGAAGAACAGGTAGAAATAAAAATGTAGGAAAAGCAATAACATATGTTGTTGGTAAAGAAAAAAATAAATTACAAGAAATAGAGCATTATGCAAAAACAAAAATATCTTATGGAAAAATACCAACAGTGTCTGAAATAAATAAAGCAAAAGATACAGAATTTGTTAAATCTGTTACAGATATAATGAGTAAAAAAGAATTTATTAAATCAGATATTTTTGATGAACTAATATCAGATCAAAATATAGATTTAAAAGACTTAGCAAAAGCAATGTTTACAATAATAAATGGAAAGCAAGAGCAAAACAATACTTCAGAAAATAGCTATGAACCAGATGAAAATGGATATGTAAGATTATTCTTTAGTTTAGGTAAAAAAGACAAAATAATGGTAAAAGACATAATAGGAAGTATGTCAGCAAACACAGCAATATCAGGTAAAGAAATAGGAAAAGTAAATATATTAGACAAATTTTCTTTTGTTGATGTACCAGTAAACTATGTAGATGAAGTTTTAACTGGTATGAAAGATAAGCCAATAAAAGGAAAAAATGTAAATATAGAAATAGCAAATTCTTAAATTTGAAACTTGAAAAAAATAACAATATATATTAAAATAAAGCAGTAGAAACTTCATAAAGGAGGAAATTTTATGGAAGAAAATCAAAAAGTTATTAAAGAAAAGAAAAATTACGGATTGGGTATTGCATCACTAGTATTAGGAATATTATCTGTAGTAACAATGTGCTACATAGTTGTATCTGTAATATTTGGTGTTTTATCAATAGTTCTTGGTATAGTAAGTTGTATTATTGAAAAGAAAGGTATAGGAACAGCAGGACTAATTATAGGCATAGCAAGTATTTCGGTTACAATATTCTTATACATTGTTTTAGGTGTAATGGAACTTGATTTACTAATGGTACCAGATTGGTATAAATTCTAATAAGTTAATATTAATAAAATGAGCGTATTATTAACATTATGTTAAAGCGTTCATTTTTTATATAGAAAATATAATTATAACAAGAAATAATAAGGAGATAAAATGGCAATTCCAATAGATTTAAACAGAGCTTTAGAAAATCAATTAAATCAAATTATAAATATGCAAAATATAAATGAAAAAGCAAAATCAATAAGTGAAAAATACAGAAAAAATGATAATGATGGTAAAAGATTACTAACTGAATCAGATGAAGCAGTAGCATATGCTCTTTCAAGAATGCCTGCAACATATGAGGCTGATTATAGTGCAATAAACAAAACTTTAGAAAATAACAATTTTAATATAAATACAGTATTTGATATAGGAGCTGGAACAGGATCTGCAACATGGGCAATTACAGAATTAGTAGATAATTCACCTAATATAACATGTTTTGAAAGAGAAGATTCAATGATAAAAGTTGGTAAAAAATTAATGTCATATTCTGAAAAATTGAAAAACACAGAATGGAAAAAGTTTGACATTGTAAAAGATGAAATTAATCAAACAGCAGATTTTATAATGGTATCATATATGATAAATGAATTACCAAAAAATGAAGTAAATAAAATAATTTCAAAACTGTGGAAAGCAACAAATAAAATTCTATTTGTGATAGAGCCAGGAACACCACGAGGATTTTCAAATATAAAACAAATACGCTCTCAATTATTACAAGAAAATGCGCATATAATTGCACCATGTCCACATGAAAATGAATGTACATTACCACAAGATGATTGGTGTCAATTTACAGCAAGAGTGCAAAGAAGCAAAATACATAAACTTTTTAAAGATGGTCAACTATCATATGAAGATGAAAAATTTTCATATATAGCATTTTCAAAACAAACTGTAAATATAGCAGATAATAGAATATTAAGACATCCAATAATTAATAAAGGATATACTGAATTTAAGATATGTACTAAATTAGGTATACAAAATATGAAATTATCAAAAAAAGATGGATATAAATATAAAAAATCAAAAAAGAAAAATGCAGGAGACTGCATATAAAAAAAGCGATTAAATTTTTTTATTTAGTCGCTTTTCTTAATACAATATGATACAATACCAAAAAATAATATTATTATAATTAGCATATAATAAAATAAAAGAAAAAATTTTATAAGGAAGTTGATTAATGAAAAAAATTGAAATTAGTGAATATAAGAAAAAAGATATAACAATTTATATAATATTAAGAGTTTTAGTAATTGCAACAATGATAATTCAATTATTAAGGGGAAATTTCGAGAATGTTTTTATGTGTGTACTTACATTAATTTTATTTTTAATTCCAATATTTATTGATAGAAAATTAAACATAAAATTACCAGATACACTTGAAAAAATAATATTATTATTTATTTTTTCTGCGGAAATTTTAGGAGAGGTCCAAAATTTTTATGGAATATTTAAAAATTGGGATACAATGCTTCATACGATAAATGGTTTTTTATGTGCTGCAATAGGTTTTTCAATGATTGATATTTTAAACAGGTCAGAAAAATTCCATGCTAAAATGGAGCCGATTTTTGTAGCTTTAGTAGCATTTTGTTTTTCAATGACAATTGGAGTGTTATGGGAATTTTTTGAGTTCGGGATGGATACTGTACTTAAAACAGATATGCAAAAAGATAGAATTGTGCAGACAATATCATCAGTGGAGCTTAATCCAGATAAAAAGAACAATGCAATTGTAATAAATAATATAAATAAAACAGTAATATATTACACTGATCAAAATGGAATGCAAAAAGAACAAGTAATAGATGGTGGATATTTAGATTTAGGTATAAAAGACACTATGAAAGATTTACTAGTCAATTTTGTAGGTGCAATAGTGTATTCACTTATAGGTTATTGTTATATTAAAGGCAGAGATGGATATAAATTTGCAGAATGGTTTATTCCAAAAAGAAAAACTGCACAAGAAATAGAACAAACAAAATTAGAGGATTTATTAATAAAACAAAATAAATTAGAAAAACGAAAAAAGAAGAAAAATAAGTAGTAATAAGGAGAATTAAAATGGAAAAAACAAATGAAAATATTGTACAAAAAAATTTAGAGAAAAACAATGAAGAGAATAAAGCAAAAAAAAATAAGACTATATTTGGTTTTTCAATATGGAGATTAATAGCATATTTTATTATATATAGTGTTTTAGGATTTGTAATAGAAACTGCATTTGGTGCAGTAACAAAAGGAGTAATAGAAAGTAGAAAAAGCTTTTTATATGGTCCTTTTTGCGCAATATATGGTTTAGGTGCAGTTGTTATGATACTGTGTTTGCAACCATTTAAAAAGAATAATAATACATTATTTTGGGGCGGATTTGTTGTTGGCTCTATAATAGAATATTTAGTTAGTTTAATAGGTGAATTAATATTTCATGTTATTTGGTGGGATTATTCGGACATGCCACTAAATATAAATGGGAGAGTTTGTGTATATTTTTCAATTTTTTGGGGATTACTTGGAATTTATTTAGTATCATATATAAATCCTAAAATTGATAAATTAATAAACTTTATAAAAAGAAAAATATCAGATAAGGCTTTAAAAATAATAGAAATGATAACTGCGGTATTTTTAATTGTTGATTGTCTATTAACAGCATATGCGCTAAAAGCTTTTTATATAAGAATGGTAAAATTACATAATATTAATATTGGAAATGTAGAAATGATAGATAAAGAATATGATAAAATATATGGAAATAAAAAGAAATCTGATTTTATATACAAATATTTGGGAGATGAAAAAATGATAAAAACTCTTCCAAACTTAAAATTACAAGATAATGATGGAAAAATAGTATATTTTGATAGTTTATTACCAGATATACAAACATATTATTATAAATTTTCAGACAAAGGAATAAGGCAAAAGATAGTACAAGATGTTGAAAAGGTTCAAAAGAAGGGTGAATAAAATGGAGGGAAAAATGAAAAAGAAAATTATTATAATATCATTAATTAGCGTAATTGTTATAATAGGAATTATTGTAGGAGTTTTGTTATTACATAAAAATAAGACTCCAGAAAATCAAAAAAATGAAATGGAAGAAAATGAAACTAAAATTGAAAATATAGAAACTAAAAAATCAGCATTAGAAAAAAATCTAACAATTGGAAACTCTTGGGAATCAGAAGGAAAAAGTTTTGCACAGTTTAGTTTAGAAATTTATAATAATTCAGAAGAAACAATTAAAGATTGGTATGTTAATTTATATGCAACTAATATCGAAATAACACAAATATGGAATGGAAAAAGTACAATTGAAAATGGTATATTAAAAATAACACCTGAGGAATATAATATGGAAATACAGTCTAAGCAAAAAATTGAAGTTGGATTTATTGCAAATTCATCTTCAAAAGAAGACTTAAATAATATGAAATGCATAGATGAAACTTCAAATGAAATTCAAAATGATAATAAAGAGGAAAATATGAAAAATACTGTACAAGAAGAAAGTAAAGAGCAAAAAGAAGAAAAATCTAATGGACAAACTCCTGTTGCTAAATATGGAAAGTTGTCTGTTAAAGGAACAAACTTAGTAGGAAGCAACGGAGATGTTGTTCAATTAAAAGGTGTAAGTACACATAGTATATCTGCATTTCCACAATATATAAACAAAGAAACGTTTAAAGAAATGCGTGATAGCTGGAATATAAATGTAGTAAGAATTGCCATGTATAGCAATCCTAATGATGGATATAAACCAGAGCTACATAACAAAGTAAAAGAAGCGGTAAATTATGCAACAGATTTAGGTTTATATGTAATAATAGATTGGCACATACTACAAGATAATAATCCAAACACATATAAAAATGAAGCCATAAAATTTTTCGAAGAAATGGCAACAGAATTTAAAAATAATGATAATGTATTATATGAAATATGCAATGAACCAAATGGAAATGTAAAATGGGATAAAGATATAAAACCATATGCAGAAGAAGTAATAACAAAAATAAGAGCAATTGATCCAGATTCTGTAATAATAGTAGGAACACCAACATGGTCACAAGATGTAGACATAGTAGCAAACAACCCAATAACAGATTATGAAAATATAATGTACACACTACATTTTTATGCAGCAACACACAAAGATGATCTAAGAAAAAAATTAAAAACTGCACACGAAAAAGGACTACCAATATTTGTAACAGAATTTGGAATAAGTGACGCTAGCGGAAACGGAACAGTAAGTGAATCAGAAGGAGATAAATGGATAGACCTATTAAACAGCTACAACATAAGCTGGGTATGCTGGAACCTATCAAACAAAAACGAAACTTCAGCAATACTAAACAGCAACTGCAACAAAACAACAGGTTTCCAAGAAAGCGACCTCTCACAACAAGGAAAATGGCTACTAAAAAAACTAAAATAAAAAAATGGGAAAAGGGGACGGTTCTCTGTTCCCATTTTTTGGAAAATAGGAACAGATATTCAAAAAAAATCTTTATAATGAAAATGACATAACATTACTAATATGTAAAAGCCAGATATGTGAATAGATATCTTCACATATCTGGCTTTATTGTATAATAACAAGAATAATTATCTATTAAGCGTAAATAGCATAGTATTAGTAAAAGCACACTGGAATACTCCAAGCACAATAGAAGTAATTCCTCCAGCTTTGTTTTTTTGCACTCTAAACTCATAAATACCATAACTAATTGAGTTAATTAAAATATAAATCGTAACAATACAAACAATAAATTTAATCACAAATAATCACCTCACTAAGATTCACCAAATAAAGAGCCGGATTTCAATGTTAATTCAACATTCACATTAAAAAAGCAATTTTTATAATTTGCAAGCCAATCAGCTTTTTTCCACTCATCAAGAGTTAAATAATTTTTTACAGCATATTTTCCAAAACCAGAAATATCAGAATTATATGCTAAAGAAGTAGTATACAAGTAATTTTCTAGTTTATTTTGAATATATTTTTCAGCATAATTTTTTATTTCATTTAAAGATTCTTCAGTATTGTAATATGTGTTTGAATCTAACGATAAACCATATCCAATTAAATAAACATCAATGCTTATGAGAGGAGAGTTATTTATAATATCTACAGAACATTTTGTTTTTTTGGTAGAAGTAATAAGTAAATCGATATAATTGTTTTTTTCATATGGATTAGGTATTGAAAGAGTACATTGCTTAAAGTCATTATTAATAATTAAGTGACAAATACTATCCAATCCAGTAAGTTCACCAACAAGTTTATCACCAGAAAAAACAGCAATACCAAGTGTTTCAATAACATCACTATCAGATACAGGATTTTCTCCAGCAGTATAATCTGCATTTATTTTTGCTGTATTTGTATAATTGTTAGTATTAATTCCACCTAAAATTGCACATGCCTGAGAATAGTCATCTTTTATGGCGGAGTAAAATTCTGCAAGTTTAACATTTACAGTATATCCTGTATAATCATTTGTATTTAAAGTAGATTCGTAATATCTAGCTGTTAGACTTTCCAAAGAAGGTTTTACATTTTTTAAATAATCTTTAGCCTTTGCTTTGGAAATAACGATTGCACAATCAGTTCTAATTTCAACATTATTAGTAAAAGTGTCCAAGTATTCAGACAATCCAATTTCTGCTAACTCTTCAGAAAATACTATTTCCTGACAATGTGATAAATCAATTTTTTTAGAAATATGACTATTAATTAATGCAATACCAGAGCTAATAGAAGAGCAAATTACAGATGAAATAATAGAGCCCTCAGATTGCGAAGAGCCTTCTGAATTTTTAGGTCCACTACTACCAGTTTTTGCAAATTGTAGGGTAAGTTCTAGCTCATTATTTTCATTTGTATCTAGCCCAATAGCAACAGCATATGCAAGCTCTTCAATACCATGAGCATCATAACAACCAGTTAAATTAAATAAAAGAATCAGTAAAGTACATATAATAGAACATTTTTTTAACAAAATTTTCATAAAAAATCCTTTCTAACAACAAAAATGTCGTAAATTTTAGAATGGCTACTTTAAGAGCTATAATGCTGGCTTAATTAGTATTTTTAGATTTCTTCAAACATATATTAAACTTAATATTACTACAAATCAATATACCAATATTTATTATAAATAGAAATACTAGAATAACATATTTAAGAAATCCCTCAATAAAATTTATATATTTAGCAACATTTTCATATAAAAGTGCACTTCCAAAAATTATTGAACAATAACAATAATTTATACTATTAGTATTAGATAAATTAGCAAGTTTTTTTGTTATATACACAGAAAAAAAGATTACAATACTAACATAAGATAATATAGATAAAATCCATACAAAAATAAATAAAGCATTTGCCCTTTGAATAAATTCACTATATCTAATTGTTTTTACTAACAAATAAATAGATATGGTTTCATTACTATCTGTTATAAAAGAAAAAACGAGAAGCAAACATATAACACTTAGTAGTAAATATACGCTAGAAATTATCATTGAGAGCACAGAAACTTTTTTCAAATCATCCTTATTTTTCAATAATGGTTGGATAAATAACAAATAAGCAAGTCCAGTAAAACCAAAGATATCAGTAAGACTACTAAAAAATGTTTCATTAACTCCATAACCTAATATAGGGAATAGTCGTTGGAATACGAAGTTTTTTGAAGTTGAAACAAGTATAACCAAAATACTAATAAAAATTATAGGAGCAATTATTAAATTAATTTTACTAATTACTTTAATTCCAAATTTATTGGCAATGCAAGCAGATACTAAAAAAAATAAAAGCAAATATATTAATGGAGAAGTATTAAAATATATAATTTTAAGTGATTCAGTAAAATTTCTAACAACCAATGCTGAAACTGTAATTAAACAAAGTAAATGAATTATTCCAATTGAGGTTTTTAAAAATCCTTTACCTAAGTAATTAGAAACATCTAAAATATCTTGTCCAGGAAACTTTTTAAATAAAGTTGCAATCAAATAAGCGAAAAATATTGCAATAATAGATATTAAAATAGTTGATATCCATGCAGAAGATTCAGTGTCTTTTATAATGATTTTGGGAAAATTTAAAATTATTTTGTTGATCATAACAACAGCAACAAGACCAATTGCTTCAAAAGTTTCTAATTTAGATAAATTCATATTATTTTTTCCTCCAAACCATACTTATTTTTTGCTGTGAAAATTTTTTCTGAGCATGCACAAATGATGATGTTCGTTCTCTTTTCCATATTGGTGGAATAAAATAAGAAGAAATACTTCTTTTGTTTTTACCAAGTATATATGGATTAATATAAGGAGAGCCAAATGATTTCAATTTACACATTATAGCTAATTGAATAAATATTCCAAAACTAATACCTAAAAATCCAGCCATATATCCTAAAATTATATATACAAATCTATAAATTCTAAATGTAAAATTAAGTGAAAAGTCAGGTATACTAAAAGAACATATACCAGTTATTGCAATAATTATTATTAAAACAGGACTAACAAGTGATGCAGAAACTGCAGCTTCACCTAAAATTAAAGCACCAACAATTCCTATGGTAGAGCCGAGAGGGGTTGGAACTCTAAGCCCAGCTTCACGAATTAATTCAAAAGAAACTTCCATAAGCAAAATTTCAACAAATGTTGGAAAAGGAACAGATTCTCTTGCAGCAGCTATGGTAAACAATAACTCAGTGGGAATGAGCTCTTGGTGATAATTTGTTACAGCAATATATATTCCTGGTAATAACAAAGAAAGAAAAATAGCTAATAATCTAATTATTTTTTCTAAATTAGAAAATTGGTATTTTAAATTTAAATCTTCTGGAGATGTTATAAAATCAACAAAAACACCAGGTGCAACTAAAACATATGGGCTACCATTAACAACAATTACAACTCTTCCTTCAAGTAAAAAATTTGAAACTTTATCAGGTCTTTCTGTTGCAACCATTTGAGGGAATAAACTTTCAGGTGAATCTTGTATTAATTGCTCTAATTGACCAGAAGAAATTAAATAATCTACAGATAAGTTATTAATTCTATAGCGAACCTCAGCAACTAAATCTTCATTTGCTAATGATTTTATATAACCAATAGAAACTTGAGTTTTAGTAATTTGTCCAACTGTTAAAGTTTCCATTACAAGATTTTCATTATTAACAAGACGTCTAATCATAGATGTATTAGTTCTAATATTTTCAACAAAGGCTTCTTGTGAGCCACGAACAACTATTTCATTGCTTGGCGAGTCAATATTTCTTTGCTTAAATCCTTTTACATCTAAATTAAATGCTGTATCTAATGAATCAACAAAAAGCATGCAATTTCCCATATTTATTGCAGAATATATATCAGAAAAATCTGTAACTTTATCTACACTATTTTGAGGAATTAGGCTATTGTAAATAAAATCTACTAAATTTTTTTCTTTAGATTTCTTAAAATTTTTTAAAGTAACATTATCTATCTTTTCCTCAGAAACAAATTTTTTTTGTTTATCATCAAAAATATTTGCCCTGTTTCTCATCATTAAAGGAGATAAAATAAATTCATTTATAACAGGAGAATCAACCATTCCATCAATGTACAAAACAAAAGCTTTGTATTCTATATTTTGTGCTAGTAAAGAAAACTCTCTAATTATTACATCATTGCAAATTAAAGCATTATACTTATATTTCAAAAAATCAAGATTTTTATCTATTTCGGTAAAAATCTTTTGAGGTTCAATATCTTTAGTTGTGTTATTGTCCAAATTGTAATTACTACCATCTTCATTTTGAACATGCCCGACTTTCATTATCTATAGTGAAATTATACGATTCACTAGGTTTATAAGTGAAAAGATTTTTTATAAAATTGTTAAATTTATTCATATCTAATCCTTTCGTAAAATAAAATTAGTAATTGTAGTATTTACTAATAATTATAAAATATGCAAAAAATATGTAAATTATGGTTAAAATGTTTTGGTTGCTTTTTAATTAATTATATTGTAAAATTAATGAAAGAAAATTTAGGAGGTTTGTATGGAAGAAAATAAAATAAATGAAAATATAACTGATACAAATGCTATTGTTGGTATGATTTTAGGTATATTATCTGTTATATTATGTTGGGTTCCTGTTATTGGATTGGTGTTAGGCATAATAGCATTGGTTTTATCAGTTAAAGGATTAAAAAATTCAAGAATTATAAACAAAGGGAAAGGACTTTCTGTAACTGGTATATCTTGTGGATCTGTAGGAATTGTTGTAAATATTATATATACTATTGTATATATAATTATATTTATATTTGCGACAACTGCTGTAGATGAAATAAAAAAATATGATACAGAAATAAATAATTATTATAATGAAACTAAATCATATTATAGAAATCATAATTATGAATATAATAGTACAATATTAGATGATTATGATATATAAAAATAAAGCTTCAACATGATTGAAGCTTTATTTTTTACTCAGATTTTTTTAAATCATCTATAGATGGTATGGATTCAGGTAGCATAAGAGAAATTTCACTTTTTAGTTTCAATTTTTTTCTTGTAAATAAATGAGATAGTTTATAAAAAAATGCCCTAAATTTACTATAATATTTATTAAAATTATATAAAGTTACAGTATAAGCCAAGTTCTTAAAAATTTTTTTACCATGTCTATCATATAACCAAGAGACTTATATCCGGATTTCCGGTAA
>OGZH01001116.1_pt1 | contig 17493 bp, 19 predicted proteins | sample 1576741 | NCBI WGS metagenome assembly OGZH01 (sample SAMEA3541560, study PRJEB24748) | human gut metagenome | biome: human gut; feature: human-associated habitat; material: faeces | place: China | collected 2012 | reverse complement strand
AACTTGCGGTCGGCTTTAAAACCGGCCGCAAATTTTGTTTCTAACATAGTCTTTTCATATATGAAAAGACGTAGGGTATATAAAAAAATGGGAAAAAAGATTTTTGAAGAAAGCCATGAGTCTAAGAAACTGCTGGCTACCGTAGGAGGAATGAAGATATATTCCGACTCTATTTATGTTATAACAGGTAAGATGGATGAAGAAGCTCCTTCCGGATATCAGGAAAGAGGCATTTCCAAGACTCCTTTCCCCGGAAACAAGACAGTATCTTGTTGTGGATGGGATAAGGATCTTAGGGTGTATGATACCGGTTTCTTCATCAATTCAGCATGTTATAAAGGTTACTCACTTGAAGACAAGAAGAATGAAATGGATATGCGTATTAAGAATATTCGGTATCCGTTTGAAGAAACTGTCAATGAGGACCTGGACCAAAAGAACTTCGATTTCTGGGATTCTTACAGAATTGACTTGTATGATGGTCGTTTGTTCTACACTAATGACGTTCGTGATTTATTTGAGCTGTATATAGCTATTTTGTCCAAGTCTCTTACTCCTAAAGAGGAAGATGGTAATCCGATGTATGTCGAATCTTATTATTGTGTAGAAGACAAGACTACGGCCGTAGATATAAGGAAACAACGTCAGATTGACAAGGCTGATATTTTATATGAGTTCATGAACAAGCTGAAAGGCTCCGAGGCTGAAAGGAAAAGCATCTACGATCTGCTTTTGTATCTTGACATCATATATAGCGTAGAGCTTGATCAGAGCATGGTTCAATACATATTCACTAATTGGATTGATGCTAAGAATACTAATGTTGACATGTATAAAGAAGCAAGCTCAAGGTTCTTGTCTGATGATGAATCTTCTGAGGGAATGCAGGTGATCAAATTCCATCGTATGATTAGGGAAATGGTTGAGGGACTGGCTGTCACCGTCAACACCGACGGACTGTATCTGAATGGCGAGCTCCTGGGCGCCGACGCCATCTCTGCGTCTATGGCTCTTGCTTCCAATAAGTCGATGTTAGAAACCAAGTCACGTGTTCTTGAAGCGTATAATGCTTTAAAGAACAAGCATAAAAAAATAGAAGGAGCTAAGTCTGACAAGAAGAAAAAGGAAGACGAAAAAGGTTTTGATATTGATCAATACGCTGATAAAAAAGAATAATTTATGAAGATTGTTGATTGTTATCTTCGGGCCTTACAGAAGGCTGAAGAAAACATGACCAACGGTGGTATAAAACTTGACAAGGCACGTTTTGTTCAGCTTTTTAATGACGAACAAAACCGCCTTGTTCGTTATATCCTTGATAAGAAAAATGAAGAGGATATACGTTATATCCAAAAGCTGGTTGTGTATTCGAAAGAACTTAATGAGAGAGGAGATAAAGATAATCCGGAAAGCACTTTGTTTTCATTGCCTTCTGATTTCTTTTCTTTTTCAAACATATCAGGCGTATTTACCAAAGGTGAATGCACGGTCACTGATTTTACCATGTGGGAGGCTAAGAACGAAAACCCGCATGAGCTTCTTGCCGACTTTTTTAACAAACCTGATTTTGATTTTAGGGAAACATTCTATACAATAGGCGAAGATTCGGTAAGGGTGTATAAGTATGGTTTTGATGTAGACACCGTTTACCTTACATATTACCGCTATCCGAAGGAAGTTGATATCGAAGGATATATTAAATCCGATGGTTCTAATTCAACTGATATAGATCCTGAATTAGATGATAAATTAATTGGTATTATCCTTAACATGATTGAAAAGCAATTTGCTTTGAATGAAAGCGAATATGGACGTTATCAAATAGATTCAAACAACGTCCAATCTCCTTTATAGCAGAATAAAGGCGTGTCCTAAATTAAAGACTATCAAAAAGCATTAAGAATTAATTAATTCATAATGCTTTTTGTTGCTTATATGACTATCACTATTTTTGAGACAGATAACAGAATATTAATTTTTAAAATATTATAAGGCTATGGCTATCCATAAACCGTATGACAGACACATTATCTGTCCTCCGCACGCTAAGTTGGCGGACGTAGATTCTTTGTTGCTTCAAGAAGGTCAGATCGCTATCTATGATTTGGATGGTGAGCAGACTAAAGATGGTTTGAAAGCGTTGAAAGACTTGAAAGGATATCGTAAGGACGAACAACGTTTCCAGATCAGAATCGGACGTAATGAGATGGTTAACGACCGTGTATCTGATGATAAATCATTCTCTACACCCACGTTTGCTATTGATGAAATTATAGAAGTGTATGCTTCTGCTCCGAAGAGCAAAGAAATTAAAGTAGATGAGGTTATTTTCGGTTATAACGGAATTGACGACAGTACCGCTATTACAGCAAGAAAAGGCGATCGTATCCCTATCCATATTAAGCTGACAGGACGTTTGTTCGAGCTTCGTGGTTATCCGATGGGTGAAGTAAATATCGATGATTACATCATTTTCGAAAACTGTCCGGGTCGTGAGGATATGTGCTCAGAATGTGATCCTTGCGAAGATGTTGATATTTTGGCTGCTATCTTGAAAACAATCGAACGTATCAAGAATCAGCCGATTGCAGGTGGTGGCAAGGTAGGTGATTTTGTAGAAATCCATCCTATCCATTCTTGCAATGAAATGGAAAAAACTCCGGTGGAAACCGACATGAATTTCTATTGCATGGAAATGTGTGATACCGGTGATGCTTATGCCTTGGCTCAGCTTAAGGCTGCTTATCCTGGTTTGGATATTAAGAGAGTTGGACGTCATCTTTCTACTTCCAAATATCAGGTGATGAAAGAAGGTGGTAAGCCTGCTGATTATACTCAAAAGCTGTCTTCTATAATGAAAGGCTGCGAAGAGTGTCCTGAAGGATATACTAAGGTAGACGGCGGTTTGATTTATGCCGTAACGTTAGAGGATGATGGCGTTGATCAGTCTACTGTAGTAGAAAGCATTAAAAATGCCGTTAGTAGCACTGCCGAGAAAACAGCAGCCCAAGATGGCGGAGTAGGTATGTACACTGTGGCCGTAAGCAAGAAACTGACGAAGGCTGATATCGATGCATTTGTAGAAACTAATCCGACAGCCACAGTAACGTTCGTTGCTAAAACAGCAGATATGTGTAGCAATCCTACTGTTACTACTGTTAGCTGGGAAGCATGTGGTTCTTGTAAGATTTCGAAAGAAGCTTATGAAATCACGTTGCCGGATGATGAATGTGGTAATAGTGCTAAAGAAGAATTGCAGGCAGCATTCCCGTATCTGACAATCGAAGATTACGGTACACCTGGTGGATGTCAACATAAATTCAAAACAACGGTCGTTACTAACATGGTTTGCGACGAATGCGATAAAATCTTCAAAGACTTCTTTGTATCGAAAGCGCCCGAATCTTATCGTGGACGTAATTGGAAACGTTTGGGTGCTGTAGCAGGAGATCAGTCTATCATCGCCGACCCGCTTCCTAAGAACTGCAAATGCGGTATTTTGTTCCGTGGTATTGACTACATGATTTCTCCGTCTGACTGTTTGATTGACCGTCTGACATTCCAAGAAGGATCTGTTCGTATTGCTGTAAATGGTGGTTATCCAGATGAACAGCGCGAGGCTATCAGCACGTACTTCAACCCGATCCATACCGAATACAAACAGCACTGGGCTCCGCGTACTCACCTCGGCGCTGAATTGCTGGATAAAGAACGCGAACAACGTATGTTCTTCGACTTCCGTAAGACTCACCAAGAACTTATGGAACGGATGTTTACCAACGAAGAAACCCGCTTAGACCTGTTGGCTCCGTATGCTGATTATTCAGTAACATTGAAGCCGGCGCGTTATTCTAACGGCTTCGGTAGGGTAATTGATGATCATATTACAGTACACTTCCATGTACCGTACGGTGCTCACGAAGGTATTCAAGACCTTATGGACTTGTTGGCTGCTTCGGCAAATATCAAGCCCTGCAAGATTTGATTTTCCTTTTTTCTATATATCCCAAGGGGGAGGAGGCTGGTCCTCCACCCCCTTTTTTGTAATAAAATAATTTGAAATAGATCAATTTCATATGAATGGCGTGGATTTTTTATCCGGTGCCTTTGGTAGGGGCATCGATAAAATAACTAACATAGTTGGAAAATGGGGTTCCTCCCAACCGGTAGATGACAGCAAATCCGGTATAAAAATAGGGGACAAAATCTACCAAGTGGTTGTGTCCTTAAATGGCTGTTATTGGTATCTTGACGAAGAAGGCAAGAAGCATCCTGTTTCTGGTATTCCGGCCACAACCGAATGGGAGTGGATTAACATAGCTGAGAAAGTTATCAAAGATTTCAAAACATGTTACCGTACACCTGGTGGAAAGGTTGAAGTATGGAGTTGGTATCTTCTTAATGATCAGATGGATGTTCTTAAAGAAACCCATAGAATTACCGACAGTACCGACATGGATAATCCGGTAGGTAAGGTTCTTACTAAAATACCGGACGAATGGGTTATGATCGACTGCGATCTTCCTGATATGACAGAACGTGACATTACGTTCGTCAACAGATGTTATAAAACTCCTGATGGTAAGGTTGAAATAGAAGGATTAGAAGCCATAGATGACAAGATAAACATCAGGGAATCTATTTATACCGTTATTCAGTCAACTGACGATAATTTCCCTGCCGGGCATGTTTTTAAGCTAATTCCAGAGAATTGGGTTCGAATGGTTTGTGACTTTCCTGACATGACAGAACGAGATGTAACTTATGTTCTTGAATGTTACACTACTAAAAAAGGGAAAGTTCAGGTAGAAGGCTTGATAGCCATAGATAATATTCTTGGATCCAGGGAAGAGGTTTACACCGTCCTTCAGTCAACCGATCCTGATATTAAGGTAGGAACCGTGATGGATTCCATTCCCGAAGATTGGGTGAGGATGGTCTGCGATTTTCCTGACATGACGGACAGGGAAATTGTTGAAGTGGACGAATGTTATAAGACTGATGGTGGTAAGGTTAATATAAAAGGTTATCAGTCTATTGATGCTGTTCTTGGTGTAAGGGAACAGTATTATTATATTGTTAAGACAACGGACGCCGCCTATCCTCAGTGGACGAGAATAGATAAGATACCTAACGAATGGACGAAAACCGAATGCGATTTTCCTGATCTTACAGAAAGACATATTATGTCCGTAGATGAATGTTATACTACTCCTGGTGGTAAAATACATCTTGGTGGATACAGGTCGGTAGATAGCATAATAGGAGTCCGTGACGAGTATCTTATTGTCTTAGAAACGACCGATCCTGATATACAAAGAGGCGCCACATTCAGCAAAATACAAGAAGGATGGCAGCGTATTGTTTGTGATTTCCCTGATGCTACTACATCCGACACTGAAATAGTAGAAAACTGTTATAAGACGGAAAAGGGCAAGGTTCAGATCCGTACATACATAACAATGGACGGATACGGAAATACAAGGGAATTGAGACATATGGTTCTTAAAACAACCGATCCTGATTACAATATCGGATCCAATATCGATCAGATACCGGTAGGGTGGTTAAGTATCGAGTGTGATTTTGCGTCTGCTACACAACGTCATATAAGACAGGTAAAAGACTGCTATGGTTCTGATGCAGGCAGCATTTACGTTGAGGGAGAAATCGTTTACGACAATGACCTTGACATAGACAAGATGGCGCTGACAGTTATGGAAAGCACTGACCCGGCGATAGCCGTAGGGACGACGCTGGCCGCTATTCCTACTGGATATGTAAAGACAGTTTGTAGATGTAATTGTTGTAACCATTAAATCTTATTGTCATGAGTTGTAACGAATATTATTTAATAACATTGGAGTCTATACCGACTCCAGTCCGTCACAAATACACTAATTTAACAGACGAATGGTATGGCCCTGATGGTGTTAAGTACGAAGATCCTGATACGATATCCAAAATAGAAGAACAAGCTACAGATAAGAATCGTATAGGGGATAACACCTTATATCAGAAACTTATTGAAATACATTCTCAAGGAGAGTCAATAAAATCAGACATCGGAGACATAGGTTCGGTATTAGATTATATAAATGGGGAGGAAGTGTAATGGGAACCATATCAGATAAGTTAATGAGGATCATAAATACCAAAGAGGATATAAGGCAAGCCCTTATATCCAAAGGGTATGATGTACCTACTTCCATACCTTTTAAAGAGTATGCTAAAATGATATTAGACCTGCCATGCAAGGTAGATTCCTTCCCGGATATAGAAGGTATCGTAGCCAGATATTCAGCTTCCGGTCTTACCAATGAGCAGATGGCTGCCAATCCTGTATGGGTTGATAAGACAGGTAATGGGCATGATTTGCAAATGAAGAACTTCTTTTGGGGTGGAATGAGCGGGGTAGGTGGATATGTAGATAATTGGAATAGTTCTGCTGATTGGGCTGTAAACAGCTATTGGGTAAATAGTCATACAGATCACAAATTGCAATTTATTACAGCAAGTACAGTTGTTCAAGTGAAATCAAAGAATGTTTATAATGCAGAAAATGTATATAAAAATATTTTAAATGTAAATGGATTAACTGAAGCAGTAAATAAAGGAGCTGTAAGCAGCTTAGAAATATTCGTTACAGATTCTATAACGTCAAAAGTAATTAAAATATTTTCTTTTGAGACCGATGGTGTCATTCAAATATCATTTGATGATGTATTACAAGATTATTATGTAAATTATTTTGTTACGGGTAATAATACTAATGATATAGACATTACCATCGAACAACTACCTCTCTACCCCGGTGCACTCGTCTTTGACGGAGTAGACGATTACGGTACCTGTGATAACTTCCCTATTCTGACCAAGGAAAAGGGATATACGGTTGTGGCGTTGAGACAGTGGATTACAAGGGGAAAAGGAGCATTAGGATTAGTATCTAATGTAAAGAATTGGCTCCATGATGGTGCCTTCTTGTTAGAATATAGAAATATACAAGCCGATCATCTTAATAAACCTATATCTTTTGGAGCAATAGGGAGTGAAATGGATTTACCACACATCCTTACTTATCAGACATCTAAAAGTTGTAATGGTGTTTCGATTATAACTGGTAATTTTGAGGGAACAGATGTGCTACGTGTTGGGAAATTAGCTCCAACTAATGTAGGAACTTGTATTAACGCTGCTATCTGGGAACTTGTATTTCTCGACCACGATGCCACCGAAGAAGAACTGACCAAGATCAAAGACTACTTCGTCAAAACCTATCCCTGGCTCTTCCCCGACCAAGCATGGACAGTGGTAGGCAAAACCAACGAGGACGAAGATCGTGCTACTATTACCAACATTACGGGCAATGGTAATGATCTTGTACTGTCTAATTTTGGGTTTATTGAAGGGAGTGGCTACAATGAAGAAGGTCAATATGCTGGCTATCTGGTTACTGATGGGGTGGATGATAAGATAGCTTCTTCAGATTTTAAAATGGGTAAGGATTTTACGATTGTTGGGGATTGGAAGTTTATTGATAATAAAAAGAGTGGTACTGGTTTAGTAAAAGGGTCTAGTTTTTATATCTACAACACAATGATTGGACTTGATCTTTATATTAATTCAGGATCAGTAAAAAATAGTCTTGACGGAATTAAAAGTATTAATGCTGCATGTTCAGATGGTAGGGCCTATGATCGTAATTGGAATGAAATACTGGCAAATACAGGTAATGTAGTTGGTTCTGGTGGTATATTGGAGGTATCGAGTAGTGGTGGTAGGTTTGATCGAATAGCTTTTAAGAACCTTGCAATTTATCCAAGAATCCTCTCCAAAGACGACTGTATCAAAGCATATAACTATTTACAAACCCTAAAATCAAAGTAATATGAAATTTATTATCATACCAAAAGAAGTATATGATTCCGTATCTGAAGAAAAGAGACGTGAATTAGGAATAGGCAGCCCAAGAGCGAGCGTAGACGATTCTAAAGTTATTTTACACGTAGAACATTATGACCTTCTATTTAAGTCTTTAGATATGCAGGCTGATGACGAACCTCAATATCCGTATCCGGTATATGACAGCCCTTCTTCTGAGTTTGAATCTGTTCTTTCATCTAAAGAATGGGTGTCTGATGTTAATGACGAGCGTCTTTGATCTTGTTATGGTTGGGGCAATTACTATATTTGTAAAAAGTTGAATAATTAAAGCGTGTGGTAGCGTTATCTACCATATAATCATCATGTTTCAGATAATAATAGGATGCGTTTTGGCTAATATCCTTACGATAGCAATCATCGGTTTAGCCCTGTATTTAGTGTATAGTAAAAACGAAGACCGTTTAAAGGCTTTGGATTCTAAGATTGATCAGAAGGTTGAGGACGTAAAAAACAAGGTTGGCGCGGTGATGGACATCGTAGACCAGATCAAGAAATTGTTGGATAAAATTAACAAGAAATAAAAAAAATGGCAGAAGTAGGTTATAACAGTAAATTCGAAGGTCAGGAGGTTGATTCCAGACTTGAGAATGTGGTGCAGGCCGCTCCTGGAACAGGTTCGGAATCGGGCAAGGGAGGCCTTATCCCGGCTCCCCCTGCCGGAAGTCAGGACGGTAGCAAGACTCTTCTTAGTAATATGACATGGGGAGATCATGTAACAAAACAGTACATAGATGATGCTGTTTCGGCAGCAGGGTGGAAGAAACAGATTGTTAGCAAACTTCCTACTGTTGAAGAAGCGAAGGATAATGTCATGTATCTTGTAAAAGACGATGTGGCATCTACAGAAACTAAAAACGTGTATAACGAATATATTTTGGTTACTGAAGAAGGTGGAACTAAGGTGCTTGAATCACTTGGTATGGTAAGTACAGGAGTAGATTCATCTTATCTTGATTTATCCATATTTCCCAGTACTTCTGGAACTCTTGATGAGGATTCGTTTGGGAAGGTCCTGGATGCTTACAATAATAAAATTACGTTAGGAAAGTTAGCTGGTAATTACTATTCTTTGGATTATTTCTTATCAGGTAAAGATCTTGGAGGTGTTTTTGAATTAAAGATTGTATTTGTTTCATTTTCAGATACCAATACTGGAGAAGGTACATCTGAGTCTGATATAGAGATTCAGGTAGGAACATATACTGTTACTCAAGATAAGGCTTATAAGGTATTGAGCAATATGGTTACGTTGTTTAATACTATGATGTCTTATCTGAGGTTTATGTCTAAAGCTCCCAGGGTTGTTACGACATTGGTTAATCTTCCTAAAGACACTCATAATATTATAGCCAACGTAGCTTCTGCTACGAGCCTGTCTATGACCGTATCTGCTGAGGATGTTGGGAGGGAATGGCAGGTGCGGGTCAACAACACCACCGGCAATGACATTACGCAGCCGCTTCCTACTTCTGGCCAGTTCCAGAGCATGTCAGGCGATAGCGTAATAGTACCTAAAAACAGTTTTATAGAATTAAGTATCTGGTATATCAATGATAAGTTGGTTATTAGAGTAGGTGAACAAGCTTAATAGAAAGGATAGAGTATGCTTTATGTAAATAAGAATATAAAAGGTTTTTACTGGGAAGGATACGAGTTGGACTCCTCTTCTTACGAAGTAGGGTATTCTTACCAAGATTTCTTAGATGGTAAATGGGTTCAACTTGATTCCGATCAAGAAAAATTCCATCAAAACAATCCTGATGCGAGTGTGAAAGAAGTTATTGCCATGCAGCTTGACCCGGAGCCCCCTGGACCAACTGAAGAGGAGTTGCTTGCCAAGGCTAAGGACAAGAAAGTTTCTGAGGCCAGGGAATATGCTTATTCTGATGCCGTTCGTTCTTATAGTTTGGATGGTAAACAGATATGGTATAACAGCAGCATGAGACAGAAGGTTAAAAACGATATTGACGTAGCAAAAGGAAGCGGGATATACACCGTATCCGTAGCAGATTCAGAATACGAGCTTGATATTGCTAATACGGCAATGAATGAAATGCATGTATATGAATCTGAGTGCAACGATCGTACTGCTGCCATAGAAAAGGAAATAACTTCTAAAACCGACAGGAGTGAAGTTGAGTCTATGAAAGTAGATGAAGGCTATCCTGAGAAGTTGGTAAGAACAAAGGATCAGATCATAGAAAAAAATAAGATCCTTGAAGCCAATGATCCGGAGAAGGCTACAGCCATGTACATGAGGGCGATGATCAACACGCCGGCTATGCTGGAAAACACCGACCATAATCTTGCTCTTAAGATAAAGGGGTTGTACCCTATCTGGGACAAAGATGGAGTTTACGGCGACAAAGGTCTTCCTATGGGCACGGCTGTTGTAAAAGGGCAGCGTTTCCGTAGCAAAAACAAACCTTCGGATTTGGATTGGACCCTGTTTGAAGTAAGGCAAAATCACAATCTCCAAGCCGACTGGGTTCCTGGTCAGGGAGGTGGAGCTGAAAGCCTGTATATGGTTGTTCAGGAAAAGCATTCAGGTACGATAGACGATCCTATTCCTTGGGTATATAATTCTATTTTAGAGAATGGAAAGTATTACATTGACAAAGAAATTAAGTATCTTTGCATAAGAGATTCAGGCATCCCTTTGGCTTACGAGAACCTTTCTGATCTTGTATCAGCCGGATATGTAAGGGTTGTTTAGGTCGTAATTTGTTGTTAATGTTATGGATAACCCCTGTATATTTACCTGCTGGGCCGCCTGCTGGAAGAAAAAGCGAAAGGAAACACCTGTATATTTATTTATGCAGGGGTTTTTCTTTAATCCAGACTCTGCTTATTTTTCATATCGGTAAGGTTCTGATTATCTTTGTGAAAAAGGTTAAGTTATGGAAAGAAAAGATATTATAAAAGAATTGAGTCAGTATTTTAGTATTGTTGAATTAGTTGGTCCTAAAGAATACGGCAGAGATAAAGATCTTTGCTGGAGGTATTTAAGAACTGAATTGCTTCACACGATACTGGTTTTAAGGAAAGACATCTTGAAAACTCCGATGACGGTTAATACCTGGAAGTCGGGTGGAAGGTTTGATGAGCGTGGGTTTAGGAACAATATCTCGGATATAGTAAAATCCAAGACCGTATCAGGGTCTTTGTACATCAGTCCTCATATGCTTGGGGCAGCCATAGATTTTGATGCCAAGGGTATGACGGCAGAAGAGGCAAGGAATAAAATAATTCAGTCGCAGGATTTACTTCCTTGTCCCATTAGATTAGAATCAGGTACCAATTGGGTCCATATTGACGTATATGACTCTCTTGGAAGTAGCAAGAAAGTAACTATGTTCTAATATGGCTTACAGATTTGTAGGAAGGATGAATTTAGAAAGTTTCTGGGCTTTTCTCATTTCCGGATTATCAGCATTGTGGATGAATTTCCAGGAGATTCACCACCTTATATATTCTATATTGTTTATATTAGCTATAAATCTTTTGTTAGCTACTATAAAAAGTATCAAACACTGCTATATCCGAAGAAAGAGAAAGAGGCCTTTTAAGATATTGACATGCATAAGCGAAATGGGAGTTTTGAAAATCCTTCTTGAGTTCGCGGCCTGCTCTTTCGGGTTGTTTACCATATCCGGAATGGACCTTATTATGTCTATGGGAGGGCATAAATCCCCAGAGTTTATAGACATGCTTCTTCAGTGGATTACAATATTTGCCTTAATATTATACGGTGGAATGGCATTCAAGCGCCTCGGCGACCTTGCACCTGATTTGATGATAGTAAAAGGCGTTAAGTACTTCTTTAGTAAAGTAAGTTGGTGGCAAAAAGTTCCATTCGGAGAGGAGTTAAAAGAAGGTATAAAAAATGGTGAAATACAAGATCTTTTAGATAATAAAAAGGAGGGTAAGAAATGTGTTTGCAAAAAATGAGGGTAGGGCATGTGTTAGGAGTTATTCTACTGTGTTTTATATCTTTCTTGTTTGGTAAAACATGTAAGAAGAAAGAAATAATACACGATATAGAAATAGATACGGTAATAGATACCATTATCCAACCTGTTCCTGTTCCTCAGTATATAGTTGACGTAGGGGAGGTAGAAATACCTTTCCCTATGGATGCTATAGTTAAAAAAGACACGATAAAAGACACTGTTTATATCAATATCCCAATTCAAAGAAAAACATACAGCACAGATGATTATCGGGCTGTTATAAGCGGATACAGACCTAATTTGGATACGATGATCATCTACCACAAAAAAGAAATAATATACGAAAAGAGCCGGCGCTGGGGCATAGGGCTGACGGCAGGGTATGGAGTTGGGCGCGAGGGCTTCTCTCCCTACTTAGGCGCTGGAATCTATTATCGGATATGGTAATAATCACGTCCTATTTTATTTAATACACAACATTTTAAACTTTTATCACCCCATTTACTTATCTTTGTGGAAAAAGGTAAGTTATGAATTATATCGATATTTTACCACAGATAAGAAATAACATTTTCTATGTCAGGATAGTAATGACCGACTACGATGTAGAAAATCAGATGGTTATTAGAATAGTAGCCAGAAGAAATGATGGTCTGTACAAGACGGAGGTAGTACAGTATCCAAATGAAGGAACTGATTACAACGGTGAAATCATTGTTCCTATGTTTGGTATGGCTAAGTCATTGGTGGCCCAAATAGTAGGAGTCAAGATAAATGGTACCGAGGTACGTGTTAATAGCACTGAGGTAGAGGGAGCTGATATAACAGCCAGATACGATGATTCCCTTACCAGAATGGGGTGGGAGGAGAGTATGAACAACATCCATCTTGATTTTGAGGTTATAAGCACCAACAACCCTAAAACGCTTCGCATAGCCGATCAGTCGGAATGGGGGATATTGGCAGACAGACCGGCTATTATAGAGATTGTACCACCTGAAGATGAGAATAAGTATGTTTATTATCTTGGTAAGAATCAGCTGAATGTATTCAACAGTAAGACTCTTGGCATAAATCCGGGTCGCGGAAATGATTTTGAAAACCTGAAAGATGGTATATACGATATTACCATAAAAGGCAGTCCTTCCTCTTATTCATTTAACAGAAAGTATTTAAAAACAGATCTGATCCGTCTTAACATAGATAAGGTATGGGCCAGGTCAACTGTGTTATGTGATCATGAGGATGATGACGTTATTGACAAAATAAAAGAAATAGAGTTTCTTCTGGCTGCGGCTGAAGCTAATATGAGATTAGGGAATTTTGAAAACGTAAAACAATTATATGAAAAAGCATCTAAATTGATTTATGTTCTCAATAATTGTGAAAATTGTGGTTGTAAAATATAATTAATTAAATATCAATAAATTATGGGATGTGGATGCGGAAGAAGCAACATTGCTTCTGTTAATAAAAGTCGGGCTATAAAGCCTCAGTCGAATACGACACCTAAAGCTGATTCTAATGCGGCTTGTATTCAGAAATATGATGAACTTGCTGTATTGGACAAGAAAATCATAGACCTTCATCGCAAGTTCAGGTTTGTAGGAGGTGTAAGTAAAAGGTATGCTGATATTCAAAAACTGGTAAGAGGCTGGATCGTTAATTTGAAGAACGAGTGCCCGGATCCGGATGATCTTGCTACTTATTCTGAATACATAAATAAAGAATACGCCAGGTATTTTACGTCAAGGTGATATGGCAGCTACCGGAAGTACACAGCAAATTCTTTTCCCTTCATCTTACTTATGTGAGTGTGCTGATCGTTTTATAGCATGTAAGGCTGATCAGTATCTACAATATCATAAGTATAAGGTAGGTATTAAGCCTGATATGGATACGGTTCTTAAAATAGATCGTATGAGAAGAATCGTATGTGAAGGGGAATGCGGGTTGTGCCCGGACGAGATTCAGAAATTCAAAGAAGAACTTAATAAGATCTTGTCATGAAAAAGATGTATTACAACAAAGAATACAGAAAAGCTTTCAAGAAATCGGATTGTCCGGAAGATCTTGGTTCTGAAACGTTTATCGTTCATGAAGCTGAATTTTGTTCGGATATAAGCCAAGATGATGCAGATAGGAAAGCGGAAGAGTTTGCGGAGAAAGAAGGTCCGTTGTATGCTAATAAAGTAGGTGGCTGTTGCGAGGTATATTATAACACAAGACAGGAAGGATATTTCTTTAAAAATGATTGTCCTGATGGTCAAAAACAAGAACAACCCACACATTACGTGGTAGAGGCCGGGCGTGTATGGTCTAAGTTCAGTACCGAAATAGCTAACTACGAAGCTGCGAGGATCCTTGAGCAAGAGGGGCAGGCTGCCGCTAACGAATCTGGAGTATGTAAAACCGTTTATTACAACGAAGATCAACATGGTTGGTTTAGTAAGCGTTGTAAGGAAGGATGGAAGGCTCCTGAGAAATACAGGAGGATATACGCCGGTACCGTAACGTCTTTCATTAGCGTTGATGATGCCAATGAAAAGGCTAAGAAGATACTGGAAGAAGAGGGCATGAAATGGGTTAATGAAAATACCAAATGCGAGCCTGTTGTTGATGAATGCAAATTTGATTTTTGAAAATGAGCAACGTAAAATTTAATCCGACAGAAGGTGAGAATGATAAACTGGTGTCGGTGTTTTCTGAAATAAATGAAGGTCTTGATACGACTTTGAATTACACTATTTCCGATGAAGGGAATAAGGCTAAGAAGAGCATCGTCGTTAATCAAGTTGGTAAAAGGGAAAAGTTTTTATCGAAGAAAGGGGAGGAATCTGAGCCTTTTGTTTTGTCTGATGGTAATACTTTCAACGTTCTTAAAGAAGGTGCTTCAGGATCGGCATCCGCTTGGGCTGATGACCAGCTTCCTCCAGAAGCCACAGAATCAGTTGGCGACAAAAGCCTTCTCCCTTCTTGGGATTTTTACCTTATAGACATGACTCAAAATACCGGAGACAAAGTGCGTCCGGTAGGAAAGCTTCGTAAGAATAATCTCCTTAGATTTGAAAACGGAGATTTTGCTCCTACGGTGGGCATAACCGAGGAAATGAGAGCCGAATGCGATGTGGAACTGTATTTAGATAACGGTCATAAAAATAAGTATTGTGATGCCGGAGCATTTGACGCTAAGGCTTTTTACGAAGAGTATGGCATTAGTCAAAAACTTTATAATGCTTCAGGATCAGAGGTAAGGATTTTAAGACCTTGGGAGACTACTTCAAAGAATTATAGTATATTCTTAGGATGTAGCAAGAGCCTGTACGTAGCTGATAAGATGGTTGGAAAAAGCGGGAAAATATGGTCTGGTGTGTACGACGCGGACACAGTTCCTATGCTGGATGGACTTGACCTGCGCCAGACGTGCCCTGTGCTTCCGCCCACAGCCTTATCTCCTGGACCGGTATGTACAGTAGACTCCAAGGCAAGATCTTTCTTTTTCTTGTATGAAGGAGAAACAAATTGTAAATCTGGAGCCGGGGTTGGTAACGTCTGCACAATGTTCCTAAACGGAAGAACTTATCCGAGATGCAATGATGTAAATCAAATCAATATAGCTAAGTATTCGAGGGCTAATAACGTAGATCCTGAATCTTCTTATCCTTTTTCTGAAGGTGGGTTTTTGACCTTGAATGCTTATATCATATACCTTGAAATGTTGTACGGTACTAAATACTTGGTTAATCCAGATACTTTTGGGGGTGGGATATCGAGCAACAATGGAATAGGTAATGATGTTAATTATAGGAAATATGGAGGGGTAAAATATCGTAAAAAAGGAGAAGAGATCTGGTTGTATGGCGCATGGGCTACAAATTCTCCTATTATCCATTATGAACCTACTAAAAAAACTCATTTCTCTTACCTCATAAATTCAGAATATCCTAAAGAACAGTGCATGGAAAGCCAGATGGCGGCTTCTTTTGCATTTGAAACAGGCGTAGAAGAAGGATCAGAGTTTGATTTTTATGGAGGAAAATACTGGTATAAGAACGTCCAGGGAGCCAAGAGTATGGCTGAAGGTCATATGAATGTTATTGTGTTTAAGGAAATGACTGGTACCATATCGGCCTTAAACGAAAATGACGAACCAGCAGAATTTGATTTGGAAGTTATCTTAAGGATGTCTTTGTACGATGGCATGAATTTGTCTGGAGATGTCTTTAGGTATTGTGGAGGAGGATACGAACAGGTAGGGACTTGTTTAAATGATCCTAATGTCACTCGAATAGGTAATACTATTGATATTTATATAGAGCCAGATCAAAAGAAATGGACATATGAGAAAAGGTCTACTATAAATAATGGTGAGGTTTTTGATTTTGAATCCAAATATAAGAAGATAGCAACTACCCAAAATTTAGGAGATGGTCATGTTTTACATCGTATCCCTTATACCGGATGGAAGGGTAAAAAGGGAGTCCATTGCCTTATTTGTGGCACTTGCAGCATTTCCGTTCTGTCTAATATTTCCTCATAACCTGTTCTTAAAAGGTACTCTTCCCATTCCTTCTTCTTACACTGATTCATCCAGTCATTAGAAACCGGCACAAATATTCTATTGCAACTTTCAAGCAAAATCATTGGATTGTTAAGTACCTGACCGAACTCAATAATAATCTTGTCATATTCTGTTAATTCTGCAATATTCTGTATAAATTGAAGCCACTGCCCTGTATCAATATTTCTTAAATCACAGGAATATACCAACGGCGGTATGTAATCAAATCCCTCCGCCGAATAGGTTACTGCCTTAAGTTTAACGGCCATTGATTCCGGGGATTGCTTGTAGAAATACATTAAATCTGACAGATTCGCTCCAAAATCCGTATCAAACATTCTATCCATTCCTGAATATTCCTGCATATTTATGTAAAGAACTGTATAATCTGCTCCTAAAGTCTGTGCCATAGCCCACGCAACTGCAGTCTTTCCCACATTGCCTACAGGCGAATATATACCGATTATTTCCGACTTGTTCTTTGTAACAGGTACAAAAATACTGTCCTTTGTTATATCAATGTAGTAATCTATAACCTGGTGGATAACATTTTCCATTGACTGATATTTATAGATGGTTCTGTATTCAGAAAAAGAAGACGAAACCTCCTCACCTGCCAATATTATAATCTTCTCCCTGTTAACCTTCTCTATCTCATGGCACATTACATCTGAAGCTACCAATAATAATTGTGGCTCCCGACTTTCCAAATATTGTAATAATGACTCCTGTTTCGTAAATACCTGAATCTCAAAAGGCATTCCTTTCTTCTCTTCTATATACTCCAAAAAAGATTCTGTATAATTCTCGTCATTATCAAAAACAGCTAAACTACCCTTCTTCAATAGTTTTCCCCCCTTACTTATTACATCTTTAACATGTGCAACGCTCTCGCCTCTGTTTCTTCCTATTGGGTAAACCAGTTCTCTGCACATATGTCGAATTTTCTTTGTTTTTGTTGTTCTGTGTTTTGTTTTTGAATATACGCATATTATATATACTGATTTTGTCAAAGTCTATACGCTTTTTACA
>OGZH01001113.1_pt1 | contig 17521 bp, 9 predicted proteins | sample 1576741 | NCBI WGS metagenome assembly OGZH01 (sample SAMEA3541560, study PRJEB24748) | human gut metagenome | biome: human gut; feature: human-associated habitat; material: faeces | place: China | collected 2012 | reverse complement strand
AAGAGCCATTTGCGCGTCCCGTCGCTCGACTTCTTTTCGGCGATGGGCACGGGCGGCTCAATGACCGCAAGCTTCCTGAGCTTCTCGCGAAAGCTCTTGGCAAGATCGGTCATTTGGTCGAAGTCCGAAACCTGCCTAGAGGTTGTAAGTAGCATTGTTATCAATCTGATCATTACCATTTATCCCCCACGATGCACGCAATTTAAGATCTGAAAGCCAGTTTTGCGTACATTCCATAAATTTTTCACGCGATACTCTCCAACCGGCAGATACTGAAGGAAAGATAGCAGAATTATTCCCTTTACCGAAACGTGAAGAAGCATCACGACGCACTGTTCCTGATATAAGGTATTTATCATCAAACGCATAGTTCACCTTACCAAAGTAAGAGACCATAGCATAGGTAGAAGCATTGTTACTCACACTTTTTCCTTCAGTTACAGTGTCTAAGTAACGATAATCGAGATCTTCTATCACCAATCCGCGACCATATCCCTGTAAATGTTCACCATTCTCTTTCTTAGCTTCAGTTCCTATCACTGCACTGATATTGTTCTTCCCAAGGTCTATGCTATAATTGGCAGTGTTCGACCATACCCATTGCACGCTATTATCTTGTCGTACGGTCAGTTCATTTACATCTACCTTACGATCGGCTTCACTCCATTTGGGGACGAAAGTTGAGTTGAAACCGGTAGTATAGTTCAAACCAAATTGACTCTTCAACACTAGATTTTTAATGGGTTCCACTTCCAAATAAACATTGCCAAAGATACGCCAACTTTTGTGACGATTATTGGCTTCATTGTCTGTCAAGCGAATGGCATTCGGCTTATCCCCCAATATATCCACATAGCCACCGGCATACCCTCCATTTTCATCATACACAGGAATGGCCGGATGCTGGGCAATAACCAATTCTTCTATACCGGCAGGATTAAGATGCTCCAACCAGTGATTCACCGAAATACTTTCACCCACACGCACTTTACCATCTACAAAGCGAAAATTAGAGGCTAAACGCGAATTAAAACGTTCGTAGTCTGTATTACGGCAAAGACCATCCTGATTCATATAATTTAAGGTAAGAGCCACATTCCCATCCTTAAACCCTTTAGAAAGAGAAAGATTATAATTTTGCATTAAAGCCGTACCAAATATTTCCTTTGCCCAATCAGTGTTGCCCGACTTTATTTTCACTCCATTCTGGTCAAAATAATATTCTTGCAGTTGGGCCTTTTCTCCATTTCCATATACTACACTATTGGGATTGGTTCCAAAAGTATTTTTATAAGCCTGCCAATACACATCACCCCATTGGTAAGCGTCAAGCATATCAATACCACCAGTAAAAGTCTGGGCAGTGAGCGACATATCAAAACTTACTTTTACATCGCCTTCCTTAGCACGTTTTGTGGTGATAATAATGACACCATTGGCAGCTTGCGCACCATAAATGGCAGCCGAAGCTGCATCTTTCAACACCTGAATGGATTCAACATCATTGGATGAGATGATAGAAGCCACATTATCATGTGTCTGAACACCATCTATTACATAAAGAGGAGAAGAATTGTTGATGGTAGTAATACCACGTAACTTAGTATCTGTGTTACCACCTCCGGGTTTACCATCAGTTGTTACGTTCATACCGGCTACACGTCCCTGCAAACCTGACATCACATTACCAGTAGGTATGTCAGCCACCTCTTTCATCTTCACTACAGCTACCGAACCTGTCAGACTGGCTTTCTTTTCAGCCATATAACCTGTCACAACCACTTCATCAATCATCTTGGAATCTTCTTCCATTACTATCTTCAACGAAGGTTTTGCTGCAATAATCACTTCTTTATATCCTATATAAGAGATAGCTAATGATGCATTCTTCGGCACACTAATAGTAAAGTTACCGTCCAAGTCTGTAATAGTCCCTGTTGATTTCGAATCGTTTTGCACCACGGAAGCACCGATAATCGGTTGCCCGTCCGTCTTGGAAGTCACATTTCCCTTTACCGTTATGTTTTGCCCCCAAAGGACTGACACGAAAGCAAACAGGAAACAAACACTACAAAGAATTTTTTTGTTCTTCATAATACTGAGCATTAGTTTGATGTTATTAAATTAAAAGTACGAATTTTATCTTTATCGATGATGCAAATTACGGTTGATTTATATCAAACGACTGAAAAAAATGTTTCAAAGGCTATAACATTTGTTGCATAGAACGCTATTTTATAGGGTTTTATACATGTTTTCTTCTTGCTATGAGAAAAATGAGGTTCATATTCTCTTATGTAGATTGAAAGTGGTATCTTTGTGTAGTGATATGAGCCCCAAAATAGAGAAGACTCTTCATTAAGATAACAACCAATTAAAGATTCTAAAAACAGAATTCATGACTAAACAACAAGCATTAAAGCTCTTTGAGGAAAAAAAAGTACGTACGGTATGGGATGATGAACAAGAGAAGTGGTATTTTTCGATAGTAGATGTGGTTAGCATTTTAACTGAAAGTACCGATGGACGTAAATATTGGAATAAGCTGAAACAGAGACTTAAAGAAGAAGGAAATGAAACGGTGACAAATTGTCACCAGTTGAAAATGCAGGCAGTTGATGGCAAGATGAACTTAAAGATTAACTCTAAAATAATCCAATAAATAAACGATATGAAAACAATTTCCAACAAACAACTCACGATTCAAGTATCTCCTCACGGAGCTGAACTCTGCAGCATCGTCGCCAATGGAAAAGAATATCTGTGGCAAGCCGATCCTGCTTTTTGGAAGCGACACTCTCCTGTCCTATTCCCGATTGTAGGGAGCGTATGGGAAAATGAGTATCGGAATGAAGGGATTCCTTATACGCTTACTCAACATGGTTTTGCCCGTGACATGGAATTTACTCTTATTTCTGAAAAAGAGGATGAAGTACGTTACCGCCTTGTCAGCAATGAAGAAACTTTGCATAAATACCCTTTTCCATTCTGTCTGGAAATAGGCTATCGCATCCAGGGAAAGAAAATTGAGGTTATGTGGGAAGTAAAGAATAGCGGTGAAAAGGATATGTATTTTCAGATTGGGGCACATCCAGCTTTCTATTGGCCGGAGTTCGATGCAAGCAATTCTGAAAGAGGGTTCTTCGGATTTGACAAGGAAAACGGTTTGAAATATATTCTCATTTCAGAAAAAGGATGCGCTGATCCTTCTACTGAATATTCTTTAGAGTTGACGGACGGATTATTACCACTGGACACGCATACTTTTGATAAAGATGCTTTGATACTGGAGAATGAACAGGTCCGTAAAGTTACCTTATATAATAAAGAGAAACAGGCTTATCTTAGTTTACATTTTAACGCTCCGGTAGTTGGTCTTTGGTCTCCACCTGCAAAGAATGCTCCTTTTGTCTGCATCGAACCTTGGTACGGACGTTGCGACCGTGCACATTATACTGGTGAATATAAAGATAAGGACTGGATGCAGCACTTACAACCGGAAGAGATATTCCAAGGAGGATATACAATTGAAATTGATGAATAATTGATGAATAAAAAGTAGCTGCCGGATTTCACATCTGACAGCTACCAAACACCTAATTCTAATCTACAAAACCTAACTTATAAATCTAACCTATGAATCCTTAAAAAGCAATCAATACTTGTTGCTTTCACTGAATCTATGCAAACATCTATTGTGTAACTTCTACTTCTATTATAAACCCAACCGATACGCATTGAATGAATCTACTTGAAATGAACCTCCTTTGCTATAAAAACACATACGGTTGTATGGTTCCGATGGAAAGATAAGATTAGTCATTGCTACCTTTCCTCCATTCAGGAATATTTCTACAGAACATTTATCAACAAAGACATCCAACGTATATTTATTCTCTTTCTTTATCGGTGCCCAGGTAGCTAATGCGAAATCATCTATATAATTGATGGAAGTCGTCTTTCTGCGGTCGTGAACCTCTATTTCATGAGATACACTCTTCTTTCCGAAATCCACGATACCACTTTTCGTCCGGTCCATAACCAATCTCTTTTCCGGAAGATTGAAGTAGATATCCACCTTTTCCCCTTTATCATTAAAGAGGTTGAATCCCATTATCTCCGCTTCTCCGACGGTAATTTCCAATGCCAGTTCATAAGCACCATCATTATCAGCCAATAAAGAATCAATATGATAATCATTGGCAACCGTAAATGCCGGAATCTCTTTCTTTTCTTTTCGCAGAGTTTTTATCTCCGGTACCGGAGCTGCTGAAAGATAAATTTCATTGTCTTGTGTATAAAGACTTAACTCACGCGGCAAAGCGTTAGCACTACGGAATTGCTTTGTCGGAACAATATTACAATATTGCCAGTTACTCATCCAAGGAACAGCAATCGTTCGTTCTCCAGTGTTTGAGAAACAAACGGTAGCATAGTGATCTTTACCCCAATCCAACCATTTCGTGACATTCGGCTGACTGTCACAACTGAATTTCGTTCCATCAAAGTTTCCTGTAAAGTATTGGGTAGCACTTCCTCCGAAATAACATCCCGGATTGACGTTCACTATCAATGCCCATTTCTTACGGTTCAGATCTCCATCCACCGGAAGTTCCACCATGTCCGGACATTCAAATTGACAAGGCTGTACCCCGTATCCTTCTCCAAAACTACTCATATAGTTCCAGTCCTTCAGATTCTTAGAGTCATAGAAACGCATTTCTTTATCGGCGGAGACAATCATCACCCATTTACTCTCCGGTGCATACCAGAAGACTTTCGGGTCACGGAAATCTTTCAGACCATCGGAAGGACGCAGGACAGGATTCTTTTCGTATTTAGTAAATGTCCGTCCGTTGTCTTTGCTATAAGCCAGACACTGAATCTGTCCGTTCTTATCGCTGGCAGAAGTATAGTAAGCGAGGATGGAACCTGCTCCGTAGCCCGCCACATTCTCCTGATCGACAATAGAACTGCCGGAAAAGATATGCCCTAATGTATCACGAGCAATGGCAGGCGCCAGATGTTCCCAATGCATCAGGTCCTTGCTGACTGAATGTCCCCAATGCATATTTCCCCATTTGGAGCCATAAGGGTTATGCTGATAATACAAATGATACTCTCCATCTTTATATACCAATCCGTTTGCATCATTCATCCAGCCATAAAGGGGAGTATGATGGTAGACAGGACGGAATTTATCCGTATTGGCAGTATCAAACGTATCGGATAATCTGATTTCTTCCCAGCAGAGGGCGTCTTTCGATTTCCTTTGAATGCGCAAAGTGGCTGCCTTTGTATCAGCCGGCAAGGCAAAGGGAACAAAATAATCGACCTTTGTCTGTGCCAGACGGATATCCATATCGGTATCCGTTGCATTCCCCGTATCGAGCCGCACCTGACTTTCATCGGCTTCTTCCTCGATGGGGAGTAATATATAATGGGTAGGATGAACGATGTGGACAATTGTCAGGCTATCACCTTTCTGTTCAAGGGTGAATGTGCTTCCGGTTGACTGGCAACAGGTCAGTCCAAAGGAAACAGCCAGTGCGAGTGTGGCACCTTTACATTGTTTTATCCAAGGAGTTGTTTTCATGGTAACAGGATATTCAGAGTTATACGAGTGTTAGTCAAAAATAGACGAAGGCAAAGATAGGGGCTATCTTCACCTTCGTCTATAAACTTTGTTTCAAAGAGTAACACTTTTGATACATCATTGAAAAAAGGGAGCTACAGGCATATAGAAAAGCAGAAGTAACAGGCGAAAAGAGAAATGGGGCACGTCAATGCCGGAGTCGAACCGGATAGTCTTGCTGATTTTACAACTTCACTATTCCTCCCCTAAAATGAGACGAAGTAACTCTTCTCTACGACATTCTGCTTATGTCAAAGTAAAAACAAGGTAACAAACGAAAAGAGACTATAACCTGCTCTATCCAACTGAGCTATGCTTTTCCTCAAAGAATAAGGAGAGCAGCGGGAGTCGAACCCGCGACCTATGGTCGTCCCAAACGAAGTAACTCTTCTCTACGACACTTGTTTCTTTCGTAAACCGGAATCCTGAGAACTCCGGTTATACCACTATCTTTTTTATCTCCTGCAACGCATCATTTCCCTTGTCGATTGCAGACAAAATATCAAATATCTTATCCGACCATCCCGCTATTAAAAATACATCGTCACGAGTGATATCTAGCGGAGTGTTGCCATATCCGCTTAAGTCAAACAGATACAACTTGGCTACCGGACAAATTTTCTTGTACTTCCTCCACAAATCCGTTATCTGCAAGTCACTATGGCTATTCCACAACTGACAGTCAGTGAACATCATTATCTTATCCATCTGCGCCTTTCGGTCTATTAGGTCTTTGATAACCAAATACCCGTTTGTAGAGTATCCCACTTCACCTTCCCTTTTATAGAAAGCATCGACATTGGACAAGATACCCGTATCGGGCAGATTGATAATCTTCCATCTATCGCCAAAGATACCCGTCATCACCTGTTTGCAACGTGACTTCAACAACATTCCCAGCAGCAAACCGATGTCATAGTACAATACTTTACTCTTTGCCGAAACCGGACACTGCATGGAACCGGATACGTCACAGGCTATCAGCACACGGGTAGATTCATCAAATCCGGTAATATTGCGGGCAGACACCTGCACGGCACGTTCCAAAGCCGTCATCAACATCGTAGCATAGAGCGAAGGAGTCTTCGACAACTCACGGTAAGCAGCCAAAAAGCGGAAAGGCAACTGCCTGGAGTTTTCAACCGCCTTTTCGGAAGACAGCCTCTTCCCTACTGTCAGAATATGGTCTGCAGAAACTTCCGCTTCCAGTATATTCCTCAGATTGCGCAGCAAAGCCATGTATCCTAGTTTACCACTGTCTATCAATTCTTCCCATTTGGCACGGAAAGCTTTTCGCCGTTCTTCTTCCGTAACAAAGGTACACTGACCTAAAGCAGACAATTCTGTCTCCCAAGTATAGGGAACCGGAAGATTATCGTTAACTATTCCATTGAAAATTTCCTGTTGCCGTTCATCTTTCGCTTTCGGGTGCACAAGAAACAAGGCATCTTTCAGACAAACTTCTGCCGAACGGTTGTATTTGGCAAACTGGTACGCATCGAATGTATTGAATGCATCCTGTAGTCCTGCCTGCAACTGTTTGGAAAGACGGTTCAGTTTCTTTGTCCCCGTCCGCCGGTTTGCCTGCTGATAACAGGCCAGCAGTTCGGTGATTTCATCGGCACGCCGAACGGTACGGGCAGTTACCCGCTTCACCAGATTGTCGCCCTGGTGGATACGCGCCAGTTCTACCGCCATCACCAAAGGGATGGAACGCAGGTTCATCATTTCTCTTGCGTACGCCGCCAGTTGCGCCACAAACAAAGGATCACATTTTCCGATCAGCGTACGGACCCTTTCTATTCTCTCTTCCGCCTGCTCATAGAAACTGTTGTTCAATGAAGTAGTTACCACGGATGTGTACAATTCCCATTCGGGTGTCAGCCGGTAAGCCGGTGCCGATTCTTTATTCAGCACTTTATTCATTCCTTTATTTATCCAGTTAAACTTCATCATTTATACTCTTTATTTGTTTTCTTTTGCAAAGATACGGGGGTGGGTGCGCAGCCTTTTTGCGTACCTCAAATTATTTTTCTACTTTTGGAGAAAATCTTTATACTTCCGCCTATGCCGGTCAATAGAAATGCCTTGATTCGTTATAAAACGATTGATAACTGTCTGCGTAATCCTTATCGTCGCTGGACACTGGAAGACTTGGTAGATGCCTGCTCGGATGCCCTTTACGAATATGAAGGAATCGACAAGGGAATCAGCAAACGTGCCGTACAAATGGATATACAGATGATGCGCAGCGAGAAGCTGGGTTATAACGCACCGATTGTGGTATACGAAAACAAGTATTACAAGTACGAAGACCCGGAATACAGCATCACACAGACCCCGCTGAACGAACAGGACCTGAAAACGATGTCGGAAGCCGTAGAAGTTCTGCGGCAGTTCAAGGGTTTCTCCTACTTCACGGAGATGAGTGAGATTGTGAACCGGCTGGAAGATCACGTAGCTTCCGCCCGAATGAAGACGACTCCGGTCATCGACTTCGAAAAGAACGAATCTCTGAAAGGGCTGGATTATCTGGATACCATTTACCATGCCATCGTCAACGAACATCCCCTGCAACTTAAATACCGTTCGTTCAAGGCCCGTTCGGCAAACAGCTTCATCTTCTATCCTTATCTATTAAAGGAATATCGCAACCGTTGGTTCGTATTTGGAATCAGAAAAAGCGGACGGATATTGCAGAATCTGGCTCTGGACAGAATCCATTCGTTAGAGGTACTATCGCGGGAACCATTTATAAAGAATACATTCTTCGACCCGAACACATTCTTTGACGACTTGGTAGGGGTGACCAAAAACTCCGGAAGCAAAGCCGAGAAGGTCGGTTTTAAAGTAGCTGCCGCCGAAGTTCCCTACATCCTGACCAAACCGATACACCACAGCCAACGAACCATAGAAACAATGGTAGACGGAAGTGTGATTCTTGAAATAGAGGTAGTCATCAACCATGAACTGGAGCGGGTATTCTTCGGATATGCCAACGGAATACAAGTTCTTTACCCGCAGACACTGGTGGAGCTAATAGAAAAGAAATTAAGGAGGGCGGTAGAACAATACGAAAAGCCCAAGTGAGTTACATTCGGATAAAAAGCAAGTAACCGGACCATTTTCATCCTTTCCGGAGAGAAAAAGACATTTTATGATACAATTAATTCCATTTTAATGAAGAATTAATTTGCTTTATCCTCTCTTTTTAATGGTTCGACCTTTACTTTGCCCTTGATAATACCGAAAAACTCATTAAATTATGAATATGAAGAGAAGTTTAATTTTACTATGCGGTCTGCTGACCGGCTTTACCTTGCAATCTACAAAGGTAAACGCGCAGACACAAACAGTGGCTAATGACCAGAAACTGGTCTATCCCTACACCTTTGCCCCCAGCGAAGGTCTGGTGAACCAAACAGAAAAGGAACATCGACAAGAGATTTGCATCAACGGTTATTGGGATTTCCAGCCTGTCCGCTTGCCGAAAGAATACGTTCAGGGAAAAGGAATCGCTCCCGAACTACCCCTGCCGGAAAACGACAGCGAATGGAGCAAAACACGTATCAAAATCCCTTCACCGTGGAATATCAATGCTTTTGCTTACCGCGACCTGGAAGGTCCCGACCACCGCAACTACCCTTCATACCCCAAAGAATGGGAACAAGTGAAAATGGCATGGATGAAGAAGAATGTCACCATCCCTGCCGACTGGTCGGGGCAACAAATCAAACTTCACTTTGAGGCCGTAGCCGGATATTCCGAAGTCTACGTAAATAAAGAAAAGGTAGGCGAGAACTTCGATTTGTTCTTACCGTTCAGCTTTGACATCACCGATAAAGTGACTGCCGGCGAAAACATAGAGATACTGGTAGGCGTACGAAGCCAGTCGTTATTCGAAAACAATGCGACCATCGGACGCCGCATTGTTCCGGGCGGCTCGATGTGGGGATATCAGATCAACGGTATCTGGCAGGATGTATATCTGTTGGCTTTGCCGAAAATCCATCTGGAAGACGTATACGTGAAACCGCTGGTATCAAAGAATACACTGGAAATAGAAATAACTCTTCAGAACCGGACAGAGAAGAAGACTGATGTACAACTGCAAGGTAATATCCGCGAATGGGTGAACTGCGCAGGCACGGACGTCAACTCCGCTCCCGTTCCGAACTGGACGCTTGGTAATGAAGCATTGAAAGTCGCTCCTACGAAAGTGTCCCTGCCAGCCAAGGCTTCACAGAAAGTGACCTTGCAAGTACCTGTCGGCAAGGATATATTAAAATACTGGACTCCGGAGCATCCCAACCTGTATGCCCTGTTACTTTCCGTCAACAACCAGAAACAGACTGTCGACACCAAATACGAACGTTTCGGCTGGCGTGAATGGACATTGCAAGGTACTACACAATACCTGAACGGCGAACCTTACGCATTGCATGGTGACTCCTGGCATTTTATGGGTATCCCGCAGATGACCCGCCGTTATGCGTGGGCCTGGTTCACCGCCATTAAAGGGATGAATGCCAACGCAGTCCGTCCGCACGCGCAAGTCTATCCCCGCTTCTACCTTGATATGGCCGATGAAATGGGTATCTGCGTACTGAACGAAACAGCCAACTGGGCCAGCGACGGTGGTCCGAAACTGGACTCCGACCTCTTCTGGGAGGCATCTAAAGAACATCTGAAACGTTTTGTCCTGCGCGACAGAAATCACGCGTCCGTTTTCGGCTGGAGTATCAGCAACGAAAACAAACCCGTTATCCTGCACGTTTACAATCGCCCCGAACTGATGCCGGTACAAAAGAAGGCATGGGAAGAATGGCGTGATATTGTACATCAGTACGACCCTACCCGCCCGTGGATTTCAGCAGACGGCGAAGATGACGGTGACGGTATATTGCCTGTGACTGTAGGCCACTACGGAGACATCAACTCCATGAAACGCTGGATTGAAATCGGAAAACCTTGGGGAATCGGTGAACACAGTATGGCTTATTACGGCACCCCGGAACAGGTTGCCAAATATAACGGAGAACGCGCTTACGAATCACAGGAAGGCCGCATGGAAGGGCTGGCTAACGAATGTTACAACCTCATCGCCAACCAAAGACAGATGGGAGCCTCTTACAGCACAGTCTTCAATATGGCATGGTATGCCTTGAAACCGCTTCCACTCGGCAAGAAAGACAAAAGCAAAGCTCCCACCGTTGAAGCTGACGGAGTCTTCTTCGGTGATTACAAAGAGGGAGTTCCGGGCGTACAACCCGAACGTGTAGGTCCTTATTGCACGACGTTCAACCCCGGTTACGACCCGACCTTGCCGCTCTATCAGGAATGGCCGATGTACAGTGCTCTACGCGCAGCCAATGCTCCGGGACAACCGGCCTGGTCTCCTTATGCTGTAATCGACAAACAACAGTACGACCATCGCAAAGCAACAACTACTTCCAAAAAGTATAAGGAAGTCATCTTTATCGGTAGTCAGAACAGTAAATTAAAGCAGCTGATGGATGCGCAAGGAGTCATATTCGCCAAGAAGGCAAACACTCCTTCCCTGTTGCTCTATATTGTAGACGGTAGCCAAAAGTTGGATGCTTCTACCAAGAATGAGATGCAAAAGCAAATCGCCAAAGGTGCGGATGTATGGATATGGGGACTCACACCGGAAACGGTAGCCGCATACAATGAAATTCTTCCGCTTCCGGTGTCCTTGGATAATCTGCAGCGTTCTTCTTTCCTGCCCGTACAAAAGTCATGGATGCACGGACTCAATAATTCCGACTTCTACTTCTGCGAACTTCAGAAGACCAACGCTTCCAGCTACTCGCTGAAAGGAGCTTTCGTAGAAGAAGGCGACGTCTTGCTGAACGCCTGTAAGACCGACTGGAGAAAGTGGAACAAACGCCCGGAAGAGATCAAGACTGCCGGAACGATCCGCAGTGAATACGAATGTACAGCCGCCACTCCTGTATTTGTAAAATGCCAGCAGAATGCTTCCACTTTCTATCTGAACACATTAACCGAATTTGCCAACTCAGAGAAGGGATTCAACACTTTGAGCGCTATTCTGAAGAATGCCGGAATAGCCTTCCAAAAGCCGGAAGTCAATATCAACGAGGTCTTCTTCCTGCGCGACGAACAGATCAACTTCCCCGTAGCCACCAAAGAGAAACTGGTGAAGGACAGCGACGGTGAATGGACACTGGAACTTTATGTATTCAGTCCACGCCCTTTGGACGACCTGTTGATAGAACCGAACATGCCGAAACTATCCCTCTTTGTGAAAGCAAAGAAACGTGCGCTGCTCATCAACGACAAACCTTATACGGCTGTATCCCACGACGGACGCAACGAAATCATCTACAAAGAATTGCCCTTGCTGCAAGGATGGAATAAACTGGTGATCAAACTAGGAGCCGGAGACCGGAACGACTTCACCGGTTATTTCAAATGCGATAACAAGAAAGATTTCCTTCCGCTGTTGAAAGCAGCTTTCGTGAATCCGGAAACCAAATAATAGTAAATAAACAAATGATGAAACTTACACACATTTTAGCCTCGGCGGCTATCATTTCAACGCTGAGTGCATGTAACGGTAGCCTGCAAACAGCGGATCGGACCCCGGTCGATTACGTCAACCCGTATATCGGCAACATCAGCCATCTGCTGGTTCCCACGTTCCCCACCATCCAGTTACCCAACAGTATGCTTCGTGTTTACCCGGAACGTGCCGATTACACCTCCGAACTGCTGAAGGGGCTTCCATTGATCGTCACCAACCACCGGGAACGTTCTGCATTCAATTTCAGTCCCTATCAGGGAGAAAAGCTGCGTCCGGTCATAACGTATAACTATGACAACGAGCACATTACTCCTTATTCTTTCGATGTGGAACTGGATGACAACCGTATGAAAGCGGAATATGCGCTTTCCCATCAGTCGGCTATCTACCGGATAACGTATGAGGCAGACAAACCGGCTTATCTCATCGTAAACTCCCGCAATGGCTCTATTCACGCCAACGAGAACTTCATCAGCGGTCGCCAGCAACTAAATGACAACACCAATGTCTATGTATATATAGAAGCACAGGAGAAGCCGATAAGCGCCGGCATCCTCGAAAACGGCACTATTGAAACAAGCAAGGATAATGCCGAAGGCGCAAATGCCTGTGCGGCATGGCGCTTTGCCGATGGAACCACAACGGTCAACCTCCGCTACGGTATTTCTTTCATCAGCGAGGAACAGGCCGAAAAGAACCTGCACCGCGAATTAAAAGACTATAACATCAAAGCACTGGCAGAAGCGGGACGCCAAATCTGGAACGAAACGTTGGGACGTATCCAAGTAGAAGGAGGAACGGAAGATGACAAAACCGTATTCTACTCTTCTTTCTACCGTACCTTCGAACGTCCCATCTGCATGAGCGAAGACGGCCGTTACTTCAGCGCCTTCGATGGAAAGGTACACGAAGACAACAGTACTCCTTTCTACACTGACGACTGGATTTGGGACACTTACCGTGCCGCACATCCTCTCCGCACACTGATCGACCAACAAAAGGAAGAAGACATCATCGCATCCTACCTGCGCATGGCGGAACAAATGGGCAATATGTGGATGCCTACTTTCCCCGAAGTAACAGGTGACACACGTCGCATGAACTCCAATCATGCCGTTGCCACGGTAGCCGACGCACTGGCCAAAGGGTTGAAAGTAGACACGGCAAAAGCCTACGAGGCTTGCCGGAAAGGGATTGAAGAAAAGACGCTCGCCCCGTGGTCGGGAGCACCGGCCGGCTGGCTGGACAATTTCTACCGTGAAAACGGTTATATCCCCGCTCTCCGTGTAGATGAACCGGAAAACGACCCGAACGTACATCCTTTCGAGAAGCGCCAGCCTGTCGCTGTCACTCTGGGAACCAGCTACGACCAGTGGTGTCTCTCCCGTATCGCCCAAGCTCTGAACAAGAAGGAAGAAGCCGAATACTATCTGAAATGTTCGTATAACTACCGGAATCTCTACAATAAAGAAACCGCTTTCTTCCATCCGAAAGATAAGGAAGGACAATGGATTGAGCCATTCGACTACCGTTTCCCCGGAGGCATGGGAGCCCGTGAGTATTATGGAGAAAACAACGGCTGGGTTTACCGCTGGGACGTGCCACACAATGTAGCCGACCTCATCAGCCTTATGGGAGGAAACGAGCAGTTCATCGCCAACCTTGACCGCACTTTCACCGAACCGCTGGGACGGAGCAAATATGCATTCTACGCAAAACTGCCCGACCATACGGGTAATGTAGGCCAATTCTCGATGGCGAACGAACCTTCTCTGCACGTTCCTTATCTTTATAACTATGCCGGACAGCCGTGGAAAACACAGAAGCGCATCCGTCAAATGCTGAAAACATGGTTCCGCAATGACCTGATGGGTATTCCGGGAGATGAGGACGGCGGAGGTATGACGTCATTTGTGGTCTTCTCTTCCCTGGGCTTCTACCCTGTCACTCCGGGATTGCCGGCCTACACCATCGGAAGTCCGCTTTTCACAGATGCCAAGATTACACTCAGCAACGGAGCCGTATTTGAAATCGAAGCCAAGAACGCTTCCAATGACAACAAATACATCCAGTCCGCCACACTGAATGGCAAAGAATGGAACAAATCATGGTTCAGCCATGATGACCTGATGAACGGTGGCAAGCTAGTATTGGTAATGGGCAGCAAACCCAACAAGACATGGGCCAGCGGAGCAGAGGATGTTCCTCCATCATTAGAAATCAAGTAGCTATATTCTAGCGATTAAACACAAGAGGGTTGTCGAAGAATCATCGAAATAACATCTGATTCTTCGACAATACCTCTTGTCATATTCCCCGGATGTCGGCTATCATATACGAGTATTCCAACACTTTGGTTATATAAAATAAGTCCCCAATTCTTATGAATATCATATTGTTTTTCGTACTTTTGCCACATAGGAACAGATTCAAGTAGAAGTACTATGAAATATCAACTGCAATTATTGATTTTTATCCTGCTTTGCCTGGCGGGCAGACTGGATGCGTCTCCTTTATATGATTACGGACTTTATCTTAAGTCTCATGCCGTACCGGCACCGGAAAGGTCTACCTTATATTTGGATGACAACCAACCTTTCTCCGTAAAAAACGACTTAACCATTTCTTTTCAGATATATATACGTGCCAATGAAGCCGACTATGGCTCCATTCTTCATCTGAAGACAGACAAAGGCCAGATAATACGCTTTTCGTTTGTTGCAGGCGAGCAAAACCATGCTCCCGCTTTAATGCTCAATGATGAAATTATCATCATTGACAAACCCATAGAACTGGAAAAATGGATCAATGTCTCGCTGAATCTGCGTCAGAAAGACAATGTGATCGAAATAGAATACGACAAAAAAAAGATGTCGTCCACCTTCCCCCTGCAAGAAACAAACAGCGTAACGATTACATTCGGCCAGATGCTAGGCTATCAGGCGGAAGTAGCCCCTGTCAACTTAAGGGATATCAACATCATACAGGACGGCAAACTGACAAGAGAATGGAAATTATGGAAACATAATGACAACCTCTGCTATGACGAAAAAGAGGGAGCCGTCGCGCGTGCTGTCCAGCCTCTCTGGCTGATAGACAACCATATCGAATGGAAAACTATCAATAAGATCAATACTTCCAGCAGAGTAGGCATAGCATTCGACGCCCGTTGCGCCTTATTCTATGTAGTCAGTCCCGAATCGGTAAAAGTGCTGGACGAAGACGGAAGACTCAAACAAGAGACTGCCGTACGCGGAGGATATCCTGCCGTAGAATATCCCAACCACCTGCTGTATGATACGCTAAGCAATGCACTGGTATCTTACTCACTGACGGAAAACATCATCTCCCGCTTTTCGTTCGCCGACGGCAAGTGGAGCAACGAAGTGCGGAATACCAAAGAACCCAACAACTATAACCATGCCAAAGCATTTAACCCCGCCGACTCCTCATTCTACTTTTTCGGTGGATATGGCTTCTATAAATACCGTAATGACCTGTTCCGCATGAAGTCCGGCAGTGAAATTATGGAGCAAATTAAATATGATCATCCTCTTTATCCCCGCTATTCTGCTGCTATGGCAGTAGTGGGCGACGAACTATATATCTTTGGAGGCAAAGGAAACAAATATGGTAAACAGGAATTGAGTACCCATTACTACCTCGGCCTGTATGCCATCAATTTAAAAAGTAAACAGTCCCGCACCATCTGGGAGAAAAAAGATGATAACAAGGAAACCATCATGGCTTCCTCCATGTACTTCGAACCGGCAGACAGTTCTTTCTATGCCGTATCTACGGACAACGGGGGAACACTGTGGAAAATTTCCATGAAAAGCCCTGTTTATACAGAAGTTTCAAAACCGATCAATAACCGACTGGATTATCAGGACTGCGATTTTAACCTTTACTATTCACCGACTCACAGGAAACTGTTCCTTGTGCTGGACAAAATACTGAACAATCGTATGCACGATATAAAGATCTATTCCATCAATATGCCTCTAGTCAACGAGATAGATATCCGTCAGTCGGTGGATGAAATGGGCTCCGGCAAATGGTGGAATCTACTGTACGTCATCGGTGTCCTGGCAATACTAGGTTGTGGTGCCTGGCTGTTCTATCGTTCAAGAAGCAAACGTCAGCCAATCCAGCCGGCTGCAACCTCAAAAGAAGTTCCTCAATCGGTTGCCGCTCCAAAAGCCATCTCTGAGAATCAAGAGAAAGTTACTCCGATGATGCCGGAACAAGAAAGCGATCCCGCACCGAAAGAGATAGTCAACTACTATGACCGTAGCCGTTCCTCCATCTCATTGTTAGGGTGCTTCAATGTACGCGATAAAGAGGGAAATGACATCACCGCCAATTTCACTCCCCGTCTGAAGCATTTGCTTATTTTGCTGATATTATATACAGAAAAGAATCCGAACGGTATCCTGACCTCCAAAACAACGGGAATCCTATGGCCGGATAAGGAAGAGACGGCTGCCCGCAACAACCGTAATGTAAACTTACGCAAGCTTCGGGTATTATTGGAGAGTATCGGTGATGTAGAAGTCGTGACGGAAAACAACTTCATGCACATTAAATGGGGCGAGAACGTATTCTGCGACTATCGCGAAGTGCTTGCACGTATCCAGCAATTCAAGGAGAAAGAAAACGACGAATTACTCAACCGTATCTTGGAACTTCTGTTGTATGGACCATTGTTGCCCAACACCATTCTCGATTGGTTGGATGACTTCAAAGAAACATACTCCAGCCACTCCATCGACTTATTGAAGGATCTGTTTGAAATTGAAAAGCAACGTAATCATCCGGACATGATTCTCCGCCTGGCAGACATCATGTTCCTGCACGACCCGCTGAATGAAGAAGCATTGGCCGCCAAATGCGCTGTGTTCTCCGCACAGGGAAAGAAAGGGATTGCACGAAATCTGTATGACCGTTTCTGCAAGGAGTATCGGGACTCGATGGGAGAAGATTATAAAACACCATTCGCAGATTTATAACTGTACAGCTTTACTTCTTTCCTAAATGAAAAATGAATCAAACAGTAGTATCTCCATTGGGGGTAACTAAAAAGTCGGTACCATCTCCATTCTCCTCCTTCGGGAAGGAGGAGAATGGAAGATAGAACTGACTATCATTTAGTTCAAAACTGTACGGGAATGAGCTAAACTGTATGAATGGATAATCAGATGTACGAAAGAAGCATGGAGGACTTGACAAACCGCTTTTTATATTGTATATTTGTAAGTAGAGTGCGACAAGAGGTCGTACAAGTAATTGTTCAGCATCATGTCTGAACCTATTGT
>OGZH01001094.1_pt1 | contig 17704 bp, 16 predicted proteins | sample 1576741 | NCBI WGS metagenome assembly OGZH01 (sample SAMEA3541560, study PRJEB24748) | human gut metagenome | biome: human gut; feature: human-associated habitat; material: faeces | place: China | collected 2012 | reverse complement strand
CCACTGTATCATACAGCATTTTCAGTTCAGAAAATGCCTGCCTGTGAACAGTAACTATCCGTTCGCAGCACTGTTACAGGCCGTTGAAACCGGCCATGATTTCCTAAGTGCCATATAAGAAATCAGAAAATTTGCAAACCAGCCGGCAGGTACAGCAAGCCAGACAAATGCAATGCCAAAACATGGTGCAAAAATCATGGCAACAAACAGGCGGATCGCAAGGTTAACTATATTGGCAATGAGAAATGGGCGCATAATCCCAAGTCCACGCAGAACTCCATCTGTTGCCATCTTAATACCCATGAAGATGAAAAAACAGCCAAGCCATCTCATATAATCCCCGGACACCTGATATGCTAAGTCAGTTCCATCTTTACCCAGGAATAATGAAGAAATCTGTGTGTACATGGTTTCAATAACTACAAATGCAAGAATTGCGAAACACAGGTCTAATACCAGCGCAGCGTGATATCCTTTTTTGATGCGGTTAATTTTCTTTGCACCAAGATTCTGTGAGACATACGGTGAAACCGCATTGCCGATGGACACAAATATCAACGAAAAAACATTCTCTACTCTCATTGTTGCCGCATAACCTGCGAGTGCCTGTGTACCAAATGGATTTACAACTGCCTGTACGATCATCATACCAATTGACACTGTGGACTGCTGGAGAATCGACGGTACAGCAATTTTGAGCATCAAATGTAACTCCTGACCATCAAACCACTGAAATTGACTCTTATATTGACGCATCCGGCAAAAGAAAATCAGAAATGAAAATACCGCAGAAATCCCCTGTGCAATAAGGGTTGCAAGGGCTGCCCCGAACACACCGAGACCAAGTCCTGCCACCATCCAAAGATCCATAAGAATATTTAAAATAGAAGAAAATATCAAAAGACCCAATGGTATTTTTGATTCTCCAATTGAGTTAAACATCGTTGAAAGAATGTTATACATAAACAGAAACGGAAATCCCACAAAATAAACGCGAAGGTACAACACTGCTTCCTCCAGTATATCAGCAGGTGTTTGTAATGCAGTCATCATAAAACGAGAAAAACAAAAACCGAAGATACCCAAAAGTACGCTTAAAATCAAAAAACTGATCAAGGATGTTGATACAATTGTTTTCATTTTGCTATAATTTTGGGCTCCAAAATAGCGACTTACGAGCACTCCCGCCCCTACCCCGGCACCAAGTGCTATACAGATAAAAACATTTGTCAGTGCGGCACAGGCGCCAACTGCCGCAAGTGCAGGAGCACCGACATACTGACCAACAATGATTGAATCTGCCATATTGTATACCTGTTGAAAGAAGCTGCCCAGAATCATAGGCATTGCAAATACAGTCAGTGCTTTAATAGGGGCATCTGTAATTAAATATTCATCTTTTGACATTATCATTTTCCTCCATAAAACGTAAAACGTTACAAAATCAGAGCTAACGCGGCCAATACAATGTTATTGCATACAGTCAACTTGCTTTTTTCTGTATTTTAACGGAGAAACTCCGTATGTTTTTTTAAAACTTCTGATAAAATAGCTTATATTTTGATAACCGCTCCGCATTGCTGCCTCTGTAACAGAAATATCGGTGTCTTGCAACAGCTGTTTTGCATACTCTAACCGTAAATACACCACATATTGTGAAAGTGTAATATGAAAATGCTCCTTAAAATATCTGGATATATATTTTTCAGAAAGATGAAATTGCTCCCCAAATTCCCTTAATGATATTTTTCCTGTAAAATTCTGCTGTATATACGAGACCATTTCTTTTTCTACAATGTTTCTCCCACTTGTGTTATTTTCTACTATAAATCCCTTTTCCCACATTTCAAGAATAAATTGTAAAAGAATTATTTTGGTCTTTATCTGCGTCGCTATGTTCAACTCTCTTTCACTCTTTTTTGCTTCATATATCTCAATTAACTGCTCACACAATTCTTTTATCGTATCTTTTACACTGGGACTTATCATCAGACGACCACTGTCTAATGGTTCAAGTAATCTATCATCTAGTATATCATCTGTATAAAAAGATATATATTTCAATGGGAAAAGAAAAGTAAAATAATCTACAGTACCGGTCTTTGAACCCATAAAATGCAGATTGCCCGGTGATACAACGAAGGCATCCCCGGGTTTCCCGATATAGTTCTCTCCTGATATATTTACAGTCAAAAAGCCACTTTTTACATATATAATTTCGAATTCATCATGCCAATGTACCGGTATCTGAAAGGACTGCCCCGCATTCTCTATGTGATATGTACTGAACGGATCATCTTTTGTACCATGTGGTTTATTTTCCTTTAATTCAAAATACATAATCTCTCCTATAATTCTATAAGACTCTTACTTTTCCATTTTCCGCTTTTCCATCGAAGCACCATTCCAACAGCTCTCGCACATTCATCACCTGCCATGGCAATATATGCTCCTACCGCCAGAAAGCCCATATGTATTCCAAGAAAATATGTACCACCAACCGCAAACAGATACATGAAAATTGCACCCATTATAACCGGAAAAACTGCATCTCCACTGGTTTTTAACGCCTGACTATACACAAGATTTGTCACCCTTCCAAGTTCAAGGAATATATCTATTATTAACAATTTTACCACAAGACTTATCATCTGTGCATCATCCGTAAATATATGCACTATAATGTGTCCGGACAGTGCAAATGTCACAGAGAAGCATGTAGCTATTACAAGGCCATATATCTCTGCTTTTTTTATACCCCTGTCACATTCTTCAAACTCCTTTGCTCCGATTCTCCAGCCTGTCATAATAGCATTAGCCTGTGCCAGTGCAGCTCCTGCACAATATGAGAAATTTGCTATCTGCATAGCATACGAACGAGCTGTGACATTCATTCCGTTAGCATCCATCTGATTCATAAAACGCACTATAAATGTCATTGCTATATTATAAAGTGTTGTTTCAAATGCAGAAGGAAAACCTATTTTAACAATCTGCGCAAGTATCTTTCGCGGCAAAATACGATCAGGACTTTGTTTTGCTTTTATAAGTACAGCGCCCATCACCGCTACAATAACAAGATTTACAACCCTTGAAATAACCGTGGCAATGGCAACTCCCATTACTCCCCAGTTAAATACAAATAAGAATACCGAATTTAGTATTATATTAAGAACATTTCCAACAATAGTTCCTATCAGGGAATGCTTTGTATATCCAAATACTCTCAAATAGCTGGAAAAAATAGGAATAAGCGCATTTAAAAAACATGTTCCACCAACAATTTTGAGGTATGTTTCAGCCGGTTCAAACAAAGCAGGAGCAATACTTACTATTTTAAGTATTCTGCCGGAAAAAATTGCAAGAACAACAGACATCAGAATACCTATGAACGCATTAAACATAAGTCCAAGCTGTCTGGCCTGATATGCTATCCCGGGTCTTCCCGCTCCGATATTTTGTGACATAACAGCTATCATACCCGATGATATCACTCCAAACATAACAATGAAAACACCTATATAAGTATTTGCTGTTCCCACTGCTCCCACAGCCTGATCACTTACAGATGATAACATAAGTGTATCAACCATCCCTGAAAGCATATAGAATAAAGTTTCCAGGCATATTGGCACAGATAATTGCGATAATGTTTTCCTTTCAACCATCATGTTTTCTCCTTACATACAAATATAACATATATTATCAATAATACGATATATCTTTATGTGTTTCTTGTATAATATCAAACAAAAATGGCACTATTTCTACTATTTCACCGCAATAATCTATCAGAATTGTTAATCTTATCGTTGACATCCAGACTATTTATTTAATGAAATAAGATTTGTATTCTATTCGTTTCCTGTATTTTTTCCCTTTTTTTCTTTTTTCGCCGTACGAAAAGGAATGCACATAAGCCCGCAAATACAACGACTATAGCTATAAGTATCAGCAGTACCGGAATCCGGCAGACACTTGAAGAGATGAGCTTAAGGCCCTGATAAAGTGTATACACACCAAATATCGAGAATATCACAAATGCCAGTGTGTTAAGCAATCCATCCGGAGTTTTGCTCTTTAAGAGGTAACCGATCAGCATTCCAAGAATGTCCGCTGCAAATAGTCCGAGCGAACAACCGATCCATACAATAAGTGCTGCCCCCATACCTTCATTTGCACCAAATGTTATAGCGGTAAGCTGAGTCTTATCTCCAAGCTCAGCTACAAAAAAAGTACAGAAAACAGCCAATGGCGCAAACTTGATCTTTGATCTTTCGTTTTCTTCTTCCTCTTCGTCGCCATCGGAAATCGTTGATGCTGCGAAGTAAAGAAATACAAGTGCTGCGATATTCTTAATGAGCCATTCCGGAACAAATTTGCTGACAAGTCCACCTGCAAGAACCGCCAGACCATTCAGTACAAGAATTGCGGCAGCAGTTCCTAATATGATATCTTTTAATTTGTACTTAGACGTAAGAGCAATCAACATAAGCTGTGTCTTATCTCCCATCTCCGCTATGAATTCCGTAAAAAATACCTTTAAAAATAATATCATTTGTTATACCCTCATTTATCTTATTACAATATAAACTGCATATACTGCATAGAGAGCAACCATACACAAACCTTCGATTCTTCCGATTTTCTTCTTTGTCCCTGCGAATATCCATACACACACAGTAAATGCAACCAGTACACACAGATCAATAATATTCTCTCTGATTATACTGATCGGACTGATCACTGATGCAATACCAAGTACCATAAGTATGTTAAATATATTTGAACCGATCGCGTTACCAAGCGCCATATCAACTTCATTCTTTCTGGCTGCAACAATTGAGGTCACAAGCTCCGGGAGTGACGTGCCTATCGAAACGATTGTAAGTCCGATCAGTGTCTGACTCATTCCGAGATCACTTGCAATTCTTGATGCCGCATCAACGGTCACATCCCCTCCGACTGCAATTGCTATTGCTCCGCCAACAATAAACAGAATACTGACCGGAACGGATACAAGCTTAATTTCCTCATCCGAGCCACCTTCAATCTCAACTTTCTTTCCTTCTTTGTTGGCCTTTAATGCAATCCTGATCATGTAAAAAATGTATCCTGCAAATAAACCAATAAATATAGCACCATCCATATGTCCCAGCGTCATGCCTGTTTTGTCTCCAAGGCCGATTATTCCTAAAAGCATTAAGAGTCCGGCACATATAAGCGAAAGCGGAATATCTCTCTTTATCGTTTCTCCTGCAACATTTACTGTGGCTAATATTGCACATACTCCGATAACAACCATCAGATTAAAAATATTAGAACCAACTACATTACTAACTGCAAGTTCATTATTGCCTGCTATTGATGCTGATACACTGACCGCTGTTTCCGGAAGTGATGTTCCCATCGCAACAATTGTAAGTCCAATAATTATAGATGGAACATGCAGTCTCTTTGCTACACTCGAGCTTCCCTCTACAAAAAAATCCGCTCCTTTGATCAGCAGTACAAAACCGATCACAAGAATTACAATTACAAGAGCAAACGGGGCGTTGTTAATGAATTTTTCCATGTTATTCTCCTTTTTCTCTATCCATACCAGTGATGTCAGCCGAACTGTCTGCTACTATAAAGTATGTCCGACAGATTAAAAAAGACTCATGTATATCAATTATCCGCCGGTGTATATTACACAAGCTGTTAATCGATATACATGAGTCTCATTATTTAAGATTTGCCAGATTATACTCTCTTATTATAATCAGAATGTTGACAAATCACACTTTCGCGCTAACTACTCCCTCATGGAATATTAAGTTACTCGATAAATATTATCAAATGTAACCATGTGTGTCAACATCTTATTCTAGAAATATTTTTTCTTTACAAATCAGCTACGCTCCACGCATTTAATGTCTTTAAAATGATTTCAAGTGTATCTTCTCTTGCTTTCTGACATTCCTGTGGATATTTCTTCTCTCTTGGGAGCGCACCATTATTTACCGGAAAATATCCGAGATTATGACTGCCAGTCTCTGAATTGATGTGTTTGAAGCCGTAGCTGAAGTTCTCCCGCTTTAACCGTGCTGTCAATAATTCTGCATCATGCTTTGCCGGAACAGATTCATCATGTGTAGAGGTAAGAAAAAGAATATCTCCACAGATCTTTTCTACCGGTATCTCATTCTCAATCGTTCCCTCTTTCTCCCATTCCTCAAAAAAGTACAACAGCCGCACATGATGTTCCTTTATACATTTTTTCAGGAAGTTGGAGAACATATGCTTATTTGAAACATAAGGGAAATCATTTCCACGATATGAAACCATAGCCTTACATGGATCTGCATCTGCCTTACCACTGCCCTGCATAATATGTCCAAAGGAAGATGCAGCTATAACAAGACTGATATCCGGAACAACTGATGCAGCAAGCAACGCCATTCCTGCGCCTTTGGAATTACCATACATACCAAAATGCCTAAATCTGCCATCTCCATACTCTTTCATACGGTCAACCGCAGTCTGAAACATCTCCAAAGGAATTGCCCGCATCTGATCCGGCTGTCCGGGTGCGCCATAATAAGTCATGGCAAGAACTGAATACCCTTTCCCTGAAAATAACTCCGCGTACTTCTCAGGCAGTTCCAATCCCTTAAGTCCCTGAATGACGATCAGTAGCCTGTCATCCTTGTTTTCTGCCTCATATAAAACTCCCTCAAATCCATCGTTCAGATATGTATATCTCTGTTTTTTCATAGCTGTCTAACTCCTCTCCTTTATCAAAGCACCTGTATCATTATCTCAAACAATTCCGGTTTCAGCAGAACCAGTCCTGCATGGCCTAATTTAGGCAGTACTTCAAATTCTGTCTGTGGAAATTGACGTTTCACATATTCAATATCCTTTTTTCTCTCTTTTTCCTCATCCTTTGTGTACCAGTAGTGAAGCTTCGTATCTATTTGAGGAACTGGTTCGGGAACTTTATAATTATTGCAGGAATCAAATGTCCGCCATAATGTCTTTCTGCTGCAATGCCTTAAAACATCTGGCACATACTGCAGATCTTCCTTCGTATAATCATCTGTTGCAAATGCCTTTTTCAATAAACCCACTCCGCCTGCTCTTCCGATCATCATCATAAGATAATCTTTCAATGCAATAAAACGTGTCACGATCCATGGAAGCTGACGACTTTGTATTTTTCACATTCATATGGCGCACAATTTCGCCAGAACACAAGAATTGAAAACATCAAGTTAGTCATTTCTAATCCATGTCATTATAGCACACTGCTCATAAAAGTGGAAAATAAATATTAACTCTCTCTATAGGCTTCTTTTCACCTCTGCGATCCAATCATTAATTTTGTTCTCTGCTGTTTGCAGTACCGGACCGCCTTGTGAGTCAAATTTGATCTCCATTGGCTTTATGATCTCTGCACCTTGACAGATCTTTCTGAGATCACGTTCACTGTTCCCAAGTCCGCTGCCCTCATGTGTCATAAGTGCCATTACCTTTTCTCTCACACCTGCCGGGGAACATTTCTATCGAAAAAAGTCTTGTCATTACCAGTGACATAGTCCAGATGCTCAGAGAAACAAAACGTATTGCTGCTAACGACAATAAACTATTAAGAATCGGCTATTATAAGGGATATAACGGAAATGAATTATCTGAAGCAATTTCTTTATTTTCAGAAAAATATCCCGGCTGTTGATGTTCAGATCTCTGTCGGAAGTCATGAAGAATTATATCACGCTATGGAAAATGGCGTAATCGATCTTTCTTTAAATGACAGGCGTCGTGCATTCTCCGATGCATATAACAATATGGTTCTTGCTGAGAGCACACTCTACATTGAAATATCCACGAAAAATCCACTCAGCAAATTGCCTGGCCTGGAAATCATCGATCTGAAAAAAACTCCATGCATCCTCGTCATGAATCAGACCAGTCAAAAGGAAGAACAGGAATACTATGAAACAATCATCGGACTGCATGGAGAATTTCTCTTTGCCGATACAATACAGGAAGCACGGCTCAAGATCGTAACCGGACAGGGTTATATGCCTGTAGATGTGATCGGTGAGCAGAGCTGGTTTGACACTACTGTATCCAGGCTTCCGCTCACCCGAAATGGCAAATCCGTAAAAAAGTGGAATATAAAGTGTGTAAATTGTTGCTTATAACCTACGCACTTTATATTCCATTAAAAAGCTCCCGTTTTTATTTCTTTACAATTTTAACCTTGTTTCCCTGTCCTTTATTTTTAAGGATCTTCTTATATGCTTTTAATTTCTTAGATGGCACTTTGATCTTTGCATTTGCTTTTATTCCCTTAAATGCATTCTTGCCGACACTCTTTAATTTTGTTGTCTTTACAGTTATCGTAGATAACTTCTTACATTTCTGGAATGCAGATGCTCCGATCGTCTTTACATTTCCTCCCATCGTTACGCTCTTTACTTTAGTCTTATTGTACAGCGCTTTCTTTGCGATTGAAGTTACCTTAAAGGTCTTTCCACCAAGCTTCACAGTCTTTGGAATCACTACTTTTGTGGTCTTTGTACTCTTTATACCTGCAAAGGCAACTTCAGAACCACTGGTAAACTTATACTTATATGCACCAGATGTTACTGTTGTTCCTTTCTTTGCATATATTATAAAGTTCTTGGTTATGCCTCCGGTATATTTGCCTTTTCCCTTGATGATCACGGATGCTTTTCCAATATTCTTATTCTTCTTATAGGTAACTGTATAATCAGTTCCTGCCTTCAATTTCTTTCCAGCAAAAGTTACAGATTTTACCAAAGGCTTCTTCGCCTTTCCGTTATAAGCATATTTTGTTGTATCCAAAGTAACAGCTGTCTTTGCATTTGTCAGCTTATAGGAGCTCGCTGGAACAGCGATCACTACCTTTATTGTCGGAGATGCCAGATAGTTCTCTGTCTCTGCATATCGTACATAATAATTACCTGCTGCAAGCCCACTCACCATTGTGCCTGATGTTACACTGACCCAATGGACCTCATCTGTACTGTATTCCATTGCTGTCGTCAGCTTATCGATTGCTCCGTCCTTTGCCCCTGCCTTACTTACATTTATGGCAGTCAGCCTTGCTGGCGCTGCTTTGGCTGCTTTCTCGATTTTAAACTGTACCTGTGTCTCATCATGATATATGCCCATACCTGTAATCGTAACAACTGCATTTCCGGCATTTATGTTATCTGCATAAGCAACCGTATAATCTTTATCTTTTGCCAGTGTCTGTCCGGCATAGGTCACAAATACCTCCGGCTCCTTTGCTTTTTTGTCATAGGTATATGTTGTCGGATTCAGTGTAACAGATACCTCTGTATCAGTCATTCTGCGATAACGAAGTTCTGCACTTTGAGCGATCTCTCCACTATACTTCTATAATGCCGGCATCATAATAGATATATACCTCAGGAAGCGAATCCGGGGCACACTCACTCATCGTTCCGCTTCCTCCAAATTCATAATATTTACCATCCTGCAGTTCGGTTCCGTTTATGGATACCTTTAAAGTCTCCGCATGTACCAGACCCATACCCTGCGTTCCAATAAATACAGCCGTCACCATCAGCAGTACTGCTGCCAACATTCCAAACACTTTCTTTTTTAATTTCATAGATTACCTCCCCATATTTGATTTTTAGATTTGAATTATGAAATTACCCACCTTTTTCTCTTTATAGCATTCTTGTTTAAACAGTGTCAACCCATACAGGCTAAATCACTGAAGAAATCCTGTTAAAAACGGCATAATTTCACGCAGGTTGACACTGTTATGTCGTTGTCTACTACAGAAAACGACAGTGGTCTCAGACTACTGTCCATCCAAGCCACTGCCGAATTTACAACTTCTTTCTATTTACTTTTATTTAACTGTTACCTTTACTTTCTTAGCGCATCCATTTACTGCATAGATATATACATAACAGGTGCCTTTTCCTTTTGCTGTGATCTTGCCATCTTTGGATACAGTTGCAACCTTTTTGTTTGATGTGTCATATCTGAATTTTGCTGTATGACCAAAGAGTGGAAGTTTATTATTCTTTTTAACAATAGTTGCTTTTATCTTAGCTGTTTTTCCCTTTTTCAGGCTGTAAGTGGATTTCTTTATCTGAATCTTCTTGGCATCTGTTACAGTCGTATTCTTCTTGCCAACCGCATGACCTGTAATGGATTTTCCGATGGTCACTTTCTTGCCGGCAACCTTCTTATATGCAACTACATAACATTTTACATTATCTTTCTGATTTACAGCCTTCTTATCCAGCTTATTAATCGTCACAGATAAGGTCTTTGCAGATTTTACAGACTTAACAACGGTGTATTTTCCCTTCTTACAATATGCCATATATACATCATATCCATCTGCTTTTGCAACCTTGCCCCATGTTACTTTAATCGACTTTCCTGTAGTGATACTGAACTTGGAACTTAATGCCTGATCGTTTGCTTTTGTCCGCTTTGCTTTTACAACAGGGGACTGCTTCACCGTCCACTTAGCATAAAGAATTGTATTCCCTGTTAATGCTTTACCCGGCACAGCCGCCTTTGTGAGTGCCTCGTCTGTGTACCAGCCTGCAAATTCATATCCAGCTTTACTTGTTGTTGGAAGCACATCCGGGAGCTTCTTCTGATGTACGGCTTCAGTTACTTCACTTCCGCCATTTGTGTTATATGTGATCTTATATCCAAGGTTATCATTCTCGATAACTGTATATGGAACATTTCTCTCTAATGGACTGTTTGAATTTGTTGTATACCAATTAAAATCTGCATATCCAACATCATCTTTATGGTTTTTATGCTCATCCGTCTGCTTAACCTCATAACACTTCTGATCTCCATCACTGATTCCTACATCTATATTATCAGGATCAGAATCAGCAGATGTGATCCAGATCATATGACATTTCCTACATACAGTGATCCATTTATTAGGCGATAACTGATTACCAAAATAAATCTTGTCTCCAACCTGCACTTCATCTGCTTTTAATACTACCTTTGATGCATCTACGATATCTGCCGCAGCTTTCTTGTCTGCATCTACATACTTACAGATTGAACATGTATATCTGGCTTCACCTGCAGTTCCATAAGAATGTTCCTGGAAATCTTCCTTCAAATCACTATGTTCACAGGTTGCCGCATGCCAATGACCATATGCATTACTGCTCCAACTATCAGAAAATGTATGCTGGTGTACACTCGATTTCGACCACTTTGCATACAACGTTATATCTTCAAATATTGAAAGTTCTCGCGATACCGGCTGTGTAAGATTTTCATCTGTATACCAGCCAATAAAATCACATCCAGCTTTGGTCGTTGTTGGAAATGTACTCGGTATATGTGTCTGTTTAACAGCATCCGCTATTGCACTACCACCATTTGTATTGTATTTAATCGTATATCCAAGATTTGAGTTTCCCATAACTGTATATGGAGTATTATTACTAGATAAATATCCTCCTGTGAAGTAAAAACTAAACTCACTATATCCAACATAACCGGCATGATCTTTGTGTGCATCTGATCTCTTTACAATAGAATTGATTCTGTCTCCAATCCAATATTGCGAAGAGCCACCGTATGTTATCCAGATCATATGACATTGCTTGCAAACTACTATCTGTTTGTCTGAAGATAACTCAACTCCTACATAAACCGTATCTCCTACCTGTAGAGTCGTAGGGTCAATCGTTCCTGACCTGTATTCTGTTGCATTTACTTTCATTGTTCCCATGCCTACAAACATAACAATGCCAACCAGCAAGGCCGTCAGGATGCCTGTAACTTTGTTTTCTTTTAGTCGTCTTACCATATTTTCTTATCCCCTTTCATTCATCTGAATACAACATATGATACAACATTTAGTATAATTTCATCTGTATGTCTCATTATGTTGTTCCAAATAAGTTATTTTCTGGTATTGTACCATAATCATTTCTCCTTACCGGATTCTGTGCACGAAATGTCTGAAAAACGGCATGAAATGTTTCACTGGGTTTGAAAATACAGTCTATGCGTATGCAAAAAAAAGAAAGATAGCATGTCACTATCATGTATCTTACACGATAATAAACAATACTATCTTCCTTTTTATTCTCTATTTGAACTTTATGAGTGATATTTTATTTTTACATCATACCCATTCCGCCGCCCATACCTGCACCTGCCGGCATAGCTGGAGCATCTTCCTTAATATCAGCTACAACAGATTCTGTTGTCAGTAATGTAGATGCTACGGATGTTGCGTTCTGTAAAGCACTTCTTGTAACCTTAACAGGATCGATGATACCTGCTTCGATCATATCTACATACTTCTCATTGTATGCATCAAAACCGATACCCGGCTGTGATTCTTTGATCTTATTGATGATAACAGAGCCTTCCAGACCGGCATTTGCTGAAATGTGGAATAATGGAGCTTCCATAGCCTTAAGAACTACCTTAGCACCTGTCTTCTCATCGCCTTCAAGGTCTGCAACCAGTTCTGCAACCTTCTTAGCTGCATGAATATATGCTGATCCACCACCTGCGATGATTCCTTCTTCAACAGCAGCTCTGGTAGCATTTAATGCATCTTCCATACGGAGCTTAGCTTCCTTCATCTCTGTCTCAGTAGCTGCACCAACACGGATAACTGCTACACCACCTGCAAGCTTTGCAAGTCTTTCCTGAAGCTTCTCTTTATCAAATTCAGATGTTGTCTCCTCAAGCTGAGCCTTGATAACATTTACTCTGCCCTGAATATCTTCCTTTGTTCCGAAACCATCTACGATAACTGTATTCTCTTTTGTTACCTTTACACTCTTAGCACGACCAAGGTCATCTAATGTCGTATCCTTTAAATCATAACCGAGTTCTTCGGAAATAACCTTACCGTTTGTAAGGATAGCAATATCCTGTAACATTTCTTTTCTTCTGTCACCATAACCCGGAGCCTTAACAGCTACAACCTGGAATGTACCTCTTAACTTGTTTACGATCAATGTTGTAAGTGCTTCACCTTCTACATCTTCCGCAATGATCAAAAGCTTCTGACCACCCTGTACGATCTGCTCAAGTACCGGAAGGATATCCTGGATATTTGAGATCTTCTTATCTGTGATCAGGATGTATGGATTATCAAGTTCTGCAACCATCTTCTCCATATCAGTTGACATGTAAGCTGAAATATATCCTCTGTCGAACTGCATACCTTCTACGAGGTCAAGCTCTGTCTTCATGGACTTGGACTCTTCAATCGTGATAACACCATCGTTTGATACCTTTTCCATAGCATCTGCAACCATCTGTCCAACTTCATCATCACCGGCTGAAATAGATGCAACTCTTGCGATCTGCTCTTTGCCGTTGATTGTCTGGCTCATCTCTGAAATTGCTTCTACAGCCTTATCACAAGCCTTCTTCATACCCTTTCTGAGGATGATTGGATTAGCACCTGCTGCAAGGTTTTTCATACCTTCATTGATCATTGCCTGAGCAAGAACAGTAGCTGTTGTAGTACCATCACCTGCAACATCATTTGTCTTTGTCGCTACTTCTTTTACGATCTGAGCACCCATGTTCTCAAATGCATCTTCCAGCTCTATATCCTTTGCAATTGTAACACCATCATTTGTGATAAGTGGTGAACCATATGACTTTGCAAGAACTACGTTTCTTCCTTTTGGTCCAAGTGTTACTCTTACTGTATCTGCTAACTGATTTACGCCTGCTTCAAGAGCCTTTCTGGCTTCTGCTCCGTATTTAATTTCCTTTGCCATTTCTTTCTACCTCCAACTGTTTTTCTTCTATCTGATTATTCACTTACAACTGCAAGAATGTCACTCTGTTTTACGATGATATATTCATCATCACCGAGCTTAACTTCTGTTCCTGCGTATTTAGAATAAATAACTCTGTCTCCTGCCTTTACTTCCATAGGAACCTTAACGCCATCGACAACAGCTCCGGGACCAACTTCTACAACATCTGCATACTGTGGCTTCTCTTTTGCCTGTCCCGGTAATACAATACCTGATTTTGTTGTCTCTTCTGCTACGGACTGTTTTAATACAACTCTGTCTCCTAATGGTACTAATTTCATAATATATATTCCTCCTAACATATTAAATCCGTTCTTATCTGCCTTATGTACTCCGGCAGTTCCTAGCACTCATATCTCTTGAGTGCTAACACAATTATTATTGTATTCATTTTGTGGAAAAAATCAACCCCTAAAATGATAAAAAATATATTAAATGGACAAGGTCTCTTACATTATATGAAATATACCCTGAATTCAGAACGAAAACAGGCGATTTTGATTTGTAAATTCAGGTGCTACATGATATGCTTCTAATACAGGAATCGAACCGATGATTTCTGACATGATACAGGATAACGCCTGTTCAAAGACTGCTATCCAAATGATACATAGAAATGGAGAATACTATGGCTGAACAATTATACACAATACCTGTCAACGATGCCTTTCATGCAGACTGTGAATGTCCTCTCTGTCAGATGCAGAAAACGCTGGAGGAACATGCCATCGAATATACGATGGGACCAAGCTATATGGAAGACGATAACCGTGCTATGACAGATAAAATGGGCTTCTGCTCCCATCACATCAGCATGTTATATAAGGAGAAGAATCGTCTGGGGCTTGCCCTGATGTTAAAGACACACACAGATAAAACAATCCGGGATCTGAAAGCTTTATCAGAAAAAGGAACTCCTGCAAAACCGGGACTTTTTTCCAAGCAGTCAAATCTTTCCGGTGTAGGTGCCTATATCAAAGAACTGGAAAGCTCCTGCTTTATCTGTGACCGTATGAACCGTACCTTTGACCGCTATGTCGATACGATCTTTCATATGTGGAAAAAAGATCCTGAATTCAAGGATACCTTCAAAAGCAGCAAGGGCTTCTGTACTTACCACTACGGCATCCTCTACGATACCGCTGTCACAAAGCTGTCAAAAAACCAATGTGAAGAATTCATCGAAGCCTTGAATCACTTATATTTTGAAAACATGGAACGTGTCAACGGAGATATCGGCTGGTTCATCGATAAATTCGACTATCGATTCAAGAATGAACCATGGAAGAACTCAAAGGATGCCCTCCCCCGCGGCATAATCAAGGCTAATCATACATTTGTAGAATAAAAAGCAACAATATTCCTGCCTGATAAACATAGGATACACACAAAAATACTGTGTACATTGCACTTCACATATTATTCCGCAAAACGCTTTCGCTCTACCCTCAACGCAGCAGTACTAAGTTCGCCGTATTATACGGCTCACTAAGGACTGGCATTCGGGCAGGTTTGCTTCATAATAGTGAGTGTAATGTACACAGTATTTTTTATATAGTATAAAATTCACAGCAATATTGTCACCTTTTTACATTGCCTGTTTGGTTACATGACCGCCAAATGCCTGTGCCAGATCATGTGTCCACAGGTATTCACGATATCTTCTGAGCAGGCCTTTGTAAATCACCTTAACATTACTGCTCTTCCGAAAATCATCCGGTCTGACAAGTCCCGGTTGTTTATCGAGAATATGTATACCAGAACGTTCTAACACACTTGCCACGAACTGGGAACAGAAATAATTATATTTCCTCTCAATCGCCTTATTTCGTATAACACCATAAAGTCCCCAGAAATTATACCGATAGCGATCAGCATTTGCTTTAAATGCTGCAAGCTCCTGCAGTACATGTCTGTACTGCTTATCTGTCACGGTCAGTTCCAGGACAACACAGCTTGTTTCAACATCTCTGCCAAATATTCCGGTATCAATATCTTCTATAATGAATCCACAGTTGAACGGATTATAGATTCCCTTTCTGGCGAAGCTGTACATCTCCCGAAGCTCCAGATCCAACGCAATGGATGCATGTGCATATGGCTCTTTTGTCCAGAATTTGATGATTCTGGCAGGAACTGTGTGTGTCTTGGAGATCAGGATATATAATTTTCTGTTTTCCAATTCTGATATATCATTTTTCATACTTTTAATAGACTAAATTTTATTTTCCCGGCTTATAGGAACTCTTTAATGAAACAATACGGTTATATACAGGATGCTCCTTAGTAGAGTCTTTGGAATCTACACAGAAGAATCCATTACGAAGGAACTGGAATGCTTCACCGGGTTTTGCATCTTCAAATGCTTTCTCGAGCTTACATCCCTGTAATACGGTCAATGAATTCGGATTCAGATTCAAAGTACCATCCTCATTCAGCTTACCTTTTTCTTCATCCACGATATTCTCATATAAACGAACTTCAGCATCAATTGCGCTTTCTGCTGATACCCAGTGTATCGTTCCTTTTACCTTTCTTCCTTCGAATCCTGAACCACTCTTGGTCGCAGGATCATAAGTACAGTGAACAACTGTTACATTTCCATCTTCATCCTTCTCATATCCTGTACAGGTTACAAAATATGCATTCTTCAGACGTACCTCATTGCCAGGGAACAGACGGAAATATTTCTTAGGCGGTTCTTCCATGAAATCATCTCTTTCAATATAGAGATATTTGCTGAATGCAACTTCTCTGGAGCCTGCTTCCTCATTTTCCTGATTATTTTCAACCGGCAGATATTCTACCTGATTCTCCGGATAATTATCGATCACCAGCTTGATCGGATTCAGGACTGCCATATAACGGTTTGCTGTAAGCTTCAGATCATCACGCAGACAATACTCAAGCATCGCATAATCAACAGAGCTCTGGCTCTTTGAGATACCAACCAACTCCATAAACTTCTTAATAGAAGAAGCAGTGAATCCTCGTCTTCTGAGTGCTGCGATCGATACAAGTCTTGGATCATCCCAGCCATCTACGATACCATCCTCTACCAGCTTCTTAATATATCTCTTACCCGTAACTACATTTGTCAGATATAACTTTGCAAATTCGATCTGCTTTGGTGGGTTCTCATATTCCAGTTCCCGTACTACCCAGTCATATAGAGGTCTGTGATCCTCAAATTCCAGTGTACAGATAGAATGCGTTACACCTTCAATCGCATCCTCAATCGGATGAGCGAAATCATACATTGGATAAATACACCACTTATCCCCTGTATTATGATGTGTCATACGGGCAACACGATAGATAACAGGATCGCGCATATTGATATTCGGTGATGCCATATCGATCTTTGCGCGAAGCACCTTGCTTCCATCCGGGAACTCCCCGTTCTTCATTGCTTCAAATAATGCAAGATTTTCTTCAATGCTTCTATCTCTGTATGGACTGTTTTTACCCGGCTCTGTCAGAGTTCCTCTGTATTCACGGATCTCATCTGCTGTCAGATCACATACAAATGCCTTGCCTTTCTTGATCAACTTGACTGCTGCTTCATACATCTGGTCAAAATAATTGGACGCAAAGAATACTCTGTCTCCGAAATCGGCACCCAGCCATCTTACATCATCTAATATGGATTCTACAAATTCCGTCTTTTCCTTTGTTGGATTCGTATCGTCAAATCTCAGATTAAACTGTCCGCCATATTCCTGTGCAAGACCATAGTTCAATAATATGGATTTGGCATGTCCTATATGCAAATATCCATTCGGTTCCGGAGGAAATCTTGTGACCAATTCGCATACAGCGATCCTGGCGAGAACCATGAATATTCCGGC
>OGZH01001070.1_pt1 | contig 17947 bp, 10 predicted proteins | sample 1576741 | NCBI WGS metagenome assembly OGZH01 (sample SAMEA3541560, study PRJEB24748) | human gut metagenome | biome: human gut; feature: human-associated habitat; material: faeces | place: China | collected 2012 | reverse complement strand
AGACTTTCTTGATTGTAATAGCCATATCTCGTATTTATGATTGAGGGGCAAAGATACGTGATAATCTTTAAATTACAACGCTACGGGTGGGAAAAACTGTACAGGGGGAGGCCCGATTCCGGAAAATAAAAAGGTAGTGAATCGTTGCTTGGACTGATATTTGGAGTACCTTTGTCAGAAATAACTATAACACAAATGGAACTGCAGATTATTCAGAATAAAATATATGAGATCAGAGGGCAGAAGGTGATGCTCGATTTCGATTTGGCGGAATTGTATGCAACAGAAACCCGCTTGTTAAAGCGTGCCGTAAGACGTAACATTGACCGTTTTCCTATTGACTTTATGTTTGAACTCTCGACAGAAGAGGCTAACTCTTTGTTATCCAGTAGGGTATCCCAAAATGGGACACCCCAGTATAACTTCAGTGCTTACAAGCCGTTTGCTTTTACCGAACAGGGTGTAGCCATGCTTTCAAGTGTCCTGCATTCGGAAGTAGCCATTAGGGTAAATATCAATATTATGCGTGCTTTTGTCAGTATCCGCCAATATGTATTGGCTAGTGAAGCCAAGAATGAAGAAATAGAAGAGCTGAAACAGCGCATACAAGAGTTGGAGAATCAAGGTTGCAAAGCTTTCGCAATGATCAATCAGATAGGTGAGGAAACATTGGAGGCAATCAACGACCTTAGCGAAGATACCCGCAAAGAATTGGACGGCATCTATTTAGCTTTATCGCAATTGGCTGATAAACAGAAACAAGTACCCCAGCATAAGAAACGTAAACCGATTGGTTTCGTTCATTATGATAAGGAAGAGTGAGAGGCCGGCAAATTTAGTTAGATGCAAAGCAGTAAACATTGCCGGCAAAGTCACAAACTATCATTCTGTTTCCCGATACGGCTATCGTTGAGAAAACTGGTGCTCCGAAGTACAACTTGTCTTTGATAATCCCTGTTGACTGGTCGATGGCGTATAAATACCCGTCGGAAGCTCCGATATAGACAATTCCTTGTGAAGATACAGGGCTTGTTTCTACTCCCGCCTGCGGCGTAGAAGAATAAGGAGCAGTGTATACAAGAGAAGGTAAAGTCTCGGCTCTCCATTTGATGAAAAGAGTCGGTTTGTCGAGAGCGAAGATTCCACGGTCTGCGCTGCCGAAGATAATCTCATGTTCGGTGACAAGCGGGGTAGATGTCACGTCCAGGTTGGCGGACAGTTCCTTTTGCTGGAGTACTTTACCGGTTTGAGGTTCTATCAGGAAAAAGCTTTTGGAGGAGATGATCCATAATTTTCCGTCTCTGTAGACCGGAGAGGCACCTCGGTTGCCGAGTCCGTTGTCCGAGAGTTTCCAGAGTTGTTTGCCAGTGCGGATGTCGTTGCCATACAGTCCTCCCCATTGGGTGCCACTGATTAGTACGTCTCCGGCGATGGTTAACGTGGTGGTCGAGCCTTCCCGTTGTTTCCAGTCCGTGTTGGTCCATATCACTTTTCCTGTTTTCAGGTCGTAGGCTGAAAGTCCGGCGCCGATTCCGGCATAAACGATTCCTTTGTCAACTGTCAGTCCTTCGCTCAGATAGGGATAGTTCTTTAAGTTGATGTATTGTTGCCACAGTGGTTTTCCGGATGCTGCGTCGAGGGCGTACAGATTGCAGGAGGCATCCTGGGCTACAACGATTTCATTTTCGCAGGCAATGGTATTCTTTACCGAGTTTTCCGTGCGGAACTTCCATAGCTGTTTGCCGGAATGGAAGTCGAATGCACAAATATAGGTGTTGAGCGATGTGTTATCATCGGTAGTGGCAATGAATACTTTTTGTCCGGCGATGAGGGGGGATGTCATGAAGATGTTGCTTCCTGTGTTCGCTGTCCATTGTAGTTGCAGGGGGAGTTTGATTTGGGAGTCATTTATTCCGCCGGAATGACTTGCGTTCTGAAGTAGGGTATTCCAGTCCTTCCCTGTGATAGCAGTCGATTTGAAATCTTTCTGATAAAGGAACTGGCTGGTGGCAGTCGCTTCCTTTCCGTCGTTGAAGGATGAAGTCACTGTCAGGTTTAGTTTCTTTCCGTTTTCGTTAGCGGGTATTTGAATATTTCCGCTCCAGTTCCAGTCGGTGAGGGGCGACAGGTTGCCTTTGGCTATTTCCCGGTTGTCTTCCGGATTGCTCAGCACATAAGAAACAGACGATGTTTTTGCCTGTGAGTTATAGGTGTTGACCGAGACCGGAAGCTGATAGCCGGTTTCCGGATGTATGGGGGCTGCTTGATTCTTCATCGGAGAAACAATAGCGATTTGCGGTTCGATGAAAGTATAACGCAGTTGCGTTGTGAGGTGATCGTTGGCATCTATCTTTATGTCTCTGAATGAAGAAGGGGAGTGATCGATGCCTCCTTTGTCCAGTGTGCCGGTGCAGATGGTATAAATGCCTTTCTGATTGCGGACGTAGTTGTAGTGCATATGTCCGTAAATTTGTGCTTTCGTGTTGAAGGTACGAAAGTCGAGGATATCCTTTTTGTCTGCCTTGAATACGAAGTTATCGCCGGGAGTAAACAGGTCGTGGTTAAAAAGAACAAGCGCCTGATCTTTCTTCATCAGGGCGAGGTCATTCTTCAGCCAGTTGTATACATCCCTTTGCGTGTAATCGGTCGGGTTGTCTCCGTGGTCGATGGGAGTAACGACATAATGCACGTTGCCGACATCGAACGAATACCATGTCGGGCCATAAATCGATTCATAAAGTTCTTCGCCGTAGTTGCCTTTCACCAGGTCGTGGTTGCCTATGCAGTAATAGACGGGGCAGTCCATTGTTTGTGCATTCACAATTTGATTGTGCACTGTGAGTCCCGGTTCGTAGCAGATGTCTCCGGTATGAATCAGAAAAGCCGGTTGTTCGTTCTTTATGTATTGTTGTAGGTCGGTGACCCAACGCCCCACTCCTCCGGTCACTTCCGTGTCGGTGATATGGATAAAGGAGTGTTCTTTGGTCTTGGTCCGTTCGCTTTCGGTCACTATAAAATCATAGCTTTTTCTGTCTTCCTTGACAGGGAGGTAGAATTGTTGTGTCTCGAATCCGGCAGGTGTAGTAATGCTGATAAATCGGGTTTTCTTGAATCCCGATAGTGAGAACCGGCCTTTTTTATCTGTTTTTACTACGTTCATTCCGTCTGTTACCATCACTCCTGCCAGCGGTTTGTCTCCTTTGTCGAATGTGCCCGATTGATTGGTGTCGACATAGACGGTTCCTTTAAATTGTGCGCACAGCGGAAGATATAGTAAAAATGACAAGAGTATTACGGATAGTCTTTTCATGGTCGGTTCTCTGTTTTATTAGGCACGGATGACACGGGTTAACGTGGTTTTTAATTGACCGATCTTTTAAATCCGTGAAATCCGTGTCATCCGTGCCTAAATTTATGATATAAATTAATTATGCTGATACTTATCGTATTTGTTTCATCTCTTCGTTGTATCTCGCTTCCTCCTTACACAAAGGCTTGTACCAGGTCTTTCTTAATATCAGCGTGGTAATCAGAAGCAAGGCGATAGAACTCCAGAGTCCTAATTGTTCGCGGACAACGAGGTACATCGGGATGATGGTAAGCGTACATTGCCAGATGATTCCTATCGCCACATTGAAGGCATCCCTTTTGAAGTTTTTATTCGCCTGAATATGCGGGTAGCGGGCGATTGCTTTCTCCTGAATCGGTTTCCACCATCCCCACGGGCGTACATTGACATAGAAGTTGATCAGAGTCTCTTCATCTGTAGCCGGAGCGCTGTAAGTCCCGATGATACATCCGATCAGAGAGACGCCGAACAGTACGGGGAAGAAATAAAGTACCCATGCATCCGGAACGGTAAATTTCATTACAATAGCTGCCACTACTCCGGCAGTCATTCCCCAGAAGTAACCTTCACCGTTGAAACGCCACCAATGCCATTTCAGTACGTTGGCTGCGATGTATCCTCCGAACAGTGCACCTACAATCCACTGGAAGATTTCATTGATATCTTTCAGGAAGAATCCGATGACAGTGCTCACCACCACTACTGCCACAGAGATGACATAACTGCTGCGTATCTGAGTTTTCACGCTTGCTTTCGGATTGATGTATTTCAGATAAATATCATTTACGATATATGCAGGGGCTGCATTGACGGTAGAGGCAAAGGTCGACATGAAAGCTGCCAGTAGACCTGCCAATAATAATCCTGCAAGTCCTGCCGGAACATATCGTGTGATCAGATGGGGAAGAATCGTCTCAAAGTCCGTGCGGGTCACTTCCATCTGTGTCAGTCCGCCGTCTTCCTTGAAGAAATAGATGGCAAGTAATGCAAATCCCATAATCATCAGATAACGGGGAATTAACAGCACTACGGATACGGAACCGCTCATCATCGCCGCTTCTTTGGGAGACTTGCAGGACAGAATTTTCTGCATATCATAATTGGGCGCAGGCCCTGCCATACTCATGAAGATGCCTTTGAGCAACGCCATCATGACAAAGATGCCTATCAGACTGTAAGGTTCGTTTGCCATTCGTTCGGTCAGCAAACTCATCCTGCTGCTCCAGTCAATATCGAGCGTCCATCCGAAGAAAGGGGAATCCCATCCGGCAGGTACAAAGGAGTGTATCATATCCGGCGCCACCATCTGCATACCGATCACTACGATAACGATGCCTGCCACCGTCATGATAAGGAACTGTACGACATCTGTCCATACGATGCTCAGCATTCCCCCCAACATGACGTAGAAGGTGGCGATAGCTGTGAAGAAGATGCCATATACATGCGGAACATACTCCGGTGATACCGTGAAAGGAATGTAGGGTGAAATGACTTCCCAGGGAATAAAGATTTCCATGAACTTGCCTATTCCTATGAATCCGTAACTCAGAAATCCGAGTACGCTTAATAACGCAAATACGACAACGATGGTATGAGAGAGTGTCGCTCCCTTGCCTTTACCGAAGCGGGTTTTGATCCATTCGGCTCCGGTGAGCACATTGGAACGCCGCAACCACACCGACAGATAAACCATGAGGAATATCTGATTGAATACCGGCCACAGCCAGGGAATCCAGAGACTTTTGAATCCGTAGGCAAATGCCCAGTAAACCATTAGCATCGTACCAGTGATGTCGAACATTCCGGATGCATTGGACAGACCAAGCATATAGAAAGGGAGTGATTTGCCTCCCAGGAAATAGGAGTCCATATTTTGTGCGGCCCGTTTTTTCAGTATGAGTCCGATGACAATCATGGCAATGAGGTAGGCGCAGATGATCAGAAGATCGGATGTGTGTAATTTCATGTTGCTATTTTGATTAGGTTTTGTACATTAATAATCTATCAGGTACAAAAGTAGGTCGAATGTGGGGAAGAAACAAATATTATTTTAACTCATACTGATACTATCTGATACTATTTATCTGACTTCTCAGGCTTTAATAGCTGACACGTCAGGTGTTAAGACTTGACGTGTCAGATGTTAATACCCTGCAACTCAGTTGTTAATATCCATCATGCAGAATGGAACATCCTGAGAGACAGATGATAATACTGCTTCCGGAACTATAATATAACGGCATTTTCCGACATCACGAGCTTATTGGCTTCTATGATATCGTATATGCTTTTCACGGAAGTCGTGGAACGGAGTCTGTCTTCCGGTGTATGCCGGCAGTAATCGATTAGCCGTTCGATCGTAGAAGTCGCTACGTGCATCCGTGTGTCGGAGGAAGCATAGTAGATGTATACCGTTCCGTCTTCATCCGCGATCCATCCGTTGGAGAATAACACGTTGGATACATCTCCGGTTCTTTCTTCTCCCACAGGTGCCATGAAGTAACCTCCCGGCTGGGCTATCACCTTCCTTGGGTCATCTAAAGATGTCATATACAGATATAGGACATATCTGAGTCCGGCTGCACAGGCACGGACTCCGTGTGCCAGATGTAGCCATCCTTGGGGAGTCTTGATGGGATGAGGCCCTTCACCGTTTTTCACCTCCTTGATTGTGTGATAATGGCGTTGTTCTATGACGATTTCCTTCTTGATCACTGCATGAGTGATATCGTCTATCAATGCCCATGAAATACCGCCTCCGCTGCCTGCATCGATGAATCCGTCCTGCGGACGGGTGTACAATGCATATTTGCCGTCTACGAATTCGGGGTGCAGCACCACATTCCGTTGCTGGCTTTTAGAGACGAGGTTGGGCAGGCGTTCCCAGTTTTTAAGGTCCCTGCTGCGTATGATTCCTGCTGCTGCGATGGCCGAAGTGAGGTCTCCTGCGGGTGCGTCCGGATCTTTGCTTTCCGAGCAGAAGATACCGTATATCCATCCGTCCTCGTGTTTTGTCAGACGCATATCGTAGACGTTCGTTTCTTCCGGATATAAGTCCGGCAGTTGTACCGGATATTCCCAGAAGCGGAAGTTGTCGATACCATTGGGACTTTCTGCGATGGCGAAGAATGATTTGCGGTCATGCCCTTCTACCCGTGCCATAACAAGATATTTCCCGTTGAATTTGATAGCGCCTGCATTGAATACGGCGTTAATGCCGAAACGTTCCATCAGATAGGGATTTGTTTCCGGATTGAAGTCGTATCTCCACTCCAGCGGAGGGTGGTCTGCTGTCAGAATGGGGTATTTGTATCGTTCAAAAACACCATTGCCGGGCAGTATCTTTTCATTTTCACGTGAGATGAGCTCATCATATTCTTTAGTGAGAATATGTAGTCTGTTATCATATCTATTCATATTAATTCTCAAATTATAAAGAGTCTATATACGATTCTTTTGCATTGCTTGACAAGATAAAAAGAGACTGGTTACAATACAGACAATACAAAGGATATACTGCGTTGCAAGAACAATCTCTTTTTATATTCGTCACTTTAAAAGCATGGGGGTACTTTCAAAAGATATGTGTCAAGTTTACAAATTATTGTTTGGTAATGAAATAAGAACGAACGGTATAGCCCGGTTCTATGAAGCTGACCCAATACCAGCCATCTTCTATTTTATCAATTCGGCAATCTTCTATAGGGTACTCTTTGCTTTTGTCTACTTTACCTTTTGCCACTTTATAGAGCATAGGTTTCGTTTTGGTACCGACACTCAGATCACCTGTGAATTCTACTGCGAAGCCAGTCGCTGAAGTGGTCGTTGCACTCTTTATAATCAACTGAGAGATATTGAATTCAGGAGAATAGATCGCTTCACCGGCTTTTGATGTAGAAAGAGACTGATAAGCGTAAGAACCAGCTATCAGATAACGGTACGAAGGATTCACCAGATAAGGATCGTCAATGGTATTAACATAAATATCAATAGATTGTCCCTCTTTATCACTGATAGTTATCGTTTTGTTATAGCGGTATCTTTTCAGTCCTTCGACAATAACTTCTGTCCCGTTTTCCGCCATTGAGCATTTCAGATAGGTGGCAGATCCATTACCTTTACAAGTATATTCGCCATTACCATCCAGAATCTTAATAGTGACAGGTTCATCAATTACCAGATAAGTAATATCTGCGCTATTGTCTACAACAAGTTTCCTGATCACTTTTACCGAGATATCAGCCGTTTTGTTATGTTTGTCTTTTACAGAAAGCGTGGTAGTACCCGGAGCGATGGAAGTAATATCTATTTTACCGTCTTCGCTGATTTTGGCGGTTGCAACAGACTCGTCGGAAGAAGTAATACTATATCCACCGTTTCCGGTATATACTTCGAGAGTTTTGGATTCTCCAAAGAACATAGTAGTAGAACTTGTTTTTATTACCAGTTCCTGTTCTTGATCTACAATGATTTTCACATTTGCTGATTTCTTTGTCCAGTCGGTAACAGTTAATGTCGCAGTGCCATATTCCAGGCCTGTCACAATTACTTCATTGCCCGAAATGACTGCTGTTGCTACTGTTGCGTCTGAACTGTTCACTTTGTAGCCGCCATTACCTTCGACGATACTGAAACTTCCTTCGGTTGTTTCATCCAGATTAATCGTTAAAGTCTCTGCATTTACAGTCAGATTTGCATAACTAGGTAGGTCTTCGTCACAGCCGGAGAATAGTCCGATGGCACAAAGTGCGATTCCTGCTAAGTATATTATATTTCTTTTCATGGTATTCTCTAATTTATAATTCATTATTCAGCTTCGTGGCCTTTTATTTTACCGGTCACAGTTACTACACTGTATTTAGGAACAGTAATGGCACGCAAACCGCTTGAAGACGGATTGATCTTTTTTTGTTGCCATTTCACATTTTCACTGGATGTATAAGTTCTCATATTTTGAAATTCTACTCCCTCGATCTCCACTAAAGTAGAGAAGGACTCCTTTTCAGAAGCGTTGACCAGAACGATGGTATAAGTATCGTCTTTTATATAAGCAGAAACCAATAACTCTTCCGGAAGCTTGTCGGCCTCTGAAGAAACAGCTTCTACATCCACACGTACAGCATCAGGTTCGATGTACTTAGTGTACTGTCCGAAAGTATAGTAGCGGGGTACTCTATAGTAGGTTGTACTAGGCAATGCCTCTTCCAGCTGTATCAGGTTTTCGCCCGTTGTGCTGCAAGGACGTGCACCTGCCCACCATACAAAGCCGCTTACATTACCATTTGCCATATAACTGTGGAAGGTTTTTGCCCACTTTATTGCATCCGGCCATGTTTCCTTACGGTCCTTATCATCACTGATCTCTGTCTGCCAGATATGGAGATTATGCTTTTCCGCTTGTTCGAAAGGTGCGATGCTTGCATCTGTTGTGGAATAGCCGTGACCAGCAACAATCAAATTCGGGTCTGCCAATTCAGGATACTTTTCAAGGCTTGAATTAATATGTTTAGTAGCCCATGACCACCAGGCATTCTCGCCATATACCAGTTTCATATCACTATGTCCTCTCTTGTTCATCTCCGGACGAAGGTTTTCGAGTACGAACTTAGCCATTTGGTCTACGCTCCAAGAGCAGCTGGCCCATCCTCCCATACTGGATAGAACATCCGGTTCATTCCATCCGGACATCGCATAGATATCAATGCCCAATCCTTTTTCATACGCATCTACAAAATCCATCAGGTATTTTGCATAATCTTCGTAGTAATCTGCCTTCAAGTTTCCACCATTAAGTTTACCATTGCTTTTCCATACAACAGGGGGACACCAAACAGAAAAGAAGAACTTGACATCTTTAAATTTTTTGTTGATATGGTCAACCAGCCACATTTGTCCCAGTTGCGTCTGCTCTCCGCACTCTTCACCGTTGTAGTTACGCCAATAGTTATTGATCATAGAAGGATCATCGGGGCGTAACATGAAATTGCGGTCCATTTTGAATTCAATATCACCCGTTTCCGGATTACAATAAGAAGGGAATACTTCGCCACGGAAAATATTCAGGGCTAAACCTGATTTACCGAACAAGTCTTCCATCACCGCATCACGTTGCATGGTATTCCAAATACGGTGTGACCATCCACAGAACGCACAGCCGAAACCGTCAATCACTTGGTGTTTGTTCTCTTCTCCAATCTTCATCTTTATGACAGCGGTAGTGGTTGGTTCCGGCGCAATTCCGTCATCTTCAAAGTTTTCTTCTACAGGGTCCGGAATGTATACATCGCTGTGATCTAAACTTCCATCATCGCAAGAGTATCCTAAAAAGAGGAAAAGCGCTATAAATAATAATGAATATATCTTTTTCATAATTTTCTAATATAAATGGGTTTAAAGGTATTATCTCCACAGTTCAGTTTGTTCCATGGCATTGTTATTGTTTAACTCACCGGAAGGAATCGGATAATATCTGTATTTCTCTTGGAAATTATCTGCTCCCTGCTTTTCATTTGCGTTGAAGATTGTCTTGATCTCTTGAGTGGTATACCAACGTTTCAAGTCGTCAAAACGGTGTCCTTCACCGAAGAATTCAAGTAAGCACTGATGTTCGATTTCAGCCATTAAATCAGCTTGGGCAAAAGTCTTGTCTGCCAATCCGGCTCTTTTGCGAATGATCTTTAATACTGTATTTGCACCATTGGCATCGTTTGTCATAGCACAGGCTTCGGCATACATCAACAGTACTTCTGAAAAACGCATAGCACGCAGATTGTTTGCTTTACCTTCCTTATGCCCCATATTATCGGCATTAGTCGCGTTCACAAAATATGCAGTGTACTTTTTCAGCAGAAACATACCGTCTCCCTGGCTGAATGTGGGAGCACCTCCGGTCATTTTACCACTGTTGCCATCCCAGAGATCTTCCATCGAACGGTTGCCGCCATACCATTTTTCATTCTTAACAACGTCATTCATAGATTCCGGATTAAAGAATAAACTTGCGTACATACGTTTGTCAAACTTTGTATCCGATCCGGCAGGACGTTCTTCTTTCACAAACTGGCCGACAGCGAAACTGGAAGGCATCAATTTAGCCCAACCACCGCCGGCAACCGGACCTACAAACTGGGGAAGAGAGTTACCGAGGCTGATGCCACTTTCGTTACCCCATGTCAATTCACCATCACTACTATATTGCAATTCGAATACAGATTCTTCATTGTTCTCTTTTGCTGTAGTAAAGTTTTCAGCGAAGTTCTCTATCAGGTTGTAACGTCCCGGATAGTAAGGAGCGTTCATCAATAATTGCAGTTGTGCTTTTGCTTCAGGATACTTGTGCTGGTACAGATATACTTTGGCAAGCATAGCGATGGCGGCCCCTTTCTCAATGCGACCTTTTTCATCACCGGAACGGGTCACAGGAAGGTTACAGCTGATAGCATCTTTCAAATCATCTTCTGCCTGTTTCCAAAGCTGTTCTTCCTTGGCGGCGGGTTTGTTGCTTTCGTCTTCGTTGGATGGAACCACACGCAGAGGAACTTCTTTATAGTTGTGTACTAACAGGAAGTATTGGAAGCCTCTCAGAAAGAGAGCTTCTCCTTTAATGGTGGAACGGTCTTCCTCACTAATCCCTGTTGCCGGAACCAAATCAATATTCTTCAGTACCAGATTAACACGCTGAATACCTGCATAGAGTGCTCCGTATGGATCATTTCCTGTTGTACTGGAGTTTTGGAATGTAGCGATGGCCCACATGGAAGCCTCTTCATTCAGAATCGTAAAGATATCGTCGCCGCGGCTGTTCAGATTCAACCATCCGTCGAATGCACCGTAATAACCGTTCATTTGATATTTAATCGGTGAGTAGGCGGCAGCAAGACCGCTCTCTGCATCAGCTTTATTCTTCCAGAAATTATTTTCTGTGAAGTGATTGGGATCTGACAGATCCAAAAAGTTGGATTCGTTGCACGAGGTCAATGCTCCGGAAAGGAGAGTCGCCACGCATATGTATGATAACCAGTTCTTTTTCATGTTATAAATTCAATTAGTGTGTATTATCTTCGTATTATAAGCTAACCTGAATACCGAAAGAGATAGTACGTGGTAGCGGATAACGTCCTTGGTCGATTCCTCTTGAGAATACGCTGTAAGATGCGCCGATATCTACACTGCCGCTTTCTCCGAGGTCGGGAGAATAGCCCGAATATTTACTCAATGTGAAGAGGTTCTCCATTGATGTGTAAATTCTTACATTTTCCAGTTTTACTTTCTTCAGCAAGTTTTTCGGGAGTGAATAGCCGATATCCAGTGTTTTCAGACGGAAGTAAGAGCCGTCTTCCAGCCATCTGTCGGTATATGCCAATCCATTATCTGTACCGTCTGTTTTAGAGAAACGAGGAATGTCGGTGTTCTGATTATCCGGTCTCCATGAGTTAGCCAGCTTAGTGCTGTAGTTGCCGTTGAACTTACCCGATTCAAGGCAGTAACGCTGATAGTTATATATTTTGTTACCTGTCATGCCGTCAAAGAACAGACCGAAGTCGAATCCTTTCCATTCACCGCCTAAGCGCAGACCGAATGTAAAATCAGGGAACGGATTGCCTACATCATGTTGGTCATTCTCATCAATAATACCGTCACCATTCCAGTCTTTGTAACGTACGTCACCCGGTTGTGCGCCCGGCTGAATTTGTTTGCCGTCCTTATTCTTGTAGTTATCAATCTCTTCCTGTGTGCGGAAAATACCGTCAGTTTCAATCAGGTTGAAGTATGACATAGGGTGTCCTTCTTCAAATCTGTTAATACCGCGTCCGCCGGCACCGTGAGCTGAGTAACCGGAAATAGCCATGTTGTTACCACCGGCAGTAATCTTCGTTACTTCATTCTTTTCAGTAGTAGCATTTGCACCGATATAGTAGCTGAAGTCGTCACCGATAGTACTGCGCCAATTGATGGATAATTCGAATCCTTTGTTACGTACCTGGCCGGCGTTCTGGATAGACAGACCGCTGATACCGGTAGAAGCAGCATAAGGGACAGGAAGTAATACATCATTTGTATTTTTTACATAAGCATCGGCTGTCAATGTTAATTTGCCGTTCAACAGACTCAGGTCCAGACCTGCATTGAAAGTTTCTGTACTTTCCCAAGTCAGATCGTTGGGGGATACTGCGGTTACATTAGGCAACTGACCGAACCAAATGTTATTGCCTTGCAGGTAATTCATGCCATCGGATACTACGCTGATGGTAGGATAGTATTTATCCATCTGCTGATTACCTAGTTTACCGTAGCTGAAGCGAAGTTTAAATTGGTCAAATACATTTTCCAATGGTTTGAAGAATTTCTCACGGTTGATGTTCCATCCGATAGATGCTGAAGGGAAGCTACCGAACTGGTGTCCTTTCTTGAAACGTGAGGAACCATCGCGGCGGATAGATGCAGAAAGCAGATAACGGTCATCGTAAGAATACATGATACGTCCGAAGAGCGAAACCAAAGCCAATTCGTTTATTGAGCTGGAGGCTGTCATTGATTTAACGTTACCCGTCATTGTCTCAATGAACTCAGGGATATCTGTATTGCTGCCGTTCAGACCGTAGCTCTTGTCTTTTTGTGCAGAATAGCCGACCAATGCGGAAAGATTATGTTTGCCAAATATCTTATCATAGTTCAATGTATTCTCCAATACCCATGATTCGTAATCGGCAGAGCCTTCACTCAGGTCAGGGGCATCGTTTTTACCATAAGTTCCCAGGTCGTAGGCACCCGTATATGTACGGCTTTTGGTGTGGTCCTTTCTAAGTCCTAAGTTCAGTTTATATTTCAATCCTTTAATAACTTCAGCTTGTAAATAAGCGTTTAAGAAGATCTGAGTTTTTTCATTGTTTTTGTTCACCGTACTATAATATGCATACGGATTCGGAAGATTGATGTCTGCGGAAGTTCCCCAACCGGTCGGGTTTGTCGGATCAAAGACTGGAACTACTGAAGGGAAACGCAAAATTTCACCCATAGTATCCTGATTAATGTTACCTTCACCCTTAGAGAGGCGGACTATCATCGATTCACCGATAATCAGGCGATTATCCAGAAAAGAGTAATCGCTTTTCAAACGGATATTATATGATTCGTGACTGGTGTTGCGAAGAATACCTTCTTTGTTCAAATAGCTTGCGGACGCACTGTATGAAGCAGTTTTAGAACCGCCGCTAATATTGGCGTTGGCTTTGTAAGTCATTGCAGTACGAAGCATAATGTCTTGCCAGTCTGTACCTGCACCTACAAAAGGAACAGAACCAACTTCTGTGCCATAACCGTCTGCTGCTAAATTATAATAACGTGCGAAACGGCTGTATTCTTCACCATTAAAGACATTCAACGTTTTTGGAGTCTGGCTGAAACCTGTGAAGAAGTTTATATCAAGTTTGGTAGGCATATCTTTGCGCCCGCTCTTCGTAGTCACCAATACTACACCACCGGCAGCACGAGAACCATAGATAGCGGCAGCGGCAGCGTCTTTCAACACTTCGATAGAAGCAATATCCGACGGGTCTACCATGCTGAGGTCTCCGAAGGAACCATCGATGACATAGAGTGGATCATTATTTGAAAGAGAGCTGATACCACGTACGTTGATAGTCATCCCTTCGTTCGGGTCACCACTTGTACTTGCTACGGATACACCGGCAATTTTTCCTTGAAGAGCTGTGCCCACATTTGTTGCGACAGCGCCGTTCAACTCTTTTGTACCTACTGAACTGACTGCTCCGGAGAGATGGCTTTTCTTTACTGTACCATAACCGATGACTACAACCTGTTCAAGAGCTACGTTGTCTTCTTCCAGACTGACATTGATTGGAGCGTTTGAAGTTATTGTACGCTCTATACTTTTCATACCTACTGTTGAGAATACAAGAATATCGCCTTTATTGACGTTAACGGCATATTTACCATCTATGCTTGTAATTGTACCAGTGTCTTTCCCTTTTACTTTTACTGTAACTCCTGGTAAGGGGTCGTTTGTCGTTGCTTCTGTTACTATCCCTTTTACTTCAATGTTCTGTGCTGTTAGTGGAATACTAACCAAGCAGAGAAAAAGGAATAGTAGAAATTGAATTTTTCTTCTCATAATTTATTGTATTAGATTATAAACTCTGTTCAACTGCTGATTGCTCCATGGAAACCTCAATCAGTAATTGGATGATGCAAAAGTAGGCGATAATGTAATGGCAGACAAGTATTATTTTATCCCATTCTAATACTTTTCTATAATGTGGCATTACAAATATATTAATGTTTTTCTTAAGCGGAGGAATTACTTATAAGAAATAAAATCGTTATAACTGCCCAATTTGTTACTTATAAGAAATAAAAATGCTATATTTGCTAAATTTGTTACTTATAAGAAATAAAGATGAGAAAGCCGGAATATTATAAAAGAGAGTTGTATGTACAACGTATAAAGCCTTTTGTCGATACACAGATGATAAAGGTGATTGTTGGGCAAAGGCGTGTGGGGAAGAGCTATCTGTTGTTTCAACTGATGGATGACATTCGTGACGGTTCTCCGGAAGCAGATATCATCTATATTAATAAGGAGTTATTTGAGTTTGATCAAATCAAAACTTATGCCGACTTGATAAATTATGTGTCTGCGACAAGAAAGGGCGCGGAAGATAAGTGTTATCTGTTTATTGATGAGATACAAGATATTGAAGGTTTTGAGAAGGCCCTGAGGCATTTCTTTGCGGAAAACACTTATGACATCTATTGTACGGGAAGTAATGCCACCATGCTTTCGGGTGAACTGGCTACTTTCCTGAGTGGTAGATATATTGAATTTAAAGTATACGGTCTGACCTATACCGAATTTTTGGAGTTTCATAAACTGGAGGATTCCGTTGAAGCGTTTAGCCGTTTTTACCGGTTCGGCGGGCTTCCTTATCTTGCCAGTTTGCCTTTTGAAGAGCACCTTATAATGGAGTATCTGAGAAATATCTATAATACAATTATATTGAAAGATGTGGTGAATAGATATAGTATCAGGAATGTACGGCAATTGCAGGATCTGACGGTTTATTTGGCTGACACGATTGGGAATCTGTTTTCAGCAAATAAAATAAGTGAGTATCTGAAATCACAGAGGGTAGATATGTTGCCCAAAACAATATTGGAATATCTTACTTATTTGAATAGTGCTTATTTTGTAAGAAGAATCCGTCCGATGGATATTCAGGGAAAGAAACAATTCCAGATCGGAGAGAAATATTATTTTGAAGATTTAGGAATACGTAATGCGATTCGTCCTTTCCGGGCGACCGATATCGGACAGGTGCTGGAGAATGTGGTGTGCCATCATTTGCTGGTGTGCGGATACGCGCTGTATATAGGCAGAGATGGCGATAAGGAAGTTGATTTTGTAGCCGAACGTAATGGGGAAAAGCTATATGTTCAGGTTGCATATTCAGTTATAGACCCCAAAACGCATGAACGGGAGTTTGGCAATCTGTTGGCGATTCAGGATAACTATCCCAAGATAGTTGTTACCATGGATGAAGTGGAAGGAGTTTCCTATCAAGGCATCGAGCAGGTGCCCGTTCGTAAGTTTTTGCTTCGTTGGAAGTAAGGGTGGGTGCAGTATTTATGCAGTCTGTATCATAAGTCTTAAAAGATAAATTACAAAGGAGAAGCTAAAACAACTAGCTTCTCCTTTTCCCATCCTATTAATCATCCTGAATGATTATTTGAAAACAATCTCCATGGGTCTACCTATCCAAACTTGTGGTTGTTCTAAATGAAAGATGCGGGCGATAGTGGACGCCACATCGTATTGCATCATGCTTACATCGTCAAACCGGAGTCCTTTCTTAATATTCTTGCCGGATATGATGAAAGCAGTTTCCATTTCTTGCATTGTTTTTCCGCCATGACCTTTATCGATACCTCCATGGTCGGAAGTTAATATAAAAATGGTATCATCCAGCATTCCCGCGTCTTTTACCGCCTGAACGATTTGGCCGACATACACATCCAGTTCTTTAAGTTTCTCATAATATTCCGGTGTGTCGTGTCCGGCAGTGTGTCCGGTGTGGTCGGGGCCGTCGTAGCAGATGGCAACAAGAGCGGGGTGTTTCTCCTTAATATAAGAAGAAGCCATATTGCCCAGTTCTTTCGGAGTCTTGTTGCAGTCGGCAACATGATAGTGATAACTTAAAGACAGCGTATCTACTAAATATTTAATTCCTTCCCATTCATACAGGCAGCCGATTTCCGCTTCCGGGCGGGCATCGCGCAGTAATTGGAAAACAGTAGGGAAGATACCATTCTTATTTAATACACGTGAGGGAAGTTCCGGTGTTTTAGATCCCCATTCGGTGTATCCGTGAAGTTCCGGTCCCGCTCCCATGAACATGGATGCCCAGTTGATGGCACTGGAAGAGGGGAGGGCAGAACGCTTTTTCAGTGTGTAAGCTCCGTCCTCCATCAGTTTCTTTACGTTCGGCATATCTGCTTTGGGAAGGCTGTAGGCTCCCCAGCCGTCCAAACCGATGAAAACAACATGTTTAGCTTTGTCTTTTCCTTTGGCATGGCAGGAGAAAGTGAAACTGAAGAGGAGTGCGAATGTAGCAAGTAGTGTTAAAAAGGTTTGTTTATTCATGATATTGTTATTTATATGGTTAATGTTTTATTCGTTATCTAATCAAAGGGCATAACTAATGATGAGCAAAGGTAGGATTATTTTGAGGGGGAGACAAATATAATATTAGCAGATACTAATACTTTTATGGTATTTCTTTTGAATTTCTGTCTTTTGCCTGGCATTGATTCTTTGGTTGTCAAATTCTATCCTTGATTATTTGTCTATAATATTGACCGTTTTAATGATTATTCTGCTCAAATATGAATATCCTTTCAGCTTGACTGCGATAATATCCTTACAGTTTTATAATAAACCGTTTGAGTGTTTTTAATAAATAGTTGAAGGGTTTATTATAAACGGTATCCAAGTTTATTAAAAACTATTTTTGGGAAATTTCTGAGTAACCTTGGAATTATATAAACAAAAAGGGAGAAAATCAGTGCTGATTCTCTCCCTTTTCCATTCCTTTATAGATGGAAACAGATGCCTTATTGGCTGCTGTTATGTCTTATATTTTATACGTTTCATATTGCTTTTCTTCTTTTTGCTACCTTCAAAGATACAAAATAAAAAAGGAAAAGTCAAGAGCTGGCTGTGATAAAACAGTTTCCGGTGTGAATGGACAATAGTTTCCAGTGCGACTGGAAACTATTATAAGACGCTGATTCTCACTTATTCTTTATGATAAGAATGATCTTTCGGAAACTCTTCTCCTTCCCATGCTTTTTTCGAAGTCCAGGATTGTGAATCATCCGTCCAGAAGGGATCATCAGTAGACAGACCTAACGGGAGGAAAGCAAGCGATGCCATATACAAGCTGCCGTTATTAGTGTAATAATCGGAAATACCGGGCTGGGAACCGTTGAATCCCAGTGTCAGAAAACCTGCTGTATTGAAGTTGCGGCCGTCCCCGAACATACGTTGGATGACAGCCGTCATCAGTTTGGCAATGC
>OGZH01001065.1_pt1 | contig 17968 bp, 7 predicted proteins | sample 1576741 | NCBI WGS metagenome assembly OGZH01 (sample SAMEA3541560, study PRJEB24748) | human gut metagenome | biome: human gut; feature: human-associated habitat; material: faeces | place: China | collected 2012 | reverse complement strand
CTTTGAATGGATAGACGGTATTATCTGCCAATGTAATGGTAATATTCGGCTGCCAGGAACGGGTGGAATCCTGCTGTCCCAAATTAATGTTTCTTTCTTTACTCTTCAAATAATCGAGTGCTGTCATACTGAAATCCACTAATACTGTATCACTCTTCACAATGGTAGCAAGCAATGATTTTCCTCCGGGGCCTACTAACGTACCCAAGTCCACATTTCTTTCACTAATGTGTCCCGATAAGGGCGAACGAACAATGGTATAACCCAATTCCAGTTCAGCCTGTGCCAAATCCGCCTCGCTCATGGCTACCGTTGCCTCGGCACTTTCATAAGCAGCTTCCGCATTATCCAAGTCCAACTGGCTCGCAGCGTTCTGTTCAAACAACGGACGGATACGTTTTAAATCACGTTCCGCTTTCAAAGCCTGCGCTTCGTCTTTTTTCAATTGCGCTCTGGCTTTATCTGCTTTGGCACGATACTGGTCCTGGTTGATTACAAACAAAACCTGATTCTTATTGACATATGTACCTTCGGCAAAAAGCATATTTTCCAGATAACCTTCCACACGGGCACGTACTTCGACGAACTGTTGGGCACGAATACGCCCCACATATTCCCCGTATATCTCTACGTCGTCTTTCACTACCGGTTCAACAATGACTGTCGGCATTTCCGGCGCAGCCTTCTGAGGTCGGGTCAGTATCCAGTACACACCCAACACAACTACCATACATATAATAGCAGCAATGGTTCTCTTTCTCCTCAGTTTCAACTCATGTTTCGAAAAGAATAATCTCATATCGAATCTTATTATTTAATTTAACTTATGTTTGTTCTACACTCTATTATGCAATACACATACCAAAATATCCTGTTTTATCTTATCTGTTTATTATCAACATATTACATTTTTCCTCTTGAAGACGGAAGTGTGGAAAACATCCTTAAAGTGTAGAATTTATCCACATTTCCGACTTTTAGAACATTTTTTATAGTTCTTGTTTCATCAACTAAACAATTTATCCCCTACATTTGTAGTTATATTGTACATCAACACAATAACATGTCTAATGAAAAAACAAATCTTTTCAACATTAGTTTTTGCAATGTGCCTGATATTACCTTTTTCTGTTTATTCACAGGAACAACGGAAGAAGGTCGGCGTCGTCCTCAGTGGCGGTGGTGCCAAAGGAGTGGCACATATCAAAGCACTGAAAGTCATTGAGGAAGCAGGCATTCCGATCGATTATATAGTAGGCACCAGTATGGGATCTATAGTCGGTGGACTTTACGCCATCGGTTATACTCCGGAACAACTGGACAGTATGGTACGCAAGCAAGACTGGACTTTCCTTTTGAGCGATCGTATCAAACGCAGTGCCATGTCGCTCACCGAACGCGAACGCTCTGCAAAATACATTGTTTCGCTTCCTTTCACAAAGAACCCGAAAGCTGCCATGTCCGGAGGAATTATCAAAGGACAGAATCTTGCCAATCTGTTCTCTGATCTGACAGTGGGCTACCATGACTCGATCAATTTTAATAAGTTACCGATCCCCTTCGCCTGTGTATCGGCCAATGTAGTCAATGGGGACCAGATCGTATTCCATGATGGCGTACTCTCTACTGCGATGCGTGCCAGCATGGCCATCCCCGGTGTATTCACTCCGGTGAGAAAAGACAGCATGGTATTGGTCGACGGTGGAATTGTCAATAACTATCCGGCAGATGTGGCCAAAGCAATGGGAGCCGATATTATTATCGGAGTCGATGTTCAGAATGCGCTGAAAAGTGCCGACAAGCTCAACAGCGCTCCGGACATATTGGGGCAGATTGTTGATCTCACTTGCCAGACCAATCATGAAAAGAATGTAGAACTCACTGATACCTATATCAAGGTAAATGTAGACGGATTTTCTTCCGCCAGCTTCACTTCGGCAGCCATCGATTCCCTGATGCGTCGGGGCGAAGAAGCCGCACGTGCACAGTGGAATTCCCTGATTGCCTTAAAAAAAGAAATCGGTATACCGGACAATTATGTCCCCAAACAACATGGACCGTACTCTTCTCTTTCCAATTCACGGACAGTATACGTCACAGATATATCGTTCTCCGGCGTAGAGGCTGATGACAAAAAATGGCTGATGAAGAAGTGTAATCTCAAAGAGAACAGTAACATTACCACTCAGCAGATAGAACAAGCTGTGTATCAGTTGCGTGGCAGTCATTCTTACTCAAGCGCCAGCTACACACTTACCGACACTCCCGAAGGGTATCACCTTAATTTCTTGTTAGAAGAAAAATATGAGAAAAGAATCAATCTGGGCATCCGTTTCGACTCGGAAGAAATAGCATCCCTGCTGATTAATGCCACAGCGGATCTCAAAACTCATGTTCCTTCCCGATTATCCCTGACCGGCCGATTAGGAAAGCGATATGCCGCACGCATCGATTACACTCTCGAACCGATGCAGCAACGCAATTTCAATTTCTCATATATGTTTCAATATAATGACATCAACATCTATGATGAAGGCGAACGTGCCTATAACACTACTTACAAGTATCATTTAGCTGAATTTGGCTTTTCGGATGTCTGGTACAAAAACCTCCGCTTCGGACTCGGACTTCGTTTCGAATATTATAAATACAAAGATTTTCTTTTCAAGAAACCGGAACTCACTGGGCTGGATGTAGAATCCGAACATTTCCTGAGTTATTTCGCTCAGGTATACTATAGTACATTCGACAAAGGATATTTCCCTTCCAAAGGAACCGAATTCAAAGCTGCCTATTCGCTCTACACCGATAATATGGCTCAGTATAATGATCACGCCCCGTTCTCCGCACTGAGCGGTTCGTGGGCCAGCGTAGTTCCCGTAACCCGACGTTTTTCTATCATTCCATCCATCTATGGTCGTGTTCTGATTGGAAAAGACATCGCCTATCCCTTGCAAAATGCCATTGGCGGCGAAGTATACGGACTCTACATTCCACAGCAACTGCCGTTTGCCGGTGTGACCAATATGGAACTGATGGACAATTCTATCATGATTGCATCCGTGAAACTCAGACAACGGATGGGAAGCATTCATTATCTCACTCTGACAGGTAATTATGGCTTGACGGACAGTCACTTCTTCGAAATTCTAAAAGGGAAACAACTGTTTGGTATCAGTGCCGGATATGGTATGGACAGTATGTTCGGTCCGTTGGAGATTACGTTCGGGTATTCCAATCAGACTGACAAAGGAAGTTGTTATGTGAATCTGGGATACTACTTCTAAGTCACTATTTCGGTTCCTGCATACATAGGACTATACTTACCATGATGAGAAAAAGTTCTCACTGCGATGAGACTTTTTTCTCATCATAGTGAGAATTTTTTCTCATCGCAGCAAGAACACTTGAGAATATTCAGCATCCTAATCTGCTGTTATACAAACTTTTCCCTTTTCTGTAGATATAGTAATCCGATCATCATCCAGACTAAACTGGCGGATAAAAGGAAAATGCGGTTTTTGATAAGGATTCCCTCCCAAATAATCGGATGAACATTATCGGGAACACGAAAAGGATTCAGCAGAACGTTCCAGAAAGAATCCGGCTTACCTAAGAACATCAATGCAATGCCTATAATAATCATAAATACGGCAGTTCCGTTTCCACTCCGCGTAATGGTAGACAGCATAAAAGCCATATTTCCGAAAAAGAGTATCGGGAACATCAACTGTAATGCCATCTCAAGCGGATTGACCGGATACAGCAATAAAATGGCTATGTATGAAAAGATAATCAGAATAACAAAAATTGCCACATAAATCATCAATAACCGCACGCCCCAAACCTTATACTTATAGTCGGGGATTCCAAAGAGAATCTCCAATATCCGGCTATCTTCATCATTCTGAATGCCGAATACAGCCGGATAGAAAATAAGCAGCATAGACGGAAACATCAGGATGCTATAGATGAGTCCCTCGTTAATCTCCTCCCGTTTCCAGGCATTCTGAAACATGAAAAGAGCAAAAAAGCCAAATGCAGCCAGCAGAAACCAGAAAAACTTCCCGGCAAATATAATCTTCAGGTTATACCTGACTACTTTAGGCAACAGTTGTATCAATTGTTTGAATGTCATATCCTTCTTTTCTTTTTAATTCATATTCTTCAGCAGACAGAGATAAGCGTCTTCCAAATTAGCTTCTACCTCTACAGCCCCTTCATAAGGCTGTCCGACAGAAAGATAGCGCACCCGAATCGTATCGCCTTCCTGAATATGATGTATTACCAACGATTTGTCCAGTACTTTTTCAAATTCTGTCTTATCTATATTAAACTGCCATACTTTCCCATTAGCCATTTCCACCATGTCCGAAGGATCACCGAAATATTTCAGTTCACCCTTATTGATCACCACTACCTGATTACAGGAACTGGATATATCCTCAATGATATGAGTGGAGAAAATAACGATACGGTCCTTACTCAACTCTACCAGCAGATTACGGAAACGGATACGTTCGCGAGGGTCGAGTCCCGCTGTAGGCTCATCCACAACCAGGATACGCGGTAAATGAAGCAGAATAAGCGCAATACCAATACGCTGTTTCATACCTCCCGAGAAAGAACCTATCTTTTCGTCTTTCCGCTCGTACATATGTACCGCTTTCAGTACATAATCCAGACGCTCCTTTCGTAACTCACCGTCTACAATCCCTTTCAGTATAGCCTGATAATCCAGAAACTCCCACGAAGTCATATTCTCATAAGTTCCGAATTCCTGTGGAAGGAAACCTATCAGACTCTGTAGCTCTTCTCTGTAGATACGTGTATCCAGACCATTGATCCAGATACTACCATAGCTCTGCTCAAAGATACCACAGATGACACGCATCAAGGTCGATTTACCTGCCCCATTGGGTCCCAGTAGTCCGAACATACCTGTCTGAATCTCGAATGACACTCCACGCAACGCTTTGAAAGGTTTGCGTCGTTTTCCAATCATAGGAACACTCTTCACCATGCGGAAATAGGAACGGCGAAGCCCTGCAAATCGTCCGGTGACACGCTCAATATTTACATCATGATCATACAGATACTGGGAAGTGACATAGATGGCAATACCCACAAGCCATAACAATCCGATCATGATGACCAGCCCGTTATTATCCAGTTTACGGAATAACTGAAACAGAATAAGGGGAGGAAGACTCCAGAATATCACCCGGTTTACGATCTTTGTTACTCGATTATCTCCGTATCGATAATATAAATAGGAACGTACCTTTCTCCACAAATACAGTATCGCTGCATAAATAGCGAACGAGAACAGGAATATCCAAAGCCTGTTATGAATGAAGAAATAGGTGAAATAAATGGCAAACAGTAAGATACCAAACTGCCATAGCACATTGATAAAGTCCTTCAGGGAATGGTATTCATTGCTCAATCCCAGACGTTTGCGTAATTGCAAACCACTGTTCCACTGACGGCTGATGTGTCCAGGCCAATCGTAGATCTTAACCAGATTGCGGACAGAAATACGAATTTCTTCATCCGGATTGATAACCTCCGCCTTAGCTCTCCGAAGACTAGTTTGCGCAAAGTATGTCATCCCCGGTATGCCTGCAATCAGTGCTACCAGATAGATTGACTGCCAAAGGATTCCGTCAGTGTATAGCCAGATACAGATTACACCGGACACAAAAAGAATCAGGTGAATGGTCCATAGTTTACGGGATAACGAACGGTACCACTGAAGCACATTTTCCAGTCCCATACAAACTGTCGGAATTAAAATCAGCGTCAGCATGGCGGAAAAGAAAAGTCCGCCTATCACTGTAATGGCAAAAGGTGCACCGATAGCCCCTGCATACTCCGTATCTCCCATAGCCAACGGAAGCATGGCAGCAATTGTGGTGATGGAAGTAATCAGAATGGGACGAATACGTGACATACCGGCAGTCATCAACGCCCTGTTCCGACGGTATCCCCGTTTACGCAAAATGTTGGCGTAATCTATCAGAATGATTCCGTTATTGACGACTACTCCCAACAGAATAAGGAACCCTGTCAGTGTATTCGCATTCATCAGACTGTTGCTCGAAAGCAATAATGCCAGCAAAGAACCGATAGCAGCCAACGGAATGGTAAAAAGCAACACAAAAGGCGTCACTACAGATTCGAAGACTGAAGCAAGGATCATAAATATCAAAAGAAAAGCTGCCAGAATAAGGAATTTGAAATCCCCGAATTCATCCTCCTCATGGAATACCTGCACAGCGACTCCGGACGGAAGATTATAACTGGCAATCAACTGGTCGATATCGGAACGATATCCTCCCAATAAATCTTTCGAAGACTGAACATCTCTCGGAAAAGCATAGTATACCTCAATCTGTTTATCTTGATTGACACGGATGATGCGCGAACGCCCACGTCCATAATTCAGAGACGATATATCTTCTAGATTGTGCATACCGCCATTGGCATTTTCTATCCGGATAGCACGCAAGTCATCCACAGTTTTCTCTTTCTGAGCTTTTTCCTGTGCCTCTTCTTCAGTTTCCTTTTCCGGTATTTCGTCACGGATAATAATATCATAAATATCCTCTCCCACCTTGAAAGTAGCTTCGGAAAAGTATTCATTATTAAGCGCAGTTAATCCGGTGGTAATATTGCCACGGTTAATATCATAGGCAGTCAGCAGAATAGGGTCAAAGTTCAGATTTATTTCCGCCTGACGGGGAGTATACGAAACATGAGTATGCTGTACAAAATCCTGTTCGTCCAACAAATAACGCACTTCCTCTGCCACCATCTGCATCATTTCGAAATCAGATCCCCTGATCACCACCCGTTCACTGTTGTCACCGATGCCCAACAAACGCATAAATCCGCCCAGACTGCTCAGAGCCGAGTTATCTCCTCCGCCTCCCATAGCATCAGAAACATAGATTTCCGCACCATTGATATTGGCAACTTTAGTCTGCACATCCGCTTTTATATCGGCTATTTTCCGTTTGGCGATCTTTGTGTAATCTTCCTGCAAAACGAGTGTCAGAGTCGCCTCTTTTTCCCGAATACGGCAAATCAGATCTTTCTTTTCCGGAAAATCCTCCAGACGTTCTTCCAGTACCTTTACAATCTTATCCGTATTTTCAAGCGTACTTCCGGTAGGCATCACGACACTGATGTTGAACCGGTCTGAAGCAACTTCTTTCATCTGTTGCACATTCAAGGTCAATGACAAAATCAACGTTGCAAAAAGCAAGATCACAGCTCCAAAGACTGTCACTCCCGGATTACGCATACAAGTCTTCAATAAGACCAGATAGACCTGCATCGGACGCTGAACGATCGAGACTTTTTCATAAACGACGCTGTTCCCACTCTTACTCTTCAAAAGAAGGTAAGTAATCATCGGTATAAAAAGTAAAGCTACAAACAGCGAGATCGTCAAAGTTGATATAATGGATACTCCGATATGGTGCCCGATCAGTTTTATCAGGAAATTATCAGAAAAAACGAACGGCAGGAACACAGTAATGGTAGTCAGGGTAGCCGCCACAATGGAGCGCCACACTTCTTTTGTTCCCTGCGTTACCGAACGTTCGGGCGTATAGCCGTTTCCCGACAAACGATAAATATTCTCAAGCACCACGACACTATTATCCAGCAGCATTCCGATGGCCAACGCCATTCCTACCAAGGTAAGACTATTGATAGTGATACCAAAAGCGTAGAAGAAGTTGAAAGCCGTATAGACAGAAATCGGTATGGAAAGTGCGATAAAAAACACCAACCGCATATTCTTCAGGAAAAGCCAAAGAACGAACACAGCCAACAATCCCCCTACCAATGCCAGATTAATAATCTGGTTGATATTATTTTCCATGGTTTCAGCCTTGTTCTCCTGAATGACAATTTCCAGTTCGAGCGGAGCCAGCTTCTCATTCAGCTTTTCAATCACATCGGATACACGGTGTGAAAGTTCAATCAGATTAGCCTGTGAATCATTGATCAAAGCAACCGAGACGGCTTCTTTTCCATTCACACGACTATAAGTGGTTTCATCTTTCAAGTCAAAAAAGACGGTTGCCACGTCTTTCAGCAGAATAGGACCGGGAGCGACAACTATATTCTCCAAATCAGAGACTTTGGTATACATCGCATTGACATGGACAAAATTCTTGCTGTCGGGTTCATCTGCGAAGCCTACAAATGTCTTTTCCTGGGTATTCTGCGAAAGCAAACCGCTTATTTTGGAAGCTGTGAGGTTCAGAGCTTTGCAAGCCTCCGGATTCAGACGCACTTCAATGGCTTTCTGCCGTCCTCCGTAGATATTGACGGAAGCTACTCCATCTATGTTCTCCAGATCAGAACGAACATCCTCGTCTACCAGACTCCGGACACGGTCAGTTCCTCCCGTACCACGCACTTGAAGCACCATGAAGTTATTATTCATCTGAGCAATATCCACTTTCTGTACCTGTACGGTAAAACCGGTCGGCAGGGAGGCTGCGATTTCATTCACTTTCTCCTGCAGTTTAAGACTGGTCATCTTGAAGTTGATATTCTTTTTAAAGTCAATCTGTATGCTGGACTGCCTCCTGTCAATGTAGGATTGCAGTTTGTCTACTCCACCTATCGCACTGACCGCTCCTTCGAGTGGAATAATCACTTCCGACTCTACATACGAAGGGTCCATATCCTGCTGTGACGACACCTGGACAAACAGAACCGGAAGTTCTGCGTTGGGCAGCAACTCCACCGGAAGTTGTTTATACGACACATAGCCCAGCAGGCTGAGTGCAATAAACAGCATACAAATCGTTATTCTCCTATTTAGTAAAAAGTTCATCTTCAGCTGTTTTTAGTTCGGCGATTTATACGTCTTTTGATATTCTCCAAGACATAATAGACACAAGGAATAACCATCAAACTCATCAGAGTAGAAGTTATCAATCCTCCGATCACAGCTATAGCCATCGGTGAACGTAAAGATGCACCTTCACCAAAACTGAATGTCATCGGAAGCATGGCCAGAATCGTAGTCAAAGTAGTCATGATGATCGGACGGATACGCTGTTGCCCTGCTTCTACAATGGCATCAGTCAACTCCATTCCCGCCTGACTAAGCTGATTGATACGGTCTACCAGAATGATAGAGTTATTGACGGCAATACCTCCCAGCATGACAATACCGATAACTCCCATCATATTGATAGTGGTTCCGGTAATGAAGAAAAGTAAGATAGCACCTACTACAGCCAGAGGAATAGTCAGCAAGATCGTAAACGGATGCAGCAAGGATTCAAACTGGGAAGCCATCACCATATAGACAAGTACAACAGAAAGCATCAGAGCAAACAACAGACTGTTCATTGATTCTTGCCGTTTTTCTTCCTCTCCTGTCACTGTAATACTGTAGTTAGCAGGCAATTCAATACCTTTCACCGTTTCACGCACTTCGGCTGCTACTTTATCCAGTGATTTACTCGCATCCATATTAGCCATCACCTTACCGATACGGCTTTGATTGCGGCGCAGAATCTCCTTGGGCGCTTGTCCGTGAGTAATGGTAACAATCTCTTGTAATACAAATTCCTGTGTTCCACTTTTGATGACAAGAGCACCAAGAGAACTCAACGGGATATCCGGCACCTTTATGACGATATCACGCATCTCACCGCGATATTCCATCTTACCGACTTCCTTACCGCTTAGTTGCTGCTTCAATTGTTCGATTACCATAGCCACACTCAAATTATTGATACCGGCTATTGTACGATCAATCGAGATCACAACTTCCGGAGCACCGTCTTCCACGGAGGTAATAACATCATAGATTCCATTTACGCCAATCATCCGTTCCTTCACCTCTTCAGTCAACTGAGCAATCTCATCCAACTCCTCTCCTTTGACCTCCACAACAATAGGAGCCCCTTCGCTTCCTAACAGTGAACTCAGAGAATTCTCATCCTGCTGAATCGTCAGTTCCAGTCCGTCAGGATTCTTGGCCGATTCCACGAAAGACGCAATCACCTTTTCCGGTGAAAGTGTACATTCCGGTGAAAGGATCACTTTCATCATTGCTGTATTTTCTCCTTCAAATATCGCATTTTCCGAACCGCTCCCCTCTCCGATATGACTGTATACCGTACATAAAGAATCACCGCCAACGATAGCATATAACAATTCTTCCAGATTACCTACAGCAGCGGAAGTGCGTTCCATCTGTGTACCTTCGGGCATTTTGATTACAGCCGTAAACGTCTTGCTTTCCGCACGGGGCATAAACTCAGTTCCGATAAACGGAGTCAGCAATCCAGTCACGATAAGGAGTAACACTGCCATACCGATCACCAGCCAACGTCGCTGAATCAGCTTGCGAAGCACTCTGCTATATCCTGCAATACGAATGGACTTCACTTCTTCCAGCTTAACCTTCTTGCCGGAAAGCTGGATATATAACATCGGAATCACCAGGATAGCCACAAACAAAGAAGAAACCAGTGAGATAGTAACCGTCCATGCCTGATCTTTAAACAGTTCGCCCGAAGCTCCGTGAAGATAAACAATCGGCAGGAAGACGACAATAGTCGTCAGAGTAGAAGCTATTACCGCATTGGCAACTTCTGCCGTCCCGTTAATAGCAGCCTCTTTGATACTCAATCCTTTCTCCTGATTTCGGAAGATACTTTCTATGACGACAATGGCATTATCGACGAGCATACCCGCCCCGAGCGCCAGTCCTCCCAATGTCATAATATTCAGTGACAGTCCGTTGAAGAACATCAGATTGAAAGTAGCCACAATCGAGATGGGAATAGCAAGACTGACAATCAGTGTTGTCCCCATCCGGCGAAGGAATACAAACAAGACTACAATAGCGAGAATAACACCCAGAACAGCACTGCTCTTCACTTCTCCTATCGCACTTTTTATAAAAGTACCCTGATTGGAAATCACCTGAAAATGATAACCGGGCAATGCATTCTCTATCACTGCCAATTGGCGGGTTACCTCATCCACCACTTTTACAGTATTAAAGCGCATCTCCTTATAAATAGACAGTCCGATACTACGCTTCCCGTTAATCCGTACAATGTTCTCCGGACGAGCGTTCAAAAACTGCACAGTAGCCACTTCCTTCAAAAAAACAGGAGCTTTATTACTGTTGGCAGTCGCTGTTCCCGAAGCATTGTTTCCGGATGCTTCCTCTTGTTGTATCGCTTTGTATCCGACAATCAGATTCTCAAAATCATCTTCCGAAGCAAACAAGCTCGAACTTTTCACCAGATATTGTAATCCCAGTTCACTGACCCGTCCACCGGATATACTCTGATTATTCGATTCGATGCGCGAAGCGATATCTTCTATTTTCAGTTGAAAAGCATCCAGTTTATAAGGATCAGTCTGAATGGTAAGAGTACTGACTTCTTCTCCCGAAAGCGTCACTTCAGCCACGCCTTCCAGACGAATCAACTCATTGCGGATATAGCTTTCGGCGATTTTCCTTAATTCCGCCATATCTGTAATACTCTGATGAGACATTCCCACCAAAACTACCGGAGACAAGTTCGCATCGTGTTGCGTAATCTTCAGTTCAGTAATATCCTTGTTCTGGGCAAACGGATTCATGGCTTTCTGCAAATCTAGAAAAGCCTCATCCATATCCTTTGTCCAGGTATATTCTACAGTAATTCGTGCCGTCCCGGCTTTAATCACGGAAGAGACCTGAGTAACATCACTCTGCCGGATCGCCATAGACTCCATATTTTTAACGAATTGCTTTTCGATCTCCTCGGGAGGGCGTTCACCCGCCTTTAATTCAATAAACAGGCGGGGATTATTCAGATCGGGCAATAAATCCACACTCAACTGATCGTATGATACTTTTCCCAACAATAAGAGGGCAAATACTACCATACAAATCGTAACCGGATTGCCTACTGCAAATTTGATTATATTCTTCATAAGTATTTCCTATTTTCAAAAGATGCGTTCATATATCGCATCCATGATTTACTTTTGGATTTTGACTTTGGCGTCTTCTTTCAGTGTTTCAAAACCCTTCACTACCAAATTGTCATTTACATTAAGTCCGGATAGAATTTCGATATTATATTCATCCTCCAGACCTGTTTGCAGATTGCGTATCTTTGCCGTATTCTTTTCGACGATATATACGTATTTCCGGCGACGATTGGACAAGATTACGTCTTTAGGTATAATGATAGAACTATCAGCTCTGTCAACGATAATATCTGCTTTGGCGAACATACCCGGACGCAACTTCAACTGGTCATTATCAATCAGAATCTTTCCTTTAAAAGTACGTGTCTCCGTACTGATTGCAGGAGACAGCTCACCGACTCTCGCTTTTAAAGTATCTCCAGGGATGGTATAATGAGTAATATATACCGGTTGCGCTTCCTTGACATAACGAATGCTGCTTTCCGGCAGATTGATATCCATATACATTTTATCATAAGCCATCAGACTCACCATAGCCTTTCCCTGCTCCACTCTTGTATCGGCCGTATAGTGAGGCAAATCAACAATCACACCATCAAACGGAGCTTTCACTTTCATCTTCTCCAGATTGAGTTTTGCGTTTTCATAATCGTAACGGGCATTCGTTACTTTTACTTCCGTATTCCGCATTTCACTCATCGTCACCCCTCCTTTTTCATAGAGAGCTTTCTGCTTTGACTGTTCCTGTTCAGCAATTTCAAGACTTAGTTTTTTAGCGTCAATAGCGATTCCGTTTTCATACTCCTTGTCTTCCAGACGGATTATCAGTTCCCCCTTACTTACCCTGTCTCCCATTTTGAAAGGTTTTCCGGTTCTCGGATTAGTCTGAAGTTTATAAAATCCGCTCATTTCCGCATTCTGAGATGCACCGTAAGTCGGCTGCACTGTTCCTGTTGTATTTATTAATTTACTGATAGAACCTTTCTTCAGCTCCACGACAGATACCGGAGTTGCAATATTATTGGGTGCGTTTTGTGGTTTGTTGCCACAGCCGGTTAACAATAGGGTTGTTAACAAAGAAGATGCAATAAAAATTTGATACTGTTTCATGGTCTGCTTATTTTTTATCAATAATGTCTTTCATAGGAACAAGAGGGATATTCTTGTCGAAATCATACAATGAAAGGATTTTAAGATTAAGTAATTCTATTCTGTAATTAATCAACGCCTGCGTATAAGTAATCTTCTTATTCGAAAGCTGAGTCTGGAACTGGCTCATTTCCATACCGGTTATGTCACCTTCCCGATAACGAGTCTGATTCAGATCATAGGTCAACTGTGCATTCTGTACATTTTGCTCGGCGATCTTAATCTGAGTCCGGAGGTTTTCGAGGTTACGCCATACCTGACGAATATTCAGCTCGATATCCACTTTATCCTCTTGAAACTCAAGTTCATTAATCCGTTGAGCCATCTTTTGTGCTTTAATCCTTGCTTTCTTTTCACCCCAGTCGAAAATAGGGACAGCAAAGCTGATGGAAACCCTCGGATTCTGTGTCGGATTATTATAAACTTTATTCAGGTGGCTATTATCTCCTATCAATCCGAAAGAGATGGATACATCTCCTTTAAACTCGTTCAGCGCTTTTGTCTTAATCATATCGAACTCAAGTTCCTTGCTCTCTATTTCACGCTGACGAAGTTCCAGACGCGAACCCAATCCATGCGATATGGCCTGGTCCAGATTTACCTGAATCGGTTTAATCTCCACTTCCGCAAATACAAGAATATCTTCATCCAGCCTCATTCCGAGAGTCTGTTTGAGTTTGTCCTTCGCATTCTCCAGATTCACCTGACTTTCGTCTACAGACGAACGTGCCGTAGCCAGATTCAGTTCCGCTTGAAAGAGTTCGTCCTTCGCTGCTAAATCCGCTTCTACCTTATTCTTGATAATATCATAACTTTGCTGGGCATTAACCAGTTCTTCACGACTGATTTCCAGATTACTCTGTGCCATATAGACAGAATAGAACTGATCGGTTATACTTTTCTCCGTATTCAGTTGCTGCAAAGCATAACTGATATTGGCATTTTCATAATCATATTCTATTTGCTTCAGTTCCATTTTACGCTTGTTGTATGTAAAAATAGGCTGAGTCAATTGCAGATAGAGGTCATTGCTGAATGCCCGGTTACTAGTTTTATCGCCTTCTATAATGGAACTGTTGTCCTGCCAGCCGAAACGGTTGATTAAAGAAATAGTACCGTCTGTCCATAGAATGGGCTGATCGACCTGAAAGGTCCCGCTGGTATTGAATGTTTCATTCGTGTACCATTGTGACAGACGATTATCGAAACGCCTGTTCTTGTTATAGTCCACCGGGTTCAGATTTAATGAAAATCGAGACTTTAATGAAGCCTTCTGCGCCAGCAGATTCTGCTTATATCTCTCCAAATTCATGTAGGAACGGCGAAGAGAAGGACTGTTCTCCTGCGCAATCTCCATTGCCTTGTCAATCGTTAAAGGAATTTGTCCTTGTGATGTCAGGGCAATTCCCGTAAAAGTTACGATTGTCAGCAGCATTCTTTTTAATAGTAGTAAGTCACTTTGCATATAGTTTGCTGTTTTAATAATTATCGTTTCACTATTTTCACTGCGTCGGCTGTCACAGAGCGCAGCTTACATTCATCCGTCAGCACGACACGAACCGTATCGGCACTAAAATAGTAAGTACCGAGTTGTTCCCAACCCTCATTGGCTTTTCTCAGATTGATATAGGCATCTTCCATCTCACTGTCGTATGCCACCCTGAAATGATATTCACCCTGAAGGCGATCATTCCATCGCAGTTCATCATCCTTGAATACATGATAATAAAGCTCATATTGACCGGCTTCCGGCACAGGAATTTTCCATGTAGCCGTCTGACTGCCGTCTCCACTCTTAATCACATAGGCCGAACGGATATATTTGCCATAGTATTTAGCATTGGTGGTAGCTGTCCATTGTAAAGGCGCACGCCACCAGGATATGCCCGAATATTTAAAGGAAGTATCCTCCACTTTATCCAGCCATTTAGGCAGAAGTCCTACGACAGCAGGGGTAGAAAGTACAAAGAGAGTGGAATCTTCATTATCCACAATAACCTCTCCCGGCATTTCTAAGGATGATTCCGGCAAGGTATAGATAGTGTCCTTGACTATTTTATTCCGTTCTTGTTTTACATTACCAATGGATTGCCGTATCATATAAGGAAGATTGCCGGAAACCATCGTATTGATTTCCACATCACGTATCTGTTCTTCCCAGACAGAAACAAATTCTTTGCTTGTATGGGCAGCTATCTCTACCTTTTTTCTGGCTCTAGGATCTTCCATCGGTTGATACCACCAGCCATTTTGAAGAACGTTCATCTGAATGATTCCGTCATAATCCGAGTTATTGCTCACCAGTACTTTCAAGACAAAGAATTCTTCTCCTCCTTTATTGACAACTTTGGTCAGTTCGGGCTCTCCGATCGAATAAAAAGGAAGAGGCGTCAACTGTTCCCATTCTTTCAAATATGAATAAAGATCCGTCCGGCTCATTTCTCCCAGAGTATCCAGCATATTTTCGAACTTTATGTTCAGAAATGTATTACGCTTCAACATCGCATATAGTGAATCCCGGAAAGCATCTACGCCCATGTTTATTTCTGACCGGGCAAAAAGACGGCTTGCCTCCAGTCCTACGATATTATTTTGCAGATTACGCTGTTCCACATCAGCCAGCAACTCCTTGAAAGTATGCTTTTCCAGCAGCAGGTTGGCCTTTTCATTGTTACTAAGCCCATTTATCTGACGTTCCCATCCTTCATTTTCCGACTTCTTTTGCAGATATAGCTCAATAGCCCGATTGGCAACAGGCCATTCCGAAGAGTAAATATTGTACCGGAAATTATAAATCTGCGGGAAAAGGAAATAAGGATTTGCCGTAGACGAAAGATTTCCCCGTCCTCTACTACCCGACGAAAAGTTATAATCGCCTTCTGTCTGCAAAAACATCCAGGCAAAGTTACTAAAAGTCCGCATCTGGGCTTCCTGCAGACTGATTTCATTATTTCCCGACCACCGGATATGATTCTTCACCTGCCTCTTCACATCCAGTTCCCAGAATATAGCTCCTTTTTCGGGGAACAATACCATTTCAGGTTGTACTGTCTCCTGCGCTTGCGACCAGGCACGTTCATAGCTGGCAAATTGCACAGGAACTTCTACAATAGAAAATCGCTTAAAAGGATAATCCAGTTTATATTGCCGTGCCAGTTGCTCTTTCACATTACGTATCAGCCAGGGAATGGTATCGTGAATAGAATCAAACGAAGCAGTAAAATAGTCATGGTCCCTTAAATGCCAAACGCTATAAAGAATGCTGTCCGCATAAGCACTTTTTTGCTGATAGTCACCTATAACCAACGATAGTGTCTGAGACGGATAATCTCCTTTAAACGAATACACTCCTTCTTCATCACACTTTCCTTCCCCTTGAGAAAGAGGAACTAACCCCGGTAGAGGCTTGACCTTCAAGCGATAATTACTGAAATAAGTTTGCTGCCAGTCAGGATTTTTATCACTATAGCTTGTTCCTGCACGGGGATACCAATAAGTTTCAGGGGTAAGCATCAGATAATTTTTCGTCTGAAAACTATACTGCTTGTCTATGTTGAACAGAAACTTTTTATTGGAAGCTTGCAGCACTTCGGGAGGGATATCCAAATAACAGAATGAGTTATCTATCTGTCCGTCATACCTGAATGTTGCAGAGATTGTATCGCCTTTGGCATGCTTCGTGCCGAAATCCACCAATACTATTTGCTTGTCACGTTTAAACTTGAGTTGCTGTCCGGCCGAATGAACGGAATGAATGGTTAATCCCGGATTCAAACAGAAGGTGAATACGGCAGATGAGTCCAATGCCACTCCTTTCACAGTTACTTCCGACAGAAAATCTTCAGGATGCTGCTCTACAGAAAGATCATATTCATGAATGAACATCTTCGGAGTAGAAACATATTGGTTGTTGATCTTCGTATAGGTAGCGCGTATATCACTTTGATATAAAATCGAATGTATATGCCAATAACCGCATACGAAAGCTAACATGAGAGTACAAAAAGAAATAACCAGCCACGGATAATTACTGTGTGATGAATTCGGCAGACGCCTGAACAGGGAAATCGTGAAAAAGACAAACGCCAGTCCGGCAAGAAAATAGATGCCACGATGATTTAAAATCACCTCCCAGTTGGAAAAACCGACAATGCTGGACTTCACCAAAGGAAGACTATAAGCCATATAATCGAAAAGATAATAAAGCTTATCTTCAATATAGAAAACGGTAAGTCCGATATATCCTAACAATAAAACGAATGTCAGTGCCTGATTTTTCAATACCAGCATCAGAAAGATAGCCAGGCCGATGATGAAAATCAGCGTAGGGACACTGATCAACAGAAAATAAAGCAAGTAAGCCATCCAGTCCACTTCTCCCAATGTCAGGTTGAATGCAGCCGTAATAGCCATAATAATGAGATTCAGCAACAAAAAGACGCGCAGATTTCCCCAAATCTTACCGATGACGTATTCAGCATTGCTTAATGGACGGACATAAAAGACTTCTGATGTATCCAGCTTTTTATCTCTTTTCAGGAAGTCGGATGCCAGAAAGATAGCAATAACAGCCTGCCCTGTATTTAGCAACAGTAAAATTAGATAAGGAATGTTCGATGGAATGGCTGTAGCAATCCAGAAGCCTCCGCTATCTTCCGATACGAACAACTGGAAATTGAAAAAAGTAATGATAGTTACAGCGAGTACCGTGAATACTCTGAAGAACCAGCTTCTGATTAATAATTTACTTTCATATTTTGCTACCGATTGTATATTAGATATAAAGGTCATATCAGCATATCGTGTTTAGTCGTTTGTCCAAAGGTTTAATTGATTC
>OGZH01001056.1_pt1 | contig 18057 bp, 17 predicted proteins | sample 1576741 | NCBI WGS metagenome assembly OGZH01 (sample SAMEA3541560, study PRJEB24748) | human gut metagenome | biome: human gut; feature: human-associated habitat; material: faeces | place: China | collected 2012 | reverse complement strand
TCATGTAGGTCAGGGGTTTCAGCAGCACCACCTTGTGGCCGTCCACCTCGCCCTGGCCCCACAGGCCCTGAAACTTGGTTTTGCTCACAGAGATGTTCCATTTATCGGCCAGAGCGTCCAGCGCGGCAAAGCCCGCGTTGTGGCGGGTGCCCTCGTATTTTGCTTCCGGGTTGCCAAGGCCCGCGATCAGCCAGATGTCGTTTGCATTCATAGTTGTTGTTTTGCCTTTTCTTTTTGCTTAAAATAATGTGTGGTACAGTTCTTTAGTATAACATACGCGCGAAGAAAAAGAAATCTGTTTTGCGGGAAAAACAACAAAAATGGCGGCCGGTCCCCGGCGCTCGCTGTACGAAGAGGGCTGCACAAAATTTACTTGACTTTCGATGTTTGACCGCATATAATGAAAGTGCGAAGGTAAATGTGAACCACTTCCATAGGCTCACATCAGCAAACAAGAAGCCCCCTCGGTACGGCCAATACCGAAGGGGCTTCCTGCTTGCCAGGAGTTAATGCTTGCCGGGCCTAAACTGGTCATCAAGCCATTTGCAAATGTAATAGCTGACTACACCTGCTGTGACGGACAGTGCGAAGGTAAAAAGCACTTCCATTACGGCTCACCTCCTTCCCTGAATAGGCTCGGAGAAGTCCGGCAGATACAGGATACCATAAACGCTGACAAAAAACAATCAAAAGCACCGCCCTGCGCTTTTCTGAGTGCAGGGCGGTGCTTTTGCATAATACCTTATAAAGTAGCGGGAGAGTTACTTGTTCTGCTCCTCCTCCAGCTTCTGCTTTTTGGCGATATAGGCCTCCATCTTGGGGGCGGCCCAGCCCTCAAGATTGGTCTGGCGCTCCCGGGCGATGCCCAGCGCCTGGGCAGGCACATCCTTGGTGATGGTGCTGCCGGCGGCGGTGTAGGCACCGTCGCCCACCTTGACCGGAGCCACAAGGTTGGTGTTGCAGCCAATGAAGCAGTAATCGCCGATCTGGGTGCGGAACTTATCCTTGCCGTCGTAGTTGCAGGTGACGGTGCCGCAGCCGAAGTTGCAGTACTTGCCCACATCACTATCGCCGATGTAGGTCAGGTGGCTCACGGTGTTGCCCCGGGCAAAGTTGGAGTTCTTGGTCTCCACATAGGCACCCAGATGCACGCCGTAGTCGGTGACAGTGTTCACCCGCACATGGGTGAAGGGGCCGATGTTGTTGTGGGGGCCCAGATGGCTGCCGTAGACCTGGCTGGCGTTGACGGTGGTGCCCTCGTCCACGGTGCTGTCCTCGATCAGGGTATTGGGGCCGATGACGCAGCCTGCGCCGATGACCGTCTTGCCGCGCAGGATGGTGCCCGCCAGAATGGTGGCTCCCGGGGCGATGACAACGCCATCGTCGATCTGGACGGTGCGGCTCTCAATGTTCACGCCGTTGGCGATGTGAAAAAGCAGGATGTTCTCGCACCGGCTCTCGGCAGCGTCCAGTTTGGCGCGTGCTGCGGCCAGAGCTTCGTTGGAAATGGTTTCCATAAATAGTGTCCCTCCTTGGGAAGGTGTGGTATTTTGTTGTATCCATGAGGGAGAAATTCCGGCCCGTTCCGCAGGTGGAATTCCGCCGGAATTTTTAATGGATAACAGCATGTATCCCAGATGCGGAAAAATGGCTCTGTAAAACAAAAAACCTCTCGAACTTTCTCCCATTTTATAATAGCGGAAAACTGGGTAAATTTCAAGGGAATTGCACAAAATTTATCAAACAAATTCGGTGTTTTGCCCGGTGGCAATGTGGGAATTTTCTGGTATAATAGTTTAGCATTCACAAGACAATGTTCATCAGCTTTGAGAAAAAAGTGCGATGAGACCGCCGGGCGTGGCACCGGGGGTCACCAAATGGGAGGTAAACACGCATGAGCAAAAAGTATCTGTACTACTTCAGCGAGGGCAACGATGCCTTCGGCGGCGACAAGGTCACCATGAAGAATACTCTGGGCGGCAAGGGTGCCGGTCTGGCAGAGATGACGGCTGCCGGTATGCCGGTTCCCCAGGGCTTCACCATCACTACGGATGCCTGCACCCAGTACTATGCAGACGGCCGTCAGATCAATGACGATATCACTGCTGACATCTTCGAGCATCTCAAGGGTCTGGAAGAGATCACCGGCAAGAAGTTTGGCGACAACACCAACCCCCTGCTGGTCTCTGTCCGTTCCGGTGCCCGTCAGTCCATGCCCGGCATGATGGATACCATCCTGAACCTGGGTCTGAACGATGAGGCTGTGGAAGGTCTGGCAAAGAAGACCGGCAACGCCCGCTTTGCATACGACTGCTACCGCCGTTTCGTGCAGATGTTTGCAGACGTTGTTATGATGGTCCCGAAGAGCCTGTTCGAGGTCGAGATCGACAAGATGAAGGAAGCCAAGGGCGTCAAGAACGACGTTGACCTGACTGCTGACGACCTGAAGGAACTGGTCGGCACCTTCAAGAAGATCTACGAGGAGAACGAAGGCCGTCCCTTCCCGCAGGATCCCCGTGATCAGCTGATCGAGGCTGTCAAGGCCGTGTTCCGCAGCTGGGATAACCCCCGTGCAAACGTCTACCGTAAGATGAACGAGATCCCCTACGAGTGGGGCACCGCTGTCAACGTGCAGCAGATGGCATTCGGCAACTCCGGCGACCGTTCCGGCACCGGCGTTGCATTCACCCGTGACCCCGCCACCGGCGCTAAGAAGCTGATGGGCGAGTACCTGATCAATGCACAGGGCGAGGACGTTGTTGCCGGCGTGCGCACTCCTTCTCCCATCAGCCACCTGAAGGATCAGATGCCTGAGGTGTACGATCAGTTCGTTGAGATCGCAACCCGTCTGGAGAACTACTTCCGCGATATGCAGGATATGGAGTTCACCATTGAGGACGGCCACCTGTACATGCTGCAGACCCGTAATGGCAAGCGTACCGCACAGGCTGCTCTGCAGATCGCATGCGACCTGGTGGACGAGGGCATGATCACCGAGCAGGAGGCTGTTCTGCGCGTGGAGCCCAAGCAGCTGGATACCCTGCTGCATCCCCAGTTCGATGCTGCTGCCCTGAAGGCCGCCGAAGTCGTCGGCAAGGGCCTGGCAGCTTCTCCCGGTTCTGCCTGCGGCCAGATCGTCTTTACTGCTGAAGAGGCAGAGGAGATGGTCAAGTCCGGCAAGATGAAGAAGGTCGTTCTGGTGCGTCTGGAGACCTCTCCCGAGGATATCGTGGGCATGCAGGTGTCTCAGGGCATCCTGACCGTCCGCGGCGGCATGACCAGCCACGCAGCCGCGGAAGAACAGCTGCTGGAGGCACTTCAGGAACATCAGATTCGGAAACATCCACTCGTGCCGGATGCCTATTTCTTAAAGGGCGGAAATCTCCGGAATCATCCGGCATTTCAAAAGGGTTGGTTTCATGTGCAGGATGCTGCCTCGCAGATTTGTTGTCGGGCAGTCGGAGCAAAGCCGGAAGAAACCGTGCTGGATGTCTGTGCAGCTCCGGGCGGAAAAACCTGTACCATTGCAGAGTATATGCAGGGAACAGGACAGATTTTAGCATTTGAATTGCAGCCGAAGCGAGTTCCGCTGATTACAAAGGCAGCAGAACGGCTGCATTTGAGCCATCTAACTCCTCATTTTCACGATAGCCCCAATTCCATTCTTTATTTAAATAAACTTTATCGGTAGTCACATTAAGGAATGACTTTACGCAATTACTTTGGCGAACACACTCCAAGATATTTACAGTACCAATAACATTGGTTTCGTATGTATAAGCAGGATCCTTGTAAGAGTCACGAACGATTGGCTGCGCAGCAAGGTGAAGAACGATCTCTGGTTGAGCCTCATTGAATGCAGCCATTAATGACTCACGATTGCGAATATCACCAATTACAGAATGAATATCACCTTCGATATTGGCAATCTTAAAAAGTGAAGGTTCTGTAGGGGCATTCAAAGAATAGCCAGTTACGATCGCTCCAGCATTGGCAAGCATCTTACACATCCAAGATCCCTTGAAGCCTGTATGACCTGTGAGAAATACACGCTTGTCTTTGTAAAAATCAAATATATCTTCCATTTTATTTATTTTGCGAAATCAGGAATATTTGGAACTGAGCGTTCCCAACGTTTCCACGGTGCCTTATTTTCAGCTAATAATTTTTCTAACATTGCTTTTTCACGTATGTTATCCATACACTGCCAGAAACCCTCATGAATATAAGACATCAACTGACCTTCTTCAGCTAGTTTTGTAAGTGCAATCTTCTCAAAAACACATGAATCATCAGTAAGATAATCAAAGATTTTAGGTTCAAGAACCATATATCCAGCATTAATAGGTGCACCATCAGAAGCACTCTTTTCACGGAATGATTTAACCGCATTATCACCGCCTATATCAAGAACACCTTTATCCTGCGTCATTTTCACTGCAGTAAGAGTTGCTAGTTTTCCATGTGATTTATGAAAATCAAGAAGTTTATCTATTTCTACGTCACAAACACCATCTCCATAAGTCATAAAGAAAGGTTCATTACCAACATATTCTTGAATACGTTTGATACGACCTCCAGTCATTGTATTATAACCAGTATCAACGACTGTAACTTTCCATGGTTCCATATTAGTCCTGTGAACAGTCATCTCATTCATACCATTACGATAATCGAAAGTAACATCAGAGTTACAAAGTTGTGTCCGCCGCCTGCAATGGTATCCACCTCGGGTGCGGTGTACCCCTCGGCATAGCGGCTGCAGGTGCCCTCGTCCACCAGACGGTCATCGTCGGCCCGCAGCAGAAGCACCGGGCCGTTGTAGCCCTTGGCCTCGGTAAAGGGATCGGGGTGCTTGGCCATCTCATAGTTGAAGGCCATCTTGTAGCACAGACCCTCCATGTCGGCGTAGTCCTTGCCGGTCTGGGTCACACCGTCGGCGCGCTGGGCGCAGCCGAACCACATCCCTGCGCCCGGGCACAGCAGGATCAGGCCGTGGGGCTGGATCACCGGAGCGCAGGAGGCAGCAATGTAGCCGCCCATGCTCTGGCCGGAGAGGAACATCTTTTCGCTGTCCACATAGGGCTGCTGGGCTGCCCATGCAAAGATATCCTGTGCATCGGTGTGCAGGCCGTCAAAGCTCATATCCTCGAACTCGCCGTCGCTCTCGCCGTTGCCGTAGAAATCAAACCGTGCGCTGCCGATGCCCTGCGCTGCCAGAGCGCGGGACAGATGGGTGTACATGGATTTGTAGCCGCTGCAGCTGCCGGCAAAGCCGTGCAGATGCACCACAAAGGGCACCTTGCCCTCGGTGTCGGGCAGGGTCACGATGCCGCGCAGGGTGTGACCATTGCGGTTTTGAAACTGGACCTGTAAGATCTTCATTTACTTGCTCTCCTTTGCGGCACGGCGGCTCTTCAGCTCTGCCAGCATCTCGGCCGTCTTCTGCTTGGTCAGGGGGTAGACGAAGAACAGGATGGCCACTGCAATGCCGTAGCCCAGGAAGTAGACACCGGTGTAGCTCTTCCAGATGGCGTTCACAACGCCTGCGGTCTGCACAGCGCCTGCGGTGACGTTGTAACCGATGGCACCCAGCACAAAGCTGGACAGGCTGCCGGAGATGGCGCTTGCGAGCTTGCGGAAGAAGGAATAGGTGGAGTAAACGATGCCCTCGTTGCGCTCGCCGGTCTGCAGCTCGTGGTAGTCGATGGCGTCGTTGACCATAGCCCAGATCAGCACCTGCATGCCGGAAGCGCCCAGATAGCAGATACCGTTGATGACGATGAAGGCCACGGGGTTATGGACGGGGAAGAAGAACAGGATGCCGAACACGACGGCGGCAAAGCCGGCACCCATGCAGCACCACTCCTTCTTGCCGAACTTGTTGGCCAGAGGCTGGGTGATGGCAAAGGAGAGCACCGCATACAGCACGCTGAGCATACCGGAAACGGCCTGGATCTTGACGTTGCCGAAAAAGTCCTTGTACAGGTAGGTATTCAGGCCGTTGACCACGGATGCGCCGATCATGCCGGTCAGGCTGAAGAACATCACGCCCAGCAGGGCTTTGTTGTGAGAGATCTCCTTGAGCACGTGCAGGTAGTTCAGCTTTTCGCCCTGCGGACGCTCGGGCACTTCCACGCGCTCCTTGCACCACACGCAGGTGATCTGCAGGCACAGCAGGCCCAGCATGGCGCAGATGCAGGCCAGCATCAGGAAGCGGCCAGCCACGGGCTTGTTGTCCACATACAGGAACAGGGGGCCGATCATGACCATGACGGTCATGAAGATGGTGCCGCCAAGGCTGCGGTAGCGGGACAGTGCGGTGCGCTGGCTGACATCATCGGTCATCACGCTGGACAGGGTACCGAAGGGCACATTGACGCAGGTATACAGTGCCTCGTACAGAACGTAGGTGACGAACATATAGGCCAGACGCAGGCCGTAGTTGATATTGCCCACATTTACAAAGCCAAGTATGCACAGCACTGCCATGGGGAACGAGAAGGCGCGGATCCAAGGGATGAACTTGCCGCCCTTGGTGGCCTTGCGGGAGTCCACGATCGCGCCGATGATGGGGTCATTGACGGCGTCCCAGATCTTGGTGACCAGCAGCAGGATACCCACATGGAAGGGGTTGACCTGCAGGATCAGGGTGTAGAAGATCGACAGATACATGGCGCGGTACTGCTCCGTAAAGCAGCAGCCCAGATCGCCCAGTGTATAGCCGATCTTGTCCTTCATGGAGAAGGGCCGAACGGTCTTTTTCTGGTCCATTGCGTTTTATCCTCCTTAAAAAACAGATGAAACCACGAGGCTTTTCATACAAGCCTCTTCTCTTCAATTGTATTATACGTTAATTTTGCGTCAAAGCATATCCAAAAAATGATTGAAAACTATCGCAAATTGATGTATTATGCAATTATGACAGTTGTACTTTTCAGTTGTGTACAACAAACTGTCGCATCTGACAGTTCCACGGAGGGAATTTTGGTGAATTATACAGCCAAACGCTATCTTTTTGAACAAAGCACTGTTCGGGAATTCTTTTCCGGCGCGTATTATGACCTGTTTCTGGTCATCCGGGGCAGCGGTGTGTTCCGGTGCAGCGAGGTGGTGCTGCCTGCCCAGCAGCAGAACCTGATCATCCTCAAGCCCGGGCAGGGCGGCAGGCTGGAATATGCCGGAGCCTACGGCCCGCTGGAGATCATCCGGGTGCAGTTGTCTCCCCAGATGCTGGCGCAGTTGTCGGATGAGGACACTGACTTTGAAAAAAGCTTCAACGTGGTGCCCTTCCGGCAGGTGGCTGTCCGGCCGGACAGCCAGATCTATATGCTGCTGAAAAATCTTGCCCGGAAACTGCTGGTGCTCCCCCAGGAGAGCAGCCAGTTCGGCGCGGCGGCGTTCGAGCACGGCATCCTGCAGATGTTCGTGGTACTGGCACTGCGTGCCTGCATCCATGCCGAATTCCACACCGCTTCGGTCAGCCGCCACCACCTGATGCTGGATGAGGTATTCCTGTTTATTCAGGCGCACCTCACCGAGGAACTGACGTTGGATCGTCTGGAAAAGGAGTTTTTCGTCTCCCGGGAGCATATTGCCCGGGAATTCAAACGCCAGACCGGCCAGACCGTGCACCGCTACATCGTAAAGGCCCGGCTGGACCGCTGCTGCGCCCTCATTGAGCAGGGCCTGCCCATCACCGAGGTGTACAAGACCAGCGGCTTTGGGGGCTATAACCACTTTTTCCGCGCCTTTAAAAAGGAGTACGGTATGACCCCCAAGGAATATTTCAGCACCACCCGGCAGGATGCCCGGGGATGAGCCTTTGCAAAAGAAGTCCCGGCTGCAATTTTTGTGCAGGCTGAAACGTATTTTATATAAAACGGCAGCTGCCGTTTTTCAACGAACGATCTCCATTGCTGACAGGAGGGAAGCTCTATGAAACTTTCTGCTGATTATCGTGCCCTTGCGCTGGATGCCCTGCGTGGCAGATGGAAGACAGCTGTTCTGGCCGGACTGATCGCCAGTTTGCTGGGAGCCAACATTGTGAGCAGCTCAGACAGGGTCATCTCCAACATGAGCCAGAACGCCAACGGCGACACCCCAGGGTTTGCCGGGCTGCTTTCCACCGGCAGCGGCGGCGTGCTGGCGGTTCTTGTGGTCTGCATCCTTGCCTGGGCAGTGTTCACCGTCATCGTGAGCGGTGCGGCGCGGCTGGGCTACGCCCGGTTCAACCTGAACCTTGCAGACGGCAGGGACGCTGCCCTCTCCGACCTCGCTTCCCAGAAGCACCGCCTGTGGGACGGCTTCTGCATGAATTTCCTGCAGGGGCTTTATGTGGCGCTCTGGTCGCTGCTGCTGTTCATCCCCGGCGTGGTAAAAGCCTACAGCTACGCCATGACCCCCTATATCATGGCCGAGCACCCCGGCCTGACGGCCAACGAAGCCATCACTGAATCCCGGTGCATCATGGACGGCAACAAGTGGCGGCTGTTCTGCCTCGATCTCAGCTTTCTGGGCTGGGAGCTGCTCTGCACCCTGCCCATGCTGATTGGTTTCTCTCTCGTCTTTGCCTTCACCCACTCGGCGGATACGGTCCTTGTTCTGCTGATCCTGCTGTCCATCCCGCTGAGCGCCGGCTTCTTCTTTCTGCACCCCTACGAGGAAGCGGCCTGGGCGATCTTTTACCGGGATATCACCGCCGCACCTTCTGACACCGAGGAAATCCAGGAATGAAACACACCGCTTGCTATCACCTGCCCGGACTGTTCGAGTTCTACGAGCTCTACCGCCTGTTCCTGCCCCTGTTCCGGGAGCACCGGGAATATTTTTATGACTGGTGCGAGATCGGCTCCATCTACGGCGCTCCGCCGGATTGCATCTGGGGCGGGGGCCGCGTGGAGGCCGGGGAGCACTCCCCCGCCGAAGTTCTGGCCCTGACACAGGAATACGGCATCTCTGCCCGGCTCACATTCAGCAATTCCCTGCTCCGCCCGGAGCACCTCTCGGACCGGAAATGCAACGCAGTGTGTCAGCAGTTTGCCCAGCGGGGCACCGTACAGAACGGGGTCATCGTCCACTCCGAGCTGCTTTTGAACTACCTGCAGCAGCATTATCCGGAGCTTTATCTCGTATCCTCCACCACCAAGGTCCTGACAGATCTTCAGGCGTTTCAGGCAGAGGTCCGGCGGCCGGAGTTCCGGTATGTCGTGCCGGACTTCCGGCTGAACAAGTCCTTCGATGCCCTGGATACGCTCTCCCAGCCCGAAAAGGACAAGGTAGAATTTCTCTGCAACGAGTGCTGCTGGTTCGGCTGCACCGAGCGCAGGCGCTGCTACGAAGCCGTCAGCCGCAAAAATCTGGGGGAGGTCTGCGAACATCGGTGCACCGCCCCCGGCGCGCAGGAGGGTTACCGCTTTTCCAAGGCGATGGAAAACCCCGGGTTCATCGGCACTGCGGACATCCGGGAGCGCTATCTGCCGTTGGGCTTTTCCAATTTCAAGCTGGAAGGGCGCGGGCTGGGCAGCGCACTGGTGCTGGAGTTTCTGCTCTATTATCTGACCCGGCCGGAGTATCAGATCCACGTCCGGGAGGCGATCTATCTGGACAACATGCTGGACCTCTTTTAAGGGTTGCGCCACCGGCGCAGTGTGGTATAATCAGCATAACAGAGCACTTGCAAGCGGCGCTCTGTTCCGTCCAATCCAAGTCAGGAGGAGATCGTTATGGAATTCACTCAGCTTATTGCACAGCGGTATTCCTGCAAAAATTTTGGTGCAGGCAAGGTAGACGCTGCAGCACTCCACACCATTCTGGAAGCCGGCCGGCTGGCACCCACCGCCAAGAACACCCAGGAACAGCGCATCTACGTCGTTCAGTCCGAAGAGGGGCTGGCAAAGATCGATGCTGCCACTCCCTGCCGCTACGGTGCCCCCGTTTGTCTGGTGGTCGCCTATGACAAGAACCACACCTTTACTTACCCCGGCGAGCGGATGCACTCCGGCATAGAGGATGCCGCCATCGTGGCCACCCACCTGCTGCTGGGCGCTGCCAATGCAGGCGTAGACAGCTGCTGGGTCAACTTTTTTGACCCGGACAAGCTGGCAAAAGCGCTGGGTCTGCCCGAAAACGAGGAGATCGTGATGCTTCTTGATCTGGGCCACGCTGCCGAGGGTGCAGGTCCCCTGCCCAACCACAGCTCCCGCAAGCCTCTGTCCGAAACCGTCACGTTCCTGTAACCATCACAGGGATGCAAAAAAGCCCCCGCACGTTGGTTTTCCGGCCAACATGCGGGGGCTTGTGTTTTATTCCAGTTTTCAGTTCTGCGGGTGGACGATATCCCGCCAATCCAGATCTCCACGTTCCAGACCGTGGATGAGCACCTCCGCGGTGGCGATGTTGGTGGCCAGCGGGATGTTATGCACATCACACAGGCGCAGCAGGGTCATCTCGTTGGGCTCGCTGGGCTTTGCGTTGATCGGATCGCGGAAGAACAGGAGCAGATCGACCTCATTGCAGGCAATGCGGGATGCGATCTGCTGATCACCGCCCTGAACACCTGCCAGAAAGCGCTGGATCTGCAGACCCGTTGCCTCGGAGATCAGCTTGCCGGTGGTACCCGTAGCCACCAATTTATGCTGGCTCAAAATCCGGCAATACGCCGTACAGAACTGAACCATCAGCTCTTTTTTGGAGTCATGCGCAATCAGTGCAATCGTCATCGGTCAACCTCTCCTTTGTTTCGCCAGTGGGCATTTTCTTGCATATATCATAGTATCACAGTTTCCGTTCTTTTACAACCATTTTTTAGACAAACTTCATACTTTTTTCGAAAAAAAGCGCCAAATTTCACCAAAAGAAGCGTTTCAGCATTTTATCTCTCTTCAATTGTCTAAAGCATCCTGCCCGGCAGGTGCGGTCTCCTGAGCAGCATCCGTGGTGCCTGCGGCGGGATCTGTGGCCGTATCTGCTGCCGTATCCGTGCCGGTTTCGGTCTGGGCGGGGGCAGTCTGGGCAGCAGAAGTGCTGTCTGCGGTGGTCTCCTGCTTGCCGATGGTGCCATCCTCATTCAGGGTGCCGTCCTGCATGGCGAAGTAGGCATTGGCAATGTCCACCACCAGATCGCCGGTTCGGGCACCGTAGCCGCCGTACTCAATGGTGATGCCAATGGCGATCTGCGGGTCATCGGCAGGCAGATAGGCCACCATCATAGCGTTCAGGTAGTGCTTTCCCGGGGCGTAGGTCTCACTGCGCTGAGGGGTGCCGGTCTTACAGGCAATGGCAATGGGGTAGCTGCTGATCTTGCTGTTGGTAATGGTGCTGGGCACCTGCCGCATCCCCTGCCGCACCAGCTCAAAGGTGTTGCCGGTACCCTCGATGATATCCATCACCTCGGGCTGGGTCTCGCTGATCACCTCGCCGGTGTTGGAATCCAGGATCGCCTTGACAAAATGGGTGCGGTAGCGGGTTCCGTTGTTGGCCAGCGTTGCAGCATAGGTGGCCAGCTGGATGGGCGTGACCACCGTGTTGCCCTGACCGATGGCTGCCTGAACGTCCAGTGACTCCATATAGTTGGAGTCGTTCTTGGAGGTCAGGTGGCCCACAGCCTCACTGACCTCCACGCCGGTGCGCTGGCCAAGGCCCAGCTTATAGGCGTAGGCATCGTAAACATCACTGGTCAGGCGGCGGCCCACATCGTAGAAGAAGACGTTGCAGCTCCACTTGATGGCCGTGACCACATCAATGTTGCCGCTGTGGCCATGGCGGGTGCAGCGGGGGCTGTACCCTTTATAAAAGGTGTACACGCCGTTGCAGAACACCGTGGAGTACTGGTTGATGAGCCCGGAATCCAGCGCAGCCACGGCCACGGCAGGCTTGAAGGTGGAGCCGGGGGTGTACAGGCCCTGCAGCGCCCGGTTGAACAGGGGCAAACTCTCGTCCGCGCTGTACTCGCTGTACTGGGTGGCATACAGGTTCTGGTCAAAGCTGGGGTAATTGGATGCGGCCAGCACACTGCCGTCCTTCACATCCAGCACCACGGCGGCACCGGCGGCGGCTTTCATGCTGCCGGTGTTGTAGACCCGGTTGATCATGTCGATGTTCTCGGCCAGTGCCTTGTCCACCGCCTTCTGGAACCGGCTGTCGATGGTCAGCTGGACGGTGTGGCCCGGCTCGGGCACTGTGGTCAGAGCCGTATCCACAATGACCCCATCGGAGTTGCGGGTGATGGTCTCCACGCCATCCTTGCCCCGCAGTTCGTCCTCATAGGCCGATTCCAGGCCCGAGATGCCGATGATGTCGTTCATGTTGTAGCCTTTTTCGCGCAGGGGGTAGGTGGTCTGGCCGTTTTCATCGGTCACCTTCCACTTTTCAGCGGTGATCTTGCCCACCCGGCCCAGCACATGGGGCAGCACCGTGGATTGCTCATAGCTGCGGGTACTCGTTTCCACGATCTCCACGCCCGGCAGCGAAAGGCTGTGCTCCTTGATGGTCGCCACTGTGGTCTCGCTGACGTTTTCCGCCATGATAAAGTTGTTCACATTGGAAAACGCCTGCAGCTGCATCTCGTAATGGATGCCGCCCAGCGTGCGCTGCCAGCTCAGCGGATAGCTGGCAAGGTCGTAGTCCTCCACCAGCTTCTCCATCACATCATTGGCCGTTGCATACTGCTGTAAACCAAGGTTGTCCTTCATGGCGGCAAGGGCTTTCTGATCCCTGGTGCTGCCCTCTTCGGCGGTAAAGGTATAATTGCCCGCTGCATCCGGCTGGCTGATGAGCAGGGTATCGTTCCAGTTCTCACCGTTGGCGCGCAGCAGCTCGACGATCTTCTGGAGCATCCCGTCCAGATCTTCGTCTCCCATCAGCAGCTTGTTGAGCACCACGTTGTAGCCCGTGACGCTGGTGGCAATGCGCTCCCCCCGGCTGTCCACAATGTCACCGCGTGCCGCCGTGACCGTAAACTTGTAGTCGGTGGTGTTGGTGGCCTGGGATTTGAAATCCTCCCCGTTGACCAGCTGCAAAAAGATGAGCCGCAGCCCGTACAGCAGCATGAGGATGCAGGCGGCGGCAACGAGAACACGCATCCGCCGGATGGCGGTTTTCCGTTCTTCTTGGTTCATGGATTCTCCTTCCGGCGCGGGGTGCGTTACACCACGCCGTTGTCGATCTTAAATTCTTCGTGGATGCGGCGCACGACCCCGAACAGAGGGAAGCAGACAGGCACCGAGAGCGCCGCCGTGGGCAGCACGAACCACAGCCAGCGGCCGGCTGCACCGCTGTAACCGAGCATATAGTAGAAAAACAGCCAGTCCAGCGTGAGCACCAGCAGGGCGGCAGCAGACGCAATGAGTGCAAAGTTTGCGGCCGAATTCTTGAAGTAGAGCTGCATCACCGCCGAAACGGCAAAGCAGAGCAGCAGCAGCTCCAGCGCCAGCATGCCCACGGTGCGCCCGGCCAGCCAGTCCCACATCAGGCCGCAGACCGCCCCAAAGACAGCCCCGGCGAACTCGCCCTCAAACACGGCGACCGCCAGCGCCAGCGGCAGCAGCCAGAGCGGCTTTGCCGCCCCGAACTGGAACAGCCCGGGCGTGGTCTGCAAAACAGCACAAAGAAGGCCCAGCAGCGCATAGCAGATCCATTTGACGATCTGACCCCGGCTGCGTTTCCGGCGTGATTCCATCAGGGTCCCTCCTCAGAAACTGGTAATGATGAACGCATGGCGCACCGTGCGGGGGTCGGTGCCGGGTTTGATGACGGCAATGGTCGATTTGCCGCTGACCTCGGGCACCAGTTCCTGTACCACGCCCACCAGCAGGTCAGCCGGGAACACCCCGCCCAGCCCGGTGGTGATCACCTGGTCGCTTTTCTCCGTCAGGGTGTTGCGCGCAAGGTTGGTCAGCACACACAGGCCATCGGCGGCGTATTCGGAGCTGCCGGTGACGATGCCGTTGTCACGGGTGCGGGATACCACGCCCGCCGCGTTGAAGTTGGGGTGAAGAATGGTCATCACCTTGCAGCTGGTGGGCTCAGCCTCCACCACCATGCCCAGCAGGTAGCCCTGGTCGCTGACCACGGCATCGTTGACGGCCACGCCGTCCAGCGTGCCGCGGTCCAGTGTGAAGCCATAGAAGGAATCCAACGGATCTCGGCCAATGACAAAGCTGGAAAGATAGCTCATCTCAGGCCGCTGGCTCTGAATGCTTTCCAGTGCCTTGTAGGCCTGGTTCTCGGCCTTGACGCGGTCGTAATCCACCATCTGCTGGCGCAGCTCGGCGTTCTCAGCCTTGAGCGTCTCGTTTTCGGCCATCACGTCGTCAATGCTGGTGTACTTTTCCCACAGGGAGGCCACGCCGCCGCTGACCACAGCAGCCACTTTCTGGAATGGAGCAGCCGCCACGCTCAGCAGCTCCTGCGGAGCGGCAGTCAGGCGGCCGTTGGCACCGGCGTAGGCCATGATGCCCACCAGAAACACCGCGATGCCCACCAGGATCTTGAATTTCCAGGTATCGAAAAAGTCTTTCAAGGGGTTTTCCTCCGATTGCAAAAGGGCGCGGACAGCCCAGAGCCGTCCGCACCCTCTGTTACATCGTTACATATGAGCTCCATCGGTGTCCAGCACGTCGTGCAGAACATCCACATGATCCAGCACCGCACCGGCACCCTTGGCCACGCAATCCAGCGGGTCCTCCGCAACATGGACATCAATGCCGGTCTCGCTCTGGATCAGCTGATCCAGGCCCCGCAGCAGGGCACCGCCGCCGGTCAGGGTGATGCCGTGGTCGATGATATCGGCACTCAGCTCAGGCGGGGTGCGCTCCAGGGTCTCCTTGATGGCGCTGGTGATCTTGACCAGGCACTCCAGCAGGGCCTCGCGCACATCCTCAGAGTGGACGACGATATTCTTGGGCAGGCCATCCACCAGGTTGCGGCCCTTGATCTCCATGGTCATCTCGGGGTCCATGGGGTAGGCCGAGCCGATCTCGATCTTGATCTGCTCGGCGGTACGCTCACCGATGAGCAGGTTATACTTGCGCTTGATGAAAGCGATGATGGCCTGATCGAACATATCACCGGCCATCCGGACGCTGCGGGAGGCCACGATGCCGCCCAGAGAGATGACAGCGATCTCAGCGGTGCCGCCGCCGATGTCCACGATCATGCTGCCGGTGGGCTCGCTGATGGGCAGGCCCGCGCCGATGGCAGCAGCCATGGGCTCCTCGATGACGGAGACCTGACGGGCACCGGCCTTGAGGGTCGCCTCACGCACAGCGCGGCGCTCCACCTCGGTCACGCCCGAGGGGATGCAGATGACCACGCGGGGGCGGGAGAACATGCTGTTGCCGCAGGCCTTTTTCAGGAAGTTCTCCAGCATATTTGCCGTGATATCGAAATCGGCGATGACACCATCCTTCAGGGGGCGGACTGCCACGATGCTGCCGGGAGTACGGCCGATGACAGCCTTTGCCTCAGCACCCACGCAGCGCACCTCATCGGTCTTGGTATCCACAGCCACGACCGAGGGTTCCCGCATGATGATGCCCTTGCCCTTCATGTAAACCAGGGTATTGGCAGTACCCAGATCAACGCCAACGTCCTTTGACAAAAAACTCATAATGAAGCTCTCCTTCGTATTTCCGGTCTATTCCAAAACGCACAGCAGCCCAAACTCCACAGGGTTTGACCGCCTATCGCAGAATAACACGTTTCTATTATAGCCGCAAGTCAACGTTTTCTCAAGCGTTTTGTCAAGTTTTTCCGTATTTTTCATTTTTCTGTGCGTTCCGCCGCACAAACTGTCAGAACTGTTCAAGCAGGCGGACCGTCCGGCTGACGGGCAGGCCCATAATGGTGTAATAATCACCCTCAATGGCATCCAGCCAGACCGCCGCGCGGCCCTGGATGGCGTAGGCACCGGCCTTATCGTAGGGCTCCTCTGTGGCGGCGTACCGCTCGATCTCCTCCTCGCTCAGCGGGAAGAAGGTGACCTTGCAGGTATCCACAAAGCTCTCGGTGCGGGTACCATCGGAAACGCAGACACCGGTGTGCACATAGTGGGTCGCACCGGACAGCGCGCGGAGCATCCTTCTGGCATCGTCCGGGCTGTGGGGCTTGCCGAAGACCTCGCCGTTCACATCCACCACGGTATCACAGCCCAGCACCACGGCACCGGGGTGTTCCTTGGCCACAGCAAGGCACTTACCCCGGGCAAGCTGCTCCACCAGCCGGGCGGGGGTATCCGCCGTCACGGCATCCTCGTCAAAATCGCTGACACAAACGGTAAAATCCGTCGTGTACAGGCTCAACAGTTCTTTCCGTCGGGGGCTCTGGGAAGCCAGGATCAGATCTTTCATACGCTTCACTTCCCCGTTGAGCCAAAGCCGCCCGCGCCGCGCTGGGTATCCCCCAGTTCGGCCGCCTGAGCAAAGGCAGCGGTATACACCGGTGCAATGCAGAGCTGTGCCACACGCTCACCGGGCTGGATGGTATAGGCCTCGGTACCCAGATTGATCATGGGCACCTTCAGTTCCCCGCGGTAGTCACTGTCCACCACACCCACGCCGTTTGCCATGCACAGGCCGTGCTTGATGGAAAGGCCGCTGCGGGCATAGACCAGCGCCACAGCGTGGGGGCCGGGCAGCTCGATGGCAAGGCCGGTGGGCACCAGCACCCGCTGCATGGGGGCAACGGTCAGCGGTGCGTCCAGCACAGCGCACAGGTCGGCAGCAGCTGCGCCGGGGGTGGCATAGGCGGGCACCTTTGCCCGGGCATCCAGTACCTTATATTTTACAGTGATGGGTTCCATCGTATAACCTCGTTTCATTTTTCTGTTTTTTCGCTGGCAAAGCTTGAGGCAATGCCGGTAGCTTTCCGTCAGTTCGTCCCTTTAAAATACAGGCCGCGGGTAAAATCGCCCTCAAAGGGGGCGTGGGTGCGGATCATATCCAGAATCTGCGCTGCTTCCTCGCGGGATTCCAGCGTAAAGTAGGCCACGCCGTAGTCCACCGCCAGTGCACCGGGCTTGTCACCCATGTAGATGGGCACAGGGTTATAGATGGTGCGCACCCCAAGGCCGCAGCGCACCGGGAACTTTTTGGCCTTGCGGTCGGTCAGCACGCCGGTCTTATCGCAGTGAGCACAGTCGTGGATATTCTGCAGCGGGCAAGCGCGGGTGAGCATCAGCGGCATATGACCGTAGATCATCACGCCCGTGGGCACAGGCTTCCCGTTCTGGGCGGGCGCAATGGACGCAATATCGCTATCTTTTACCTCCGGCAGAATAAGCAGGCTGGAAAGCCCCTGCTCTGCATAGAACTGCGCCGCCGCATTGTTGGTGATGTTCAGCCCGAAGCCGCCGGTCATGGGCAGCCCACGGCACAGCCGCAGATGGGCGATGTTGCTGACCTCGTACCCGGCAAAGCCCGCATCCTGCGTGGCTGCGATGCGGCGGGCGGTATCCTGTTCCAGCGCACCGAACATGACCCGGGGCAGTTCCAGAAGGGTCTTTGTCCGCCACTCCCGGGGCACACGGTCGGCCTGCGCAATGGGCAGGATGAGGTACTCTACCCCGTCAAGTGCCCGCTCCGGCACCTGTTCCCAGCGCTCGAACCGGGCGCGCAGGGTGCGGCGAGGCGGCAGGGTACGCTGCGGCAGGGCGGCAATGTGTTCCTCGGTGGTAGGCCACGGGCGCAGCACCTCCCGCTTTTTGAGCAGGACATCCAGTGCTTCCCGGCGCAGCTCGTTTACGGCGCTGCCGGGGATGAACCACGGCCCGCCGTCCATTTCCACGGTGATCTTCTCTGCCGTAAAGGGCGTGCCGCCGGTCTTTGCCAAGCTGCGGTTCAGACTCTCGGTGGGGTCGGTGCGGGCTGGCTGTGGCTCGGCGTCCCCATAGGCAAAGGCCTTGTTGCCATCGGCATCGGTAACGGTCAGCTTTTCGCCGCCCTCTTCGATCTCCAGCTTCATCTGCACTGGCACGCGGGAGCGCTCGCGGCGGTAAAGTTCGCGCAGCATGGGCAGGGTCTTTTTGGTCAGCTCGGCGTCGGCTTCGCTGCGTACACC
>OGZH01001049.1_pt1 | contig 18102 bp, 8 predicted proteins | sample 1576741 | NCBI WGS metagenome assembly OGZH01 (sample SAMEA3541560, study PRJEB24748) | human gut metagenome | biome: human gut; feature: human-associated habitat; material: faeces | place: China | collected 2012 | reverse complement strand
CTTTCATCTGAAAAGTAGACCAGACCACTATTTTCTTATTTCTTTTTTTGATTCAAAAAATGTTCAAAGATGTCTATTGTATTATTATTAATCGATGAAATGGGTGGTTTTAGACAAATTTGGAAAAAACATAGCTGTTTTTAAACACTTCACTTTAAACTACGTCTTTATATTTGCAATGAATTTCAACGAAAGGGAATTCAGAAAAAACTTTTTAATCTTTAATTTAATAACTTATAAAAATGACTTCTATGAAGAACCTATTGAAAGTTTTTCTAATGTGTTTCATTACGTTATTTGCTTTTGCAGGGCAAATGATGGGACAACAAAAGACCATTACAGGTAGGGTAGTGGATGCTCTTAATGAGGGTATGCCTGGTGTTAATGTACAAGTAAAAGGTACTACCTCAGGAACAATAACTAATATTGATGGCGATTTTTCAATTTCCGTACCTAATACAAAGTCTGTATTAGTATTTACTTTTATTGGATATGTGAAGCAGGAAGTTGCTGTGGGAAACCAAACAAAACTGAACATTCAAATGAAAGATGATACACAGAGTTTGGATGAAGTCGTGGTAGTTGCTTATGGAACCGCTCGTAAAGGTGATTTGACAGGAGCACTGACGACGATGAGACCAGATGCGAATGAAGCTGCAAAAGCCGTTTCCATAGATAATCTGTTGGAAGGAAAAGTTGCCGGTCTAGTCGTGAGCACGGCTTCTTCCAATCCGGGAGCTGCTTCGTCCATTACGATTCGTGGAGCTAGTTCGTTGCGAGGTGATAATCAGCCTCTTTATGTCATTGATAATATTCCGCAAGCTTCAACTGGAGAATTTTCTTCTTCGGGTATTAGCGGAGACTTTCAGATTGCTCAAGATCCGCTGTCATCATTGAACCCTGCCGATATAGAGGATATTACGATATTGAAAGACGCATCCTCTACTGCTATTTACGGTTCTCGTGGTGCGAACGGTGTTATATTGATAACTACTAAAAAAGGTAAGGAGGGCAAAGCTAAAGTGAACGCTTCGGCTACTTTTACTATTGCTAATGCAAGCAGGTTGTTGGAGATGATGAATTTAGAGGAATATGCTGCTTATCATAATTCAAGAATTACGGATGGCAAAGTGCCTTTCCATATTGTTGGAGATGAGGTGAGATATGTATTTAATGGAGCTTACGATAAATATGATCCTGCTGATCCTGAAACTTATAATGTAGTAAATTATCGTAACTGGCAGAAAGAAATCTATACTTCTGCTTTTTCTCAGAACTACTCTTTATCAGTAAATGGTGGTGCAGGTAAGACAACTTATTATATTTCCGCTAATTTTAAAGATATTAATGGTATTGTAGAAAATACAGGAATAAAACAAGGTGACTTACGTGCTAATTTAACTGCTGAATTATCTAAGAAAGTAACTTTAAATTTGATATTGAGCGGTTCATTAAAGCAGAATGATATGATGACGGGCGGTAATACAACCGGAGGCGTTGCCGGATCTTTGGCTCGTACGGTTCTTGATACAGCTCCTTATATTGTTCCTGATGATGATCCGGGTGCTTTGGAATCAAAAATGAATGTCTTTAGTTGGGTGAATGATTACGATGATATTACGAATGATAAAACATTTAACGGAAGTTTGAATCTGAATTGGAACATTAATAAATATTTCTCGTATAGTCTGCGTGCAGGGGGGAATATAATTGTCAATGACCGTAAACGTTGGTATGGGATTCAGTTACCTCCGGGAGAAAATGTGAAGGGTTTACTGGCAATCAGTAATGTCAATAAGTCTAATTATACAGTGGAAAACCTGTTAAACTTTAATATGGACTTGACTAAGGATTTTCGTCTGTCGGCAACAGCGGGTATCACTTATGATGAATATCATTTTCTGACAGAGAATGTTTCAGGCAATACTTTTTCTATCTATGACTTACGTACTAAAGGATTGTCTAATGCAGGAAAAGTGGATGTGAAACAGCCTATACAAAAAGATTATCAATTACTTTCATATTTAGGACGTGTTAATTTATCTGCTTATGATAAGTACTTGTTGACGGCTTCATTGCGTGCTGACGGATCCAGTAAATTTAAAAAGGGTAATCGTTGGGCATATTTCCCGTCTTTCTCATTAGCATGGCGTATGGAACAGGAAGCTTATATGAAGAACATCGACTGGTTAAGTCAGTTGAAGGTACGTGTTGGTTATGGTGAGACAGGTAATCAGGGTATTGATCCATATCAGTCTCTATCTATTTATGAAAATAAGGTGGACTATGCTGATGGAGATGGGAATAAACTGACGTCTATGCAAATCAAAAGTCTGCAAAATGAGGGTTTGAAGTGGGAACGTACTTCTTCGTGGAATGTTGGTCTTGACTTTGGTTTCTTTAATGGTCGCTTGAATGGTGCATTTGATTATTACCGTAAAAACACAAAAGATTTGTTGGTTGAGCGTGCTCTGCCATATTCCAGTGGATTTGCAACAGTGATGATAAATGAAGGCTCGTTGTTGAATAAAGGTTTTGAGTTTAGTTTAAATGCTGATATTATTCGCAGTAACGGGTGGAAGTGGAATGTAGGCGGAAATATTGGTTTCAACAAGACTACGATTGAGAATTTAGGTTTGGAAGTTTCTGATATAGGTTCCTTGAAAGGAGTACGTGGTTATTTAGGTAAGACGATTGGCGATCATTTTGGACCTGCAAATGTTTTTATTGAGGGTGAGGCTCCGGGACTATTTTTCGGTTATAAGACACAGGGAATTATTCAGGAAGAAGATGTTGTTGATGGCAAAGTAGGATATATCTCGTCGGATGGTTCTACAAAATATTACACTTCATCTGTTGGAAATGATATGGCAGCTGGTAATATTAAATGTGTGGATGTGAATGAAGATGGTATAGTAGATCCTAATGACATGGTTGTGATAGGTGATCCGAATCCTGATTTCACCTATGGTTTCCAGACACGTTTGGAATGGAAGAATCTCTCTCTCTCTGCTTCTTTTACAGGTGTTTATGGTAATGATATTCTGAATACAAATATCCGTTACGAACAGACTCCTTCCAGACAGGCCGGAAACTTGAGAAAAGATGCTTATTATAATGCTTGGACTCCGGAGAATCGTTCTAATTTATATCCGTCGTCTACTTCAAATGTAAAAGGTGTTGTTTATGATCGTTATGTAGAAGATGGAAGTTATTTGCGTTGTTCAGATATTACGCTGAATTATATTTTGCCTAAAGCGTGGATGACTAAGATCGGGTTCCAGAATACCAGCATTTTTGCTTCAGTGAAGAATGCATTTGTTATTACCAATTATAGTGGATATGATCCGGAAGTAAATAGCTTTGCATTTGATGGTCTGCGTCGGGGTGTTGATATGAATGCTTTTCCAAATATGCGTTCTTTTGTGTTTGGCTTGAATGTAACCTTTTAATTTACAATAAATGATTATGAAAATGAAGAAATTTACCTATATATTTTTATTAGCAAGCTGCTTATTATTGGCTTCTTGTGAATCGTGGTTAGATGAAGACCCGCAATATACTTTGAATACACAAATTCAGTTTTCTACTTCTGAAAAGGCACGTGCAGCATTATATGGATGCTATGGTTATTTTGCATTGACTAGTGGAGGATATGGTCAGCATTGGCAAGAAATTCCGGTACGATATAGTGGTTTCGGATGGGCACAGACTAATGGGGGTACAAATGATATGTGTGGATGGCTGCAATGTGACTATACAGATGATCTGTTGACAAATGCATGGTATGTAATGTATAAAGTAATTAATGAAACGAATGCATTTATAGCCAACGTAGAAAGTACTTCTTTGGAGGATAAAGACGAAATGGCTGCAGAGGCTCATTTCTTGCGTGCTTTATCTTATTATAACCTTGCAATATGTTGGGGAGATGTACCCTTGAAGACAACTCCTTCTTCTCATGACGGCGTAGCTGTACCTCGTTCCTCGCGTTTAGAGGTGTTGGATGTTGTACGAAGTGACTTGGAATTTGCTTCAAAATATTTGCCGGAAACGAATTCTGATGGATTTCCAACGAAATGGACTGCAGAAGCATATTTAGGTAAGTTGTATCATACTTTAGGTTGTTTGGGTGATGCTACAGCTTGGGAAAAAGCAAAGACCTATTTTGAAGGAGTGAAAGGTAAATATGATTTGGAATCGAAATTTTCTAATTTATTTGTTGATAAGATTAAAGGTTCTAAAGAGTCTATATTTCAACTGGGATTTCAAGTGAATGGTGACTTGTCTTCTTTTAACAGAGGATCTTGGGTGTTTAATCCTGCTGCATCATCGTATGGTAAGAGCTTTCATAGAGTGAAGTGTACGAAAGCATTTTATGATTTCTTTGCGGGAACCTATTGGGGAGATCCTCGTATTGAGACTACATTTATGGCAAAATGGAGAAAATGTACAAACAATGTCGGACCTGTAGCTCAAGTAGAGCCTGTACCGTCTGCCCGTGACTCTACTTATGAATATCCTTATTTCACTTATGATAGCGGTATAAAACCTGCAGGTTGGAAAAATAACAAGTTGTTAGTTGGTAGAATTCCTTATGAGTTATTGACTAATAAAGAGAATCCGAGTGCGGATGAAATTTTGGCTATCACGAATGATGAAACCAAATTTGATGAGAAATATCGTAAAGGATTGAAAGATTTTTTGAATGTATGTACTGCGGCGGGTAGGACAGGAGAAAGAGCGGCATGGCCTCATTTTGCAAAAGCTTTTGATATGAATATGGCCGGTATTGCCAGTCATAAGAATCTAATTTTATATCGTTATGCAGATTTATTATTGATGTTGGCTGATGTCTATAATGAATTGGATAGAAAAGACGATGCAATTAATACAGCAGATATCGTGTTGGCACGTGCACGTAAGTCAGGAATTAAGGTTTCGGCACAACCAGCCAAATGGGAATCAACATTAACAAAGGAGCAAGTACGTGAAAAGATATTCTTTGAAAGACTTTTTGAAGGTGCCGGTGAAACTGAAATGTATCAAATGATGCGCTTGCGTGGAACTGAATATTTGAAAAAAGCACTTACTGTGAATAATAATCACTCAATAACTAAAAAGTGGCAGGAGAATAATCCCAATGCAACGGGAGTCTGGGGTGAACGTATTTACAATAATGGAAGTTTGAATGATGAGACTTTCTTGAAAAAGAATTTGTTGTTCCCTATTCCGCGTGATGAAATGAATACTAATATAGCTATTACAAAAAATAACTTCGGCTATTAAAAATAGTAGTTATAACAAGTTGTTTTTTCCCGAATGCAGAGGAGGAGTGTTTCTGCTCTTCATTCGGGTTTTCTTTTATAAATAGAAATCGTTGTATATATTTTCTTGGATTTGCTGGATTGGAAATGAGTTGTAAATAGTGTTTTTGCCATTTTTCCTTCTGAAACAGACAAAAATGGAGAATATTGGAAATTAATTGGTTATTTGTGAACATGGATTTTGTTGACAGGTCTCTACCTTTGTCACTACAATCTTATACAAATTAGTATTTATGGAAAAACTGCAATCAAACTTATTCTTTCCTTTAGCAGGAATAGCTGCCGTAGCTTCCCTTGCTTCCTGCTCAAACAAGCAAAAGTCTGCGGAGCAACTCCCTTTGAATATCGTCTACATTATGACAGACGACCACACAGCTCAAATGATGAGCTGTTACGACACACGCTATATGGAAACCCCCAACCTCGACCGCATTGCTGCTGACGGTGTACGTTTTACTCAAAGCTTTGTTGCCAATTCTTTAAGCGGCCCCAGCCGTGCCTGCATGATAACGGGCAAACATAGTTGTGCCAATAAATTCTATGATAATACCACTTGCGTATTCGACAGTTCGCAACAAACTTTTCCGAAACTGTTGCAGAAAATCGGTTATCAGACAGCATTGGTGGGTAAATGGCATCTTGAAAGCTTGCCTTCCGGCTTTGATTACTGGCAGATTGTTCCCGGACAAGGAGACTACTACAACCCGGATTTCATCACACAAAACAATGACACTATTCAAAAACATGGATACATCACGAATCTTATTACCGATGACGCCATTGACTGGATAGAAAACAAACGCAATCCGGAAAAACCTTTCTGCCTTTTGATTCACCACAAGGCAATTCACCGTAATTGGTTGGCGGATACTTGCAATCTGGCTTTGTACGAAGATAAAACCTTTCCGCTACCGGATAATTTCTTTGACGATTATGAAGGACGTCCCGCCGCTGCCGCGCAAGAGATGAGCATTGTGAAGGACATGGACATGATTTATGACCTCAAAATGCTTCGTCCTGATAAAAACACCCGTCTGAAATCCTTATATGAGAAGTATATCGGACGTATGGACGAAGGTCAACGTGCTGCATGGGACAAATTCTACACGCCGGTTATAGATGATTTCTACAGGCAGAACCTGCAAGGCAAGGAACTTGCCAGTTGGAAATTCCAGCGTTATATGCGTGACTATATGAAGACCGTAAAATCACTGGACGACAATGTTGGTCGTGTACTCGACTATCTGAAAGAGAAAGGCTTGCTGGATAACACACTTGTCGTCTATACTTCCGACCAAGGATTCTACATGGGCGAACACGGTTGGTTTGATAAACGTTTCATGTACGAAGAATCCATGCGTACACCGCTTATCATGCGTCTGCCGAAAGGATTCGACCGCAGGGGAGACATCACTGAAATGGTGCAGAACATCGACTATGCACCTACCTTCCTCGAATTGGCAGGAGCAGAGATTCCTTCAGACATACAAGGTGTATCCCTCGTCCCCTTGCTGAAAGGCGAACATCCGAAAGATTGGCGGAAGGCTCTCTACTATCATTTCTACGAATATCCCGCTGAACACATGGTGAAACGTCATTATGGTGTACGTACGGAACGCTATAAACTGGTTCATTTCTATAATGACATTAACTGGTGGGAACTCTACGACCTGCAGGCAGACCCGTCGGAAATGCACAACCTCTACGGTGAGGCTGAGTATGAACCGGTAGTAAAGGAACTGAAAGACGAATTGCTGAAACTACAGGAACAATATAATGATCCCGTCCGCTTTTCTCCGGAAAGGGACAAGGAATAACCCCCGAATAATACAATGACAAGAACGATTTTAATATTACTGATAGGCTTTCTATCTTCGATAGTAGCCGGATGTAGCGATACTAACTTGACACATGACATACCCTTGGTTCCACGCCCGGCGCAAATAGTGCCGGGCAGCGGGAACTACCTTTTCTCCGGTAAAACGGTATTTGCCGTAGAGAACGAGGAGCAGGCGGAAGTGGCACGCAGCTTTATAGCTTTGTTTACCCGTGCGGCAGGCTTTACTCCGAAGTTGACGGTAGGCGATGCGGAAAAGGGAAATGTTCGTTTCCAGACGGATGCAACCTTGAAAAGTGAGGCATATACGCTGCAAGTGTCTCCGAAAGAAATCATTATCGAAGCATCGGATGCAAAAGGATTCTTTTATGCTTTGCAGACCATTCGCCAGTTACTTCCGGCATCCATCGAAAAAGAGGAAGTGTCGGATAAAAAAGTAAAATGGAGTATTCCGGCAGTGAGTATTCAGGACGAACCGCGTTTTGGTTACCGTGCGTTATTGCTGGATGCGTCACGCTTCTTTATTCCCAAAGAGAATGTATTGCGCATTATCGATTGTATGGCAATGCTCAAAATAAACACGCTTCACTTTCATCTGACAGATGATAACGGCTGGCGTGTGGAAATCAAGAAATATCCCCGTTTAACGGAAGTAGGTGCATGGAGAGTGGCTCGTACGGACCTGCCTTTTCCTGCCCGGCGGAATCCGGAACCCGGAGAACCCACTCCGGTAGGAGGTTTCTATACTCAGGAAGAAATAAAGGAAATGGTGGCTTATGCGGCTGAACGTCAGATTGAAGTGGTACCGGAAATCGATATGCCGGCACACAGTAATTCGGCATTGGCAGCTTATCCTCATTTAGCTTGTCCGGTAGTGAAGGAATATATCGGAGTGCTCCCCGGTTTGGGAGGACGAAATTCCGAGATCATCTATTGTGCCGGAAATGACAGTGTCTATGCCTTTCTTCAGGATGTGATGGATGAGATTCTGGAATTGTTCCCTTCCCGATATATCCATATCGGTGGCGATGAAGCCCGTAAAACTTATTGGGAGAAATGCCCGCTGTGTCAGGCACGGATGAAAAAGGAGAAGATTGCCAATGAAGAGGATTTGCAAGGTTATTTCATGAATCGGATGAGCGAATATGTACGTAGCAAAGGGCGCGAGGTGATAGGCTGGGATGAGCTGACGAACAGTAGCTTTTTGCCGGACGATGCCATTATTCTGGGTTGGCAGGGATACGGACAGGCTGCACTGAAGGCTGCCGAGAAGGGACATCGCTTCATCATGACTCCCGCACGCATCATGTACCTGATTCGTTATCAAGGACCGCAGTGGTTTGAGCCGCTGACGTATTTCGGCAATAATACGCTGAAAGATGTGTATGACTATGAGCCGGTTCAGAAAGACTGGAAACCGGAATATGCGGATTTGCTGATGGGCGTACAGGCTTGTATGTGGACAGAGTTCTGTAATAAGCCGGAGGATGTGGATTATCTGGTATTCCCACGCCTGGCGGCATTGGCGGAAGTGGCATGGACACAACCGGAAAAGAAAGACTGGACTTCGTTCCTGGAAGGCATGGATTCGTTTAATGAACATCTCGCAGCCAAAGGGATAGTGTATGCCCGTTCGATGTACAATATACAGCATACCGTGAGACCGGAAGACGGAGCACTGAAAGTAAAACTGGAATGTGTCCGTCCGGATGTGGAAATCCGTTATACAATGGATGGAAGCGAGCCGACCGCCGCTTCACCGCTCTATGAACAACCATTGTTGGTAAAAGAAGCTCAAACAGTCAATGCCGCAACGTTTGCCGATGGACAGCAGATGGGGAAAACACTGACGCTTCCGGTACACTGGAACAAGGCTACGGCAAAACCGTTGCTGGGTAATAAAGTGAATGAAGCCGTCCTGAACAACGGAGTCAGAGGAAGTCTGAAGCAAACGGACTTTGAATGGTGCAGTTGGGGAAGTAGCGACCGTATTTCCTTCACCGTCGATCTGTTGCAAAAGGAGAAAATGAATACGCTGACAATCGGTTGTATCACTAACTATGGAATGGGAGTGCACAAACCGAAATCAATCCGGGTAGCCGTGTCGGACGATAATGCGACTTATCGGGATATCAACGAATTGGAATATACTCCCGAGGAGATATTCCGTGAAGGAACTTTCATCGAAGACCTGTCGATAGATATGAGAGGAACCGTTGCCCGTTATGTGCGGGTTACAACGGAAGGAGCGGGAGAATGTCCGGCAAATCATGTACGTCCCGGACAAGAATCAAGAGTATGTTTCGATGAACTGATCATTGAATAACCAGTCACCAAAAAACAATATAATAATGATGAAATTAAAGAAACGAACGTTTTTAATCTTGATGGCAGCACTGACTGCTACCTTCGCTTCGGCTCAGAAACAGCCTTTGCCGGAGTGGCAGAGCCAGTATGCGGTAGGACTGAATAAACTCGCTCCTCATACCTATGTATGGCCTTACGCCGACGCTTCCGATATTGGAAAGCCGGGAGGATATGAACAGTCTCCTTATTATATGAGTCTGAACGGGAAGTGGAAATTTAACTGGGTGAAGAACCCGGACAACCGTCCGAAGGACTTTTACCAGCCCTCTTATTATACCGGAGGGTGGGCGGATATTAATGTTCCCGGCAACTGGGAACGGCAAGGCTACGGAACAGCTATCTATGTCAACGAAACTTATGAGTTTGACGACAAGATGTTCAACTTCAAGAAGAATCCGCCATTGGTTCCATTTGCTGAGAATGAAGTAGGTTCTTATCGTCGCACGTTTAAGGTGCCTGCCGACTGGAAAGGACGTCGGGTAGTGCTCTGCTGCGAAGGAGTGATCTCTTTCTATTATGTATGGGTGAACGGAAAGTTGCTTGGCTATAATCAGGGATCGAAGACGGCTGCCGAATGGGACATTACCGATGTACTGAGTGAAGGAGAGAATGTGGTAGCTCTGGAAGTATATCGCTGGAGTTCGGGTGCTTATCTGGAATGTCAGGATATGTGGCGTCTGAGTGGCATCGAACGGGATGTTTATCTGTATAGCACTCCCAAACAGTATATTGCTGACTATAAAGTAAGTGCTTCCCTTGATAAAGAGAAATACAAAGAAGGTATCTTCAATCTGGAAGTGACGGTGGAAGGCCCTTCTGCTACTGCCAGCTCTATCGCTTATACACTGAAGGATGCTTCCGGAAAGGCAGTATTGCAGGATGCCATTAACATCAAGTCCCGTGGACTGAGTAACTTTATCGCTTTCGATGAGAAGAAGATTGCAGAAGTAAAAGCATGGAATGCGGAGCATCCTAACCTTTATACCTTGGTACTCGAATTAAAAGATGCGCAAGGAAAAGTAACCGAACTGACCGGTTGTGAAGTCGGTTTCCGTACTTCGGAAATCAAGGACGGACGTTTCTGTATTAACGGTGTTCCGGTGCTGGTGAAAGGGACGAACCGTCACGAACATTCGCAACTGGGACGTACCGTAAGCAAAGAACTGATGGAACAGGATATCCGCCTGATGAAACAGCATAATATCAACATGGTGCGTAACTCACATTATCCGACTCATCCGTACTGGTATCAGCTTTGCGACCGCTACGGGCTGTATATGATTGATGAGGCGAATATCGAATCGCATGGCATGGGATACGGGCCTGCCTCCCTTGCCAAAGACAGTACTTGGCTGACCGCTCACATGGACCGTACACACCGTATGTACGAACGTTCCAAGAATCATCCGGCTATCGTGATCTGGTCACAGGGCAATGAAGCCGGCAACGGCATCAACTTCGAACGTACTTACGACTGGCTGAAATCGGTAGAGAAAGGCCGTCCCGTGCAATATGAACGTGCTGAACTGAATTACAACACGGACATCTATTGCCGTATGTACCGCAGTGTGGACGAAATTAAGGCATACGTGGGTAAGAAGGATATTTACCGTCCTTTCATTCTTTGCGAATATCTGCACGCTATGGGTAACAGTTGCGGTGGAATGAAAGAATACTGGGAAGTCTTTGAAAATGAGCCGATGGCACAAGGGGGCTGCATTTGGGACTGGGTGGATCAGAACTTCCGTGAAATAGACAAAGACGGAAAATGGTACTGGACTTATGGAGGCGATTACGGACCGGAAGGAATCCCCAGCTTCGGTAATTTCTGTGGCAACGGTCTGGTGAATGCTGTTCGTGAACCGCATCCGCATCTACTCGAAGTGAAGAAAATATATCAGAACATCAAAGCGACTTTGTCAGACCGGAAGAATCTGAAAGTCTGCATAAAGAACTGGTATGACTTTTCTAATCTGAATGAATATATCCTGCGTTGGAATGTGAAAGGGGAGGATGGAACCGTACTTGCCGAAGGCACGAAGGAAGTAGACTGCGAGCCGCACGCTACGGTAGATGTCACTTTGGGTGCCGTCAAACTTCCGAATACCGTTCGGGAAGCCTATCTGAACCTAAGCTGGAGCCGTAAAGAGGCCACTCCGCTAGTGGATACCGACTGGGAAGTGGCATACGACCAGTTTGTACTTGCCGGTAATAAGAATACGACGGCTTATCGTCCGCAGAAGGCGGGAGAAACAGCTTTTGTTGTGGACAAGAATACCGGGGCACTTTCTTCCCTGACTTTGGATGGAAAGGAATTGCTGGCTGCACCAATCACTTTGAGCCTGTTCCGTCCGGCTACGGATAATGATAACCGGGATAGGAACGGAGCCCGTCTGTGGCGCAAGGCAGGTTTGAACAATCTGACACAGAAAGTGGTGTCACTGAAAGAAGAAAAGACATCGGCAACGGTCCGTGCTGAGATTCTTAATGGGAAAGGACAGAAAGTAGGAATGGCGGATTTTGTTTATGCACTCGACAAGAACGGGGCATTGAAGGTTCGCACCACCTTCCAGCCGGATACGGCGATTGTGAAGTCGATGGCTCGTCTGGGGCTGACCTTCCGCATGGCAGATGCTTATAATCAAGTATCTTATCTGGGACGTGGCGATCATGAAACGTATATCGACCGCAACCAGTCCGGTAGGATAGGACTGTATGATACGACGGTAGAACGGATGTTCCACTATTACGCTACCCCACAATCTACAGCTAACCGGACAGATGTACGCTGGGCGAAACTGACGGATCAGGCAGGCGAAGGTGTCTTTATGGAATCGAATCGTCCTTTCCAGTTTAGTATCATTCCTTTCTCGGATGTATTATTAGAGAAGGCGCACCACATTAATGAACTGGAGCGTGACGGAATGATAACTATACATCTGGATGCCGAACAGGCAGGAGTAGGTACGGCTACCTGCGGACCGGGTGTATTGCCGCAATATCTGGTACCGGTGAAAAAGCAGAGTTTTGAATTTACGCTTTATCCGGTAAAATAGCCTGAAACTGATTGCATTTGGATAGAAATATTGCATTGAGATAGAATATAGGGGAGCGAATGGCATGGATTTAGCGAAGTTTAATGAAAAGCGCTTCGGGAAAGCCATGAAATTTGCTCCTTTATATTTATCTTTGTCTCATTAGCATTAAATCAATATTTATTATGATGAACAAACTACTTACTTCTCTCTTTTTATCTTCTGTGATAACGTTGGGCGGATGTGGACTGACGAAAGAAAACTACTATGTGAAGCATGTTGAATTTCCACAGGATGCAACCCTCGAACAAAAAATCGATATGGCAGCAAGGCTGGTTCCTACCCCCCAGCAGGCTGCGTGGCAACAAATGGAGCTGACTGCTTTCCTGCATTTCGGTATCAACACATTCACCGGACGCGAATGGGGCGATGGTCAGGAAGACCCTGCTATCTTTAACCCTACAGAGCTGGATGCAGAACAATGGGTGCGCACCTTGAAAGACGCCGGATTTAAAATGGTACTTCTCACGGCAAAGCATCATGACGGCTTTTGTCTGTGGCCTACAGCTACCACGAAACATTCGGTAGCCTCTTCCCCTTGGAAAAACGGTCAGGGCGACGTAGTGAAAGAACTGCGTAACGCTTGCGATAAATATGATATGAAATTCGGAGTCTACCTCTCTCCGTGGGACCGGAATGCGGAATGCTACGGAGATTCTCCTAAATACAACGAATTCTTTATTCGGCAATTAACGGAATTACTTACTAATTACGGCGAAGTGCACGAAGTGTGGTTTGACGGCGCAAACGGAGAAGGACCGAACGGAAAGAAACAAATCTATGACTGGGATGCGTTCTACAAGACTATCCAACAGTTGCAGCCGAAAGCGGTGATGGCAATTATGGGCGATGATGTCCGTTGGGTAGGTAATGAAAAAGGATTGGGACGCGAAACGGAATGGAGTGCAACGGTGCTGACTCCGGGCATTTATGCTCGTTCCGAAGAAAACAACAAACGACTGGGCGTCTTTAGCAAAGCCGAAGATTTAGGAAGCCGTGCGATGCTGGAAAAGGCAACGGAGTTATTCTGGTATCCTTCGGAAGTAGACGTGTCTATCCGTCCGGGATGGTTTTATCATGCGGAAGAAGACAGCAAAGTGAAATCCTTAAAACATCTGGCTGATATCTATTTCCAATCGGTAGGCTATAACTCGGTGCTCTTGCTGAATATTCCTCCCGACCGCAGAGGATTGATTAATGAAGCGGATGTGCAGCGGTTGAACGAATTTGCTGCTTATCGGGAGAAGATATTTACGAACAACCGGGTAGAGAAAGGAAGAAAAGACTGGGAGGCTGTTTCCGGCAGTGAAACTGTTTATTCCTTGAAACCGGAGTCGGAAATCAACGTTGTGATGTTGCAGGAAGATATCACGAAAGGGCAACGGGTGGAGTCTTTTACCGTAGAGGCATTGACGGAACAAGGCTGGCAGGAAGTGGCGAAAGGAACGACTGTAGGCTATAAGCGTATGGTTCGTTTTCCGGCAGTAAAGGCTACCCAGCTTCGGGTGAAGATCAACGAATGTCGTCTGACGGCTCACATCAGTCAGGTGGCAGCCTACTATGCAGACCCTTTGGAAGAAGAGAACCGGACGGAAAACTGGAACAATCTGCCTCGTGCTTCATGGAAACAGGTGGCTGCTTCTCCGTTGACCATTGATTTGGGCAAAGAAGTCGAACTCTCCGCATTTACTTATGCACCTCTGAAAGCGGAAGCGAAACCGACGATGGCTTTCCGTTACAAATTCTACGTGAGCGCAGATGGCAAGAACTGGAAGGAAGTGCCTGCCAACGGTGAGTTCAGCAATATCATGCATAATCCGTTGCCGCAGACTGTCACTTTCGGTCAGAAGGAAAAGGCACGCTTTATCAAGCTGGAAGCTACCACCCCTACGGCTACAACGGCGCAAGTAGAAATGAATGAAATCGGAGTGACCGTAGCTCCTTGACGAAGCTTTGAATTTTAACTTAATAAGTACATCACTTTGAGAATAGATACTTATTCATTCTAACCTAATAATTATCAAAAGACAAAATGAGAAAAGAATTTTATGGTATATTACCTTTAGCGTTAACTTCCTGTCTGGCTTCTCAGACCACTGCTCAGGAGAAACAAACCCAGCGTCCGAATGTTGTTTTTATCTATGCGGATGATATCGGTTACGGCGATTTGAGTTGTAACGGAGCCAAGACTATTCATACTCCTAATGTGGAACGTCTTGCCAAAATGGGAGTACGTTTTACCAATGCGCACAGTGCAGCTGCTACCAGTACGCCTTCCCGCTATGCGATGCTGACCGGTGAATATGCATGGCGCAAAGCCGGAACAGGTATTGCTGCCGGAGACGCTGCGGCTATTATCCGTCCGGAACGCTATACAATGGCGAACCTGTTCAAGGATGCCGGATACAACACCGGAGTCGTAGGCAAATGGCATCTGGGACTGGGCGACAAGGGCGGAGAACAAGACTGGAACAAGCCTTTGCAGCCGGGAACGAATGATATCGGCTTCGAATATTCCTTTATCATGGCAGCTACGGGCGACCGTGTTCCTTGTGTATTTGTAGAGAATGATCAGGTGATCAACCTTGATCCGAATGATCCGATTCAGGTAAGTTACAAAGCGAACTTTCCGGGAGAACCTACCGGGAAGGACAATCCGGAGTTGCTGAAAATGCATCCTTCTCACGGACACGACCAGAGTATCGTGAACGGTATTTCCCGTATCGGATATATGAAGGGCGGAAAGTCGGCTCTCTGGCAGGATGAGAAGATTGCGGAGACGCTGACAGGAAAAGCTGTTTCCTTTATTGAAGGACACAAGTCTGCTCCTTTCTTCCTGTATTTTGCCACGCAGGATGCGCATGTTCCCCGTGTTCCGTCTCCACAGTTCGCAGGAAAGAGCGGCATGGGACCTCGCGGCGATTGTCTGCTCGAATTTGACTGGTCGGTAGGCGAGATTCTGAATGCACTCGAACGACTGGGATTGGATAAGAATACACTGGTGATTCTTTCCAGTGATAACGGTCCGGTAGTGGACGACGGATATAAGGATCAGGCAGTGGAATTGCTAGGCGATCATACTCCGGGCGGCATTTATCGCGGAGGAAAGTACAGTTCGTTCGAAGCGGGTACACGTATTCCTTGTATCTGGAGCTGGCAGGGTGTGATCCGTCCGGGAACAGTTTCGGATGCATTGCTCTGTCAGATAGACTGGTTTGCTACTTTTGCTGAAATGCTGAATGTCCGCTTGCCGGAAGGTGCGGCACCGGATAGTGAACCGATGCTGAAAGCGTGGACAGGCAAGCAAAAGAAGGGACGCGAATGGCTGGTACTTCAGAATGCACAGAATAACCTGTCGGTGACAGACGGAAGATGGAAATATCTCCGTCCGGGAAATGGACCGGCATATCTGAAAGCAGTGAATATCGAGTTGGGAAACAGTAAGGAACCGCAGCTTTACGATCTGAAGAAAGATCCGAAAGAAAAGAATAATGTGGCGGGTCAGAATCCGGAACTGGTAAAGAAGATGGCAGCACAGTTGGAGAAAATTGTAGATGGACGCTACGGTCTGCCACTATAAAAGAAATGCTTAGAGAGTAGCAGTGGGACTGGCGGTCTTGATTTCTAGTAAATCGGACGCCAGTCTTTTTTTTAAACCAAACGTAGGTTTTCACTGTTATCATTCTATATAAATGATATATAAAGAAAGAACTTATGTTAGTAGTCGATTTAGGAAAATGGATGAACAAAATCCTGATAGATTGGGGGATAGATGCGAAGGTTGCCGATCGTTTTGATGAAACAATTATTGCTATACTGATGATAGCCATTGCTGTAGGGGTGGACTATCTTTGTCAGGCAATTCTAGTGGGAGGAATGAGGCAGTATACCCGCAGGAAACCGCATCTTTGGAATACATTGCTGATGAAACGTAAAGTGTTTCATAATCTGATTCATACGATTCCCGCCATCCTTGTCTATGCCCTGTTGCCGATGGCTTTCATGCGTGGCAAGGAACTGCTGGTTATTTCGCAGAAGGCTTGTGCCATTTATATCATCTTTTCTTTGCTGCTGGCTATCAATGGGATTCTGCTGATGATCATGGATATTTACGATGGAAAGGAGACAATGAAGAACCGGCCGATGAAAGGATTCATTCAAGTACTTCAGGTACTTTTGTTTTTTATCGGGGGGATTGTGATTATCTCTATCCTTGTAAATAAATCGCCTGCCAGTCTGTTTGCGGGACTGGGTGCTTCGGCAGCCATCCTGATGCTGGTATTCAAGGATTCCATTTTGGGATTTGTGGCAGGTATTCAGCTTTCTGCCAATGATATGGTGCGTCCGGGAGACTGGATCACGCTTCCTTCCGGTGCCGCGAATGGTACGGTGCAGGAGATTACGCTTAACACGGTCAAGATTCAGAACTTTGATAATACGATTTCTACGGTTCCGCCTTATACGCTGGTTAGCAGTCCTTTTCAGAACTGGCGTGGCATGAAGGATTCCGGTGGGCGGCGGGTGATGAAGAATATTACACTGGACCTGACGACACTTCAGTTTTGTACACCGGAGATGCTCGACCGTTATCGGAAAGAGATTCCACTCATGGCGGATTATCAGCCGGAGGAAGGAGTGGTGCCCACCAATTCACAGGTTTATCGGGTGTATATCGAGCGGTATCTTTGCAGTCTGCCGGTGGTGAATCAGGATTTGGATTTGATTATCAGTCAGAAAGAGGCTACCATGTACGGAGTACCTATTCAGGTTTATTTCTTTTCCCGCAATAAGGTGTGGAAAGAGTACGAGCGGATTCAGTCGGATATCTTCGACCATTTGCTGGCGATGGTGCCGAAGTTCGACTTGAAGGTATACCAGTATTCTGACTAACTCCCTAGGGGACATCTTTGCCAACGGCTTGGCACAACTGTGCCACGCCTGTGGCACGGCCGTGCCAAGCTGTTGGCATAGTTGTGCCAAAGCGTTGGCACAAGTCTTTCGCAGGGATGTTACGGATGATGCTCCGGTATGTCCCGTTAGTTAGCAAGGAAGGTCGTTAAAAGTCCGGACCGTTTCTAGCTTCTTTCATCAGTCGTTCGAAGCGTTTTACGATATCGGGATGTTGCGCAGCCACATCGTGTTCTTCTCTGATGTCCGTTTCCAGATTATAAAGCTGCATTTGCGTATTGCCTTTCCGGATGTCCGTGATGATTCCTTTCCATTTTCCCATGCGGATTGCTTTGTTGCCAATCCTTGGGTCAGGATATTCCCAATATAAATAAGTGTGTTCTTTTTGTTTCCCTTTTTTGCCGAGCAATGTGGGCAGAAAGCTGATTCCGTCCGTTGGCGGACAAGTGATGCCTGCCAGTTCTGCCAGCGTAGGCATTACGTCCTGAAAAGCGCAGATGTGGTCACTTTGCGTACCGGGTTTTATTTTGCCGGGCCATGTGATAATGGCGGGGACACGGATACCTCC
>OGZH01001046.1_pt1 | contig 18151 bp, 17 predicted proteins | sample 1576741 | NCBI WGS metagenome assembly OGZH01 (sample SAMEA3541560, study PRJEB24748) | human gut metagenome | biome: human gut; feature: human-associated habitat; material: faeces | place: China | collected 2012 | reverse complement strand
AAATTTAATTTTTTTATTAAAAGCAAAAAACGCCGGTGCTGCAAATCCTGACAAGGAAAGTTTAACTATGAAAGGGGGAACACGCAAAAATGGCTACATTCCATTGTGCAGTTAAATATGGTAATACCGGCGCAGCCGGTTTGCATGCAGCTTACATTTTGCGCGAAGGCCCTTACTTTTATGGTGAAAAACGAGAGGAACTTGTTTATAAAGAGTCAGGCAACCTGCCTTCATGGGCGAAAGACAATCCGCTTTTATTTTGGAATATGGCAGATAAGCATGAAAGAGCTAATGGACGTGCTTATTACGAATTTGAAATTGCACTGCCTTCGGAGTTAACCTATGAGCAGAATATTGCGCTTGTACATGAGCTTATAGAAAAACATGTTGGACCAAACAAGGCTTATACTTTTGCCATTCATGATAAAGACGCAACGCTTGAGCCAGGGCATAGAAATGTGCATGCGCATATTATGTTTTGTGAGCGTTCCTTTGACGGAATTGAGCGTTCACCGCAAAAGTTTTTTTCGCAGTATACTCCTAACTATCCTCACCGTGGCGGTGCTAAAAAGGATGACCGCTTTACTGGTAAATTTGGAAAGGGCAGGGAAACTATCCGTAGCATCCGTTTTGATTTTGCCGATATGACCAACAGGCATCTTGAGATGAATGGTTTTGCTGACGTTAAGGTAGATGCCAGAAGTTTGAAGGAACAGAAACAAGCTGCGTTAAATGCCGGTGACATTGAGCTTTATGAAAGGCTTTCTAACAGAGTTAAGGAAGAACATCTCGGGCCTAAACTTTCCCGAAACGTAAGCAGCAGGTGGCTGAGATCTTAGAGGAAGCCGAGAAGTACATTTGGAGAATCAAGGAGGAAATGCGATGCGCCTGAACGAAAACAATACTTTCATTGGTATCAACCCGCCGTACCAGCTTTCGGTCATCCACAGCAGCAAGCTGATCTATCCCCGCGAGATCTACCAGCGGGGTGTGGAGCGCAAGCGTGTGGAGCTGATTGCCAGGGACTTCAACGAGTACATCGTTAACGAGCCGAAGGTCAGCTTCCGCAACGGCAGGTACTATGTAATGGATGGGCAGCACACCATCGAGGGCTGCATCCTCCTCAACGGCGGCGAGGACCGCCCGATCCTCTGCAAGGTCTACACCGGTCTGACGATGGAGCAGGAAGCCCTGCTCTTTGCCGAGCAGAACGGTCACGCCGCACCCCTGTCGGCGGGCATCAAGCTGCGCGCCAAGGTGGTGGGCGGCGATGCGCCTTCCAAGGCGTTTGTCGCAGCCACCAACCGGGTGGGGCTGTCCCTCAACTACGACAGTATGCAGCTGAGCGACTACCGCATCAGCTGCGTGGGCACGGCGCTGAAGCTGTACGACCAGCTGGGCGAAGAGATCTACTGCGAAGCTCTGCGGCACATCGTGGAAGCGTGGGAGGGCAAACCGGATTCCTTCCGGGCGGCTGTCCTGCGGGGCGTGATGTACTTTGTGCAGCTGTATCATGGGCAGTACAGCGAGGAGCGGCTTGTCCGTGCGCTGAGCGGCGTCCATCCCATGGAGCTCTACCGTGTCAGCCGGGATAACCCCGCCAAGCTTCCGGGCTGGCGGCGGTACGTTTACCCCATCTACACCACCTACAACGGCAAGTGCAGGAAAGACGCACTGCCGATGAAGTTCTAAGCTCAAATATCTCCTTTGGCAAGTGAGATGGTCCCCGAAAAAGACCATCACACTTTACATATAGTATTTTCTGCTGAATAATCGACATATTGAACTAGAAAGAGAGGACAGGAATGAGCGAGATCGCAGCCTGCACTTTGATTCAGGAAGAGCCTGACCGAAAGACGGAGAGGTATCTGACGATGTTCAAGGACTACCCGGATGTGGTGACGGTGGAGCATCTTCAGGAAATGCTTGGCATCTGCCGGAAGAATGCGTATCTGTTGGTCAAGCAGAATAAGATCCACTCGGCGCGTGTAGGACGCAGCTATAAGATACCAAAACTCTGCGTGGTAGAGTACCTGCTCGATCAGGATCGGCAACTTGGAGGGATGCACCTTTCAAACTCCCTTGTGCCATCCTTGCAAAACACTCCAGAATCTTCTAAACTTATGATGCCTAAGCAAAGGACGTTTGGCTGCGAACAGAAAGGAGCATAACTATGACAAATGTGGCCGGACATTTAAGAGAACAAAACGGTATGTATCAGATGATTCTGAGCTGGAAAGACACAGATGGAAAGCGCAGAACCAAATCCATCAGCACAGGACTTCCTGTTAAAGGAAACAAAAAAAGAGCTGAATCTCTGTTGCGTAAAACACAAAAAGAGTTTAACCCTGAAACGATGCAGCAGGTTTCCGACCTGCCGGTATCGGAATATCTGAACCGCTGGCTTCGGGAAAGCGTGATGAACCTTCCGCCCGAAACCTATGGCAGATATGCTTATGATCTGGGAAGAGTAGTTGTCCCATACTTTGAAAAGAAGCGGCTGTCTTTGAAAGCACTCTCTCCGCGCGATCTGGAAACGTTCTTCCGCTATGAGCGTCAGCAGGAGGAGGCCAGTGTACAGCAGCTTCTGGATTGGCACAAGGAGTTGACCGATGCCCTACAATATGCCGTTGACAATAATTGGCTGAAGGTCAGCCCCATCAAAGAAGTTGACCCCTGCCTTGATAACTCCCCGGTACTTTTCACCGACTTCATCACGGACTGGTTGAAAATGATGAAGTCACGAGTGGAAATCACAACCTATACCAGCTATGAAAGAGCAATCGTTCACAAGATCGTCCCATATTTTGAACCGCTCCACTATACATTGCAGGATATGGAACAGCATCCCAAATACATCCAAGACTTCTACCAGCATGAGTTGGATCGTGGCCTTACGGCAAACACCGTCATTCACTATCACGCCAACATCCGCAAATGCTTGCAGTACGCTTTTCAAATCGGCATGATCCGTTCCAACCCGGCAGATCGCGTTGAACGTCCTCGTAAGGAAAAGTTCAAGTCGGAGATTTACAGCGGTGAAGAACTGGAGCAGCTTTTCAAAGCGATTCAAGGTGACCCTTCGGAGTTTGGCGTTATCATGGCTGCATTCTACGGCCTGCGGCGCAGTGAAGTTGTTGGCTTGAAATGGGATGCCATTGACTTTGAAAACAAGAAAATCAGCATTCAGCATACGGTTGTGACCGCAAAGGTCAACGGAACGCTAACAGAAATCGCACGAGATAAGACAAAAACAAAGTCGAGCTGCCGGACACTTCCCCTGATTCCTGCCTGTGAGCAGATGCTCAATAAAATGAAAAAGGAGCAGGAGCAGAATCGGAAGGTCTGTGGCAAAAGCTATTGCACCGATTATCTTGACTATATCTATGTAGACCCGATGGGAAAGCGGATTCGGCCCGATTTCCTGAGCCAGCATTTCCCGGATTTTCTGGTCGCACACCAGATGAAGCGTATCCGCTTTCACGATCTGCGCCATAGCTGCGCCAGTCTGCTCTATGCCAATGGCGTGAGTCTGAAGGAGATCCAAGAGTGGCTTGGTCACAGTGACATCAGCACAACAAGCAACATTTATACACATCTAGATTTCTCCAGTAAGGTATCTTCGGCAAATGCAATCGTCAATATCTTCCCAGAAAACACCAAAGTATAAGAAACTGGGTAAAAAAGAAAAACAGCTTAAAATCTTTCGATCCTCAGCTGTTTTATGATGGAGTGCCGATGGTGGGACTCGAACCCACATGGTTTCCCGAACGATTTTGAGTCGTTTGCGTCTGCCATTCCGCCACATCGGCTGATATTCAATTTTGGGACATTAGTACCGGTTTCTGGAGATTGGAGGGATGTTCAGGAGGGATGTAAGAAATCCTGCTTCGGCAAACCTTCAAAATTCAACGCACACTCGTGATTTTCTTGCGTGGACACGAAAAATCACGAAGGAGATTTTGAGTCCCCCTCGTCTGCCATTCCGACACACCGGCGTATGTAGAACGGTATTATTATAGCGGATTTTCCGTCCAAAATCAAGACGCAGTTCCTTTTTGCAGAAAAAAGAATTTTTCGCCTTCCCTTTCCGGGGATTTCGTGGTATTCTTACGGCAAACAAGATCCTGGAGGTTCCTATGAATTACACGTTTTCTGCTCCCGTTACCGATGCACAGCGTCAGCGGGATGCTCTGCTGGGCGCGCTGGTGGGGCTGGCGCGCTCCACAGTCAATGAACCCAAAACGGAAGACACTGACCGCGTACTGGCTGCCGGTCTGCGGCTGGCGGCCGAACCGAATGCCGTCGAGAGCGCGCTGCTCCGGATGACTGACATCGTTGAAGCCGAGAAGCACCGGGTGGCTCCAAACTGCGCTGCCTGTGCCATGCCCTGCGGAAACACCAGCAATTATGACCTTGCCCGTTTGTGGGGCGCACCCGCAGAAATTTGTGCCCTGAAAGTTCGACTGCTTTCTGCGGTCTGCGTCCTTGCCGGACAAAAAACGACGGCACAAATCCAGAAGGAGATCTGCGACGATCTATTTGTGCTGGCAGAGGACTGGGACACCGAACTGCTGCTGCCCATCGTCACACGGGCCGAGGGACTGTGCGTCCAGTAACTTTTCCAGAAACAAAAAAGCATTTCCTGCCTGAAAACGAACCTTTTTTCACAAAACCTCTTTACAAATGGGCCGCAAAAAACTATTATATAGTTATATGCTGCTGTTTGAAGCAAAGTTTTTCTACCGGTGCATTCCGGTATTATTCCCACACGCAAGACGATATGAGAAAGAAGGTAGAATCCATGTCAGTGAAAAAGCCTGTCGTTCCTGCCGCTGCAGAAGCTCCCGCAGCCGAGGCAAAGCCCGCACGCAAGACCGCAAAGTCCGCTGTCAAAACGGAGAAAGCCCCCAAAACGGAAAAGACCGCCCACAAGGGCCGTCCCCCGCTTTCCCCTGAGATCTACGTTGAATTTGCCGGCAAGCAGTATAACATCACCGATCTTGTGGACCGCGCCAAGGCCGATTACCGCCTGACCCACAAGGTGGGTGTGCAGTCCTGCAAGATCTACGTCAAGCCCGAGGAAGAGGCCGCCTACTATGTCGTCAACAAGGTTGGCGGCAAGCTGCCTCTGTAAAGGCTGCGTTTCTGTTTTTCACCGCACAGAAAAAGACCAGAGCTGTTCTGCCAGTGGCAGTTCAGTTCTGGTCTTTTGTTTTACAATGTTACAAACCCATACGCTCTTCCCTGACGCGGAACGCGGGGGCTTACTTCAGGAACTTGTGCACGGCGCGGGCCACGATGCCGCCCAGGATGCCGGAGACGAGGAACTCAGCCACGCCCTGGACACCAACCAGCAGCACAACGAACATCAGGGGGTTGGCAGCGCCCTTAACGGACACCAGGTTCTGGACATAGTCGCAGTTGTAGAACGCCAGCACGATATAGCCCATGAAGAACAGGGTGTTCAGGGCCGGAGCGCACATGGCGCTGACGATATAGCTCCAGGTGCGGCTCTTGTCCAGCTTGCTCAGGCCGTTGAAGATCAGGCCCACACACACGCCCATCAGCACACGCATGCCCACGCAGAGGATAAAGGTGTTGACAGGGCTGACCTGGAACAGAGCGCCGGTCATGGCGGAAGCACCGGTAACGGCATCATAGAAGCTCACCGCGCCGAACACGCCGCCCAGCACAGCACCGGCCACGGGGCCCATGGTGATGGCACCCACCGCAATGGGCAGGGTCAGGAAGCTCATGTAAAGCGGGCCCATGGGCACACTGCCCAGGCCGATGGCCTTCATTACAAGTTCGATGGCGACCAGCAGTGCCAGTCGGGTGAGAGTGCGAAGATCGTTGTTTTTCATAATTCAGTTTTCCTCCTGCTGCCGTTCCGCCCTATACGTCGGATACGGCGCAAATCTGGTTTTTTCTGTCAGGGAATCTATAAATAAGCGGGCAAGCCCACCTTATTTATCACAGGGAAATTTGATGCCGGCGCTCCGCCGGGCCACGGTCAGCACACGGCTGACGGCCACGGAGGTATCCAGCATCCGGCTGCACAGCTCCTGGTCACCGCCCTCGATGGCCCTGGCAAAGGCGTGGAACTCCGCCGCCTGCCGGGGCCTGCCGCCGTTCAGGTTGAAGTGCTCTTCCTTGCCCTGATTGGGGTGGAAGGTCACGCCGCCGCACCAGTTGGCCGTGGATTTCTGCAGGATATAGCCCTTTGTGCCCTGGATGACATACCGGGCAGGCGCACCGCAGTCCTTGGCGGCCATGCTGACCGCTTTGAAGCTGTTGTACTCCATGGTCAGGATACCGCTGGTGTCGATGCCGCGCTCCATGTTGGCCAGGTAGTGCACCTGATTCGGCTCACCGAACAGGCCCACGATATAGCTGATGTTGTAGACATTCAGATCCATCAGGGCACCGCCCGCACACTCCGGGTCAAAGGAGACCGGCGTTTCCCCGGCACAGAAGGCATCGTAGCGGCTGGAATACTGGCTGAAATTGCACTGCACCAGCTTCACCCTGCCGATGCGGGGCAGCAGCTCCCGGATCTTGTTGTAGTTTTCGAGGTACTGGGTGGTCATGGCCTCAAACAGGAACACCTTTTTGCGGCGGGCCAGCGCCGCCAGCTCCTCGGTCTGGGCAGCGGTGCAGGCCATGGGCTTTTCCACAATGACATGCTTCCCCGCTTCCAGCGCCACCTTGGCATAGCGGTAATGCTGCAGGTTGGGCACGGCCAGATAGATCACATCCACCCACTGCAATAATTCAAAATAGTTCGTGGTGCGCTGGGGAATGCCGTACTGCTCGCACATCTCGTCGGCCACCGGCGCACTGCGCTGGGTGCTGCAGAGTGCCTGCACCGTAAAGGGGCAGTCCGGCCCTGCCAGCCAGGGCAGAAACTCCCGCACGATCATCCCCGTGCCCAGGATCCCTAGTTTCATTGTTCTCTCCATCCTGTTTCGTCGTCAGCCGTTTTTGTTCTCTTCCTCGCGGCGTTCCCGGCGCTGGGAGCGGGGACGGCGGCCCCGGCGGAAATTGTTGTGCGGGTTCCGCCGCCTGCCCCCGGCGGCATAGTGCGGCTGAGGGGCATTCATCTGGTACAGCAGTGCCAGCCCCTTCAGCAGCAGCTCCGGGTCGTAGGTCAGCGGATGGCGGCAGAGCGGCGTGACATACTTTGCCAGCCCGCCCGTGACCACCAGGGTGGCCGGGCGGCCCAGCTCTTCCTCAATGCGCTGGGTGATGCCGTCCAGCAGGACTGCCGTGCCCAGCACAGAGCCCGAAAGCATACAGCTCTCAGTGTTCACACCAATGGCTGCTTTGGGGGAGCTCAGCCGCACCTGCGGCAGCTGGGCACAGCGCTCTCCCAGAGCCCGCAGGCCGGTGGAAAGCCCCGGGCAGATCACACCGCCCCGGAATACCCGGTTCTCATCCACAACATTAAATGTAGTGGCAGTGCCCAGATCCACGGTGATGACCGGCAGCGGGAAGTTCGCCGCCGCGTAAGCGGCATCCACCAGCCGGTCCTTGCCCACGGCATGGGGGTCAGGCACCCCCATGGTCAGGCCTGTGCGGATCTCCGGCGAAACGATGACCGGCTTTTTGCCGGTGTAATAGCGGGCGCACTCAGCCAGTGCCCCGGTGATCTGGGGCACTACGCTGGTCAGCACCGCGCCCTCGAACCGGATGGGCTTTTCCGGGTGGCGGCGGTGAGCAAACACCTTTTCCATTTCAATGCGGTATTCCGCGGCGGTACGGGTGCGCACCGTATCCATGTGGGCCACAAAGCATACACGTCCGTCCTTGATGCCGCCCAGGGCGACGGTGGTGTTGCCTATATCAATGGCTAAGATCATATTTTACCTTTCCTGCAAAACCTCTCAGGCGCTTTGCTCCGGCTCCCCTGCCAGAGGAGCCGGGTGGCTTGCCTCTCCCGGCAGGAGAGGCGGCAAAGACGCAGACCTTGACGGAGAGGTTTTATTCTAAGTCAAGCTATTTTACCGCATTTTTGCGCTGGATACAAGACCCAACCGAAAGATTTTGTTGTGCTGGCGGTGATTTTGGATTATACTAAAGAGGCAAACCCGCAAAACAGGAGGTTTTTTGGATGGATCTGCAGGGCAAATGCGTCCTTTTGGGCGTTACCGGCGGCATTGCCGCCTATAAAATGGCAAATGTGGCCAGCGCACTCAAAAAGCTGGGGGCGGACGTGGAGGTCATTATGACCGAGAACGCCACCCATTTCATCACCCCTCTCGTCTTTGAAACGCTGACCGGCCACAAATGCATGGTGGATACCTTCGACCGCGATTTCAAGTTCGAGGTCACCCACATCTCGCTGGCCAAAAAGGCGGATGTCGTTCTGGTGGCACCGGCCACGGCCAACGTCATTGCCAAAATGGCCCACGGCATTGCCGATGATATGCTCACCACCGTGGTGCTTGCGGCCAGGTGCCCCAAGCTGGTCAGCCCGGCCATGAACACCGGGATGCTGGAAAACCCCATCACGCAGGACAACCTCAGAACGCTGGAGCACTACGGCTTCACGGTCATCCCCTCTGAGAGCGGGGTGCTGGCCTGCAAGGATGTGGGCAGCGGCCGCCTGCCCAAGGAGGATGTGCTCATCGAGTACATCCTGCACACCATCGCCCGGCCCAAGGATCTGGCCGGTGTCCGCATCGCTGTGACCGCCGGGCCCACGCAGGAGCCGCTGGACCCCGTGCGCTACCTGACCAACCACTCTACCGGCAAGATGGGCTATGCCATCGCCCGGGCCGCCGCCATGCGGGGAGCGGAGGTCACCCTCATCCACGGTCACACCGACCTGCCGCCGGTCCGCTTCACCACCGATGTCCCCATTACCACGGCGCAGGATATGTACGATGCCGTGACCAGCCGCTTTGAGGAGATGGACGTGCTGGTGATGGCTGCCGCCGTGGCCGACTACCGCCCCGTGACGGTGGCAAGCGACAAGATCAAGAAAAAGGACGGCGACCTCTCCATCCCTGTGGAGCGCACCGCCGACATTCTGGGCACCATCGGCCCGAAAAAGACCCACCAGTTCCTCTGCGGTTTTTCCATGGAGACCCGGGATATGGTGGAAAACTCCACGGCCAAGCTGACCCGGAAGAATCTGGATATGGTGGTGGCCAACAACCTGAAGGTCGCCGGAGCCGGTTTTGGGGTGGACACCAACGTGGTCACCTTCATCACCCCCGACGGCACCCGGGAGCTGCCCCTGATGAGCAAGGCCGATGTGGCCGATGCCATTCTGGATGAGATTTTGAAGCGCAGAGGTTTATAAAAACTTTTATCCCTCTCCGTCAACCCGGCGGAGAGGGTTGTTTTTGTAAGAGAAACGTTCACTTTACCCTGCTTTTACAAAAACATTTTTCAAAATCCGGGCAAATCACTTTCCAAAAGTGCAATTTTGATGTATTCTATTCCTATCCGCTGTTCAGGACCACTGTCCGCGGAGGAACCACAAACGAAAGAGGGGTGCGCACAGATATGCTGAAATATCTGGCAAAACGCATCGGGCGTTCCATCCTGACGCTGTTCGTCATTGTAACGCTCGTGTTCTGCCTGCTGCGGCTGATGCCGGTAGAAGGCTACTTTGCAAACTACGAAAAAATGACCGAGGCCCAGATCCAGGCGGGCCTGCAGTCTATGGGCCTGCTGGACCCGCTGCCGGTGCAGATCGGCCGCTTCTGGTGGAATGCCCTCCACGGCGACCTGGGCGTGAGCCATATTTATAAGGTAAATGCCTCGGTCACCGGCATCCTGGCCAAAAAGCTGCCCATCTCCATCCAGATGGGCGTGTTTGCCATGCTGCTGAGCCTGGTCATCGGCATTCCCATGGGCCTGCTGATGGGCCGGTTCAAGAACCGCTGGCCGGATAAGATCGGCACCGCCATCATCGTGCTCATTCAGGCTGTGCCTGCTGCCGTGTATTACCTTTATATTCAGATGTACGGCACCACCGCCCTGGGCGTGGGTCTGTTGTTTGATGCCTCCGACTGGCGGTACTGGGTGCTGCCGGTCTGCTCCATGAGCCTGGGCAACGTGGCATTCTACGCCATGTGGCTGCGCCGCTACATGGTGGACGAGAGCAACAAGGATTACGTCCGGCTGGCACTGGCCAAGGGCGTGAGCGAGAGCAACATCGCCCTGCGCCACATCTTCCGCAATGCCATGGTGCCGCTGGTGCAGTATATTCCCTCTGCCTTCCTGAACACTGTGGTCGGCTCCATCTACATCGAGAGCCTGTATTCCATCCCCGGCATGGGCGGCCTGCTGGTCACCTGCGTCCAGCGCCACGACAACACCATGGTGCAGGGCATCGTGCTGCTGTACGCCTGCGTGGGCATCATCGGCCTGATCCTGGGCGATCTGCTCATGGTGCTCATCGATCCCCGCATCAGCTTTGGCAAGAAAGAAGGTGGCCGATAATGCTGTTCCACATGAAAGATCACAAGGCAGCTGTTCTGGAAAACGACCTGAACAAGCTGCAGAAGGACGGCCCCGCCGCTTGGGCCGACCTGCCCGAGGACGAGCTGTTCACCCCCGCCGGGTTCAGTGAGGAGCGCGCCGAGGCCACCTCCTACTCCAATTACAGCTATTGGGGCAGCACCTTCCGTGCTTTCTTCAAGAATAAGATCGCCGTGGCCCTGCTCATTGCACTGGTGTTCGTGGTGGGCTTTGCCTTTTTGCAGCCCTATCTGCCCGGTCAGGCAGATCCCAATCTCTGCCAGGTAGACCCTGCCACCGGCATCCAGTTCCGCAACATCGCCCCCGGGGAAGAGGGCTTTATCTGGGGCTCCAACGCCATCGGCCAGGACCTGTGGGCCCGCATCTGGGCCGGTGCACGCACCAGTCTGACCATCGCCTTCTTTGTGGCCCTCATCGAGGCCGTGGTGGGCATCACGGTGGGCGTGCTCTGGGGCTATGTCCGCCAGCTCGATTTCTTCTTCACCGAGCTGTACAACATCTGTGATAACATCCCCTCCACCATCATCCTGATCCTGATCTCCTATGTCGCATCCCCCAGCATCCAGACCCTGATCCTGGGCATGTCCATCACGGGCTGGATCGCCATGGCGCGCTTTATCCGCAACCAGATCCTGATCATCCGCGACCGTGATTACAACGTGGCTTCCCGCTGCATCGGCACCCCCATCCGCCGCATCGTGCTGCGCAATCTGCTGCCCTATCTGGTATCGGTCATCATGCTGCGCATGGCCCTGACCATCCCCGCCGCCATCGGCAGCGAGGTGTTCATCACCTATATCGGCCTGGGCCTTTCTGTGGAAACGCCCTCTCTGGGCAACCTGATCAACGACGGCCGCAAGGTGATGATGCAGGCGGGCCTGCGGTACCAGCTGCTCTACCCCACCATCATCCTGAGCTTTGTCACCATTGCGTTCTACCTCATCGGCAACGCCTTCTCGGACGCCGCCGACCCGAAGAACCACCTGCAGTAAGGAGGGACAGAAGATGGAAAAAAATCAGCTCATCCTTTCTGTAAAGGACCTCAACATCAAATTCAACCTGCGCGGCAAGGTGCTGCATGCCATCCGCGGCATCGACCTGGACATCTACCACGGCGAAGTCCTTGCCATCGTAGGCGAATCCGGCTCCGGCAAGAGCGTGTTCACCAAGAGCTTCATGGGCCTGCTGGATGCCAACGGCTCCATCACCTCGGGCACCATTGATTATTACGGTGCCGATGACGGCAAGCCCATCCGCCTTTCCGACCTGAAAAAAGAGAAGGACTGGCTGAAGGTCCGGGGCCATGAGATCGCCATGATCATGCAGGACCCCATGACCAGCCTGAACCCCCTGAAGACCATCGGCGACCAGATCATGGAAGCCGTGGAGCTGCACCAGCATCTCAAAGGCAAGGCCGCCCGGGAAAAGACCCTTGAATACCTGCGGGACGTGGGCATTGCCGACCCCGAGGTGCGCTTTGCGCAGTATCCCCACGAGTTTTCGGGCGGTATGCGCCAGCGCGTCGTCATTGCCATTGCGGTGGCCTGCAACCCGCAGATCCTGATCTGCGACGAGCCCACCACCGCACTGGATGTGACCATTCAGGCCCAGATCCTGCAGCTGCTCAAGGAGATGCAGGTCAAGTACAACCTGACCATCGTCCTCATCACCCACGATCTGGGCGTGGTGGCCAACATCGCCGACCGGGTGGCCGTCATGTACGCAGGTGACATCGTGGAGATCGGCACCTCCGATGAGATCTACTACGACCCCCGCCACCCCTACACCTGGGCGCTGCTGTCCAGTATGCCCCAGATGGGCATCAAAGGCGAGGATCTGTTCAACATTCAGGGTACACCCCCGAACCTGTTCACCGAGATCCACGGCGATGCCTTTGCCCCCCGCAACCCCCAGGCGCTGAAGATCGACTTTGTCAAGCGCCCGCCCTACTTTACGGTCAGCCCCACCCACAAGGCCAAGACCTGGCTGCTGGACCCCCGGGCTCCCAAGGTGGAACCACCTGCCGCCGTCAAACTGTTGAAAGAGGAGGGGATGCAGGATGCCTGAAAATCGTGACATTCGCGTTTGCGAAGCAGCGAATCCCCCAGTGGAGCGTTCGAGCGAAAAAAAGGTCTTGCGCCAGCAAGATGGAGAGGCCTCGCCCCGGCAGGTCCTGCTTAAGGTCAAGGACCTCGAGGTGACCTACGGCTCCGGCCGCAAAGCCTTCAAGGCCGTGAACCGTGCCAACTTTGAAATTTACAAGGGTGAGACCTTTGGTCTGGTGGGCGAATCCGGCTCCGGCAAGACCACCATCGGCCGCGCCATCATGCGCATCCTGCCCACCTCGGGCGGCGAGGTTCTGTACAAGGGCCAGAAGATCAACGGCAAGATCTCCCGCCAGCTGGACCAGCAGGTCATCAGGGAGATCCAGATGATCTTCCAGGACCCGCAGTCCTCCCTGAACGAGCGTGCCAAGGTCAGCTACATCGTGGGCGAGGGCCTGCAGAATGTCCGGCCCGACCTGACCGCCGCCCAGCGGGAGGAGAAGGTCCGGCAGGCACTGCTGGATGTGGGCCTGCTGCCTGAATTCGCCTCCCGTTTCCCGCATGAGTTCTCCGGCGGCCAGCGCCAGCGCATCGGCATTGCCCGCGCCTTGATCGTGGAGCCTGAGTTCATCATTGCCGACGAGCCCATCTCCGCTCTGGATATGTCCATCCGCGCCCAGGTGCTCAACCTGCTGCGCCATCTGCAGAAGGAGCGCGGTATCACCTACCTGTTCATCGCCCACGACCTCTCGGTCATGCGGTACATTTCGGACCGCATCGCCGTCATCCACAAGGGCGATATCGTGGAGCTGGCCGATGCGGAAGAGCTGGTGACCCATGCCATCCACCCCTACACCCGTAGCCTGCTTTCCGCCATCCCCATGCCCAACCCCAGGCTGGAGCGGAAGAAAAAGCTGCTGGTCTACGACCCCGCCATGCACGATTACACGCAGGAGGCCCCCCAGTGGCGGGAGCTGCGCCCCAGCCACTGGGTGCTCTGCAGCGAGCAGGAGGCCAAAGACTGGCTGGCCGAAATGTAAACTTTCTCTTGCGTTTTTTGACAAAGTTCGCCCTTTGTTTCTTGACATTTTCACCCTGCTCTACTACAATAGCTCTTGTACGTATTGTGTTGTTTTTAACAAACGGACGAAATTTAAGACCCTGTTGAATCCGGCTGCCCCGGCTGCGGGTGCAGTGACTGCTCAAAGGACAAAGGACAATTTATGACAACATCCAACACCCCGATCTATGCTTCCCAGGCACGTCCCTGGCTGAAATTCTACGATCAGAAGTACATTGACCAGACCATGCCCGCCTGCACGGCGTTTGAGCTGGTCTGCCGGCAGAACAAGAACCGGCTGGGCGAGACCGCACTGGAATACTATGGCCGCAAGTTCACCTACGCTGATTTTATCGTCAACGTCAAAAAGACAGCTGCCGCCCTGCGGGCCGCGGGCCTGAAAAAGGGCGATATCGCCACTGTGGTCAGCGTGATGACCCCGGAGATCATCTTTGCGTTCTATGCCGCCGACATGATCGGCGCGACTCTGAACCTGGTGGATCCCCGTTACAGTGTGGAGGGCATCCGTGAGTACATTGAAGAGGTGGATTCCCACCTGCTGATCTGCCTGAATGTGGTGTATGAGCGCTGCCATCAGGCTGCCAAGCGCACCCATGTGGAGCATGTGGTGGTGCTCTCCCCGGCCGACTCCCTGCCGCTGCCTCTGGCGCTGGGTTACAAGGTCCAGAATCTCGACAAGAACAAGTATCACTCCAATGTCATCCACTGGAAGCAGTTCCTTGCTGCCGGGAAGGACGAGAGCATTGCCGCAGAACCCTATGACCCGGAGCATGCCTGCGTGGTGGTGCACACCGGCGGCACCACCGGCTCCCCCAAGGGCGTGATGCTGACCGATAACAACTTCAACGGCATCGCCATGCAGTTCTCTGCCTGCGACACGCTGTTTTCCAAGGGTCAGTCCCTGCTGAACATCATGCCCCCCTTCATTGCCTACGGCTTTGCCTGCGGCGTACATCTGCCGCTGACGCTGGGCATCAAGGTGGTCATCGTCCCCAACCTCGACCCCAATAAGCTGGGCAGCCTGATCTGGAAGTACAAGCCCGAACACATGTTCGGCGTGCCCTCCCACTACCAGCAGCTGGCTGTTGACCCCAAGCTGCAGAACAAGGATCTCTCCTTCATCCGCAACTATGCCGCGGGCGGCGATGCCATCGCCCGGGGTGCCGAACAGACGGTCAACGACTTCCTGGCCGCTCACAATGTGGAATTCCCCATCGCCAAGGGCTACGGCATGACCGAGGCATCCTCTGCTGCCACCGCTGCTGCCGGACAGAACAACAAACCCGGCAGCGTGGGCCTGCCGCTGGTCAACACGCTGGTGTCCGCCTTTGAGCCGGGCACCGACACGGAGCTGCCCATCGGCCAGCGGGGCGAGCTGTGCATCTCCGGCCCCGGCGTTATGAAGGGCTACTACAACAAGCCTGCCGAGACCGCCGCCATCCTGCGCACCCATGCAGATGGCCGGGTCTGGGTGCACACCGGTGACATCGGCTATCTGGACGAGGACGGCTTTGTCTATCTGGACAGCCGGATCAAGCGGCTCATCATCCGTCACGATGGCTTCAAGGTGTTCCCCTCCATGATCGAAAATGTGGTCAGCCAGCATCCCGCCGTGCATCAGTGCTCTGTGGTGGGCTGCGCCGACAAGGAGCATGTGCAGGGCCGCCTTCCCTTCGTTTATCTGGTGCTCGAGCAAGATGTTCCCGCTGCCAAGCGTAAGCAGATCATCAAGGAGCTGCGCCAGCTCTGCATTGAGGAGCTGCCCGAATATGTCCAGCCCGTGGGGTACAAGATCATCCCCGAAATGCCCCTGACACTGGCCGCTAAATTTGATTATCGCAAGCTGGAAGAAGAGATCACTCCCCGCGATTATTAAGCAGGATAATACATATTGGAAAGGATTCGTGACGACACCATGAAAAAGAAACTGATTGGCCTGGCCCTTTCGGCCGCCATGCTGTTCTCTGTCCTGAGCGTTCCGGCCTTTGCAGCCGTCCCGGAAGAGAGCGCAGACCCCGCTCTGACCACTGAACAGACCACCGCAGAGGAGGAGAACTGTTTCTTCACCTCCAGCAGCACCGAAGAAGAGAAGGAGCCCAACTCCATCACCTATGTTGCCCTGGGCGACAGCATCTGCGCCGGCATCGGCCTGACAAAGGTGCAGTACTCCACCAACCTCACTGGTGTGGATGTTTCCTTCAACTTCAAGGGCTACCCCGAGACCTGCTATGTGGGTCAGGTGGGCAAAAGCCTGAACCTCGACCGGGATCATGCCATCAATCTGGGCCTGCCCGGTGTGATGAGCAAGGATATGCTGGAGCTGGTCAAGACCGGCACCATGGCCGAGATGAACACCCTCTCCGGCTGCCAGTACAATTACCCTGAGTTCATCGACTACATCAAGAGCGCCGATGTCATCTCCCTCCAGCTGGGCTCCAACGATGCCTTTGTGCCTACCGTGGTCTCCTTTGGCGAGGCCACCAACTGGAAGAGCGCCGATCTGGCCTCCATCGTGCTCAGCGGCAACCTGCGTGACCGCGACCAGGACACTGAGGCTGCCCTGGACGAGAGCCTGAAAAAGCTCAGCCTGACCCGCAGTGAGAAGGATGCCGTCTGGAACCTGTTCTTCTCCGGCATGAACAAGATCTGCGAGAACGCTTATCCCGAAAGCAGCAGCAACCTGCGCCAGATCGTGGCAGCCGTCAAGGAGCTGAACCCTGATGCCCAGATCCTGATCATCGGTGCCACCAACCCTGTGCCCCTGCTGCCCAGCTGGAGCAACTACTTCAGCAAGCTGAACAACTACGAAAAGCAGCTGGCCGATGTTTACGGTGCCACCTACGTTTCCATCCCCTTTGCTCAGACTGAGCTGGATGGCCACCCCACCGTCTCCGGCCACAAGTACATCGCCGACAAGATCGTCAAGGCCATCGAGGCCCAGCAGTAAAATGAAAGAGGGACAACCCTCTCAGTCAAAGCCTGCGGCTTTGCCAGCTCCCCCGAAAGGGGGAGCTTTTTTGATGCCGTAAAATACAGCACCAAACCTCTCCCCTCGGGAGAGGTGGCATTGCGAAGCAATGACGGAGAGGGTCGTCCCTCTCGATGAAAAAATATTACTTTTCGTAGCTCTGAGACAGTTCGTTCTTGGGGTCCCGGTCCATCAGAGAGCGCACCGCCTCGGCGGCGCTCATGCCCTTGTTCACAACAGCGTTCACGGTCTGAACGATGGGCATTTCCACCTGATACTTGGCGGCAAGTTCCAGCGCGGCGGGCAGGGCGTTCATACCCTCAACCACCATGCCCACCTCCTTCACGGCCTGCTCCGGGGTCTCACCCTTGCCGATGAGGATGCCGGCCCGGTTGTTGCGGCTGTGCATACTGGTGGCGGTCACGATCAGGTCACCAATACCGGCCAGACCGGCAAAGGTGTGGACATTGCAGCCCATGGCCACGCCCAGCCGGGCAAGCTCGGCAATGCCGCGGGTGATGAGGGCGGCACGGGCGTTGTCGCCATAGCCCAGGCCGGTGGAGATGCCCACGCCCAACGCAATGACGTTCTTCATGGCACCGCTGAGTTCCACGCCCTTGATGTCCTCATTGGTGTACACACGCATGACGTTGTTGGTGAACACCGTCTGCACGAATCTGGCCGCTTCCATATCCTTGCTGGCCGAAACGATGGTGGTGGGCAGGTCGATCGCCACCTCCTCGGCGTGGGTGGGGCCGCTCAGGGCCACCAGACGCACCCCCTTGGGACCGCCCTCTTTGCCCAGCTCATCGGCCAGGATCTCCGTCATGGTGAACAGGGTATCCTTTTCAATGCCCTTGGCAACGTCCACAATGATCTGACCGTCCGGCACAAAGGGCCGGGCCTTGGCTGCGGTGGAGCGCACGAACACCGACGGCACCGCGAACAGCAGGATCTCCTTGTCCGTGCACGCCTCTTCCACGCTCTTGGTGAACTTCATCTCTGCCGGAATGCGAGTAATTGAGCTGAGACTGAATCATGGCTGCCTGCGAGCCCATTGCGATGGCTGCGGCCGCTTGGCCGCCCGAGTTGCCGCCCGCTCGTGCGGCCAGAATGGCCAGCAGCACCGAACCGAGCGTGAGCGCGAGGTTGCCGCGCTGTCCTTCGATCATGCGTGCGATGTGGCGCTGCGCGACGTGGCCGATTTCGTGGCCGACGACGCCCGCGAGCTCGCTCTCGTTGCGCGCGGAGATGATCGTGGCCGTATGTACGGCAATGAAGCCGCCGGGGAGCGCAAACGCGTTGAGCGTGTCGTCGCGGATCGGGAAAAAGAAAAAGTTGTAGGTGCTCGTTTTGGCGTGGCTCACGAGCTGATAGCCGAGGTGGTTCAGGTATTCCGTGATTTCCGGATCCGTCATGAAGGTCGGATCCGAGCGAACGGAATTCATGAGTTGTGCGCCTAAGCGGTGCTCTTCGAGCGGACTCAGCTCGGCGTCGGCGCTCGAGCCGAGATTGCCAGGAAAAATATAAATAGGTACAGATAAGTACTACGATTAT
>OGZH01000998.1_pt1 | contig 18626 bp, 15 predicted proteins | sample 1576741 | NCBI WGS metagenome assembly OGZH01 (sample SAMEA3541560, study PRJEB24748) | human gut metagenome | biome: human gut; feature: human-associated habitat; material: faeces | place: China | collected 2012 | reverse complement strand
ACTTGAAGAGCCTGTATGGGTTCATTTTGGAGCAGGAAATATTTTCCGCGGCTATATTGCAGGACTGCAGGAGGATCTGTTAAATAAGGGTGCTGCTGACAGAGGAATTATTGCGGCAGAGACTTTTGATTATGATATCATCGATAAGATCTACAAGCCACATGAGTCAATGACACTGATGGTAACGCTTCTTCCAGACGGAAATACCTCAAGCCGTGTAATTGCAAGTATTGCAGACGGAATTAAGGCAAATACAGCTGATGAGGCAGAGTATGGCAGATTAAAGGCTATATTTGTAAATCCATCCTTACAGATGATCAGCTTTACAGTTACTGAGAAGGGATACGCATTAAAGGGTATTGATGGAAACTTCCTTCCGGTGGTTGTATCAGATATCGAAAATGGTCCAGAGAGCGCAAAGCATGCAATGAGCATTGTTGCTGCACTTCTTTTTGAGCGTTTCAAGGCAGGCCGTTATCCGCTTGCTGTTGTAAGCATGGATAACTGCTCTCATAATGGAGAGAAGCTTCAGACATCTGTAATGACAATCGCAAAGGCATGGGCAGAGAAAGGTTTTGTAACAAAAGAGTTCATCAAATATCTTGAGGATGAATCAAGCATCAGCTTCCCATGGAGCATGATCGATAAGATCACCCCGCGCCCGGACGCAAAGGTGCAGGAGATGCTGGCAAAGGACGGCTTTGAGGATAACTACACCATCGTTACCGAGAAGCACACCTTCACCGCTCCCTTCGTCAACGCCGAGGAGACCCAGTACCTGTGCATCGAGGATCACTACACCAACGGCCGTCCTCCGCTGGAGCTGGGCGGTGTGCTGTACTGCGACCGCGAGACCGTTGACAAGATCGAGAAGATGAAGGTGTGCACCTGCCTGAACCCCCTGCACACCGCAATGTCCATCTACGGCTGCATGCTGGGTTACACCCTCATCAGCGCCGAGATGGCCGACGAGGATCTGCGTCCCTTCATCCAGAAGATCGGTTATATCGAGGCAATGCCCGTGGTCGTTGATCCTGGCGTTCTGAACCCCTACGAGTTCATCGGTGCTGTCATCAACCGCCGCCTGCCCAACCCCTTCATGCCCGATGCTCCCCAGCGTATCGCTACCGATACCTCTCAGAAGCTGGCTATCCGCTTCGGCGAGACCATCAAGGCATATCAGGCACGCGGTCTGGACAAGTCCAACCTGGTGCTGATCCCCCTGGTGCTGGCAGGCTATGCCCGCTACCTGAAGGGCATTGATGACAACGGCAAGGCTTTCGAGATCTCTCCCGATCCGATGCTGGCTGAGCTGCAGGCCATCGTGGCTCCTCTGGAGGTCAAGGAAGGCGAGCAGGACTTCAGCTGCCTGAAGAACCTGTACAGCCGTGCCGATGTGTTCGGTGTTGACCTGTACGAGGTCGGCCTGGGTGAGCAGATCGAGGGCATGGTCAAGGAGCTGTACGCTGGCAACGGCGCAGTCCGCAAGACCCTGCACAAGTATGTTGTCGCCCGCTGAGCGCTGACACGATCCTGAATTAAGCTATCTTCGTTCCCGCGCTGCGTTTTGCTTTGCCGCAGTGCGGGATTTTTTTGTTTTCCGGCATGGCTCTTTACATTTGGAGAGCGATTTGCAATAATAGAAAAAAAGCGCAGGAGGGTCTGTACATGAAAGTAATGGTTTTTGATGTGGGCGGCACCGAGATCAAGTATTCCGTGATGGATGAGCAGCTGAACCGGACCGATACGGGCAGCACGCCTACCCCGGCGGATTCGCAGGAACACTTCCTGAACACCCTGCGGGAGATCTACCTGCCCCACAAGGACGAGGTGGACGGCATTGCCCTGAGCCTGCCCGGCTTCATCGATGCCGAGCAGGGCGTGGTCAAGGGCGGCGGGGCACTCTCGCTGGCCTACAATGTGGGCACGCCTGTCGGCCCCCGGCTGGCCGAGGCCTGCGGCTGCCGGGTCTGGATCGAGAATGACGGCAAAGCGGCCGCCATTGCGGAGCTGGAGCGGGGCGCGCTGAAGGGCTGCAGGAACGCAGCAGTGTTCATCATCGGCACCGGTGTGGGCGGCGGCCTGATCATTGATGGGAAGCTGGTGCGCGGCCGGGACTGCACGGCGGGCGAATACAGCTTTATGAACACCAACGCCGATGCCTGGAGCGACCCCGCAAAGAGCGTTGCCTGCCAGTGCAGTACCAGCGGCCTGTTGAGCGGCTACCGCGCCCGCAAGGGCCTGCCCGCCGATGCGCCCATGGATGGACGCATCTTCTTTGAGGCGGTCCACGCCGGGGAGGCCGAGGCCAACGAGGCCCTGCGCAGCTTCTGCCGGGCCGTTGCCGTGCAGATCTACAACCTGAACGTCCTGCTGGATCTGGAAAAGGTGGCCATCGGCGGCGGCATCAGCAAGCAGCCCATCCTTGTGGAGACCCTGAACGAGGTCTATGAGGAGTACATCCTGCGGGGCCATCCCTTCAGCGAAGCGCAGGCCCGCTGCCTGCCCCGCCCGGAGATCGTGCCCTGCCGGTTCCTGAGCGAGGCCAACCAGATCGGTGCCTTTGCAAGCTACCAGAAGGCGTTTTTGGAAAATTGATGGACAAAACGCACGAAGCTGTGTTATACTGGGCGTGATAGGAGGGTGGAACAATGCCGGAAATCAGTTTGTTTTGCGGGATTCGGATCACAATGTTTTACAGTGACCACAACCCACCGCATTTCCATGCGGAATATGGTGGATGTAAAGCACTGGTGGATATTCAGCACTCCTGTGTTATCCGTGGTGCATTGCCCAGCCGCCAGTTGAAATTGATTCTGGCATGGTGTGAGCTGCATAAAGATGAGCTGATGCAGAACTGGGAACTTGCCAGGGATGCAAAGCCCTTGAATCATGTGGCACCATTGATCTGAAAGGGGAGTATAGTATGGAATATATTCCAAAAGTGTTGCAGGCTGTTGCAGGTGAGGATTTTACCATCTACCTGTATTTCAGTGATGGCTCTGTCCGCCTGTATGATGCAAAGCCCCTGTTGCAACAGGGGGGAGTGTTCGAGCCTATGCGCGACCCGGATTATTTCCGTGACCGGCTGACGGTGCTGAATGACACGGCGGCATGGGATGTGAGCGGTGACATGGACCCTTGCAATTGTATCGACCTTGACCCGATAGAGCTGTATGAGACCTGTCCGGTGGTCGTTGACCCGTTGGAAAAGGCATCCTGAAATAAAACACAACGGCACAGCGCTGGTGCATCATCGTAACTGCGCTGTGCCTTGATTTTTGGGCGCACCCATGATATGATAGACCCTGCGCGCAGAGCGCGCGGAAAACAAACAAAGGAGTTCTTTTTCTATGAAAACCATGCATAAATTTCTGGCCGTTGTGATCAGTGCCGCTCTGGCTGCCGGGCTGCTGGCAGGCTGCGGTGCAGCTTCCAGCACGGCATCCAGTGCCGCCTCTTCTGAGGCCGTGTCCTCTGTGGCAGCTTCCAGTGAAGCCACTTCCTCTGAGACTGCTTCCGGGCAGGCCGAGGATGCCAAGGTCAAGGCAGAGTTTACCGTGACCAGCGCGGATGGCGAGAGCCAGACCTTTACGCTGGAAGTGACCGATGGCGAGAAGCTGAGCGATGCTCTGGTGGAAGCCGGTCTCATCAGCGAGGAAGAGGCTGCGGCAGGCTTTGTGACCACCGTCAACGGCGAGACCGCCGACTGGGATAAGGACCAGGCATGGTGGTGCCTGACCGATGCCACCGGCGAGATGACCACCGTGGGCGTGGCAGACATTGCGCTGCACGATGGCGACAGCTATGCCTTTACCTACACGAAGTAAGGAGCCTGTGCACATCCGGGTGCTGCGGCTGGTGCTCAGCGGCCTGATGGGGGCGCTGCTGGTGGTGAGCAAGCAGGCTATGAGCGGCTTGCCCAATATTGAACCGGTGACGCTGCTCGTTATCCTGTTTGCACTGGAGCTGCCCCGGGAAACACCGGGGGCCGTTACGGTGTTCATCCTGCTGCAGGGCGTGCTGTACGGCTTTGGGCTGTGGTGGGCCATGTACCTGTATGTCTGGTATCTGCTGGCCCTGTTGGCATGGCTGCTGCGCCGGATGGACAATGCCCTTGGCTGGGCGGTGTTCAGCGGCATCTACGGCCTGTGCTTCGGCGGCCTGTGTGCGGCGGTGTATCTGGTGGCAAAAACTCCGGCCTTTGCCCTGAGCTGGTGGCTCAGCGGCCTTTCCTACGATGCCATGCACGGCGTGGGAAATTTTGTCATCATGCTGCTGCTCTACCGCCCCCTGCGGAAAGCCCTGCAGACAGCCAAACGGCAGATCCATCTGGATTGAACAAAGGGAGCGTCCCACGGTGGAAAACCACGGGACGCTCCCTTTTGTTCTGCGCGGAAACAGGAAAGAAAGCAGGTTGCAGCTGCGGAGATCAGCGCTTTACGTTGAAGGCGGCCATGCCGGGGTAAACGGCGCTTGCACCCAGATCTTCTTCAATGCGGAGCAGCTGGTTGTACTTGGCAACGCGCTCGGTGCGGCTGGGGGCACCGGTCTTGATCTGGCAGGTGTTCAGGGCAACGGCCAGGTCGGCAATGGTGGTGTCCTCGGTCTCGCCGGAGCGGTGAGAGCTGATGGCGGTGTAGCCGGCCTTGTGGGCCATTTTGATGGCCTCCAGCGTCTCGGAAACAGAACCGATCTGGTTCAGCTTGATCAGGATGGCGTTGCCTGCACCCAGCTGGATGCCCTTGGCCAGACGCTCGGTGTTGGTAACGAACAGGTCGTCGCCCACCAGCTGGACCTTGCCGCCCAGTTCCCGGGTCATCTCCTGCCAGCCTTCCCAGTCCTCTTCATCCAAGCCATCTTCAATGGAGATGATGGGATACTTTTCCACCAGGCTCTTCCAGTGTGCGATCAGCTCACTGGAAGTGTACTCGGTGCCGGCCTTGGGCAGCTTGTAAAAGCCCTTGCCCTTGGGGCTCTTCCACTCGGAGGAAGCGGCATCCATGGCCAGCATGAAGTCCCTGCCGGGCTGATAACCGGCCTTTTCGATGGCGGCCAGAATGGTCTCGATGGTCTCCTCGTCGCTGGACAGGTTGGGGGCAAAGCCGCCCTCGTCGCCCACGGAGGTGGCCAGGCCCCTGGACTTCAGGATGGAAGCCAGAGCGTGGAACACCTCGGCGCACCAGCGCAGGGCTTCCTTGAAGCTGGGCGCGCCCACAGGCATGATCATAAACTCCTGCGTGTCCACGGTGTTGGTAGCGTGTGCGCCGCCGTTCAGGATGTTCATCATGGGCACGGGCAGACGGTTGCCATTCACGCCGCCCAGAAAACGGTACAGAGGCATTTCCAGAGAAGCGGCGGCAGCGCGGCAGGCGGCAATGGAGACCGCCAGAATGGCGTTTGCGCCCAGATTGGATTTGTCCTTGGTGCCGTCGGCCCGGAGCATGGCGGCATCAATGGCGTAGATGTCAGAGGCATCCATGCCCACCACCGCGTCAGCGATGACGGTGTTGATGTTCTCCACAGCCTTGGTCACGCCCTTGCCCAGATAGCGGCCCTTGTCGCCGTCGCGCAGCTCCAGAGCCTCGAACTCGCCGGTGGAAGCACCGGAGGGGGCACAGCCGCGGGCAACCGTGCCGTCGGCCAGAGTGATCTCTGCCTCAACGGTGGGATTGCCGCGGGAGTCCAGGATCTCGCGGCCGATCACAGATTCAATTTCCAGATAGTTCATCACAGTAACCTCCCGATTTTCGATGAGATATTATATAGATAGTCAAAACTAACTAACTGCCTTTATCCTACCACGTCCTGCACCCTTGCGCAAGAGGGTCTGCGGATGTTTGCTGCTGTAAACATTGATAGGATGCCCGCCGGGGCGGGTGCGTATCCGGCAGAACGCGGGAAAAGGATGGGGGAGTGTGTGGATTTGTGGGTTTACATTCCGAAGAGGGGACGATAAAATGATAGATGGACAAGAGAGAACCAAAGATTGAGGAGGATTTTTTTTACATGAACAAAGACCTGACCGTGGGCTCCCCGTCCAAGGTGCTGTGGCAGTTCTGCCTGCCCATGTTCGGCAGCATCCTGTTCCAGCAGCTCTACAACATTGCCGACAGCCTTGTGGCGGGCAAGCTGATCGGTGAAAACGCCCTGGCCGCTGTGGGCAACAGCTACGAGATCACCCTGATCTTTCTGGCGTTCTCATTCGGCTGCAACATCGGCGGCTCTGTCATCGTTTCCCGGTATTTCGGCGCAAAGGACTACAACACCATGAAAACTGCCGTCTCCACAGTGCTTATCGGCACGGTGGTGCTCTGCGGTGCCCTGATGGCAGTGGGCCTGCTGGGCTGCCGGAGCCTGCTGGTGCTCATCCGCACTCCGGCGGAGCTGATGGCCGACTCGGCAGAGTATCTGGACATCTACACCCTGGGGCTGCCCTTCCTGTTCCTTTACAATGTGGCAACGGGCATTTTTACGGCGCTGGGCGACAGCCGCACCCCGTTCCTGTTTCTGGCGGTTTCCTCTACCGCAAACATCGCGGTGGACGTGCTGTTCGTGGCTGCCTTTGATATGGGGGTTGCCGGTGTGGCCTGGGCGACCTTTCTGTGCCAGGGGGTGAGCTGCGTGCTCTCCCTGTGGGTGGTGGCCCGGCGGGTGCGTGCTGTCCCGAGTGAGGGGGAGCGGGTCTGGTTCTCCTGGAAGATGCTGGGCCAGATCGCAGTGGTGGCCATCCCCAGCATTTTGCAGCAGAGCTTTGTCTCAGTGGGCAATATTATCATCCAGAGCGTGGTCAACTCCTTCGGTGCCAGCGTGATCGCGGGCTTTGCCGCGGCCACCAAAATGAACAATGTGCTCATCTCCTCCCTGACCACGCTGGGCAGCGGCATTTCCAACTACGCCTCCCAGAATCTGGGCGCCGGGAAGAACGAGCGCGTCAGGGCGGGCTTCGGGGCCGGTGTCAGGCTGCTGGGCAGCATCTGCCTCTGCTTCACGGCCCTGTACCTGCTGGCAGGCCGCCAGCTGCTCATGCTCTTTATGAACAGCCCCACGGGCGAGGCCATCAACACCGGCCTGACCTTCCTGCAGACGATCGCACCCTTCTACCTGCTGCTGGCCTTCAAGCTGACTTCGGACGGCCTGATGCGCGGCTGCGGCATGATGGGCCGCTTTATGGCAACCACCCTTTCCGACCTGTTCCTGCGCGTGGTGCTGGCCATCCTGTTTTCCAGCTGGCTGGGCGTGAACGGCATCTGGCTGTCCTGGCCTGTGGGCTGGTTTGTGGGCACCGTGCTCTCCATGGTGTTTTATCGTACCTCTATTTACCGGCAGGCAGAAGAAAAAACGACGCTGTAACCTTTTTGACATGCGTGAAAGCTCTTCATGTCACGATGAAACAAAGTGAACAAAATGAAAAAATAACCAAAAATGACACGATTTTTTTGGTGGCTTTCACATAAAATGCCGGAAAATGCCCGGAAAAGTATGGACGGTTTGTGAATTGCACAACCCGCCCGGCGAGACTATAATGAATACACGCACAAAGCAGGGCCGCTTTGAAGGAAGCGCCCTGCTTTGTGCATCTATCACACGAAAAACTTCCAACAGGAGGATATTGTATTATGAAAAAGATGATCTCTCGCCGCAACTTTCTGACCGCTGCCGGTGTCGTGGCTGCTGCCGGTGTCCTGACCGCCTGCGGCGGCTCCTCCTCCAGCACTGCCGCTTCTTCCACTGCTGCATCCGCTGCAGGCTCTGCCGCTGCTTCCGGTGACACCATCAAGATCGGTGTGATGGGCCCCCTGACCGGCAACGTTTCCGTTTACGGCCAGGCCGTTGTCAACGGCGCTGCCCTGTACCTGAAGCAGGTCAACGCCAACGGCGGCATCAATGGCAAGCAGATCGAGATCCTGACCGAGGATGAGCAGGGCGATGCTACGCAGGCTGTCAACTGCTTCACCAAGATGGTGGACGAGGGCATCACCGCTCTGGTGGGCGATGTCACCACCACCCCCACCCTGGCAGTTGCTGCCGAGAGCGCAGATTACAACATGCCCATGGTCACTGCTTCCGCTACCGCTGAGGCCGTTACCTACGATGCCGAGACCGACACCGTGAACGAGAATGTCTTCCGTGCCACCTTCACCGACCCGTTCCAGGGCATCAAGATGGCCGATTACGCTTACCAGAAGCTGGGCTACACCAAGGCAGCTGTCATCTTCAAGAAGGGCGCTGACTACAACGAGGGTCTGGCTGAGAACTTCGTCAACGAGTTTGAGAGCCTGGGCGGCACCATTGTCGATCAGGAGAGTTACTCCGATGGCGACGTAGACTTCAAGACTCAGCTGACCAGCATCATGGGCAAGGGCCCCGAGACTGTGTTCTGCCCCAACTACTACGAGGAAGTGGGCCAGATCCTGTCTCAGGCTGAGAGCGTCGGCCTGAATGTTCCCTTCCTGGGCGGCGACGGCTGGGATGGCCTGGAGGGCTATGCCACTGCCGATCAGCTGAAGGACAGCTACTTCTGCGCAAACTACGCAAAGGGTTCCAGCCCCGAGTTTGAGGAGGCCTACAAGGCAGAGTACGGCGAGGATTACCCCAACGGTTTTGCTCCTCTGGGGTACGATGCCGCCAAGACCGTGGTTTACGGCGTGCAGGCTGCTGAGGATGCCGGCCTGGAGGCCGGTACCGATGAGTACAAGCAGGCTGTCATCGATGCCATTGCCTCCGGTACCATCGAGGGCATCACTGGCACCTTTACCTTTGATGAGCACCACGATCCCGTCAAGAAGACTGCGATCCTGACCTATGTGGACGGCAAGCCCGAACTGAAGGAAATGTTCTGATCCCGCTTCTGCGCCGCGCACCGGTGTGCGGCCTGAATGCCGGAACCAGAGAATGATGTACCCTTGCGGAGGCCGCCGGAACAGGTTGTCTCCGCTTTTTTGGTAGAAAGAAAGGAAGTGTCCATCCAATGACAGTGTTCTTTAGTCAGCTGATCAACGGCTTGTCCCTTGGCAGCATCTATGCACTGATTGCACTGGGTTACAGCATGGTGTACGGCATCATCCTGCTGCTGAACTTTGCCCACGGCGATGTCATCATGGTGGGTGCATACATGTCCTGGTTCGTTATGAACCAGCTGGGCCTTGGCCCGGTGACGGCTGTGTGCGCCACCATTATTACCTGCACCTTGCTGGGTGTGGTGATCGAAAAGGTTGCCTACACCCCGCTGCGCAACGCGCCCCGCATCTCCCTGCTGATCACGGCCATTGGTGTCTCCTTCTTCCTGGAGTACACCGCTGAGCTGGTGATGGGTTCCGGCGCAAAGGTCATCCCTTCCTACTACGGCAACAAGACCTTTATGATCGGCAGTGTGCCCCTGGGCCTGACCTCCGTGATCACGCTGGTGGTCACCGTGCTGTCCATGCTGGTGCTGACCTTTCTGGTGCAGAAGACCAAGCTGGGCAAGGCCATGCGCGCTGTCTCTGAGGATATGGATGCTGCCCGCCTGATGGGTATCAATGTCAACAGCACCATCTCCTTTACCTTTGCGGTGGGCTCCGCGCTGGCCGGTATCGGCTCGGTGCTGTACTGCTGCTCCTACCCGCAGGCTACCGGCTACCCCCACCATGGGCTCCATGCTGGGCCTGAAAGCCTTTGTTGCCGCCGTTCTGGGCGGCATCGGCTCCATCCCGGGCGCAATGATCGGCGGCATTGCCATCGGCCTGTGCGAGTGCTTTGTCTCCGCCATCGGTCTTTCCGCCTGGAAGGATGCCGTTACGTTTGCCATCCTGATCATCGTGCTGCTGTTCAAGCCCACCGGCTTCCTCGGCCGCAAGGTGCAGGAAAAGGTGTAAGGAGGGCAGGAAGATGAATAAGAACCGTAAAACGATCAAAATGCCCGTGCGCTACCTGATGAACGCGGTGCTGGTGGCGCTGCTGTTCGTGGCGCTTTCCTACCTGACCCGGAATATCCTGTCCACCTACCAGAACAAGGTGCTGATGACGGTGGGCATCAATATCATCCTGGCGGTCTCCCTGAACGTTGCCACCGGCTATCTGGGGCAGCTGCCGCTGGGTCATGCCGGTTTCATGGCTGTGGGTGCCTACACCTGCGCCCTGTTCACCAAGTTCTGCCCGCTGCCGGACGGTGTCTCTTTTGCCATCGGTCTGGTGCTGGCCTGCATCGTGGCTGGTCTGTTCGGTGTGCTCATCGGCATCCCGGCCCTGCGTCTGACCGGCGACTATCTGGCCATCCTGACGCTGGGCTTTGGTGAGATCATCCGCATCACCCTGAACAACATCGATGATGTGCTGGGCTTTAAGCTGTTCTATGGCTCCAAGGGCCTGAAGAACATCCCCAAGTACTCCAATTTCACCAACGTGTTCCTTTGCGTAGTCATCACCTGCTTCCTGATCCACGCCATGATGAAGAGCCGCCACGGCCGTGCTGTGCTGGCCATCCGCGACAACGAGATCGCCGCCGAGAGCTGCGGCATCCAGACCACCTACTACAAGGTCATGGCCTTTGCCTTCTCTGCTGCCTTTGCGGGTCTGGCAGGCGGTCTGTATGCCTGCTACATCGGCGTGCTGAACCCCTCCACCTTCGGCTTTATGAAGTCCATTGAGATCCTGGTCATGGTGGTTCTGGGCGGCATGGGCTCCATGCTGGGCTCCATCCTCTCTGCAACGGTCCTGACCATCCTGCCTGAGGCGACCCGCAGCTTCGACAGCTACCGCATGGTCATCTACTCGCTGGTGCTGATCCTGATGATGATCTTCCGCCCGGGCGGACTGCTGGGCAGCTACGATTTCTCCATGAGCCGCCTTGTGGAGCGTGTCCTGTTTGGCAAGAAAAAGAAGGAGGGTGCAGACCATGAGTGAGTTCCAGACCAGACTGAACAGTGTCCCCTCCGGCGGCTTCCTGACGGACCGCGATAAGGACAAAAAGCCCATTCTGGATGTCCGTGAGCTGGGCATCGATTTTGGCGGCCTGACCGCTGTGGATGGCTTTAACCTGATGATCGGCCGCAACGAGATCACCGGCCTGATCGGCCCCAACGGTGCCGGTAAGACCACGGTGTTCAACCTGCTGACCAATGTTTACCAGCCTACCCGCGGCTCCATCCTGATCGATGGAATGCCCACGGCGGGCAAAAAGACCTACCAGGTCAACCGGATGGGCGTGGCCCGCACCTTCCAGAACATCCGTCTGTTCAAGGAGATGAGCGTCATCGACAACATCAAGGTCGGCCTGCATGAGTCCATGAAGTATGATCTTGCTTCTTCGCTGATCCGCCTGCCCAACTACTGGAAAGAGGAAAAGCACTGCACCGAGCGTGCTTTTGAGCTGCTGGACATCTTCCACATGGCAGATATGGCCTATACGCAGGCCGGCAGCCTGCCCTATGGCGCACAGCGCCGTTTGGAGATCATGCGCGCGCTGGCCACCAGCCCCAAGCTGCTGCTGCTGGATGAGCCTGCCGCGGGTATGAACCCCTCGGAGACCGCTGAGCTGACCGAGACCATCCGCCGCATCCGCGATGAGTTCAACATTGCCGTGCTGCTGATCGAGCATGACATGAGCCTGGTCATGGGCATCTGCGAGGGTATTGCGGTGCTGAACTTTGGCCGCATCATCGCCAAGGGCACCCCGGATGAGATCCGCAACAATCCCCAGGTCATCGAGGCCTACCTGGGCAAGAAGGAGGGCTGAGCCGATGGCAGAAACGATGCTGAAGGTTGATAACATCAACGTTTATTACGGCAACATCCACGCTGTCAAGGATGTTTCGTTTGAGGTGAACGAGGGCGAGATCGTGACCCTGATCGGTGCCAACGGTGCCGGTAAGTCCACCACCCTGAAAACCATCTCCGGCCTGCTCCACCCCAAAACGGGCGATATCCTGTACAAGGGCAAGAGCATCAAGGGCGTGCGCGCCCATAAGATCGTGGAGGCCGGTCTGGCACAGGTGCCGGAGGGCCGCCATGTGTTCCTGCACATGACCGTGGAGGAAAACCTGGATATGGGTGCATACACCCAACCCGCTTCCACCATTGCGGCCAACAAGGAGAAGGTGTTCACTCTCTTCCCCCGCCTGAAGGAGCGCCGCAGGCAGCTGGCCGGTACCATGTCCGGCGGCGAGCAGCAGATGCTGGCTATGGGCCGTGCCCTGATGAGCAACGCCTCCATGCTGATGCTGGATGAGCCCTCCATGGGTCTTTCCCCGTTGCTGGTGCAGGAGATCTTTGATATCATCCGCGATATCCACAAGGCAGGCATGACCATCCTGCTGGTGGAGCAGAACGCACAGATGGCCCTTTCCGTGGCCGACCGCGCCTATGTTCTTGAGACAGGCCATGTGGTCATGGATGGCACCGGTGCAGAGCTGCTGACCAATGAGCGCGTCCGCAACGCTTATCTGGGCGGCTGAGACCGCGGCTGTAGAACGCAAAAACAATACGCCCGCCGGGCGGTACGAGAAGTACCACACCCGGCGGGCGTTGTTCTGTCTGTAAGGAATTATTCCGGCGCTTTCATGCTTTCCACCATGCTGATCTGGCGGACATGGCGGCGCATGAGCAGGCAGACGGCAAAGTTGAAGAGCATGGTGAGCGCCACGCTGAACACAAAGCTGCGGGGGGCGATGGAACGGATGAACATCATCTGGTCCATTTCCACAGTGCGGATGATGAACTGGTGCAGGGGAATGCCCACCACCAGACCCACCAGGGAGCCGATGAGAGAGAGCAGATCAATCTCCCGGAAGATGTAGCGGTAGACCTCCTTGTCATAGAAGCCCAGCACCTTGATGGTGGCAAGCTCCTTTTTGCGCTCGCCCAGGTTGACGCTGATGAGGTTGTAGAGCACCACGGCGGCCAATGCGGCAGCGCAGACGATGACCAGCATGACCACATAGTTCAGGCAGCCGATCAGGCCATCGAACATCTGGGTGGTGTCCTCGATGAAGGAGACGGAGCTGACATAGTTGCAGGCCAGAATGGCAGAGGAGAGGGAGGCGCGGGCTGCATCGGTGGGGCAGTCGGTCTGACCGTAAACGGCGTTCCAGGCGGGCAGAGCACCGCCGTTCAGCGTTTTGAGCTGCGCCTGCGAGAGGTACAGCCGGGTAAAGACATAGTTTTCGGTGATGCCGGTCAGGGTCAGGGACCTGCGCCCGCCGTCAGCAGTCTCCACCTCAAAGCTGTCGCCCACCGAAAGCCCCAGCTTTTCGGCGGTCTTTTCGGTCAGGATGACGCTGGAATCGTCAAAGGCAATGGCCTTGTGGCCCTGCCGGGTGCGGAAGGTGAAGTATTCGGTCATCTGGCTTTCGTCTGCGGAGGCAACCAGACTGACGGTCTCCTTTTCCCCCGCATCATTGTAGAGGGTGACGCTCTTGGTGTAATAGCGGCCCCAGCTGGTGATCCCGCTGCTGGAATCCAGCAGGTCGGCCAGACCGTTCTCCATGGTCAGCGCCTTTTCGTCGCTCAGGGAGATGGTCAGGTCGGCGTGGGTCAGCTCGGTGGTCTGCTTGGTCAGCATGGGCAGCAGGGAATCCTGGATGCCGAAGCCGATGAGGAGCAGAGCTGTGCAGCCCGCCACGCCCAGAACTGTCATAAAGAAGCGCTTTTTATAGCGGAACAGGTTGCGGGCGGTGGTTTTCTGGGAGAAGCTCATCCGCTTCCACAGCGGGGTGAGATATTCAAGGAGGATGCGCTTGCCCGCTACAGGCGCACGGGGCAGCAGCAGGGCGGCGGATTTTTCCTTGAGGCTGGCGCGGCAGGCCTGCAGGGTGGCAAGGCCGATGACCGCCGCGCTGAGGGCCATGCTGCCCAATGCCAGGCCCGGGTAGAAGTGCAGCGTAAAGGTGGGGATGGAGAACATCATGGTGCGGTAGGCGTACCAGAAGATGGTGGGGAACACCACAAAGCCCACGGCAATGCCCACGATGCTGCCCAGAACGCTGGCGGCAATGCCGTACAGTAAGTACTTGCCTGCGATACTGACGTTGGAGTATCCCAGCGCCTTGAGGGTGCCCATCTGCAGGCGGTTCTCATCTACCATACGGGTCATGGTGGTGGAAGCCACCAGCGCCGCCACCAGGAAGAAGAACACCGGGAACACCCGGGCAATGGCAGCCATCCGGTCAGCGTACTGTTCCAGCGTGACAATGCTCAGGGTGCTGCCGCGGTCCAGCACATACCACTCGCCGTTCTGGATGTCCGCGATCTTCTCTTCCGCATCGTTGATCTGCTGCTGGCCTTCGGCGAGCTTCTGCTCCGCATCGGCCTTCTGGGTCTCGTACTCGGTGCGGGAAGCGTCCAGCTGCTCCTGCCCGGACTGGTACTGTGCCCAGCCCTCGTCCAGCTGGGCGCGGGCGGCCTCAAACTGGGTGTAGGCGGTGGCAGTACCGGTGCTCAGCTGGAGCTGGCCCTGCAGCAGCTGTACCTTCATGCTGCGCAGGGCGGCCTTGGCCTCGGTGACAAGGTCCGTGTTGGAGAGGTTGGGCGAGGAGATGAGCCTTTTGGCGTACATCTGCTGCTTGCCGGCATCCAGCTGGGCCTGATAACCGTCCAGCTGGCCCTTGATGTTATCGTAGGCGGCCTGTGCCTTGGCAAGCGCGTCCCGCAGCTCGGTGTATTCCTCGTCCTCGGGTTCGGCCTCGTCCAGCGCCTTTTGGGCATTGTTCAGGGCGGTCTCGGCATAGCCCAGCAGCGGGTCTGCCACCTGCTTCAGGTTGACCAGCAGCTGGATCTGCTGAAGCTGATCCTCAAATTCCAATACCTGCTCTTCGCTGCTCACCAGCGTGGCGGCACCGCTCTGCATGGTATCGGGCAGGGCCGCCTTCTGGGCGGCAAGCTCGGCTTCGCCTGCGTCCAGCTGGGCCTTGGCGGCATCCAGCTCCCGCTGCGCGTCGGTCAGCTTCTGCTCGGCTTGTGCAAACTGGCGCTCGGCTTCGGCCTTCTGCTCGCTGTAGGTCTGTTTGGCATCGTCCAACTGGGTGGTGGCATCCTCGATAAGCTGGGCCCGGCGGGCCACACAGTGCTCCTTGCTGATGGCATCCAGCCGGTCAGCCACAGTATCCACAGCGGTCTGGTATTCATCACTGTAATTATCATACTGCGCGGCATCTGCTACTTTGAGATAACAGACGGTATAATAATCTGCGGTCAATTCGCCGTCCTGCACGAACACAAGAGCATCCAGGATGCCGTCGCCGACGGTGCTGGTCTCCTGATTGGCAGAAAAATATTGAGGATCCTGCACCTGGCCCACCACGGTATATTCGGTGCGGCGGATGTCCTCGGTGTCCTCGGGCAGGGTGACCACGGTGCCCAGCGGGACAGGGTCCGCGTGGCCCAGTACCTGTACCACACACTCGTTGGCGGTTTCGGGCATCCGCCCCTCCAGCAGGGTCAGGCGGTTCATATTGGCCTCGGTATCCGCAGCCGGGTCGGCAGGAAGCTGCTGCACCCGCAGCACGGCTCCGTCAGTAGAGCTTGACCAGCGGCCCTCGGTGTCCAGATACTTCACGGGCATCACGGCGCTTACGCCCTCCGTGGCGGCAATGGCGGAGAGATCCGATTCCGAAAGGCCCAGCGTGGAGAGCACCCGCAGGTCGAACACATTTTGCTGGACATAGTACTTCTGCCCGGCGGTGCGCATACTGGGGGCAAAGCTGACCAGACCTGTCAGCATCATCACGCCCAGCGCCACGATGCCGAACAGGGAAAGGAACCGGTTCAGGTTGCTCCGGAAGTCACGCCGGATATTTTTACGATAGCTTTTCTGCATAGCGGTCACCACTCGATCTGTTCCACCGGCACCGGGTGTTCGTTGACCTTGTTGGACAGGATCTGTCCGCTCTTGACCTGGATGATCCGGTCCGCCATGGCCGTCAGGGCCGTGTTGTGGGTAATGACGATGACGGTGCGCCCTGTTTCGCGGCAGGTGCGCTGGAGCAGGGCCAGCACCTGCTTGCCGGTCTTGTAGTCCAGCGCACCGGTGGGCTCATCGCAGAGCAGGAGCTTGGGGTTCTTGGCCAGCGCCCGGGCAATGGAAACGCGCTGCTGCTCGCCGCCCGAAAGCTGGGCAGGGAAGTTGTTGAGCCGCTCGCCCAGACCCACACTTTCCAGCGTGGCGGCGGGGTCCAGCGGATCACGGCAGATCTCGCTGGCCAGCTCCACATTTTCCAGTGCAGTCAGATTCTGCACCAGATTGTAGAACTGGAACACGAAGCCAACATCATACCGGCGGTAGGTGGTGAGCTCTTTTTCGGAAAAATGGCTCACATCCTGCCCATCCAGCCAGACGTGGCCTTCGTCACAGGTGTCCATGCCGCCCAGAATGTTCAGCAGGGTGGTCTTGCCTGCACCCGATGGCCCCACAATGACACAGAACTCGCCTTTGTCTACATAAAAATTCAGGTGATCGGCCGCCGCAATGCGGACACTGCCGGTCTGATAATATTTGGAAACATCCTCAAACTGCACAAAATGTTCCATATACTACTCCTTGCCTTGAAAAAATTATTGTTCCATCCTAACTATAACATATTTTGCAGCAGGTTTGCAGGGGCAGAGCGCTGGAATTTGCAAAAAGTTAACAGGTCGTATCAAGGATGAAGTCAGCGACCTGCTCGATCTGGAATTTTGCGAAATACCCCTCTTCCAGCGGGATCCACCGGGCGGTGAAGCCGGAATAGCGTTCTCCCTCCCGCGTCAGCAGACGGCGGGCCTGCTCTTCCTTGGAGCAGGTGACGAAAACCTTCAGATCATAACAGTCCGCAAGGGTGGGGTGGCAGCTGTAACTGCCCTCCACGATGACCAGCGGCTGGGGTGCAAAGCGTTGTTCCGGCAGGTAGGCACCCGCCCGGCAGGAGTAGGCACGGTAGGGGATCGCCTGCCCGGCCCGGGCGGGGGTGAGCACCTGGGCACGCAGACGCTCCAAGTCCATGTTGGCGCAAGGGATCTGCTCCCAGTTTGCCACACGGCTGGCTGGAGGAAGATAAAAGTCATCGGTATGCACCGTGATGCTCTGGGGAAACTGCCGGGCCAGCTGTGCCGCCAGCGTGGTTTTGCCGCTGCCGCACCGGCCGTCCAGCGCCACCAGCACCGGGGCGGCAGGATGGGCAGAGAGCAAAGTGGAGAGCTTTTCCACGAGAGGGGAAAGGGTGGTTGAAAGCATAGGGAACACATCCTTGACAAATCGTTAAAAATTGACTATTCTGCAAAAAGAAAAAGGCACTGCGACAAGCGGTTGGCCTCTTTCAATGTGAAGTTTTTAATTGAAAAAAGTCACCTTGGCCGTAGTGGCGATTTTACTATACCATGAATTTCGACACGCCGCAACACGCGCAAAAAGTTTGATGCAGAAAACTTGTCAAAACCCCTTGACACCACCCCAATGCTGTGGTAAGATAATGCTACGTTAGAAATAACTAACCACAAAGCGGTCAGCAGACAAATGGTCTGTGCCGCATCCTTTTAGAGTTTGAGGTTAGAAACATCTAACTGCTGCACCTGCATAGAATGCGGCGCGGCGGGGAACGATGTTCCTCAAATGGATAAAAGCGGAGGGAAAGCAGCCATGGAGCGTAATTTTGAGACCGTGATGATCGAACAGTGCGCGCCGGTGCTGGCAGGGCTGAAGCCTGCCGGGCTGTTCCGCTATGAGACCCGGGACTGCGCCGACCTGGCTGCCCGGGTGCGCCGCTGGAATGACCAGCTGGGGGAGAAGGGGCTGAAGGTTCGGGTCCTCAAGGGTTGTGCTCACACCCACCGGTATCTCATTTATGTTTACCGCGAGAGCCGCCTGCGTCAGGTGTTGGCCGATGAGGCGGTGCGGGAGTTCCTGCAACGCGAGGGCTATGCCCTGCCGGAAGATGCTTCCGATTGTGACGGTATGCTGCGGCAGCTGTCCCGGCGGCTGTGCTGCGAGGCCGATTTTCCCCATGAGATCGGCGTGTTTCTTGGCTATCCGCTCACCGATGTGGTGGGCTTTATCGAAAATCAGGGCCGCAACTTCACCTGCTGCGGCTGCTGGAAGGCTTACGGCGACCCCGATGCCGCCGCACGTCATTTTGCCCAGTTGAACAAGTGCATCCGCCGTTGCAACCGTGTGCCAGGTGGATGCCATCGTCGTTACGTTGTACAGCATATGGCATTCCGGTTTCTCGAGTGTTCCGAAGTACGGAACAACCTTTTCCGGCTCCATGACAACCTCGCCGAGCAGCAGAACGCCCGGGCAGACGATCTCGGTGATCATACGCATCATGCGGACAATGGTATGTACCTGCGGCAGGTTACGGCAGGTGGTGCCGAGCTGTTTCCAGATGTATGGAACGGCATCAATGCGGACGATATCGATTCCCTGGTTGACGAGATAGAGCATATTGTTTACCATCTCGTTAAAGACAACCGGGTTCGCATAGTTCAGATCCCACTGGTATGGATAGAACGTCGTCATGACAAATTTATGGCAGTCCTCTCTCCAGGTAAAGTTGCCCGGTGCCGTTGTCGGGAATACCTGCGGACAGGTCTTTTCATATTCGGACGGAATATCGTAGTTGTCGAAGAAAAAGTAACGGTCCTGGTACTCTTTTTCACCGGCAAGTGCACGTTTTGCC
>OGZH01000991.1_pt1 | contig 18761 bp, 10 predicted proteins | sample 1576741 | NCBI WGS metagenome assembly OGZH01 (sample SAMEA3541560, study PRJEB24748) | human gut metagenome | biome: human gut; feature: human-associated habitat; material: faeces | place: China | collected 2012 | reverse complement strand
TAGCACGGAACAATCCGTAGGCATCAAAGTCGGGGGCTTTTGACCCCGACATCATGCTATTTGCTCATGGTGGTTACAGTACAGCCTTTACATCCTCGGTCAGCTTCTCTACCTTGGCCTGTGCATCCTCTATGCTGTTACCTTTAACACCCATGTAGAACTTGATCTTGGGCTCGGTTCCGGAAGGACGGGCGCAGCACCATGCATTGTCGGGAAGCTCAAAATACAGGACATTAGACTTGGGAAGTCCGGTAGTGGTCTTCTCGCCGCTCTCCCTGTCGATGACTACATCGTTCAGATAGTCACGGAATTTCTCCACTTTCAGGTCACCGAATGCCTTGGGCGGATTCTTACGAAGCTTATCCATGATCTCGGCGATCTGTCTTGCACCGTCGATACCCTTCATGGTAATGGTGTACTGGGTCTCCTTGAAGTAACCGTATTTCTCATACATGGATACCATCATATCCCACAGAGTCATGTTGTGCTTCTTGCAGTAAGCCGCCACTTCACACAGACACATAACTGCTACAACTGCATCCTTATCTCTTGCATGAGTACCTGCCAGACAGCCGTAGCTCTCTTCCAGACCGAATACATAATTGTTGCTGCCGGTCTGCTCGAAGAACTTGATCTGCTCACCGATGAACTTGAAGCCGGTCAGTACTTCGATCAGCTTTACACCATAAGCTTCGGTGATGGGCTTGGTCATATTGGTGGTAACGATGGTGGTTACCAGTGCGGGATTCTCGGGCATAGCGCCGGTAGCAGTCTTCTCTCTCAGGATATATTCTGCGATCAGCATACCGGACATGTTACCGGTAAATGCCACATACTCGCCGGTCTTGGTATCCTTGGCATACACACCCAGACGGTCTGCATCGGGATCGGTTGCCAGAACGATGTCCGCATCCTTCTCCTTGGCCAGACGCAGTGCGTATGTAAATGCCTTGGGATCCTCAGGGTTCGGGTAATCCAGTGTGGTGAAGTTTGGATCCGGATTCTCCTGTTCGGGAACTACATAGACGTGCTTAAATCCCAGCTCGGACAGGATACGTCTTACCGGCTTGTTACCGGTACCGCATAACGGAGTATATACGATCTTGATGTCATCAGCCATTTCCTGAATAACATCGGGATGAATGATCTGCTTCTTCAGCTCAGCCATGTACTTGTCATCGATCTCTTTACCGATCACCTGATAGAGGCCTGCTTTTTCCGCATCTTCTCTGCTCATGGTCTTCACGGTATGATAATCCTTGATGGCCTGTACTTCGGTGATGATGTCCTTATCGATAGGAGCGGTTACCTGTGCGCCGTCCTCCCAGTATACTTTGTAGCCGTTGTACTCAGGAGGGTTGTGGCTTGCGGTCACTACGATACCTGCGGTACATCCCAGCGTACGAAGGGCAAAGGACAGTTCCGGGGTAGGCCTTAAAGATTCAAAAATGTATGCCTTGATGCCATTGGCTGCCAGACATCTTGCTGCCTCATCGGAAAACTCGGGAGACATGCGGCGGGAGTCAAATGCGATAGCCACACCCTTGCTCTGGGTGCCGCGCTTAATGATATAATTAGCAAGACCCTGAGTTGCCTTACGAACGGTATATACGTTCATGCGGTTGGTTCCTGCACCGATCACGCCACGTAAACCGCCGGTACCGAATTCCAGTTCCTTGTAAAAACGATCTTCCACTTCTGCCTCGTTGTTGCGGATTGCCAGAAGTTCATCCTTGGTCTTCTGGTCAAAATAATCATCATTCAACCAGAAATTCAGTTCGTCCATATAACTCATTTTCCTATCCTCCTGTTTTATCGCTATCTTTATCTTTCTTCAGTAAACGCTCTCCGCCATTATTTTACCATAGATTACCTTTACTGAAAAGAGCAATTTAACGTCCGCTAACCGGATCTCTCAGCGCGTAGTCACTGCGATCCAGAGAGAAATTCGGGTTGTAATAGGGATCTCCTGCTTCCAGCTCTGCCTTCCATTTTTCACGGAAATGCTCGGATTCTTTGTTGTAACGCTCCGCCTTCTCTCCCTGATCATCCAGACCTCTGGAAATAGATTCATAATGATACAGTTCCGCAAAAGGGGTCCATACATTCAGCAGTCCCAGTTTGCGCAGTTTCAGGCAGAAATCCACGTCATTCAGAGAGATCACAAAGCTCTCGTCCAGTCCTCCCACCTGCTCATACAGACTCTTTTTCACCAACAGACATGCTCCGGTCACTGCCGTTGCATTCTGGGTATAACACAGGCGTCCCATGTAGCCGAGGTTCTGTACCGGAATACGATAATGGGTATGTCCTGCGGTGCGATGTGCCCCCAGTCCGATGACTACACCGGCATGCTGGATCGTCTTGTCCGCATAATACAGCTTTGCACCTACGGCACCCACATCTTCCCGCTGTGCATACATCAGCATCTCTTCCATCCAGTTGGCAGTGATCACTTCCGTATCATTGTTCAGCAAAAGGATATAATCTCCGGTGGCATAGGATACTCCCAGATTATTTACAGCAGAATAATTAAAGTCACCATGATAGGTCACCACAGAGATCCGGCCGTCCTCGCTGTGCAGAATCCCGCCGTCATGGCCGCAGACGGTATGCAGCTTGCATCTCTCTGCGTAGGAATCATTGCCGGACAATCCCAGCAGCTGGGAATAGTAATCCCGGATTTCCGGTGTGGTGCTGTTGTTCTCCACCACGATGATCTCGTAGTTGCTCCAGGTGCTGTTCTTCTGAATAGAAGTAATACATCTCTTCAGATCTTCCACGTGATCCTTGTTGGCGATCACGATGGAGATCTTCGGATCTCCCAGAATCTGATAGCGGATCCGGAAAATTGTGGCACAGGCTCTGGTACTGGTGATCTGAAAATGTTTGAATCCATGCTTTTTCAGATGATCCGCCACGGCACCCTTTGCCGCCTCGATGGCATAGGGCTTTGCGTCAATACTGGCGGCGGTACTGCCCGCATGGCTTCTCCAGTAATACATCAGTCTGGGCACATGTACGATCTTTTGTGCTCTGTCCGTCAGACGCAGGATCATATCGTGGTCCTGCGCACCGTCAAAAGCCGTACGGAACAGTTCCTCGCCTTCCAGAAGTTTTCTGGAAAAGACGCTGAAATGACAGATATAATTGTTGGCCCGCAGATTATCCGGTGCATAATCCGGCTTAAAATGCATGGTCAGCATTTTATTAATATTGTCCTCCTGGAAGGTGGTCTCATCACAGTACAGATAATCCGCACCCTGTTCATTGATTTCCTTCACATAGGCATACAATACGGAAGGATGCAGAATGTCATCCTGATCGAACAGTCCGATATAGTCTCCGGTGGCCAGCTTGTAACACTCATTGGTGTTGTAGGAAATACCTCCGTTATGGTCCAGGTGCTTATATACAATACGGCCATCTGATTTCGCCGCGTACTCCTTGCAGAGTTCTTCGATGTAAGCATGTTCCGCATCGGAACCGTCCGCCAGACACAGTTCCCAGTTCTGATAGGTCTGGTTCATGACACAGTCCAGCATCTGTATCTGGAACTCTCTCTTGTTATTCCACAACGGCACGAGAATACTGATCTTCGGCATATAGGGGAATACCGTTTCTTCCTCTTTCTTCCTCTGCTCCGCATCGGGAAAGCTTCCGGTACCGTAGGATTCCATCAGGCTCTTCTGGTGACTCTTGTTACGGATCTTCCGCAGAATATCTTTGGGACCACCGCAATGAGACAGCCGTTCCTTCTGTCTCTGAGCAAAATGGATCACACTTCTGGCAGGTCCTGTAGCCTTCCAGAATTTATTTTTCTTGATTCGGTCCAGTTTGAACTGCAGATCTTCCTTCTCCGATTCCAGTACTACGATCTTGTCCGCCAGATCCGCACATTTTTCATGCTCTCTCTCGTAGGCTTCCTTATAATTGATCTCGGTGTTGCTCTCTGACATATGTCTCCTCCGTGATGCTTTCACCGCATTTGAGCGGATCATGCATCTGTTTTATTCTTTTGCTGCCGGAAGCTCTACGGTCAGATATTTTCCCGTAGTATTCCAAAGTTTCAGCTTGCTGACACGATTCACCACAAGAACAGCGATCATATAGTTTCCCGCCGGCAGTTGTTCTCCTTCTCTGAGGACACAAAAGCCGCCCAATGCCACATTTTTCTGATCCGGAAGATTTTCCTCCAGTTCCTGTCGGTAGGCAGGCATCAACTGCATGGACCACACACCCTGTCCTTCTGTTTCCCCACAGGGAATCAGCAACAGATGTTTTTCATAGCAGGCATTATCGTCTCCCAGAATTACACTGTATCCCTGGATCCGCTCCGGTCCCGCTGTCTCTACTCTGGCCATCAGGCAGTTATCCCTGCGGATCTTCTGTAATTCCTCTCCGCCAGGAAGTCCCCTTTTCCAGAAAGGCTCCTGTAAAACATTCCGATCTGTCAGATATGCCGGAACCACACGGCTGTCCAGTCCCTCCCGGTTCAGCCCCTTCGGGTAAAAAGGATCCTCTCCCCGGAACTGTGGATGCATCTGGTAGAGCAGTTCTCTTTCCTGTACCAGACGCTGCATTTTCTCAGGACTTTCATCGCTTCCCCGGCTGAGAGATTCATGGTGATATGCAAAGCGGTCGTTCCACACCACATTGTAGTATCCCATTTCCAGAAGCCGGAAGCCCAGTTCCACATCATTATAGGCTACCCGCAACACTTCCCGGAATCCTCCTGCCTCCCGGAACACCTCTGTCCGGATCAGGAGACAGGCTCCCGTCACGGCCACACAATCCTGTGTAAAACGGTTCCGTCCAAAATAGTAGCTTCTGTCATCCTCCATAAACTGTAGCTTATGCACCGGTCCCACCGGCAGATTGACAATGCCGTCATGCTGGATCTTCACGGAATCCGGATAATAAAGTTTCAGTCCCACACTGCCCACATAAGGCTGCAAGGCTCTGGACACCATTTTATCCAGCCAGTCATTCTCACATAATTCAATATCATCATTTAAGAACAGCAGCAGCTTGCCATCTGCCAGTTCTGCGCCACGATTACACATGGTGGAAAAATTGAACTCCGCAGGCTCATATACATACCGGATCGGTGTTCCGGCTGTCCGGATTTCTTCCACCAGCTGTTCTGTTTTTTTCCTGTTTTCCTCGTTACTTCCGTTATCTATCAGCAGGATTTCCACTGGGACACTGCCCTCCGGGCGTTGCGTCAGCGACCGCAGACATTTTCCCAGTACGGAAGGATTATCTTTGGAAGGAATGATCACAGAGACCCTAAGCTCTCTGGCGAACAGTTCTCTGGCTTCCTCTGCCGCTTTGGCCGCCAGTTCCACGGACAGTTTTGCGGATTCCGCTGCCGTCCGGTACTCTTCCCAGGGGTTCTGCTCATCTTCCGCTTTCTCCCGGCTGGTTTCTGCCGGTCCCTGCAGTCCGATTCCCGCAGTACCAAAAGTGCCGTGAAACAGCACTTCTTCCAGATGTCCAATGGTATGACAGCCTCTCTCAAATCCACCGGCCGCCAGAAACAGCCGGTCCATCAGGGGACGGATCTCTTCCGCTTTCGAAAATACTATTTCCCTGCCGGTGCTCTCTCCTTCTGTCACAACCCCGGGCTCCCCCAGTTTCTGCAGCAGTCTGCTCCGCACTGCCACGACGCTTCCCACATAGAAGAAAGCCCGGTAGGTATCCGGAGCCCAGCAAGGCTTGAACCAGGGGATCACACGCTCTCCGTTCTCTGACAGCAGATCTTCATCTCCATAGACGATCTCTGCCTCCGGATGCTTCACAAAATACGCATTGATCCGCTCCACAGCATTTTCCGCCAGCTGTCCTTTCTGCTGCCTGTAGATCACGAATTCCGCAAGACCGGCTCTTTCCCCGATCTCTGTGACCACTGTTTCCGCAATCTTTTTTTCCTGCTCCGCAGCCCATTGCGCGTAGGTCACCCGCAGCTTTGCCAGTTCTGCTTCATACTTTTTATCCTGTTGTCTGACAAGCATCTGCTTTACTGACGTCCGAATGCTCAAGTTTCCTGTCTCCTTAGAAAAATTTTTTCACCGCTCCCACCATGTCACTTGCCACAGCAAGGGGAATCTGCACGATCTCCATTTTCACAGTCAGGATGTTCTCTGCCTTTCTGTCCAATGCATCCACACGGATCGTCAGATTCGGATCCTCCGTGGGAAATACCACGCTGGGATGCTCCGCACCGTCTGCGGACTTTAAGATTTTTCCATTGGTGGTAACGATCTTTTTGTCCTGCACAGGAACCGGCTGTCCGTTCATGGTAAGCTCCCGGATTTTACACACGCAGGCGCACATGGCCGGATCCAGCCGTAAATAATGGACATTTCCATCGAAATTCACCGTAAATTCCGCCTGTTTTTCCTCTGCATAGACGTTCTCCGGGAAATAGGAATTTTCTTCGGAAAATCCCTGTCCCTTGTCCTCATAGATCTGTACCCTGAGTTCTCCCTCCGTCTGACGGAACCGTCCGATCCATTCCGTGGGCTTATAAATTTCGCCGCCTAAGAGATTGCGGATCTCACCCATGGACAATTTCTGTCCGGTCACATATTTCTGAAATTCCATCTCCTGCTCTCTGTACTGTCTGGCTTCGTTTTCCGTGATGCCCAGACGATCCAGAATACGATCCAGTTCCAGTGCATTACGTCTTTCATCTTCCAGTACATAACAGTATACAGCCCGGAAGGCCAGAGCTCTGGTCTCTATGGGACGGTCAAAAGTCCATTCATAATCAATCAGTGTCCAGTGGTCACCATCCACCAGAATATTGGCAAAGATCAGATCAAAGTCCGCCACCGGCACATCCTCCCCGTAGCCCACTCTCTCCAGATATTCTGCGAACAGGTTGTGAAATCCCTCCACATCCTGCCTGTCCAGGCATTCGTCCATCAGTTCCGACAGCGGTCTGCCCGGCACGAACTCAAATTCCGCATAAGGTATGCCGTTCTCTTCTCTCAGATGGCAGACATTGACATCCAGACTGCTTCCCGCATACCGTTCCTTCAATTTTTCATAAGCCTCCGGCATATGACGCACATGGGCTTCCGCTTCTTTTGTCAGCGGATATTTTCGGACCGTCTTACAGCCTTCCTTGTCCCGCAGGATCTCGGTGCGGATCCGGAAGCTTTCCGCACGGTCATTGGAATATCTGGCATATTTCAGATCCAGAGGTGCTCCGATCACCGCCATATAGGAATTGGAAAAAACGGAAAACAATCCTTCCTCCACAATTCCGTCAAAAGCACTCTTCTCATCGAACAACAGCATTCTGTCCCGGTCAAAATTCCGCAGATTGTTGGACAGCTCTCCACGTCCTGGAAGATAAGCATCGGAATAGACTGTGGTCATAAATTTATAATCGGGATACGGATAATAAAAACTGCGTTCTCCCACACCGCAGGCATCGAAAATGCGCTCCAGCTTTTTCCGGGAAAACGTGCGTACCACACCGCCCTCCGGATAATTTTCAATGCCGGAAAACCAGCTGCCCAGATGATCTTCCTTGCATCCGGCAAAATATTTCAATCCGTATTTGTTCTCAATGGCAATCACGATCCTGCCGTCCGGTGCCAGATGCTTCTGCAGGATCTTAAGGAAATCCTCGTAAGGCGTCTTGCCGCCTATGTAAGCCTGTCCGTACTCAAAAACACCGATCAGACAGATATAGTCATAGTCTGCGGGAAGTTCCGGTTCCACATCCGTGAAATTGCCCACATGGATCGTCACATTTTCACATTCGCTGTGGCGGTAGGCGTTGATCAGGCTGCGCTTCTTCGAGAGATCCACACAGGTCACTTCCCCGGCTTTTCTTGCCAGTGCACCCGTGATGGCTCCGCATCCACTGCCCACTTCCAGCACTTTCTCTGTTTTCTGTATGGGAAGGAAATCCACGATATTTTCCCGGAGAGCAGACAAATGATACAGGATCGGCCAGCTCTTTCGCTCCGCAATGATCCTGTCATATTCCACCGTACTGTATTTTTTTACAATGTCTAAGATCTCGTCCTCCACACTGCCGTCGCAATAATAATCCTCGCCGGGATATTTATCCAGATTCAGTGTGATCTTCCCGATGGTCTCTGTCATTCCTTACTTCTCCTCCGCATCCCATACTTTTGTTTCGGAATCCATATCATAATATCCTACGGTGTTCTTGTCCGATACCACCGTAATATTCAAGGCATCATACAGTCTGTGATATACCTCGAAGGTATCCTGATTGTAGCCGGTCACTCCCAGAGACAGCAGATACTCACCACCCTGTAAGTTCATCTTCTGGGTAAAAGTCACATTTTTCACCTCTCCCGGCTCCACGCTGTCCAGAAAAGCCTTTTCAATCATGGTATTTGTACCGGTGATCTCCACACCGATGACGTTTTTTACAGAAAATGCAAAAATGGGGGCCGGAATATGATCCATAAAACGTACCCGCATATGGATGGTAAACATACTGCCCTTCAGGATCGCATTGGTGGGAACCCCTCTGTCATCCGTAATGTAAAATTCCTCAATCTGTGCCTGCTTCGTACCGTATTCCAGGGCATTGGGATTCTGCCCCTTGGCCTCCATGGAAGCCTGGGAAGCATCGGTCCCCTTCTCATCTGCTTTTTGGGCAGCTGCTCTCTGCAGGTCTTCATCATCCAGCAGACTGGCAGTCTCTTCTCCCACACTCTCCGGGCCGTCATACTGTCCCACCAATACCCTCTTGTAGGTGTCGATCATAGCCTTGGGACTGCCTTCGCCCAGGATATTTCCCTGATTCAGCAGATATACACGGTCACAATATTTGCTGATACTGCTCAGATCATGACTGACGAACACAATGGTCTTGCCCATCTTCTTGAATTCTTCGAATTTATGATAACATTTTGCCTGGAAAAATACGTCACCGACACTCAGAGCCTCATCCACGATCAGGATCTCCGGCTCGATATTGATGGCCACCGCAAAGGCCAGCCGGACGAACATACCGCTGGAATAAGTCTTCACCGGCTGATAGACGTAATCTCCGATATCCGCAAAACTTAAGATCTCCGGAAGCTTTGCCTCGATCTCCTTCTCGGAAAATCCCATCATCGTCCCGTTCAGATACACATTTTCAATGCCGTTATATTCCATATTGAATCCGGCACCCAGCTCCAGCAGAGCGGAAATACGGCCATTTACCAGCACTCTTCCCGAAGTGGGATTCAATACACCGGTGATGATCTTCAGGATCGTGGATTTACCGGAACCGTTGGTACCGATAATACCAACCGTTTCTCCCTGATAGATCTTCATGTCCACACCCTTCAGGGCATAGTGAAGCTTATGCTTCGTCTTTTTTCCGAAGCCGAAAGCCTCCTTCATCCGATCTGAGGGCTTATCATATAGTTTATAGATCTTCTGGACATTATCGACTTCAATGGCCAGCTTTTTCTTTTCCTGCATCAATTTTAATCCTCGCTTATCAGCGTTACACTGTCTTTGTCATACCATATGGCCAGAGAACGGTTGGCCTCGTTATTTTCATCCTCCGAGAGGTCTCCCATGCACAAAAACCAGGGCTTGTAGTGATAAGGTTGCAGCTGTACATCATCCTCATCTCCCAATAGCTTATCCACCCGTTCCAGATATTCCTGATGGAAATTATACGCTTCTCCGGTATGCACATAGTAATAGGCCCCATAAGCCGAATAATGTCCTGCCTGATTGGGTGACACCTGAAAGATCATGATAAATTCCAGACCCATAATCGCATAAAACCACCACACTGCGGCTCCGTTCCAGTTCGCCAGCCATCTTGCCGCGCTGCCTGATGCCTTCTTCTGCAGTCTTTGCTGCAGCCAGCCACACCAGTATATTTCGTTCAGGAACAACAGCAATAAATATGTGATCTTCACCGCATTCAGAGTTCTGGACAATCCGGCATGTCCGAGGGAATACAGGCTTGGGGTGTAACCGGTGGCATACAGGCAGAAGGACCACAGAAGTACGACTCCCGGATACCGGAAACGATACTTCGTCTCCTTAAGTGCCTGCCAGATCAGGGGTAACAGCATCACCATTACCATAAGAACAATAGATCCCGTAAACTCTGGAAGATGTTTTACTCCTTCCAGAAAAGATCTGCCAATGGACTCCAGGGGACTGTATCCCCAGCCGACATAGCTGCGGGCCCGCACGGAATTGCCCGGTGCCGCTACATTCAGCCCAAATCCTATAATGTATACCAGCGTAGCAGGCAACAGCCACAGTCCCTTTTTCCGGTGTTCCACTACCACACTTATAAACAGAATCGTCAACATCGATAAGAGTCCCTGCAATGCCGTGACAAAATTGCTTCCGGCCGTGATCATGGAAAGCAGTACCGAGGCCGTAAATAGCAGCCCGGTAGCAGTTCTTCCTTCTGCTCTCTCCAGGCAGACTGCCACAGACAACATCAACAATCCAAAGCCGTGCATTCCCACGTAATGAACTCCGCCGTTATACCAGTAGAAGCCACTCTGTGCGGAATAAATAAACATAAAGACTGCCACTGTAATCACTGCCTGTGCTGCCAGGCCGGTCCACTTTTCCATGCCCAGTACTTTCCGCAGGATCACATGGGTAAATGTCATGGTACCCGCCAGCAATAGCAGCAGGATGAACACTGGACCGAGGAAATAATACTGTTCTCCCCAGATTGCCGGCATCAATGCCATAAAGAAAATAGAAGAATAGGTTCCCTGCCACGCATACCACTGCGTTCTGGAGCAATCCAGTGCACCGGAGATGGCAGCCCATTTTGACTGTTCCTGCTCCATGGCAGCTCTGGCAAATCTTCCGAAATTGTAATCATCATAATACGGAACCGCATAGACTGTCAGACGAAACAATGGAATCAGCGTCAACAGCAGCAGTCCGCAGCATCCCACGGCCAGCAGGATCTGTCCCGGCTTCCATAACCAAAATTTTCTAAATTTTTCACGAGCACCCTTCAATTACTTTCACCCTTTCTGTTTTCCCCACAACAGTTTTGTAATGCAGCTCCTCCCCACAAGGTTCTTCATCTATAAAAGTTTTGCTATGCTCTGTTTTTTATAATACGATTTCTCCGTTCTTCGAACTCTCGAAATCGTAACAATCATTCGTATTATAGCACGTCTGCGAAATGTACCTTCAATCGTTTGAAAATAACGGCTCCCAACCCGAACAGTACTACCGTTACGATCCAGAAATACATGGTGGAAAAGAAATCCTGGAAAAACCATTCCTTCTCATAAATAGCACTTCGATAACCGTTTACAATATACACCAGCGGATTCAGCTTCAGAATCGTGATCCAATTGCCGGACAGGGAATCCAGATTCCACAAAATAGGAGTGGCCCACATGCCGATCTGCAATCCGATACTGATGATCTGAGACAGATCCCGGAAAAATACTACTACTGCACAAGTCGTATAGCTGAGTGCCAGTACAAAAATGAACAGGCAGAAGCTATAGTATACGATCTGTATCGTATATATGGTAGGATAATACCCGTAAATTGCTGCCACAATCAACAGCAGACACACAAAAAATACATGAATAAAGGTGGCTGCAATAATCTTGATGATAGGCAGGATACTGATCTTAAATACTACTTTTTTCACCAGATAGTTATATTCCAGCAGCGCATTGGTTCCATTGTTTAATGCCTCACTAAAATAGAACCAGGGTACAAGCCCAGCCGTCAGGAACAATACAAAGGGTACTTCCACACCCTCCCGCAGGGGAGTACTCGTATTACCCATGATCTTATCAAAAACAATGTAATACATAGCCACCGTGACCACCGGCTGTGCCATAGCCCATACCGCACCCAGATAAGATCCCGCATATCTTTTTTTGAAATCATTTTTGGCCAGTTTCCAGATCAGATGACGGTTCTGGAACAGTTCCACCGGCAGTCCGGTGAATTTATCATACCAGTGAATAAAAGCAACGCATGCCGCCGCGATCACTACGCAGGAAATGATCTTCTTGGCCAGTTCCTGTCCCGGATCCGCCGCAGGTCCCGGATTCTTATGGAATACAATAAGTACTGCCATGATCACTGCCGTTGTCACAAACAGGGCAATGCCCGCTTTTTTACTTACCTTCATTCTCTTTTTCCTTCACGTACTCTTCCAATGTGCCCCACTTGGTATCCTTCTCGGAAAGCGTCAGTTCCATGCCTTCTGGAATCGGCCATTTCACACCGATATCCGGTGTGTTGTAAGCGATACCGCCCTCATCATCGGGATGATAGAAATCCGTACATTTATAGCAGAATTCCGCATAATCCGACAGTACCAGAAAACCATGTGCAAAATTCTTCGGGATAAAGAACTGCTTCTTGTTCTCTTCAGACAAAAGCACTCCGTACCACTGGCCGAAAGTCCTGGAACCTTCCCGCAGATCCACTGCCACGTCATAGACTTCTCCGCGGATCACGCGCACCAGCTTGTCCTGAGGAAAATGTTTCTGGAAATGCAGTCCACGCAATACACCCTTCTTGGAAGCGGACTGATTGTCCTGTACGAACACCTCAGGAATTCCCGCAGCCTTGAAATCGTTATAATTGTAAGTCTCCATAAAATATCCTCTGGTATCTCCGAATACCGTAGGAGTAATGATCTTTAATCCTTCAATTTCACAGGTTTCTACTGTTATTTTACCCATTTATTTCGTCCTCACTCTCTATTTTTATTGACTATTCGTAGGTGATATTCATGTCCACACGACCTTCGATGCCGTCCACTTTTCCCTTGGAGGTATACTGCCAGGTCTTATAATATCCCTGATATAACGGAACACTGCGATACTCTGCCAGCCAGATATGATAGTTTTCCAGTCTTGCTGTCTGCAGATTATTGTTGTACCAGTTACGGCTGGCATAGACACCCGCCGTGTATCCGGCATTTTCTATGGTCCTGCAGAACGCTTCACATACCAGTGTTCTGGTCTCCGCATCCAGACTGTCCGCACGGCCGTTACCGCCCGCACCTTCGGTATCGATAAATACCGGATAGTTCAGCCGGTAATCCCGGATCAGTTCGATCACCGCGGAAGCCTCTTCCACAGCTTCCTTCTCATCCACAGCCTGGGTGAAAAAGTATACGCCCACCGGAATTCCTGCGGCCTGTGCACCCTTCATGTTCGTCACGAACATGGGATCTTCCACCAGGCTTCCGGTTACCGAACCGCGGTATCCGGCACGGATAATGGCAAACTGCACTCCTGCGTTTTCCACCTTATCCCAGTCGATCTCCTTGTTCCATTTGGAGACATCGATACCGACCTTTGCGTTACCGGACGTGGTCTGCAGCTTCTGGATCTCTGTCTTGTCCGCATCTGCCAGAGCACCTGCCACGGCGCTGTCCTCGGCTTCTGCATCCACTTCATCCTCCGTCTTGATCAACAGGGAAATATCGTCAATGGCCAGAAACTCCACTTTATCCTTGACGTGAACTCTTGTCTCACTGACCGGAACCTTATATCCCTCAATGGGAAGGAGCTCAATATAATAGTCTCCGGAATCCAGATCTCCAATGTAAATGATACCGTCCTGATCCAGATCCTTGTAATCTCCCAAACCGTCCAGTCGTACGTAGAAGCTCTCCCCGGTCACCGGACTTCCTTCGTTGTCCACGATCTGGATCCGCAGATCCTTTTCTATGGAGGTGGCTACCAGAGATAGACGGTTGCTGTTATCCTTTGCAGCTTCCAGAATTGGATTTACTTCCTGATCAAAAAACGTATTATCTTTTAAAAATGCCTTCAGATCATTGCCGATCTGACCATCCGGTGAGACCGTCTCTTCTGCCTGATCGCCATTTTCCGCCGGAGATGCACTGTCACCCGCTCCGGCATTCTGAGTGCCGGATGCCGGCGGTCCGGAAGCTGCCGTAAACTGCTCCCTGTTGACATACATGACCAGCAGTGCCACCAGCAGGATCACCGCCATGGAGGCCAGAATCGCCATTTTCCGCAGCTTAGAGTCCATTTGCTACCTCTACCAGATATTTTCCGTAGTTCGTCTTAAGCAGCGGCTCTGCCAGAGCAAGCAGCTGCTCTTTGTCAATGAATCCTCGCTTGAAAGCGATCTCTTCAATACAGGAAATGTACAGACCCTGTCTCTTCTGGAAAGCCGCCACAAAATCTGCCGCATCCAGAAGGGCATCATGATTGCCGGTATCCAGCCATGCAAAGCCTCTTCCCAGTGTCTCTACCTGTAAACTGCCTCTGTTCAGGTACTCGTTGTTGATGCTGGTGATCTCAATCTCTCCTCTTGCAGAGGGCTTTACATTCTTTGCGATCTCCACTACAGCATTGTCATAGAAATACAGTCCGGGAACCGCATAATTGCTCTTGGGATGCTCCGGCTTCTCCTCGATGGAAAGTGCCTTGCCGTTCTCATCAAATTCCACTACACCGTATTCTCTGGGATCACGCACATAATAGCCGAAAATAGTTGCGCCCTTTTCTCTGGCAGCTACTCTGCGCAATACTGCGGAAAAGCTCTGTCCGTAGAAAATATTATCTCCCAGTACCAGTGCCACTCTGTCATTACCGATGAAATCCGCACCGATGATAAAGGCATCTGCCAGCCCGCGGGGCTGATCCTGCACCGCATATTCCAGGTGCATGCCCAGCTGGCTGCCGTCTCCCAGCAATTCCTGAAATACCGGAAGGTCTCTTGGGGTGGAGATGATCAATACCTCTCTGATATCTGCCAGCATCAGTGTTGACAGGGGATAATAGATCATGGGTTTATCGTACACCGGCATGATCTGCTTGGAAATCGCTTTTGTCAGGGGATACAGTCTGGTTCCGGAACCTCCCGCCAGTATAATTCCTTTCATTTCGTCCTCCGATCCGCCCTTTTCGGGCTTCTTTTTACTTGTTTTTTAACACACCGAATGGGAACGACGTTCATCGTTCCCATTTAACAGGTATTCTTTACTTTTCTTCGTACATCTCATTGTAGTACTTCTGGTAATCACCGCTGGTCACATTATTCATCCAGTCTTCATGCTCGAAGTACCAGGCGATGGTCTTGCGGATGCCTTCCTTGAACATGGTCTCGGGATACCAGCCGATCTCTGCCTTGATCTTGTCCGGTGCAATGGCATATCTTCTGTCATGTCCCTTACGATCCTCCACGTAAGTGATCAGGTCGTTGTTAATATGCGCCTTGCGGGGATCGGAATCCGGAAGCATCTCCTGCAGAGTCTCAATGATAATGTGGATGATCTCGATATTCTGCTTCTCGTTATGTCCGCCCACATTGTAGGTTTCGAACAGTCTTCCCTGTTCCTGTACCATATCGATAGCCTTAGCATGGTCTTCCACATACAGCCAGTCACGGACGTTCTTACCGTCACCGTAGACCGGAAGCTTTTTGCCATGCAATGCATTATTGATGATCAGAGGGATCAGCTTCTCAGGGAACTGGAAAGGACCGTAATTGTTGGAGCAGTTGGTAATGTTGGCAGGGAAATGATAGGTATCCATATATGCCTTCACCAGCATGTCCGAGCTTGCCTTACTTGCGGAGTAAGGGCTGTGGGGATCATACGGAGTGGTCTCATAGAAGAATGCATTGTCATCATCGGGAAGAGATCCGTAGACCTCATCTGTAGATACATGCAGGAACTTCTTGCCTTCTTTGAAGCTGCCATCGGGAAGCTCCCAGGCTGCCTTGGCACAGTTCAGCATCACTGCAGTACCCAGGACATTGGTCTGTACGAAGATCTCCGGGTTGCGGATACTTCTGTCTACATGGCTTTCTGCCGCAAAATGTACCACACGGTCGATATCATTCTCTGCGAAAATTTTGCTGATGGCATCCTTGTCACAGATATTAGCCTTGACAAAGGTGTAGTTCTCACGCTTCTCCACGTCCTTGAGATTCTCAAGATTGCCTGCATAGGTCAGTGCATCCACGTTGATGATACGGATTTCATTATCGTATTTTTTAAACATGTAATGAATATAGTTGGAACCGATAAAACCGGCCCCTCCTGTTACCAGATAAGTTCTCATTTTTTCTCCGTTCTGCGCACAGCGCACATTTTTTGTTATAGATAGGGGTATTTTACCATAAAACAAGCAGGATATCAACACGGCTCCTCCGCACTTCGTGCTCTCGGACCCGTGACACACATTCGCATTCCGGACTATCGTCCTACATGCTCATGTGTGTTTGATTTGCTAATAAAGTCCCAGCCTCGCCTGCAAGCAGTCGGTCTGGGCTTTATTGCAAATCTTAATATCCCAGGTAGCTGAGGTTCAGATCCACATTGCCGCTGATGCCGCTGACTTTTCCTGTGGATTTGTATTGCCACAGATCATAGCGTCCGGTGTAGGTGGGTGCTGCTGCATACTGGGCCAGCCAGATCTTGTAGCCACTCAGTGCACTTGCATCCATCTTCTGGCTGAGCCAGGTCTTGTTGGCATACACACCTGCGGTGTATCCTGCATTCTGAATGGTATTGCAGAATGCCTTACATACTGCCGTTCTGGTAGCGGAATCGATCTTATCACCTCTTCCGCCGCTTCCTTCCACATCCAGGAATACCGGATAGGAAATCTTGTAACCGCTGATACGGTCCAGTACCATGGAGGCTTCCTGTACTGCCTCGACCTCATCCACTGCCTGGGTAAAGAAGTATACACCCACTTTCAGTCCTGCTGCCGTAGCTCCCTTGATGTTGGTCTTGAAGGTAGGATCATCGATCAGTGCTCCCTGAGAGGAACCGCGATAACCCACACGGATGATCACGTAGCTGACACCGGAATTCTTCACGGCGTTCCAGTCAATTTTTCCATTCCACTTGGACACATCGATTCCCATGGTGCCGGAACCAACTACCAGAGATCCGTCACTGGCAAAATTGTATTTTGCGCCCTGAATGACCTGTTCTCCGGTAACCTTGTTGCCATCCGCTGTAAAGAAATAAAGCTTTCCGTCCAGTGTCTGCCATCCGGTGTATTTCACATCACCTTTGATAAAGAACTTAGAGGCAGTAAAGTAATCCGCATAGACTGCTTCACGATAGCTGTCACCATCCTGTACATACAGCTGTACACCGCTCTTGTCTTTCAGCTTGGTAGTTTTATCTTCTCTCGCATTGGAAGCCTTTACTGTTACTGTGCACTTGGCTTCCACCTTGTTGCTGCCTTCTGTATACGTTACCGTTACCGTAGCACTTCCCGCTTTCACGCCGGTGATAGTAATGGTCTTGCCGCTTACAGCCACAGTTGCTATACCGGTATCACTGGAAGCCGCACTTACGGTTCCACTTCCGCTGACTTTTGCGGTAACTGTATCCGTTGCCTTCGGATAAGTCGTCACTGCCGTTTTATCCAGAGTAATTGTCGCCGCCGGAGTCGCTGTAGGGGTTGCCGTAGGGGTCGCTGTAGGAGTTGCCGTAGGGGCAGCTGTCGGGGTTGCCGTAGGGGCCGCTGTAGGAGTTGCTGTTGCCGTCGGGGTTACTGTCGGAGCCACTGTGGGCTCTGCAGTCGGGGTTACTGTCGGAGCCACTGTGGGCTCTGCAGTCGGGGATACTGTCGGTTCTTTTGTAGGTTCTGCTGTCGGTTCCGCTGTTGGTTCTGCTGTAGGTCCTGCTGTAGGAGACACTTCTGCCATCCGCAGGAACTTACCGCTGTAAGCCACCGTTACGGTCTCCGGATTGGTAATGGTATCCTTGGATACTTCTTTATAAGTATTGGCAGTTGCGGTACTTGCCACCCACTGCACAGTATCCTGCAGTGTGGACTCTACAGTAGTATCCTTGATCTGTGTATCCTCTTTTGCAGCATTGATCTCAGATTCTTTCTTGATCTCATTGGAGACATCGACCTTTTTATAGGCGATATCTTTCTTTACTTCTACTTTCTGTGCTGCTGTCGGCAGAACATAGTCCTTGTATTTATCATCCGTCAGTGCGTTTACCGCTACGGAATAATTCCCCGGCGTAATACCCTTTTTATAGATAATACCGTCCATATCGTCATCAGTCCAGGTCTCGGTCTTGCCGTTGGGATCTGTGATGGTTACGCTGAAGGGTACGTTGGAGATCAGCTTGCCGGTCTTTTTATTGTTGAATTTGATCTTCAGATCCTTCTGTACAGAGACCAACTCCAGTTCTACCGTACCGCCGTTGGTGTACTCTGCCTCTTCATATTCCTTCTGTTCTTCCGGATCTTCTTCTACCGCATTGGCTGCCGCGATCTTTGCCATCTGTGCGTCTGCCACTGCCAGAAGTCCCTGCTCACCGATCATCTGGATGCCGTCCAGCTGTGTTCCCACGCTGACGAACTCCGATACCTGTCCATCCACTGCCCGGGCACTGGCATAGACACTTCCGGTCACGATAGCCAGAATCAGTACCGCCACTCCGGTAGCTGCCATGATCCGGTCCATGGTACTCAGGTTCAGGAATTTTGCCCAGATTACAGCAATTCCGCCCTGCTTTTTGCCCCCGGTCTTTCTCCTGCCCGTGGGAGCCGGCTCTTCCTCGTAATCCTCGTCGGCATAATACTCTTCATCGTCACTCTCTTCGATGTACTCCACGTCATCGGCATAGTACTCCTCACCGTCTTCTTCTCCGGTGTACTCTTCCTCATCGGCATAGTACTCCTCACCGTCTTCTTCTCCGGTGTACTCTTCCTCATCGGCATAGTACTCCTCACCGTCTTCTTCTCCGGTGTACTCTTCCTCATCGG
>OGZH01000988.1_pt1 | contig 18808 bp, 7 predicted proteins | sample 1576741 | NCBI WGS metagenome assembly OGZH01 (sample SAMEA3541560, study PRJEB24748) | human gut metagenome | biome: human gut; feature: human-associated habitat; material: faeces | place: China | collected 2012 | reverse complement strand
TGATAACATGTAAACCATGTGCTTGCACAAAGTGTAAACCATGTTACTCTTGACAAAGCCCGCTCCCCTACGAAAAGCGAGTGGGATAGTGCCGATGCGAAAGCATATCAACGCATATAGACGATTGCAGTACGGAATGCGGGTGGGATAGTGCGGTTTTGGGAGGGTTGGTGTCAGTGCTGTTGTACAGATAAAGTCACGAAAATATTAACTCCTTGTCGGTGCGGAAAATGTTTTAGGCAGTGCTTGGCGATATATTTCACTTGAACGGTGGCTGTAGGGCGCCGTTTTTTTGTATTTTGTGCCGCATTTATGACCGTTTGCGCCGTTATAACAACCGTTCGTGCCAAAAAGTTGAAAATTAAAAGCGAATGAGTTATGATATAATTATAAAATTATAAGGGGGAGAGGTATGCTCATCTGCGTTTACGATACCGCAAACGAGGCGGAGATACTGAAAGCGAAAATAACACAGATCGCAACGGCGGCATATCGAAGAATTGCCTACAGGGTATGTCAGAGGTATGAGAGCTTTGTGAAGGAGTGTAAGACGGCTGACCTTATAATCGTGCTTGCCGACGGAGCGGACGGTATGGAGGGCGTTATCGCGGCGAAGAATGCCGACAGGGATACGCCTGTAATATGGCTGTCGGACGATGAGGGATTCGGGGCGCAGTCATACAGGCTTGGCTGTACCTATTTCCACAAAAAGCCGATACCGCTTGAAAAGCTGAAGGAGGCACTGCATAAGTGCAGATGTATGGCATAAGCACGGGTAAATCTACAGGAGGAAAAACATGAAGAAAAAATTTGTACGGCTCATAAGTGCGGTGCTGTCTGCGGCAATGACGTTGACGGCTGTACCGTTATCGGCATTTGCCGAGGGCGAGGGACATACGCATGACGGCGAGAGCAATGTCATCACGACACCGCTTGATTTCAGAGAAAAGACGGCGGACGAAAACGGTGACGGCTGGAGCTGGGTATATGACACAAAGACGCTGACACTTGACGGAGTGAACATTCAGGCGACAACAGACAGTATGAGCGTCGTAACAGTCCCCGACGGTACGGAGATAGTGCTGAACGGTAACAATACTATCGTACAGACGAACACCGGCGACAGCGATACATACGTTCTCAGTGCCGTAAATACGAATGATGTTAACTGTGACGGCACTATGACGATCAGCGGCGACGGTGTGCTGAATGCAGAGAACCGATCTACAGACAGTATGGCACGCTCTCTCGGCGGATCAATAATCCTGAACGGCGGTATTGTAAACGCAACAGGTACTGTAAAGACAAATTCGCTTGAAATACATAATGACGGTGTGCTGAACGCAAATGCGACAACTGCATCTTTTGAGGGTGTGGCTGTCAATGTCGGCGGCAGTATTACTGTTGACGGCAACGGCAGTCTTACTGCAGTAGGTTGTGCTAATGAATCTACGTTAAACAGTGCAATATTGCTTACCAGTAATTTCGGTGACAAAATTTCCGTCAGCGAAAACGGCAGTATTACTGTGCCTGAAGGCAATGCAGCAAGAGTCGGAATATACTACAGCGGAAACAACGGCGACGGAATGGATGCCGAAATAAGCGGCGGTAAGGTCACTGCTTATGGTGCTAAGTATGGCATTTACAAAGTAAACCTTATAATGAGCGGTACAGGCTCGGTATATACTACGGGCGGTTCATACGCTATCGGTCAAACTGTACCGACAATAGACAAGGACGAATTTGTAGTAAAGGGTTCGACCGAGTCCAAGGCTTCAGAAAGTGCTGTGACAGGCGAGGTCGAGCTTAAGGACGGCTATTATGAGATTGGCGGAGCAGACGCTAAGACGGTAGTTATAAAGCCTGATACTTCTCCCCGTATAATACTCGGAAAGCAGACAGGAATATTCAAGACGGAAGAGTTTGAAATAATTGAAGGCATGACTGAAATCAAGCTCAAGGGTACGGTTTACTTTGATATTACTCTGAAGAATATGAGCGATGAAGAGTTTGCAGACGCAAGAGGCTATTTCGGCGGCGATGAACTCGATTTATCAGCAAGCATAATCAAGACCGATTACGGCTGGGTGTGCATGGTCTGCGATACCGAGTTTTCGCTTACATACGACACTGATAATACTCTTACAATAAAGTGCGGAGATATTGTATCCAATACCGTTCAGGTAAAGTCGAATGCAAACCGTTTCAACAAGGTTACACAGGGTGACAACACAAACAGAACGGTTTTCTATACAAACACTTCGCAGGAAGAGAAGGACAATTACAAGCTTGTAAGCACCTATACGGTTGACAGTGAAAGCATAAGCTATAACTGGTACAGTACGAACAGTGCATACAGTGCAGATGAGCTCGGTGCGGCAGTATCCGGAAGTAACGGCGAATTCAAGCTTGCGGATAATATTCCTGTCGGAAATTATGTTCTGTATTGCGATATAACCTATTCAGACGGTGACAGCACAGAAACTGTTACAGAAAAATTTACATTTACATATAAAGAATGTGCACATGAAAACGGTTATTCCGACGGTAAATGCACAAACTGCGGAGCGTTATGTGATCACAGCGATATTGACATTAACACGGGTAAGTGTAACGAGTGTGCGCATCAGTTTGTTGCTACGATCAGCACAGACGGCAGTGCACCGACAGGCTATGACACGCTCGCAGACTGCCTTGACAGCATTACTGCCGATACCGGAAACTATGTTAAGATCTATCAGGATATCGGCGATGCATCGGCAACTGCAACTTTAGATACTATAGATGTAAATCACAATGTTATGATCGACCTTAACGGTCACAAGCTGAACAATATCAAGCTTGGGGTCAACAAAGACGTCACACTTACATTAACCGGCACAGCGGGCAGTTATGTTAAGCAGGTGTATGTTCGCAAAGGCGGATCGTTTATAATTGACAGCGTTGCAAATGTAGAATTTGATACAATTTTTGTTGAGGTAGGTGCAGGGCTTGCTGTAAACGATGGTGCAAAAGTAACTACAGCGTCTTTGACTGTGAAGGCATCCGTGAATGATGACGGAACTACAACGACATCTGTAAAGCTTGCTACGGGAATGAAGATAGGTGGGCTGACATATTGGCGCCAAGATGGTTCCGGATTACTGAAATTAGGCAATCTTCTTGATGTTACCCGGCAGGCACTGCAATATGACGAAAGCGGCGAGTATCATGATCTTTATAAAGAATTTGTAAGTAAGGATTTACCCGTTGCGCTTACTGTTGTAGAGCATACTGACGCTGACCACAAATACGGCAGTGGAACAGGCAGGTGCGAGAAGTGCGGAAAGCCCTGCGAGCATGGCGGTGATATAAACACGGACACCGGCATCTGTTCAATCTGCGGTGCGGTTGTGTCTGTCGCACTCTATACAAGTGCAGACGGAAACTTATCATCTTATTTAGATGCTGATGGGCTTGACTCTATACTGAATGAATACAACGGAAGCGGCACGATAAAGCTGTTTAAGGATTATTCTAAACCAAGCGCTCAGTATGACTTATACGGAGAGCTTACAATTGACGTAAACGGACGCCAATTTAATATCCGGAGTATTACTCCTTGCAAAAACGGAAAGCTTACGATCAAAAACAGCGGCAATCCGGTTATGCTCGGTTGTAATGTATATCCGACAAACGACGCTTCATACGCCGGCGGTACGCTTATAATAGACGGCGATGTAGTTTTAGACACTTCGATCTATGTATATGATTCGAGTACGGTTATACTGAAAGACGGTACATATACTGCCGGACTTTACGCAAGGGACAGCAAGACATTATATGATATGCTCGGCGAGGGTAAGGCTTTCTTCAAGACTGACGGAACTCTTTTCAATGCAAGCGTTAAGGAAATATCAAGCAGTGAAACGCTGACAGTCAAAGACCACAGCCATACCTATACTGACGGCAAGTGCGACTGTGGATATGTTTGCCCTCACAGTGATGTTGACAGCAAAACGGGCAAGTGTACAGAGTGTGAATATCAGTATGCGGCTGTTATCGTAAAGGACGGGGCTGTAGCTTCCGTTTATGAAGAAAATGAGATGGGAGCGGCTTTTAAAGCGGCTGACAGTGACACAAACACCGGCTGTACATTAAAAGTATACAAGAATTATACAGGTAGCTATACAACACTCAGCGGTAAGTTCACGCTGTGGATCGCTGAGAAAGCCAATGTAGGTACGTTAACTGTTTCGGGAGATATAACCGTTACGGGATCGGGAAAAAATAATAGTATTTATGGCGATTTCAATGTAGCGGACGGCGGTAAGCTGACATTTGACGAAAAATGCGGCGCTACGGGAACTGTGTCGGTAGGTGCAGGTACATTTGACTGCTATAGTACATTTGCTATAACACTCAATATAAACGATGCAAGCAGTAACGTAATTCTTCACGGCGGAGCTTTCAAAACAATATGCTATAACGGCGGCGGGGACAGAGCAAACGCAGAAATACTGACTTTGTTGGCTGAGAACCGTATGTTTATGAGGACTTACGGTGAGCCGATAGACGGCTCAAAAACACTGTTGAAAGACGGTTTTGCAACAACTGTTATTGTAATATCACATGAAGATCACAGTTACGACAGCACAACGGGCAAGTGTACGATTTGCGGTAAGCGGTGCGGTCATACGGATGTTGACAGCAAAACAGGTGTATGCTCTACCTGCGAGTATCAGCTTACTGTGGGCGTTTCGGGCGTGGGAACAGCGAAGTATTTCGATAATATAGACGACGCTTTTACTGCGGCATTATCGGAGGTAAACAGCGGCTGTACGCTGACATTATACAAGGACTGTGAGCTTTCGCAGAACATAGTGATCGGCAACGCAACGGTTACTGTCGATATGAACGGACATTCTATATTATTGGCGTACAGAATTAAAGTAAACGACGGAGGCGTGCTGTATCTTAAAAACAGCAGAGAAAACGGCAGTATAGACACAGAAATTGAAGTGAATAAGGGCGGCACGCTTATAAACGGTACTGCGGACGACAGCAGTTCAGCCGTTTCCGTGTTCAGTGTATACGCCGACGCGGCTAAATGTGTGGAGATCTACGGTGGTAGTTTTACAGGCTTAACAGTAAACAACGGCACAAGCGGTATAGCTTTATACGGCGGAAGCTACGAGTTAATTCACACAAATGATTTAACTGATAGCACGCCTGTAAGCGCCCTGCTTGCAAAGGGCTATGCGTTTGCGACCTTAAACAGTGTCACACATCTCCCCGAAAGTATAGTTGACGGCAGTGCGACAACACTGAATCCGGGTCTTAAAAATGTCACAGTTGTAAAGCATACCCACACCTACACTGAAGCAAATACCAAGTGTGCGTGCGGTGCTGTGCTTTATGCAAAGGTGACATCAGCCGACGGCACTACTAACGAATATTTTGACAGCATTGAAGAAGGCTTATTATATGCCGATAAGGCTGAAAACAAGGGCTGTGTTTTCACTCTTGTAACAAGCGGTAAGATTAATAGTGAGGTTACGCTGTCAAGCGGTCAGTTTACGATTGCCACTGCCACAACGAATAATAATTATGTCCTCGGTCCTTACGCAGGGAAAATAACTATTGACGGTGCAGATGTTATGGCTGAAGGTTATACGTTCATCAGGTGCAAGGTTAATGTGAAGAGCGGATCTCTTACATTACCTGAGGGCTCAAGCGCCGGATTTGATAGTATTGCTATATCAGGCGGTACCGTAACTGTCAGCGAAGGCGTCAATGTTGACAATTATGCGGGTGCTGATAATTTATTTGTAAGCGAAGACGCAACTGACGCAAAGCTTACTATAGGCGGAGGTACTTACAGCAATATCAATCTCGGACAGTTTAAATTAAAGGACGTAATCGCAAGCGGTGTGCGTGTGATAAGCTACGACAATCCGACAGATCCGACTGCTGAGAAAACAGCAAAGGCTTTATTATACAGCGATATAGCCGAAAAAAATATTTTTGACTCCGAAAACCAAACTGTAAGCTATTATCTGTTTACCAAGTGCGAGCATAAGAATGAGGACGGCAGTTATGCCTTTAATGAGGGCGGTATATGCAAATACTGTAACTCTGAGTTTGCCGCAAGCGTAAGCTATACGGTTGACGGAAGTGCAAAGACAGAGCTGTTCGGTGATATTTATGACGCTTTTGACAAGGCTAATGAGATAGGTACGGCTACAATAACGCTGTATAAGGATATTACAGACAGCGAAAGTACACGGGACGTTACCGTTACGGGCAATGTAACGATTGCACTGAACGGTAAAACACTGGGTGGTCGTTATGGCATAGCGCGTATATCGGTATCTGACGGTGGCACGCTTACTGTAAACGGCGATGGCGATATGGATACACCTATTTACGTTAATGAAAACTCAAAATTAGTCATTAACGGCGGTGGATACTTCAATTCTGTGTCAGTTAAAAAAGGAGGCAACGCAGAAATAGGCGGCGGCACTATACGAGGTCTGTCCGTTCGCGGTAACGTAAAACTCAGCGGCGGTAAATTCAACGACATCGAGATACTTAACGGCAATCTTGAATCTGTTCTGGCTGACGGTTATGCTTATAAAGTGGACGGCGGTGCATGGCTTTCAATTGCAGAACGTGCAGAGAGCGTTTATAGCAGTTTGAATAACAACGATAAACCGTTGAGTGTAGAAGAAGCGCCGATAAAGAGCGCAAGTATTGCGTGGCACGGCGGAGGAACGCCTGTTATATACCGTAACGGAGTGAAAAATTTAGACGTCAATGTTACATACGAATTGGCGGACGCTTCAAAGCAGATAACCTATTCGGACTATGTAAACGGCAATAATCACAGTAAAGATTCTGAGTTTTCTGATAACTGGTATACGGTATTCGGTTATAAAATCGGTGAGATTGTAGCGGAAGACGGTGAGGTTGAATATTACACTGTACTGAAGTGTGACGGATACGAATATAAGTCGAATGTGCTTAAGCTTACACTTGCGACCTGCTCGCACCCGGAGGATAGCTTTACCGAGAAAAACAACGACGGAGGGGTATTCTGCGGTATATGTGATTTATTGATAGGAGCTCAGGCAATAAAGGCTGACGGTGAGCCGTTAGGCTATGCGGATATAGAGAGTGCCATAAAGCTGGCACAGGAGAACGAGGGCAGCACTGTAAAGCTGATTTCTGAAGGAGTATCTACTTCTAATATATCCATTACCGTGACGGGCGGCAAGTTTACTGTTGACTTTAACGGTAAAGAGGTATATTATAATTCCGATGTCAAAGGCGGAGACGTGACTTTCACTTCTTCGGTAAAACAAGCCGATGCAGAAAATCTGCTAAGCACAATCAATGTAAACGGAGCTGACGCTAAGGTTACAATTGACGGTAAAATCAAGCTGGGAAGAGTAAGAACATTTAGCGGTACGCTTACAGTAAACAGTACCGATGGCTATATTGATGAACTGTCAACAGAAGGCGGAAAGACTGTTATAGACGGTGCAAGAATCGGTGCACTGAGAACTTTCGGCGGTGAAGCGGTCATCAATGATGTTAATGCCGATTCTTTAGCTATGTTTGACAACCGCTCCGGTGAAAGCGAATATAACATCTCTATCGTAAGCGGTAGGTTCGGCAGTTTCACTTGCAATGCAGACAGCGGTTATAATATAGGCAAGGTGATGGCGAGCGGAAGCAGCGTATTTGAAAAGGGAGAACCTTGTTATTATGACAGTGTTAAAAATCGGACCGAAGGTACTGATTTAGTCTTTGCGGTATGCGACCATAAAAACAATATGGGTCGTCCTAATTTAAACGATGCAAATGTTTGCAATTACTGCAATGAGGAAATCATTGCAACTGTAAGCTATACGGCAAACGGCGGCGAAGAGACGGATCTGTTCAGCGATATATGCGACGCTTTTGCCAAGGCTAATGAGATAGGTACGGCTACTGTAACGCTGCAGAAGAACATCACGGACGGTATTACAGATACGATAGCTGTTACAGGCAATGTTACGCTTGAACTTAACGGTAAAAGGCTCTCACAACCCGGTACTGATGTATGGTATTCCATAGAAGTAACGAGCGGTAAGCTGACCGTTAACGGCAGTGGCTTAATAAAACGTGTTGCCGTTCGCAACAGCGGCGATGCGGAAATCAACGGTGGTACTTTCTCTGACTTCATAATTAAAGACGGCGGTAACGCTGTAATTAAAGGCGGTCAATTCTACAGCTTACAGGTTTCAGGCGAAGGCAGAAACGTAAGACAGCTTCTTGCGGACGGCTATGCCTATTGGAGTTTTATCGATTCTGGCATCTGGTCTACTATTGCAGAGCGTGAAAAGCAGGATATAGCTAATGTAGAAGTAAAGGAAGCGCCGATAAAGAGTGCAACAATTTCCGCTGAGAACGAGTCACCGATAATATACCGTAACGGTAAAAAGGCTTCAACTTTCGCGGCCGATGTGACATATTCGGGAAATGAAACACTCTATATTACCGGATGCTTAATTGACGGAACGGTAATAAGCGAAAAAACAGAATTATTAAACGGTTACTGTTATTTACTTGGCGATCAAGTTGATAAAGTGGTGGCAGAAGACGGAGAAATCCAATATTACTGCATATTTACCTATGACGGATATGATTATAAGTCGAATGTGGTAACGCTTACAGTAGCTACCTGCCAGCACCCCGGCGAAAGCGTAAAATGTGACGATAACGGTTGTGTGTGCGGTATATGCAACAGAGCACTACCGGCTTCGGTAGAGCTGTCTGACGGCACGTTATCGTATTACGAAAACTGGAATGACGCTATCAGCGCTGCCCAGGAAAGCGAAGGCTGTACATTAAAGCTGTTAGACTACAGTGGTGTTAATGATGGTGAAATATTTGACATAAGCAAGGGTAGATTTACCGTTGATTTAAATAGAAATGACGGCACCACAACATTTGCATTTAATGTCAAGGGCGGAGATATAACGTTTACGGCATCGCAAGCAGCCTCAAGTTCACTTACCGGTGTAACGGTATCGGGTGAGAATGCCAATGTTTTAATTGACAGTAAAGCCACATTGAATTATTTAGTTGTAAATTCCGGAAAGGTTAGTGCCGATGGTGCTAATATCGGCGCAATAACGATAAACGGCGGAGACACGGTCATCAATGATGTTAATGCCGATTATTTAAGCATGAAAGCAGACACGACCGGTGGAAGCGGATATAATGTCTCTATAGTAAGCGGTACGTTCAACATCTTCACTTGCGAAAATGAAAGCAATTATACTTTAGGCAGGGCAATTGCGAGCGGAAGCAGAGTTATAGGCTTAAATGCGATTGTCGGTTCAGGTTTCAAATATGCTGAAATTCAGAGCATGACCAAAGCCAATTATCTTAATGTTATAAAGTGCGACCATAAGGACGAAAACGACAGCTATAAGCTTGACGGAAACCTTTGTCCTTACTGCAATGAGGAAATTGTTGCAACTGTAAGCTATACGGCTGACGGCGGCGAAATGACAGATCTGTTCAGCGATGTTTATGACGCTTTTGCCAAGGCTAATGAGGTAGGTACGGCTACTGTAACGCTGTATAAGGATATTACAAACAGCGAACTTACACAGGGCGTTACCATTACCGGCAATGTAACGCTTGCACTGAACGGTAAAAAACTGGGTGGCACTTTTGCTTTCAACGCACCTGTAGAAGTATCCGACGGCGGTATGTTTACCGTAGGCGGCGATGGCAAAATGCGGATGCCTATTAAAGCTTACGCAAACTCAAAGTTAATCATCAACGGCGGTGAATTCACATCGGTGATGGTTTACATAGACGGCGACGCAGAAATAGGCGGCGGCGTTATAGACGCTCTGACCATTATAGGTAACGCTAAAGCAAAAATCAGCGGCGGTAAATTCTACAACATCGAGATAGCAAACGGCAGTCTTGAATCTGTTCTGGCTGACGGTTATGCATATAAAAAGGACGGCGGTGCATGGCTTTCAATTGCAGAACGTGCAGAGAGCGTTTATAGCAGTGTGAATAACGACAATAAACCGGTGAATGTAGAAGAAGCGCCGATAAAGAGCGCAACGCTTAGCACAGAAATAAACAAGCTGTATCGCAACAGCAACGCAAACCCCACGCTGAAGTTCAACCTTGCTCTTGCTCACGGCTCGAACCTGAACGACTCGTATGTAAGTAAGAGATACGGTATAAACTCCTATGTAAGCGGAGATATAATTTATAGCAGCTTAAGCGCACTTGTAAAGGACGCTAAATTGTCGGCAGACGAAATAATTGATAAGGCAGGCGACAGCGATGCTGCCGAGATATACTTCGTAGTTACTACCGGTGACGGCTATGAAATAAAGTCGAACACTGTAAGCATAGACCTTGTTGACTGTGATCATTCTCAGGTGGTCGATCCTACAGCGGACAAGGAAACCGCAGGTAATATTACTACGCCGACATATTGCGAGATATGCAAGAGCAAGTTCAATGCAAAGATAACAAAGGGCGACGATGTCAGGTATTATAACGATCTTGACGAGGCTGCGAAAGACGCTCAGAAGAGCGAAAACGAGGGCTGTACCTTATATCCGCTTTATAACAAGAACGGATACGGCGGTCAGTTAGTCATAACCGAAGGTAACTTCACGCTCAAGTACGCAGTTCGTACAGCGTTCTCATGTCCGATCATCATAAACGGCAAGGCAAAGCTGACGGTTACGGGACGTTGTGCGGTGACAGCGTTTGAGAATCAAGACGCATTCATAGTGCGGGGCGGTGATGTCACATTTGACGGGCTTGCAACAGGCAGCAATGTGACCATAAACGGCGGAAATGTTACAATGGCCGCAAACAATATAAATTGCCTTACTATACACGGCGGTAATGTATCCATTTCGTCAGGTGGGTTTGCCGAAATCGTAACTACGGTCAGTGATAAGGTGATAGCCGATTATATCGATCACGGCTTCTGGGTACAGGACAGAGGAACAAAAGAGTGGATAGATATATACAGTCTTAATAAGGCAACGGCATCATCGACAAGCGGTCTTACGGTACGGGTGTGTCCGATGCAGATAATTCAGCCGAGGAATAATGTATATTACACCAACGGCTATTATCCCGGCGACATACCGTCACTTCAAATAAGTGCAGTGCCGTGGTATTCAGGCGAGGTCAACGCAGATGTTGCTTATCAGTGGATCGGCATTGATGAAAACGGCAACGAAACAGAGATAGAGGGTGCTACAGACAGAAAGCTGTCGCTCGAAAATCTCACAACGGGCAGGTACTACTGCCGTCTTACCTACAGCAATGCTACAACGGCGGGAGTTTCGATGAAGTCGGACGTTGTAACGGCTACGATAACCGAATGTGAGCATTCCGGAGGAGAGGCTACCTGCACCAAAAAGGCAAAGTGTGAAATATGCGGTGCGGAGTATGGCGAACCTCTCGGTCACGACTATGTTGTAATTAAAGTAGTTGAGCCTGACTATCGCAACGAAGGCTACAGCGTATTTGAATGCACAAGATGTAAGGATTCATATATCGGAAACCGTGTTCCCGTAAAGCCTATTCCCGATGTGGAAGAAATAGCGGTTGAAAAGACGACATACAATGAAGTCGATATAAGCTGGAAGAATATAAGCGGTGTTGACGGATATTATGTCGAATGCTATGTCGGCAATCAGTGGAAGCAGATCGGCTTCAGCACGGACGGCGACAGAGTAGCGGCAAAGCTGAGCGGTCTTTCTGCAGGCCTTAAATATAAGGTAAGGATAGCGGCTTATGCAGGAAGCTTCACCGGCAAGTTCAGATGTTTCTATGTTGATACCATTCCTTCTCCCGTATGGAATATAAATACGGTGAAGGCTACCGATGAAACGGTAAGAATAAGCTGGAACAGAAACACCAGAGCGGACGGCTACAAGGTAGAGTGGTACATTGATAATCAGTGGTCTGCAAAGACTGTTACCGGCAACAATAATATAGCGGCGGTTATAGACGGACTTTGTGCGGGAACACGATATAAAGTAAGGGTAAGCGCATATAAGGGCAACCTTTACAGCCCGTATACATACGGCTATATCGATACGCTCCCGTCAAAAGTTACGGGTATTACACAGGCAGTAACATCTTCTTCGTTTACGCTTACATGGGATAAGAACGAAAGTGCGGACGGTTATACCGTTCAGTACTATGCAGACGGTAAGTGGAATGAAAAGACGCTGACCGGCAATAACAAAACTACCGTTACAATAGGCTCGCTTAAGGGCTACAAAACCTACAAGGTCAGAATAAAGGCTTATAAGGGTGAGCTTCAGAGTGCATTCGACGATATTTATATCACTACCGCTCCGACAAAGGTCAGCAGTCTTAAGGTAAAGAGCGCAGTTGACTCAAAGGCGGTTGTTATATGGAATGCGGATGCAACCGCTGACGGATATAATGTAGGATATTATATCGGCGGTAAGTGGGTTGAAAAGGCCATAACCGATAATAAGACAGCAATGGCTAAACTTGACGGACTTACACCTTACAGCACATATAAAGTAAGGGTAAGAGCGTATAAGGGCAATCTGTACGGTGATTACAGCTATACTACGGTTACTGCAGTGCTTTCACCGGTAACCGATATCAAGGTTGTATCGGCAAAAAGAAACTCGATAACCGTTAAGTGGGGTAAAAACGCCAGTGCAGACGGATATAAGGTTGAAATTTACAAAGGCGGCAAGTGGGTCAAAAAGACGTTAAAGGGCAGTGCGAATGCTACTGTCACTATTGGCGGACTCAGGGCCGGAAGCGTGTATAAGGTAAGGATTGCGTCTTATAAGGGTGCAAATACAAGCGCTTATACTTATGCAAATGTGAATACAGCCAAATAAGCTGACAGTAAAAAAAAGAGAACACCGGGCGACCGGTGTTCTTTTTTGTGTATCAGATGCGTTTTTACTATAAGAACAAACTGAGCCGTAAGCAAGAGTGCTTACGGCTCGATTTGTATAATTATAACGTTAATATCCGCCGGTAACGTAACTTTAGTCGAACTGAAACAGCCGGAACGGCGAATCTGAGGCGGCTCACAGCCGCCGCTTACTTGAAGTATCTGTTCAGCAGACCCTCGAAAGCCTTGCCGTGACGGGCTTCATCCTTAGCCATCTCGTGAACTGTGTCGTGGATAGCGTCAAGATTTAACTGCTTTGCTCTCTTTGCGAGGTCAAGCTTGCCCTGTGTAGCGCCGTGCTCTGCGGCAACTCTCTTTTCGAGGTTTTCCTTAGTCGATGCGCTTACAACATCGCCTAAAAGCTCTGCGAACTTTGCTGCGTGTTCAGCCTCTTCCCAAGCTGCCTTTTCGTAGTAAAGGCCTACCTCGGGGTAACCTTCTCTGTGAGCGGCTCTTGCCATAGCGAGATACATACCTACCTCTGTGCATTCGCCCTCAAAGTTTGCCTTTAAGCCTGCGATGATCTCTTCATCCTCAACTGCCTTTGCAACGCCTACCTTGTGCTCGTCTGCAAATACAAGCTTTTCGCTTTCCTTAAGCTCTGTGAACTTGCTGCCGGGAACCTTGCACTGGGGGCAGAACTCGGGAGGTGTATCTCCCTCATGAACGTAACCGCATACCGGACATACCCACTTTTTCATAGTAAATTACCTATCCTTTCATAGTGATAAAATCTTTATTTTCTTATTGTTGTTAGCGAAATCAGTAACGTTTACTGATTTGTTGATTTTATTATAACCGATACTTCGGCGTTTGTCAAGAGGTTTTTGAAAATTTTTTTGTAAAAAATAGGTTAGTTGAGGCTTACTTGTGGGCGGCTTGGGAGGAGAATTACCGTTTTCAGCCGATTAAATACCGTTTGTGCCTTTTCGTTGCAATTGCCGAGAAAAACGATTATAATTAATATGTGAGAATATGGTTATAATTACGGCTAAGAGAAAAGGAGAGCTTATGAGAAAAACAAGCGAAAAGATATTACGGGCACTGCTTGCGGTATCGGTACTTGCAACGGCTGTGCTTTCGAGCGGTTGCCTTGACGATGAGGAGGAGATCTCCGACGGCACGGCAAGCGACAACAGGCAGACGAGTGACGGCGGCAATGCGGAAAGCAGCGAAGGCAGTGAAGGCAGTGATAATAAATATGAGGGGAATGTTACGGGCAGTCGTGCGTCAAAGCTGACGTTCAGCGGTTCGGACGGGATAAGCATTGCAAGAAAACAGCGTGAAGCCGAAAAACCTATGGGCGAGGACGGCACACAGACGGTATTCATTTATATGTGCGGAAGCGACCTTGAAAGCGAGAACGGGCTTGCAAGCGGCGACATTGAGGAAATGATCGCAGGGTCACAAAGCGAGAACGTGAAGTTCGTCATTCAGACGGGCGGTGCCGGAGCGTGGGCGGATACATACGGCATCTCTGCCGAAAAGACACAGCGTTATGTTGTAACGGGCGGAGAAATAAGCCTTATCGAAGAAAAAGAGTCTGTCAATATGGGCAAGGAGGATGTGCTTGTCGATTTTTTAAGCTGGGGTATAGAAAACTATGCGGCGGCTAAAATGGGGCTTATCTTCTGGAATCACGGCGGAGGAAGTATAAGCGGCGTGTGCTTCGACGAGCTTAACGAGAACGATTCGCTGTCGCTTGAGGAGATAGACACTGCGCTTACATCTGTATATGACAAGATGACGGATAAGTTTGCGTTCATCGGATTTGACGCTTGCCTTATGGCAACGGTCGAAACGGCGAATATGCTTGTTCCGCACGCTGACTATATGTTTGCATCGGAAGAAACTGAACCCGGCTACGGCTGGGATTATACCGAGATAGCAGGCTTTATGGAAAGTAATCCGACAGCGGATACAGCCGAACTCGGAAAGACGGTCGCTGACAGCTTTATGGCATCGTGCGAGGCTATCGGCGCAGGCGGCGAGGCTACGCTTTCGATAACGGATCTCAGCCGTATAGACGAACTTGTAAAGGCAGTGAATGATGCCGCCGAGGAAATGAACGATATTTCTTCCGACCCTGCACTGCTTGCAAATGCGGTAAGAAGCATCTATACCGTAAGAGCATACGGCAGTAACAACGATACAGAGGGATATACCAACATGGTGGATCTCGGCTCTATGATAGCGGCTACGGTATCGGGCGACAAAGCGGACAAGGTTATGTCGGCACTGGAAAAGGCGGTAGTGTATAACATCTACGGCGAGGACAAGGACGGATCAACGGGACTTTCGACCTACTATCCGTTCGGCGTTTCAGGCTCTAACGAGCTTGCCACATTCGGCAAGGTGTGCGTAAGCCCGTACTATATGACGTTTGTTGACAGAATCGCATACGGCGCACAAAACGGCAGTACGGACGGGTACAGCGGTGAAAAAACATGGCTTGCGGACGGTGCGGTGTACTGGAGCGACGGGGATTATTCCGACTACGAGAGCAACTGGGAACATTACAACAACAAGACCGACGACATGGGCTTCTGCGGTGATAAGAGCAGTGTACAGATAGATGTCGGACCTGTGCTTGACGATGAGGGAACGTTCTACTTCAATGTTACGGACGATACTATAAACAACCTTGCGAGTGTAAACTGCTCGGTTTATCGTGTTGACGAGGAAACGGGTGAGCTTATCGAATTCGGTGTTGACCAGAGTACAAAGGTTGATTTCTCATCGGGACTGGTCGAGGATAATTTCAGCGGTCAGTGGTATATGATCGAGAATAATCTTATCCCTATGTTCATAGTGGAGAAGAACGGAAACAGCTCGGTTTACACATCACCTATAAAGCTCAACGGCAAGGAAACAAATCTGCGTATAGCTATGACGCAGGACGGCAATGCGTATGACATAACGGCGCTTGGAACATGGGACGGTGTAAACGAAAACGGCGAGTCGGCAAGGAGTGTTGTTCCGCTTAAAGAGGGAGATGTCATAGTGCCGATATTCAATACTTACGACAGCGAGGGTAACTTTGCAGGCAAGGCGGAGGGCGATGAATGCACCTACAGCGGCGACAATATGATAGAGTTTGTCAATCTGCCTGCAGGCGACTACAGATACAGTTTTGTTATAAACGACATTTACGGAAACGTGTGCTATACAGGCTTCACGGTGTTTACGACAGACGATGACGGGAATGTGTTCTTTACGCCGGAAGAGTAGTAAAAACAGCAAGCTGTATCGATCACGGATTTTTCTTTTACAAAAAACTAAGAGGAGAACCCCTATGCCAAACCGGGTCATCACAGATATTTCAGATTATATCTTTGTGTCAGGAGAACCTCAAAAGGTCGATGCGATTTTTCTGCCGGGCGGCTCACACCCCGAACAGCCCGAATATGCCGCAGAATTATACCGACAAGGTTTGACTGATTGGATAGTCCCGTCAGGAGGAGTAAGCGTTAAAGAGGAAAAATGGCACGGCGTCCGCTCAAAAGCGGAAATTTATAGTGGCGATTACCGGTCAGACTGCGAGTTTTTTACAGATGTACTCGTAAAAAACGGCGTTCCGCAGACTGCGATCATTGAAGAAGGCAAGTCGGGGCATACCCGTGATAACGCATTTCTCTCTCGTAAAGCCGTTGATGAAAAGGGCATAATGATAAAAAGCGGTATAATTGTTTGTAAAGCCTTTCATGCTCGCCGATGCTTAATGCTGTATCAAATGGCTTTCCCAAATGTTGATATGACGGTCTGCCCCGTACATTGCTATAACATCACCAAAGAAAACTGGTATACGACCGAAAAAGGAACCGATCGAGTGCTCGGTGAGCTTGCACGGTGCGGAAATCAGTTTGTCGGCGATCTCAAGACTTATCTTGATCTGATATGAAAATACTGTGCTGCCTTCAGTAAAAACAGCAAGCCGTATCAAGTTTCAGCTTTCTCGTTTGTGATAAAATGAATACAGTCGAAAAGACGGAAGAAGGCTGTAAGGGGGAAAACAGATGAGTGAGATAAACGAATGGTGTATGAATATTCAGAATATTGTTGACGACATAGACAGGTGTATCAGAAGCGGCGAGGACGAAAGGCTGACACTCGGCAGGCTGTCGCAGACGCTTGGCTACTCGGAATACTATGTTTCAAGGAAATTCAGCAAAATATCGGGAATGAAGCTCAGGGATTATATGAGATACCGCAGGCTTGCTTTTGCGCTGAGGGAGCTGAGAGATACCGACAAGGGCATACTTGATATTGCGCTTGACTACGGCTTTACATCTCACGAGGCATTCACAAGGGCATTCAAAGCGGCATACGGAATTACTCCGAGCGCTTACCGCTTACACCCTGTACCTGTAATTCTCCGCACGGCTATAAGGCCTTTCGACTGCTATCTTTTAGGTATAGGAGGAACAGGTATGGCACAGACAAACAGTGATATTAAGGCGTATTTCGTAACTATCCCGGCTCATAAATTCCTGCATATCAGAAACTTCGAGAGTATATGGTATTACGACTTCCGGGAAAAGCAGAGTCATATTCCCGGACAGGACGGCGAAACGATATGCGGACTGCTTGACAGTATCAAGGGTAAGCTCGACGATATGGGCGGTAATGAGGCGAACAGCGGAAGCGGTCAGGTCATGGCATTCATAAACGAGCCTGAGGGAAGAATATGCAGCTGGGGCATTCCGCTGGCTGAGGCTTACGGCGTAAGGCTTCCTGCCGACTACAGCGGAGAGATACCAAGGCAGATGCAGATTATGGACGTGCCTGAGGGCGAGTATATCGTGTTTGAGCACGGACCGTTCGACTTTCAGACCGAAAACAGTGCGGTTGAAGCAAAGATAGAACAGGCTATGAAGGACTTTGACTATGAAAAGTCGGGCTATGAGCTTGACAAAACGCAGGGCAGGGTATTTTACTTCTATCACGACTGCATGAGATACTGGAAGTATATAAGGCCTGTGAGGAAAACCGGATAAACGGAAAACCGCCTTTTAATCGGGGCGGTTCTTCGGATTATGCCGGGCGATGCACTTGACACCGGCTTGATTTTGTGTTATATTATAGATACAAAAAGAGGGAACTTTTCGCGCCCTGGCTTTCGGACTTTCAAGCGGCGCATCCCCACCTGCAAGTACAGCTATTGATTCGCGAAACGGCCGACGACCCCGACCGCTCCGACTGCGACATCGCCGTGCACTGCGGCGCAACCATCATCGGAAGCGAACGAACCGTCCGCATCGGCGCTTTCCGCCGCATCATGGCTGCAAGCCCGAGTTACCTCGAGCGAACGGGGACACCGAAAACAATCGAGGAGCTGCGAAGCAAGCGTCTTTTCCACTACAACGGCGCAATGTCCGACACGATCTGGCTTTGGAAAGACGGTAAACGCCACCGTGCACCTACGGAGCTCGCCTCGCTCTGCGCCTCAACGACGGGACCGCTCATGGGCCTCGTCCTTGAAGGCAAAGGCATTGTCCTCAGCACAGCCGTTTTCATGTGTGCCAACGAACTTCGGGACGGCAAACTCGTTCAGGTGTTGCCCGAGTACAAAGAAGCCGATAAGCCCGTCAGCTTTATGCTTCACTCGGAACGGTCGGAGCGACCGCTTGTTAAGGAGGCCGTTGATTTTCTCCGTGAAAAGTGGAAGGATGGCGAAGGCCTCAGCAATTGCTGAGAACCTTTTCGCCGACCGGCTCCGACCTATCAAACAAAATGGCCACAGATCGAAAATCTTGGCGGCCGTTTCTAGACTTTTAATGAATCCGTTCTGTTTACGCGTGCCAGGGAGCCTTTTCTTCTAGCACC
>OGZH01000973.1_pt1 | contig 18913 bp, 15 predicted proteins | sample 1576741 | NCBI WGS metagenome assembly OGZH01 (sample SAMEA3541560, study PRJEB24748) | human gut metagenome | biome: human gut; feature: human-associated habitat; material: faeces | place: China | collected 2012 | reverse complement strand
GCCTTCTGGTCCGTAGCCAGACGCTCTATCCAGCTGAGCTAACGGCGCGTGTCTCATATCGAACAACGGTGTTATACTACCACAGCTTTCAGGGAAATGCAAGAGGAAATTTCAAATTTTTAGAAAAAATTTGGGGACAGGTCAAAACAATGAATTTGACAAGGGGCGTGTGGCAAGGGTAAAATATCATTGATTTTGATTTTTTGTAAGGAGCACACTATGGAAAATACTTTCAAAGGCAGCAAAAACTACGTTGCGAGCCCGGAGCTGATGAATGCGGTGAACATCGCGATGGCGCTCAAAAAACCGCTTCTCATCAAGGGCGAGCCGGGCACGGGAAAGACAATGCTCGCCGAGGCTGTGGCCGAGGCGCTGGGCAAAAAGCTCATCATCTGGAGCGTCAAGTCCACGACGAAGGCACAGGACGGCCTGTACGTCTACGATGTGGTGCAGCGTTTATACGACAGCCAGTTCGGCACATCCGGCGTGGACGATATCGCAAAGTATATCAAGCTCGGCAAGCTCGGCGAGGCGTTTTCCGCCGACGAGCAGGTCGTGCTGCTGATCGACGAGGTCGACAAAGCAGACCTCGAGTTCCCGAACGACCTTCTCTGGGAGCTCGACAAGATGGAATTCTACATTCCTGAGACGAAGGAGACCATCAAGGCCAAGCACCGTCCCATCGTCATCATCACCTCGAACGCGGAAAAGGAGCTGCCGGACGCGTTCCTGCGCCGCTGCATCTTCCACTATATTGAATTCCCCGACCAGCAGCAGATGGAAAAGATCATCCGCGTCCACTTCGATCATGTCGACGAGACGCTTTTGATGCAGGCGATGCAGGCGTTCTACTATATCCGCTCGATCGACTCGGTGGAGAAAAAACCCTCGACATCCGAGCTTGTCGACTGGATCCGCGCGCTCGAGCTTACCGGCGTGGACACGTCCCGCATCACGAAGGAGATCCCGTTCATCGGGGTGCTCCTCAAAAAGGACAAGGATATCTCCACCGTGCAGCGCCGACTGAGAAGATAAGAACGCCATGTTTACTGGATTTTTCTACCTTCTGCGCGCGCACGGCTTTCGCGTCAGCCTGAATGAGTGGATGACGCTCATCGAGGGGCTGATGCTGGACCTGCAGCACGATTCGCTCACGGGCTTTTACGAGCTCTGTCGCGCGGTGCTCGTCAAGTCCGAGGCGGATTACGACAAGTTCGACCAGATCTTCCTTGAATACTTCGACGGCGTGCCATATCAGGACGAGCTTCCCAAGGAGCTGATGGACTGGCTCAACAACCCTGCCGCCGCAATGGAGGAGTTCCGCAAGTTCCTGCGCACGCAGGGCTATCAGGAAAAGACCGTCGAAGAAATCCTCAAGATGTTTGAAGAGCGGCTAAAGGAGCAGACCGAGGAGCACAACGGCGGCTCGTACTGGATCGGTACGAACGGCTACTCAAACTTCGGCAATAGCGGCCACAGCCCGCAGGGCATCCGTGTGGGCGGGAAGAGCATGTACCGCCGCGCGTTTCAGGTGGCGGGGGAGCGCAGGTTCCGCGACTTCCGCAAGGACAATGTGCTCGATATCCGACAGTTTCAGATGGCGTTCCGCCTGCTGCGGCAATATTCCGCGCAGACGCAGGAGGCCAAAACGGAGTTCGACGTGGACGGAACGATCCGCGAGACCTGCGACAACGCGGGCACGCTGTCGATCTGCTACAAGCGCCCGCGCAAAAACACCGTCAAGGTACTGATGCTGATGGACTCCGGCGGCTCGATGGAGTATTATTCCAACCTCTGCTCCATGCTCTTCCAGGCGGCGCGGCAGTCGAACCATTTTAAAGAGCTGCACGTCTACTACTTCCACAACTGCATTTATTCAAGCGTCTATACCGACCCGCGGATGTACCGCGAGCACGCGGTGTCGACGGACTGGATCCTGCAGAACTTCGGTAGCGAGTACAAGGTCATCCTCGTCGGCGACGCGCTGATGGACATGTATGAGCTGACGGAAAAGCGCTACGACTTCCGCGCAGGCGAGGTGAAGTGGTCGGGCCTTGACCAGATCAAGCGTTTCCGCGACCATTACGATCACCTGATCTGGCTCAATCCCGAGGAGCCCCCGCGCTGGGGCGGCTACTGGGGCGAGAGCTACGGCTATATCGCAAGGGCGGTGGACATGTACCCGCTGACCGTCGACGGTCTCGAGCGCGGCATGAAAAAGCTGCTCGTGAACCGGTAAAGGAATAAAAAAGAGGACGGGAGTTACCCGCCCTCTTTTTTGACCCACGGCGGCAAAATTGGTGTCCAAACGGAACAATTTCGCCCGATGGGGAAAGACAAGCGGCGAAAGCAGTGGTATACTGCCAAATGGTTAGAGATGACTAACCTGAAAAGACAGGAGCGAAAGAGATGACCGCAGAGAAATTATTGGAGCATCAGGGCGCTATTTTGCTGGCGCAGAGCGACGGCTGCGCGGTCTGGCAGTTTCGAAACGAGACCGGCGACGGCACGATGACCACCTATGAGATCTTTTCGGACGTGATGCTCGCGTTCAACGACTTTCACATGGAGCGCTACGAGTGCGATTTTGTGGCCGACCGGCGGATGCTCGCCATCGACCACTGCCGCGAGGGGCACATGGAGTACGCCGCGAGCGACAACTTGGTCGCCTACACGGCGGCGGGGGATATGAAGCTCGATTTGCGCGAGCAGCACACGGGCACGTTCCACTTTCCGTCCTGCCACTCCCATGGGCTGACGGTCGCGTTCGACCGAAACATTGTGAAAGAGTCGCTGCCGTGCGAGGTCAGGGACTTTCCCGCGACGCCGGAGAAGATTGTCGAGCGCTGGCAGCTCGGCAGCACGCCGCGTGTCGTCCGCGGGGCGGAGCGGATGGAGCACATCTTCGGCGAGATGTACCGCGTGCCGGAAAAGATCCGCATCCCGTACTTCAAGGTCAAGATTTTAGAGCTGCTGCTCTACCTCGACGCGATGACTATTCCGCAGGTGGAAAGCGAGCGTCCGTACTTCTACAAAACGCAGGTCGAAAAGGTCGAGGCCATCAAGCGCTTTTTAACCGAGCATGTGGCGGAAAATTTCACGCAGGAGGAGCTACTCCTACACCGAGTTCGGCACGAACGAAAAGGGCGTGTCCGTCTCCGCGACCGAAACGCTCTACGGCAACGAAAAGGTGACGGAAGCCGACCCGTACCGCGACGCCGAATGGGCGGAAGCGAACAAGAGCGAGCGCATCGGCATTGAAGAGACCGATATCCCGACCATCATCCTGGCCGAGGCATCCTCTGTGCGCGAGGGTGTGAAGCTGCTGCTCGACATCTACGAGAATTACGGCTGCGTGTACGCCTCCGGCGTGTTCGTCTGCGATAAGGACGAGGTCTGGTACGTTGAAAATTGCAGCGGCACGCAGTATGTCGCCATCAAGCTCAACGACAACATGATCTTTCTTGAACCTAACATGGCCGTCATCGGCCGCGTCGATCTGGACGATGAGAACGTCATCGCCTCCAAGGACCTGATCGCGGTGGCGAAGAAGGCCGGAACGTTCGTCGGCGACGAGGCGAAGAACATCATCGACTTCCGCGCGTCTTACGCCCGCATCAGCGAGAAGATGGACCAGCGCATGATCGACGGCCTGAACTACCTGAACGCTACTTACAAGTACGACAGCGACGCGCTCGTGGCTGACAACACGAAGTTCACCATCTCCAACCTTGACGCGAGCGACAAGCTTGTCGCGCTCTACACCAACATCAAGGCCGACCGCAAGCTCGACAAGGACGATGTGTTCGGCTACTACAAGCTTTCCTCCATCGGCAAGGCCAGCAACCAGGAGATCGAGATCTTCCAGCTCTTCAAGGATCGTCCGGTCGAGACCGCGACCGTGGGCTGGGTCGGCGTCGGCAACATGTCCTACAACGTGTTTGTCCCGTACTATCCCATGCTGATCGACGGCATGTACAAGGGTTATCAGGTCAGCACCGCGTCCGCGAAGTTTACGACTGAAAAGCCCGACACCTTCTGCACCTACGGCACGAGCTGGGCGCAGGATGCCGAGGGCAACTGGCAGCGCGTTTCCGGCTTCAAGGCGTATCCAAGCAACTGGAAGGATTCCTATTACTTCACGTTTGAGGGTCTCGGCGGTTACATCGCCAACGCCGACAAGATCACCGGCAAACCCCTGAAGGCCGAGGCCAAGGCCTACGTCGCCGATCAACTCGCCGCCCTCCAGCAGGAGCTCTACAAGGACTTCGTCACGACCGACCAGCTCGCCAAGGCGGATGATGCCCGCGCCCTTGCCACCGAGAACGGCAAGACCATGGCTGAAAAGGCCCACAAGCTTGGCGTTGAGCTCGTCGAGTACATCACGAAGGATGAAGCGCTCCAGCCGAGCGTGTTCACCGATGTCAAGGAAGGCGCCTACTATGTGGACGCTGTGAACTGGGCCGTGGATAAGAAGGTCACCTCCGGTAAGACCGAGACGACCTTCGCCCCCAACGACTCCTGCACCCGCGCGCAGGCCGTCACGTTCCTGTGGCGCGCCGCCGGCAGCCCCGAGCCGACCGCAAGCGAGATGACCTTCACCGACGTGAAGGCGGACAGCTACTACTATAAGGCCGTTTTGTGGGCCGTCGAGAACAAGATCACCTCCGGCATGAGCGACACGCTGTTCGCGCCCGACGCGACCTGCTCGCGCAGCCAGATCGTGACGTTCCTGTACCGCATGCAGAACAGCCCTGAGAGCAAGGCGGAGAATCCGTTCACCGATGTCAAGGCGGACGCCTACTACGCAAACGCCGTCCTGTGGGCCGTGGAAAACGGCGTGACCACCGGTGCGAGCGCGACGACTTTCGACCCCGCGGGCGACTGCACGCGCGGTCAGATCGTCACCTTCCTCTATCGCTGCCTCAGCAAGTAAGCGATAAAAGCAAACAGGAGAGCCCCCGAAGAAAACCTTCGGGGGCCTTTTTTGCGGAACGGGTGGGAGAAATATCAACAGAAGTTGATGTTGCGTTGAGAAAGAGTTCATCTGCTTGCGGTAAAAATATAAGATCTGATGTTGTAAGTTCCGGCGGGGATGCCCGCAGATGAGGTTTTTATCTTTCAGGAAGGAAGAAACGAACGATGCGAGTGAAGATTATTTCCGACAGCACGTGCGACCTGTCGCCCGCGCTGCTCGAGCGCTATGATATTGCCGTCACGCCGCTGTGCGTCATCAAGGACGGCAAGGACTTCCACGATGGTGTAGACATCACGCCCGCCGACATTTTTGCCCACGTGGACGGCGGCGGAGACCTTTGCAGCACGTCGGCGGTCAGCCAGTACGAGTACGGCGAGATGTTCGCGCGCTACGCAAACGAGTATGACGCGGTGGTGCAGATCACCATCGGCGCGAATTTCTCCTGCTGCTATCAGAATGCCTGCGCCGCGGCGCAGGAGTACGAGAACGTCTTCGTGGTCGATTCGGAGAATCTGAGCACCGGCCAGGGCCTTCTGGTCGTCGCGGCGGCGAAGCTCGCCGAGCAGGGCCTTTCCGGCGCGGAGATCGCCGAGCGCGTGCGCGCGCTCGCGCCGAAGGTCGAGGCGAGCTTTTTGATCGAGTGCCTCGACTACATGCGAAAGGGCGGCCGCTGCTCGGCTGTGGCCGCGCTGGGCGCGAATCTTCTGCACCTGAAGCCCTGCATCGAGGTGCGAAACGGCAAGATGGCCGTGTGCAAGAAGTACCGCGGCTCGTTTGAAAAGTGCATCCGCCAGTATGTAAAAGAGCGCCTTGACGGGCGCGAGGACATCGCGCCGGAGCTCGCGTTCATCACCCACGCGGCGGCGGACGCGAACGTCGTGGCCGCGGCGAAGGAGGAAGCGGCACAGTACGGATCGTTTGAGACCGTCGAAGAGACGCAGGCGGGCTGCACCGTCTCGTGCCACTGCGGCCCGAACACGCTCGGCATCCTGTTTGTGAGAAAGTAAAGGAGAAACCACCGTATGGCTCGCCATACGGTGGTTCTTTTTCAGCATTTTGCGCTTTTTCGCCAAAAGATGACCGCGAGCGCGGTGCAGACCGCGATGGCGGCGGCGTAGGGGATGACGAGCAGAAACGCGGTGCTCGCCGGTGCGCTGTAAGAAGCATAGCGGATGCCCCAGAGCATGTCGCAGTAGTTGAATGCGACAACGGCGCACATCACGTCGGAGAGCAGAATCGCCAGCGCGGCGAAGGTACAGGACAGAGCTTTCATGGAGAGACCTCCTTATTTGTGTTTTGTGCTTTTGAGCAGCAGCGCCGCGCCCGCGGCGATGGCCGCGACGCAGAGCAGCAGAAAAATGCCACTGCCGTCGATGCGGATCATCGACGATCCGCTGATCTGCGCGGGAACGGACGGGACAAGGATCGACAAAACGCCATAGACGATCAGCGCGGCCGCGCCGCCGAAGCAGAGAATGAGGCTCAAAAGCCGCATCGTCCGGTGCTCATCCTGCGCTTCGGCGGTCGCGGCATTCGGCGCACCGTCTTTTAGAAGGTAGTCGAGCGAGACGCCGAAGTAATTGCTCAGCGCGAGGAGCTTGTCGCTCTCAGGCATCGTGCTGCCGCCCTCCCATTTGGAGATGGCCTGACGCGAGACGTTCAGCGCCTCTGCAAGCTGCTCCTGCGAAAGACCGCTCTTTTTGCGCAGTGTGTAGAGTTTTTCAGGTAGTGCCATGGTTCCTCCTTTCGCAAAAAGCATAGCGTTAGTGTGCGCAAAATGCCATGTATTGCAGTAGACAATTGCGCAACCGTGGGTAGCAATGAAGACTTTTTGCGGAAAACAGTCCTGTTTTTGCCCATTTTACCATGCGGAGGGGGAAAGCGCCAGCGGAGAGCAAAAAATCGCCCGAACTGGAATTTGTTCGGGCAATTTTGGTTCAGTTTTGTTCCTCGGAGCCTTTGCCGGATTCCCAACAGCCACACAATCGGACGGAATATCTTTGGTCACTACACTTCCCGCACCTATAATGCAACGGTCGCCAATAGTTACCCCGGGACAAATAACAGCGCCACCGCCAATCCAGCAATCTTCACCTATCGTCACCGGATAGGCATACTCCTGCTCTATACGCCTCTCCAGATAATCAAACGGGTGTTGAGGAGTATAAATCTGCACACAAGGCCCTATCAGCGTATATGCCCCAACAGTGATATAGCCACCGTCCAGAAAAGTACAATTGGAGTTGATAAAGACATGTTCCCCAAGGCGGATACCATCACCATGATCGCAATAAAAAGGCGGGCAAATAGTGGCAGAAGCTGGAATACCGGGTATCAATTCTTCCAATACGCTCCGGCAATAAGTATATTGTTTATATATTTCATAATCATTTGAATTTAAAATATTTATCCTATTGTTGTAGATAGGAAAACATCTACAATAGTAAGTCTTTATCTACCATCATTTCCCGCTTTTAGTAAGTGTCTTTGCCATGCCGTCAAAGGAATTTTCTACACTCTACGTATATAATCAGTCCGTTTTTCTTCCTTTCTTTATATAGATAAAATATTAATATATAAGTATTTGTGGTTTTTTATGGTATAAAACAAAAGTTTTACACATAGAAAACATTTGTTTTCATAGAAGAAAACTAAAGTTTTGTACTGAAGAAACTTCTGTTTTCCCATATAGAAACTTTTGTTTCCCTAGGAAGAAACCATTTGCTTCGCTACTCGAACTCGGACGATCCCGGGAAAGAATATATCAAGAATGATCGCTATTAATTACCGTAACATTCTGAATTTAGTTACTTTTGCGTAGAAATCTAATTGTAATTCTCAATATCATGAAAAAGATAGGACTAATGTTGGCCTTATTATGGGTGATTTGCGCGCTCTCGTGGGCTTCTTCTCCGGATGCCCGTATTAAGGGGCAGTTAATAGATGCCTCTACGAATCAAGTGATTAATTATGCGGATATCTTTCTGTTTACGATGGGAAGTGAAAAACCTTTGCAACAGACTTTTCCGGACGATCAAGGACGTTTCTCGTTTACTAAGGTGGCTCCGGGTAATTATGTGGTCATGGTCCGTCTGATGGGATATGATGTGTTTACAAAGAATGATATCATCTTGGATGCCTCGTCTCCGGTGGATTTAGGTAAGTTGATGATGAGTCCCTTAGAGGTAGGTATCGCCGAAGTGGAGGTAGTCGCCGAGAAACGGCAATTGGTTTATAAGTTGGATAAGAAAGTGGTCGAGGCCTCTTCCAATATGATGGGAGGAGGCGGTTCCGCCGTGGATATATTAGAGAATACGCCTTCCATACGGGTAGATGCGGAAGGCGATGTTACTTTTCGTGGAAGCAGCGGCTTTTTGGTTTACATAGATGGTAAGCCGAGTGTCTTCTCGGGTACACAGGCTTTGGAGCAAGTCCCGGCCGGGCATATAGAGAATATAGAGATTATCACGACACCTTCCGCCAAGCATGATACGGAAGGCGACGTGGGTATCATTAATATTATCACGAAGAAGCATTCCCAGCGGGGATTGAGCGGGATGGTGAATCTCTCGGGAAGTACGTGGCTTTCCCGCCATGTCGATTTCTTGTTGGCACAGCAACATCAGCGTTCCCGTTGGTACATCGGCGGACAGTGGACAGATCGGTTGCGCAAGAGTGATTTCGACCAAGAGAAGATGACGGTGGTGGGCGATCAGACCACTACCTCGCATTCCGTCGGGCCTCGTACGGGAAACAGCTATCATTATACGATGAAAGGCGGTTGGAGCCTGAATCTTCCCAAGACAACCATCGCGTTGGATCTGGAGGGCGGCTATGGCGGAAATAAGCGTAAGGGAGAAATGAACTATAAGGAAACCCGTTCGGTAGCGGGCGGCTCTCCGGTGACGGAAGATTATCGAAGCATAGATGATTATGATAATGATGAGAATATAGGTTTGGGAAGTCTGGCGGTACAGCATAAGTTCAACGATAAGGGACACGAGCTTTCCGGTAGTGCTTATTACAAATATGGCGGCCATGCGTTGGAATATTTCTTTAACGACTTGATGTCTTTGGAAGGGCAACGCCAACAAGGGCACCGTGCTTATGAGGCCGAGCACCGGGAAACGATGCGTATCAATCTGGATTACGCCTTGCCTTTCGGAAAAGGAGGTAAGCTAGAGGCGGGTTACCAATATTATTCTTATCTGGAAGACGGCGATTACAATATGGAATGGTGGGACCCCAAGGGACAAACGTTCTTTTGGCGTGATGATATCTACAACACGTTTTATTTTCAAGAAGGGGTGAATTCTATCTATACGATTCTTTCCCATACGTGGAAGAATTTAGAGGCGCAAGCCGGCGTTCGGGGAGAGCATACGCATACGGTCTTGCGAAGTTCCGTGGAGGGAGCGGATCGTACGAAGAATCGTTTTGAGTTTTTCCCATCGGTGCATTTGGGCTATACGTTCCCGAATGAGCATCGTTTGTTGGCTTCCTATTCCCGTCGTACCACACGTCCGCAGCTTTTCTATATGGAGCCTTATATCACGTATCGCGACTTTTATACGGCCGAGATCGGTAATCCGGATATACGTCCGGAGTACATCAACTCCTTTGAATTGAACTACCGGAAGAGTTTCGGGGAAAACACGGTATCCGCCACCGTCTTTCATCGGTATCGGAAGGATAAGATCGAGCGGTTGCGTGTTCCCTATTCAGCTGGTGTAACCTTGGATTCGATGGCGAACGTAGGACATGATTACTCGACGGGTATCGAGCTAAGCGTCAGCCTGCATCCGGTGCGCTGGTGGAATACCACGGTCAACGGAAACGTTTATCACTATAAGGTGAAGAACGAACAGGCCGCCGGTGGAAATACGACCTCTAGCACCAATTACGATATCCTATGGAATAACCTGTTTAATCTGGGGAAATACACACGTATCCAATTGGATGGTAGTTTTGTAGGCCCTTCCGTAACGACGCAGGGCCGTACGGACGCTTATTGGTACGCGAACGTAGCCGTCCGCCAGCAACTATGTAACCGAAAACTAACCGCCACCTTAGCTTTCCGGGATATTTTCCGTTCCGCCAAATATATCAGCGATATCCAAACGGCAGATTTACGCTCCCTGACACGTATCAAACCCAAATATCCACAAATCACGTTGACGTTAAGTTGGACATTTAATAGTTTCAAGGCTAAATCCACCCAAGCGAAAGAAGATCGCTCGGAGATGTTCGAGGGTATAAAGCATTAGTATTATATCTTCGCGGTTATTATGCTATTTAATTCGATTGAATATTTGATTTATTTGCCAATCGTATTTTTACTGTATTGGCTTGTCTTCGGAAAGCGACTGCGACTACAGAATTTATTTGTAGTCGTAGTTAGTTATCTTTTTTACGGGTGGTGGGATTACCGGTTCTTGGTATTGATAGCCCTTACCTCTTTCTGTAGTTGGCTGAGTGGGATAGGAATAGAGGAAGTACGTACGAGGGCAGGGAAGATACCTCGCTGGTTCGATAAAGGTATCGTGGCTGCGAATGTCATATTTAACTTACTGATACTCTCTTTCTTCAAGTATTACGACTTTTTTGTGGATAGTTTGATAGATGCTTTCTCTTATATAGGGATTTCATTGCACATTTCTACGCTTTCTCTCTTATTACCGGTCGGGATTAGTTTTTATACATTCCAAGCCTTAAGTTATACGATTGACGTGTATAGAGGTAAATTACCGGTAACAAGAGATATCGTTTCCTTTTTCGCATTTGTTAGTTTTTTCCCTCAGTTGGTGGCCGGTCCTATCGAACGGGCTACTAACCTGTTGATACAATTTGAGAGACCTCGCAGCTTCGAGTATAACGACGCTGTAGATGGGATACGACAAATGATGTGGGGGTTTTTCAAAAAAATCCTGATAGCCGATAATTGTGCCTTGGTCGTAGATGACATATTCGGGAACTATGGAAATTACCCGGCTAGTACTTTGCTATTGGGAGCCGTTTTGTTCTCATTCCAGATTTATGGAGATTTTTCCGGATATTCAGATATCGCTATAGGTACAGCCAAGTTGTTTGGGATACAGTTGAGGCAAAATTTCCGGTATCCCTATTTTTCTTTAGATATAGCCGAGTTTTGGAGACGTTGGCATATCTCGTTGAATACTTGGTTCGTAGATTATGTATATATTCCCTTGGGAGGTAGCCATAATGGTTTCTTTAGACATATTCGGAATATCTTGATCATATTTTTCTTGAGCGGTCTTTGGCATGGAGCGAACTGGACATTTGTGGCTTGGGGTGTTTATCATGGTTTGCTATGTATAGCATTGTTGATACTAAAGAAATATGTAAAGATAAGGTTGATACCATCAAACGTTGTGTCTATGTTGGTTACATTTGGCTTCGTGGTGATCGGATGGATTCTATTTAGGGCTGAGAATATATCAATGGCATTCGATTATATATATGATCTGTTCTCCTCTTCTTTATTCCGTGTGCCTAAGGTAAGTGGGGCCAATAATGTTTCTGCTTTATTATCGCTTATTTTTATTGCTTGTATGCTGGTGGTCGAATGGATGAACCGGGAACGACCGTTTGGATTTGATATTAAGAAAATACGAAGTATATATATACGATATACTTTATATGCGATCCTCTTATTTTGTATATATTTCTTCGGAAATAACGCTTCTAGCTTTATTTATTTTCAATTCTAGCAAGTATGAAACCAACGCATAAACAAATAAAGAGTATGATAAGATTCCTGTTGTTTCTGGGGATCTTGTTGTTTTTGTTCAATCAGATCACTCCCTATCTCTATCGATTATTGCCTAACGACTACGTACGAACACGACTTATATGGAGTACGTTAAATAATCCGGAAGAGCGTCCGGATCTTGTCATTTTAGGTAATAGCCGCGGTATGAGTGGTGTGAACGGATACAAGTTAGAAGCAGAGTTACGAGGAAATCCCTGTGTATATAATCTTACCTCTACCGGTCAGAGATTGAGTGAGAGTGCCTTGTATTATTCCTATTTACCATCTTCTGTTCAAGTAGTTGTACAGTGTGTGGATTTAGATCAATTACGTGGCCCGATCGAATTGGATGATCCCAACCGGGTAGCTCTACATATGTATGGATATAAAATGGATGGTTTTACCTGTGAATTACTTCCTGCTTTAGAAAAAACTTTAAGTGAACCGAATTTATACTATAATTATGTGGCTCGAAATTGTTTATTCTCCGGCTTGACTACTTATCTGCGTAATAAGTTGGATGATGATGTTATCCCCGGAATTATAACCTCTGATTTACGTTATCCAAACTCTACGATGTCTGATAGAAATGAATCTGTCTATAAACGGAAAGTAGAAGAACAGAATGAAGAAAATAAATTCGAGGCATATCAAATCACTCCTGAATGGAAAAGGTTAATAGAGCGTTCTTCCGTTTATTTTAGGGATAGGGGTATTATTTATTGTCTGGTTGTCATGCCGTATAACCCGGATATAACAGCTTTTACAGTAGCGGAGAAACAACGAGCTTTGCGAATGTTTACTCAAATGTTTGATTCTATCCTTATCGTCGACTGTATGGATCTATTGGATACGTCGGATTTTTATGACGCTATCCATCCGAACCGGAAAGGAGCGGAGAAGATAACAGATCAGATCATCCGGTCATTGCGTTCTTCTAGGCTTTCTTTTTAGGATGATATAAACAGGGTTTCTCTATGTATTTCCAGGATAACATACCTAATCCGGTGCTAAGGATAGTGGTAAGAGCCAATGTCAATATAAAGCTATATTGATCAAGTCCGTAATGAATGAATATCTGGATGATCGGGAAATGAATCAAGAAGATACCATACGAGAAATTTCCCATCCGATTGAATACATGTAACCACTTGAATCCATAAGCTACCGTGATAATGATAGAGGCTAGAGCGATAGGCTCGAAAATACTCAGCAACAGATACTCTCTACCCAATAAAAGAAATAGGCTGACAGGGAACAAATATCTCATATATTTTCGAAAAATAGGGAAATAGGCAAGTATGATAATACCAGAACAAAAGTACATCATTTGTCCGGGGAATTGTCTTTTCATGAATTCATAAATAGGGTTGTGTGTCATATCATCTAAATAATTACACGTTGTCGAGTAGATGAAAGATAAGATATAAATAAGAAGTAGGCATACTAATTTGTTATATCTTTTCAGTAACCAATAGATAATGGGTATGGTGATATATAGCATGAATTCAACCTTGATAGTCCATAAAGACCCATTCATCGCTTGTAAAGGATTGGTATCGAATACGCCGGGTAAATCCGGCGATAAAAAGTTAAATGTAAGTAAATTACAGATAAGATAGGTGTATAAGCTAGAAGAGGTGAGGTATTCCCTGCAGGATAAGGAAGTAAGGAATAATCCGATTAAGGCACATAATAAAATAGTCAAGCTGTAGGCGGGCATAATACGTTGAATACGTTTACGGAAAAAAATCCGGGTATTAGGCGTACGTAAGAAGCTAAACATAACAAGAAATCCACTAATAATAAAGAAACCTTTCACTCGAAATCCTCCGCTAACAAACCAAAAAGGATCAGTATCTGTCAGTGTGCTGAAATGGTTGAACATGACAGAATACGCAAGAAAGAAGCGAATAAAATCAAAATTATTCGCTTCTTTTACTTGATTTATTAATCTGGAGTTGAGTAAAACTTTCTCTGATTGATTCATTGTTCTATTTGACTACAATGATTTTTGTTACAACGCTCTCTGAGGCTTCCTCTGTGGAAGCTAGTACAAGATATACGCCTGTCGCTACACGTGATCCGCTTGCGTTCCGGCAATTCCAGATAGCTTGCCCCCCCAAGGATTTAGTTTGATAAATAATATTTCCGTTTAAATCCGTGATTTTTACATTCGAATTATCCATTAATCCTACAATCGTTACTTTATCCATATGTTCGGGACGTACCGGATTAGGATATGCGTAGATCTCCGAGTAATCAGATTTACCCTCCGAAGCTTCTCCTTGATAGGAATTTAGTCCTTTATCGGTACCGATAAAAACCTCACCGGTCTTATCGTTTATCTCTATATCGTATATGTTATCGGAAAGGAGCGGGCTATTGGTCGTATTAAATTGATAAACGATTGTCTCATTATCATTATCTAGAACATAGACGCCATTTCCTTTGGTTCCAATCCATTTTCGATTACCTGCGTCTACTTTTAGGGTCGTGACAACAACGTTATCTAAGAAATAAGCGAGATTACCAGTTTCCTCATTGGTATATTTTACCCTTGTACAACGTGTAGCGGCTTTATCCTCAGCGGAAGAGATCCTAGGTTTAGTGAAATATACGGCCCCCCGATTCGTACCAACCCAGATATATCCATCCTTATCCTCGGCTACGCATGTATAATTACTAGGAGTCAATTCTTTTCCGTCGGTATCAATAAGTGTAGTAAACTCATACGAGGAAACTTCATCTAAAGACTCGCTATTCGGTATCATTACAAGTTTAGGTGTGTTACGAGGCACATAAATCCATTTGTCGTTAGTGGAGGTTATAAGTATATCGTTTATTGTATAGACTCCTCTAAGTTGCTCGATATCCAAACGATGCCATGCTCCTGCTTTGTCAAGAACAAGTACCGCATGGTTAACCTCTGAGCTTGTCATCCATAAATTTCCATTTTTATCAAAGGCCAGTCCATCTATATAACAATAACCGGACCCATAACCTCCCGCGGTTTCTTTAAAGGCATTCTTTTCATTGTATGACTGGACGGGAGTTCCATTCTTATATTGGATAACGCCATCACCCATAGAAGAGGCGTATACGATCTCATCATTAGAATCGTCGGTCGTTACGGCTATACTTGTATAGTCTCGTGGATTTCTTGGTAAATTGAGTTTCTTTTGGGCTTCTTTAGGATCGATAAAAGACCATTTATCATAATCGTATGTAAGAATATAACCTCCTTTGTCGAAGCGCTTACCATTTAGGAGGTCTTTACCTCCTATGATCATATATACTTTATCATTTTTACAAACAATATCGAATGCGCTATTGCTGTAAGGTCCGTCTAAAATGATAGGTTCATTAAGAGCCTCAAAACTATTTGAGCCTTTCCGTTGGATGGAACGTAGCCCTTTGCTTCCTTCCGCTATCCAATATTTGTCTGTTTGATAGGTACTGATGTCATTGATACTTAAGTTTATTTGGTCAAACTTTTGTGTATCGGATACGATGAAAACCCTTGAGTTATCTATACATGCTAATTTTTCGCCTATTACTTTCATGTATTTTAGGGTTGAGCTATTTATTATTCGGGAAAGCTCTCCATTGTTTTCATAGAAGATACCTTGCTGACTGACCAAGTAGAACAAGGTATTCTTGAATGAAGCGATAGCTGAGATCGTATGACTATCGGAAAGGTTTGATAATCCATAGGGCTTCCAGTTTGCCTTATCCAGTAGGTTCTCTTTTAATGAGGCGTATATAATCCCCGAAGATACTTCTGCTTTATTGGTTGTAGAGGCATATATATTGCCATTCTGTATGGCACACGATGTTATATTTAAGGAAAGCTTGTAGGTATCCTTTATTTCCTTTTTGGCCATATTGACCACGACGATACCAAATGCTGTCGATAAATAGGCATATTCATCATGTACCAATACTGAATTGATTTGTTTGTCTCTTATGGACGTACTGGTCGACAGATAAGGTAGATTTGTCGCCACTCCTCCCTCAAGTATATCTATATTTGAATTATCATAGATAATAAGGAGTGATTTTGTTTGTTTATTATAGCGGATCAAAGAAATCGTATTATCATTTAATCCGTTTCCTTTATAATATTGCTTAATACTATTATCATCTTTTCCATACGTATAAAGAGATCCTTCCGCTACCACAAATACTTGGTCGTTCGATTCCTCTACGCTGTTTGTGTTATTGTAAGAAAGATACGTTTTCCATCCGGTTGTATTAAAATTAGCGGCTAATACAGTGAATGAAAAAAATGAAAATAGAATGATAGTAAGTATATGTCTCATATTAACAATTATAATCAGATAAAAATGATGTTAACTTCATGACGGCTTTCGCACGATGGCTGATCTGGTTTTTTGTATCGTTACCCATCTCGGCGAAAGTTTGTGTATAGGTATCAGGCATGAATATAGGATCGTATCCAAATCCGCTATCTCCGCGTTTTTCGGTAGTGATAGAGCCATTCACGATACCGTCGAAGGTATATTCTTTTCCGTCAAGGACTAGAGCTATGACCGTGCGGAAACGTGCTTTTCTGTTTTCTTTATGATTCATTTCGGACAACAGCTTGTTCATATTAGCTTCCGAGTCGTGCCCTGTTCCTGCGTAACGAGCCGAATAGACTCCCGGAGCATTATTCAATACCTCGACTTCTAATCCCGTGTCGTCAGCGAAACAATCATATCCGAATTTCTCCTTGATATAGCGGGCTTTTAGCAAAGCATTTCCCTCTAAGGTATCTGCCGTCTCGGGGATATCGTCATGGCAATCTATATCGGATAAACTTATGATTTCCGCGTATCCGGCGGTTATCTTGCGGACCTCGTCCAGTTTGTGTTGATTATTTGTCGCGAATACAAGTTTCATATTTCGTAATCTATTAAATAAGAAAGCATTTCTATACGGTAGATATATAACGTATGGAAATGCTTTAAATTGTTTGTATATTCTTTTTTAAGTCTTTATCTGATCGAACCCCTCACCATATACCCCTCGGACGATACTTTGGGAGATGAACGCTTGGTGGTCTATCCGCTTCACGATCCGGAAGATGGAGACGGATTCGGATTTCTTGGCGAGTAGTACGACTACTTTGACGGGTTTGCGGGAATAACCGCCCTCACCGTCTAGTATCGTGCAGCCACGGCCTAACTCATGGATGATACGATCTGCTATCTCGTCGTACTTCTGGGAGAAGATGAGGAATTGTACGGATTGGCGGTTACCGTTCAATACCATGTCGAGAACGTAATTGCTTATGACCATCTCCACGAAACCGAAAACGATCTTGTCCACGTTATGGAACAGGAAGAAAGAGGAACTGATGATGAAGAAATCGCAAAACAGAAGGATACGTCCGATCGATATATTCTTATATTTATTGATTACCGCACCGATAATATCCGTACCTCCGGTACTACCGTTCGCCGAGAATACCAATCCTAGTCCGGCACCACACATGAACGCTCCGATTATGATAGCCATAAACGGCTGGTCGTGCAGTATAGGTTGTCCTTTCAGCAGCCACTCGAAGAGAGAGAGAGAAGCCGAGAGTGAGAAAACTCCGAAAATAGTTTTTATCAAGAATTTTAGACCAAGGATCTTTAAGGCTACCACCAACAAGGCTACGTTGATGACAAAATAAGATACGGATACCGGGATCAATCCATTGGAGGCAAAGAAGATCAACGCACAGATACCACTTACCCCACCTGTCACGATCTCGTTGGAAAGGATAAAGGCGTTGAATCCGAATCCGTATAATAAAGTTCCGAACAGGATCATTAGATAATCCTGTACGGAAAAATAGATTTTTGTGAGTTTTAAGTTCATCCCACTACGATATTAACGATTTTGCCGGGAACGACAATTACCTTCTTAACGGTCTTGCCTTCCATCCACTTCGCTGAGTTCTCATGGCTCAAGGCCGCCTTCTCAGCGTCTTCACGGGAGATATCTGCCGGAAGTTCGAGGTTGAAACGGGCTTTACCATTGAATGAGATGACGTAGGTAACTGATTTTTCTACCAGATACTCTTCGTTATGTTCCGGCCACTGGGCATCGCAGATGGTCGTATCATGTCCTAATTGATGCCATAGCTCTTCCGTGATGTGGGGAGCGAACGGAGCCAATAAGGTGATCAGCGGCTCCAAGATGGCGCGCTTGCTGCATTTTAAGCTCGTTAACTCGTTCACGCAAATCATGAAGGCGCTAATGGACGTGTTGTATGAGAAATGCTCGATGTCGAACGTTACTTTCTTGATCAGCTTATGCAAGGATTTCAATTCGTCGGCCGTAGGCTCGGCATCGGTAACTTGTAGGGTATCCGTATTGCCGAAGAACAAGCCCCAAAGCTTCTTTAAGAAACGGTGTACGCCGTCGATACCGTTCGTATCCCAAGGCTTGGATTGCTCCAGCGGGCCTAGGAACATCTCGTACAAACGTAGGGTATCGGCACCATATTTCTCAACGATCATATCCGGGTTCACTACGTTGAACATGGATTTGGACATCTTCTCGACTGCCCATCCGCAGATATATTTACCATCTTCCAATACGAACTCCGCGTCGTTGTATTCCGGACGCCAGTTCTTGAAAGCCTCTATATCCAACAGATCGTTAGATACGATATTTACGTCTACATGGATAGGGGTGACCTCGTATTGGTCTTTCAAGTTCAAGGAAACGAATTTATTGGTTCCGTTGATGCGGTACACGAAGTTCGAGCGTCCTTGGATCATACCTTGGTTGATCAATTTCTTGAACGGCTCTTCCTCGCAAACGATACCCAAGTCGAACAAGAACTTATTCCAGAAACGGCTGTAAATCAAGTGGCCGGTAGCGTGTTCCGTACCACCGATATATAAATCCACGTTTCTCCAATATTCATCCACGTCTTTAGCTACCAAGGCTTTATCATTACGCGGGTCCATATAGCGCAAATAATAAGCGGAAGAACCGGCGAAGCCCGGCATCGTACAAAGCTCCAGCGGGAAGATCGTCTGGTTATCGATCTTCGATACCTCGGTGACTTTTTGGTTTACCGTGTCCCAAGCCCATTTAACGGCGTGTCCTAATGGAGGCTCGCCCGTCTCGGTAGGCAAGAATTTATCTACTTCCGG
>OGZH01000972.1_pt1 | contig 18917 bp, 20 predicted proteins | sample 1576741 | NCBI WGS metagenome assembly OGZH01 (sample SAMEA3541560, study PRJEB24748) | human gut metagenome | biome: human gut; feature: human-associated habitat; material: faeces | place: China | collected 2012 | reverse complement strand
TTGTAAGGCAATCCTTAAAAAAACCACCTGCTATGCAGGTGGACAACAATCGCTTTAGCTTACAGTAAAAACCTCCAATGATATAATAGTGTTGGTTCGCCAACCGCACTAATCAAAGGAGGTATCCAAAGTGGATGTAAATAGTTTATCACACAGTAAATGGAATTGTAAGTACCATATTGTGTTTGCGCCAAAGTTCCGAAGAAAAGTAGCATATGGAGCGTTACGTCAGGACATAGCAAATATTTTGAGCATGCTGTGTAAAAGAAAAGGAGTCAATATAGTGGAAGCAGAGATATGTCCGGATCATGTGCATATGCTTGTAGAGATTCCGCCAAACATCAGTGTAGCAAGTTTTGTAGGTTACATAAAAGGAAAAAGTACACTGATGATATTTGAAAGGCATGCAAACCTGAAGTACAAGTATGGCAATCGGCATTTTTGGTGTAGAGGTTATTATGTAGATACTGTAGGAAAAAATGCGAAAAAGATCCAAGAGTATATCCAGAACCAATTAAAAGAGGATTTGGAATACGACCAAATGACACTAAAAGAGTATATTGACCCGTTTACGGGTGAGCCAGTAAAACAAAGCAAATAAGATGAGCCCTTTAGGGCTCTGCAGAGAAATGATGTTGCGGCTGGCGAGTTTTCAACGGGTCTTTAGACCCAGTGCCGGTAACAGCCCCTTATAGGGGCAGAACAAACCACCGGCTCAGCCGGTGGTTATGATTCCTGCAGGCAGTTATTTTGTCTTATCGTGTTCGATAATATCGGAAACGGGGCAGTCCAGGATATAGCAGAGTACATCCAGTGTCTTCGTGGTGATGGCCTCGCCTTTCTTCATACGGTGGATGGTATTGGCGGAAATACCATGCTTAAAGATCAGTTCGTATTCTGTTATGTTCTTACGAAGCAAAGTTTCAAAGAATGGTTTGTATGATATCATGTTGTCGAATCGAGCCTCCTGATCAATGCTATAAAAAGAGTATCATACTTAATTCTTTGACTATACCTAATAGATTGACTATAATGCGAAAAATATAGAGGAAAATTAACAAAATCCTGTAAACCTATTGACAAATGGACAAAAATATGGTATATTCTGCGTAGCTTGAAACAATACGTAAACGTTTTGTTTCTTTTTTTATACTTAAATCCGGGTAAAATGCCCGCGATGTAAGTGAAAGAAAAGAAATAAAACAAGATGTATGTTTCGGGCCTTTTTTATTGCAAAAGAGATGCGCACAACAACGGAACATACATCAGGATCTGTTCAGAGAACGGGTTCGGGATGGCTGTTCCGTTTTTTGTACGATGGAGAACAGCGGGTAACCATAAAACGATCCATAAATAAAAAAGGAGGAGAAAGATGAAGAAATGTAAATTGACTATACTTAATATATTGAGTATAATGACATAAGAAGAAAGTCTACAAAAATTTAAAATACAAAGGAGATAAAATTATGTCGGAACCGGAAGGACAGGAATTACAGGACAAATTAGTTACTATTTGGTATGTCATGGACCAGTATCAGAGAGATGTGGAGCAGTGGCATGATCAAAAGAGAAAATTAAAGGAGAAAAAGGAATATCTGGAAATGAATGGAACCACAAGCAAAGTTTTCACTTCCGTGGTTGTGTTGTTTGCTCTGTTTTATTTGCTGCTGGGATTTTTTACCCGGGACTTTAGTTCGTTTTTTATGATTGTGCTTCTTTCGGTTTTTTATTTACTGATGCGAAAAACCCATGAAAAACTGGCAAAAGCTTCCCTGATCATATTAGTGTTGACGGTGATACAAACTGCGGAGATTTTTGTGCAGGGGATTATGTCAGGGGACCTGGGAGCTTATTTGATTCTGGCGCTACTGATTCCCCTGACAATTTTCGCCATAAGAACGGGATTACGGGGCAATCAATCTTATATAGACAAGTACAATGAGCATGTACGGCAATACAATGAGCCTTATCTGCAGAAAATGATTCAATTACAGGAGGATGGGGCAAAGCAGGATAAAGCTTTGAAGGAATTGACAAATGGATGGTTCCCGTCGGCATATCTGTCTCCTAATGTTGTTCTTACTTTTATAGATTACATGAAGAAGAAAAGAGCGACAACCATGAAAGAACTGGCAAATCTATATGAGATGGATAAGCTGTATGCTCATCAGATGCAGATGACACAGGAAATCATTGACAGTAATCGTAGTATCGATAATCAGCTGAGATTCAGCAATATGATCGGAATGTATCAGATTATTCAGATGGATAACATCAAGGACTTTGTCAGAAGATATTGGTAGGAGGAATACATATGTTTGAATTTATTGGTTTTATGTTAGGAATACAATACGGAGAAAAGGTATTCAACCTGTTAGGTGTTCTGCTCCGCGGAGTCGTTACGTTTTTATCTTTTTTCGCATGGCTGAGTGCCTGGGATTTGCTCATGCAGTATATGTACATAAGCACCATGTACAAAATAATAGCAATCGCATTAATGGTATTATTCGTGGTAAGTTTGTGCTTCTGTGCTTACCGGGCAGAAGTAAAAAACGAACATTATTCCAAGATATTTCCGGCGGTATGGTATCTTATCACACTGGCGGTTATGTATTTTCCGGACAAGGAGATAAATGGAGCATTCTATTTTTTAGCCGTACTTGAGCTTTTTGAAATTTATATTCCCAAGAAATTTCTGGAAATGGAAGAGCGTCGTAAAAAGAAATCCATATTGGTTGAAAATGCAGAATTTATCATTCATGAGTACCTGATGAAAATGATCAAAAAATAAGAAAGTATAATACTATGAGAAAGGATGAAACTACCATGAAAAGAGGAAAGAAAGGCCTGGTGCTGGCAGGGGCATTGCTGTTGACCATGTTTGCCCTGACAGGATGCGGGAAGACGAAAATTAATCTGAATGATTATGTAGAGGTAAATTTTTCGGGATATAATACCGCGGGACAAGCGGAAATAAATGAGTTAAAGATAAGAAACGATATTATCCTGGACCATTGGGAGACTTTCGGACTGACAGAAGAGCAACATGAAAATGAACAGGCTGCCGCCAATGAGGATACACGTCAGTTCGTGGAGAGTGTTTCTTATTCACTGGATAAGATGAGCGGCCTGCAGAATGGGGATGCCGTTACGCTGCAATGGAACGTGCAGGAAAAGGAACTGGATGAGCTTGCGAAAAAAATAAAGGCAGAGTTTGTATATTCAGATATGACATTTACTGTAGAAGGTCTGGAAGAGCCGGAGGATTGGGATCCCTTTGAAGGAACCGAAATAAACTATAGGGGAAAGCTGCCCTTTGTGAGTGTTGATTATATCGAACATCCGGCCGGCTCGGACGTACCGGGACTTATCTGGACCAACTCCGATACAGATTTTAACAACAGGGCAGAAGAGTCTGCGGACGCAGAGCATATCAGCAGAGGACTGGAAAACGGTGATACCATTACGGTCAACATCTCGGCGCCGGATGGTCAGGACATAATGCAATTCTGTGCCATGCAGGGAAAACGCCCTATTGCCTTATCAAAAGATTTCACAGTAGAAGGTCTGGACGGCTATGTCTACGATTTCTCTCAGATTCCGGCGGATCTGTTGAAGCAAATGGATGAAAAAGTACAGGGAATATTGCAGGAAGAGGCGGAAAATACATGGGACTGGCGGCTGGCAGAGATGAAGCTGTTGGGAAATTATTTTCTCTGTGCGAGAGATGAAGGGATGAGTACGCCGAATTATCTTTACTTCATATATGAAATAACGGCGGTAGATGATAGCACCGGAAATTCACAGATCTATTACTATTACGGAAGATATCGCAATCTTAAGATTGCAAGTGACGGTACCGTAAGCGTTGATGTGGAAGATGTTGCTACGCCGGATGGAAAATATTATAATTGGGGTATGTATGCAGGAGAGGTACACGGAGAAGCGTTTATGAAAGGGGATGTTTACTTCATTGGCTATGAACATCTGAATGAATTATATGAAGACAAAGTACAGCAATGGGATGACAGATATATCTGTATCTCAACGGTGAACCAATAATTCCTTTGCAAAGGAAAGTGAGGGAAAGCAATGAAGAAATATAAGAATCGTAAGGATGCCGTGAAGACGGTGGTGGCAATCCTTTGCGCAGCACTGATGCTGACCGCATGTGGCAGCAAGGAAACAACCAGTAACGAAACTGCCAGCACAGAAACCACCTCTGCAGAAACCACTTCTGTAGAATCCACTGAAATAACAACCACAGAAGAAACCGTAGCAGAACCCACTGTAGAGCCGACCGAAGCGCCTATGGAATCAAAAACTGCTCCTGCGGAATCTCCCGCACCCGCTCTAGAACCCACAGCAGCACCCGTAGAATCTACTGCTGTAAGCACAGGGTATACTTATTCGGAATTAAGCCAGACCATGTATGCAAAGTCCGCAGTAAATGTCAGAGACCTGCCCAGTACCGATGGTAAGAAAATTGGCAGCTTAAAAGCCAGCCAGGAAATCACCGTTACGGGTAAATGCGACCAGACTGGATGGTATCGCTTTGACTTGAATGGCACCACTGGTTATGTGAGTGACAAGTACATCGTATCCGAAAAACCTGTAAGCAACGTAGCGGCAACTGGTAACAGCAATGCTGCTGGAAACCAGTATGCAAGTAATACAGTAGACGACACCTTTGGTATTACCGAAGAACAGATTGAGAACTTCATGAAAACTCACGGTGATGGTGCTACTGGAAATACAACCACCACAACAAGCAAAGACGCATACTTCGACAGAGCCATGGCAGAACAGGTATTTGCAATGGTCAATGCCGAACGTAGTGCAGCAGGTATCCCCGAACTGACATGGTCAGAAGACCTGTACAACATCGCCATGGAAAGATGTCACGAAGATGACGGTCATGCAAGCGTAAGACCTGGAACAGGTGAAAACTGCCAGACAGGTTCGTTCGGAGACGACAATGCAAATGCAACTACGATACATCAGAACTGGAAGAACAGCCAGGGACACTATGACAACTACATGAACACCATGTATGGAACTGGTGCAGTAGCAATCTTAAGAATACCATGCAATCTCGGTGGAATCCAGTTAGGAGACGGCGTTGTAGCATACGAAGTATTCGGTGTAGGTTCCACCGCTGCAAACAGCTCCGTAACCATCAACACCCCTGTACAGGACAACTCCGTCGCAGCAGCCCCTAAGACTGCCGACGGGAACACCGGCGCTTCCAGCTCGAACGTAGGCTGGTCGTTGACCCCGCCCACGCAGGAAGACGGCTTGAAGAAGTGGCAGGAGCAGAACCCTGATGCGGAAGTGTCGTTCGGAAATTAAATAGCAAGTACCAAGGCGGACGCTGATGCGTCCGCTTTTCCTATTTTACGGAAGGTCTGCTGTACAGACCGGGCGCAATACGAAAAAGAAAGGCTGTCGCTTGACAGAATGGTAAAGAAATTATGGATCGAGATATGGACTTATGGAATGCTCAACAGAAGCACATGGGGCATAATGTGAAAATCACGTTCGAGGGTGCGGAAGATAACCCCGAAAATATCTTACTGCAATGTGAAGACTGCCATTTCGATATTTTGAGTGCTGACATTGAGACCGTGTGTGCAAGGGAGGATTGTTGACAGAGGAATAAGGAAAAGCATACCGCAAAGAATAATAGCATACTCCATTGACTGCATAACAAAATTTGTGTATAATTTTACTATCACAGAAGGAGGTGCTTTTATGCCGACCATTAAATCAAGTGCTGACTTGCGGAACAATTATAATGAAATATCGACCTACTGTCATAACTACCCGGAACCTGTTTTTATTACGAAGAATGGAAAAGGTGACCTTGCTGTAATGAGCATTGAGGCATACGAGGAATTAACCAGCCGCTTTGAACTATATAGCCAGATTAAGGAAGGAATGGACGATATTGCCGCTGGCAATACCAGACCGTTTCAAGAAGCCATGGCTGATATTCGGAGCCGCCGCAGAAGATGAATTATCAGGTACACATCACCAAAACTGCGGAGCATGACATTGCGAAAGCAGCAGATTACATCGAATTTGTCTTGAAGAATCCACAGGCAGCAGACCATCTGCTGGATGTTGCAACGGAAAAAATCGGTGAACTGACCCAGATGCCGGAGAAACTACAGCTGGTGGATGATTCCGTTTTGGCTGTGTGGGGAATCCGATTTATTAGGGTAAACAATTATCTTGCGTTTTATACCATAGATGAAGACAAGAAGGTGGTAATCATTGTACGTTTTCTTTATCAAAAAAGCAACTGGAACACCATTCTTCGACAAGGATTTTCACTCATTTAAGGAACCTGCTTTTGCAGGTTCTTTTTTGCAGTCCGCCGGACTGCCGACAGGGTGATTGGAAGGAGTGTGGCAAATATGAGGAAGAGAATGCTTTCAGGTATCAGAGACTTATGGATTGTTCTGTTCTGCTTGATGGAGAGAACGTTATTACAGATTCTTCTTGCAGTACCCGTTCCGGTCAGAATGGTTCTTGTGGGAGTACTGGTAGCAAAGTATGTGGGATGTCTGTTTTGCACAAGCCTTAGCATGACAATCCTTACCGTTGTGATGACGGCCTTTGTGGCGACAAATATCAAGAAGTGGAACGCAGAATTTCAGATCATATATGTGACGGCAAGACTCAGAAAGCGTTCACGACAAAAGGCATATAATTTCAGAATAAACTAGAAAATCTACGGGCAGCCGGAAAGGCCGCCCATTTTTTTAGGCAGATAATGTACCGTCTTTGGGCGCAGAATGAGCCACGGATTGTACCAGGTCTGGGTTGAAATTTTCCGGGGCAGAGAATGTACCACTTTTGGGTTTATTTTGGTACATTTCCTGTACCGGAAGTGGAACAGAAAAACAGATACCCAAAAATGGAACAATGATGTACCGAAACAGTCCCAGACTTGTTACAATGATTGTACCAAAAAGGAAAGGACAGGCTATTTCTACATTTGTGTACCAATATGCGCCCAAGATTGACCCAAATCTGGGCGGAAACCGGTACAGAGAATGGTTCACTTTTGAAAGAAAAAGGCATGACAAGCTGCGCAGAACCTTACGGTGCAATCTAAGGTCTGCGTAAAGAACTTTCTTGTAAACATTGTTTACAAATTTTGCAAATAACGTCCCGTTTACACGTCGTCACAGACCCTTACGGCTTGTAAACAAGTTCACTTAAAAAATGCCCGTTTTACGGGCGTTCTGGCACTCTCGTTTACAGTTGTAAACAATGTTTACAGAAAAGTGCCAATATTCTGACGGCTCGTTTACAGGCTCAAACCCGCATAGTTACGGGGTTTTCACAGAAATCTCATTGCTTTCTCCGCTAAAGGCTCCGGAAAGCAAAAAGGGCATAAGCAGAGCTTGTCACATCTGCGATGTAAAAGAATGAAAAATGCTTTTAAAAAGAGACCTAAAAAAATAAGAGAAGCTGCACCTTACGGCAGACTTATTTTTCACAAAATCATTTTCCAAAAGATAAGCAGAGAAGAAAGGCTCGAAAAAACAGTTGTACCAACGAGTGGTTGCAGGAAGAATGTTTGACATCCTGTGTCGGAACATTCATAATAAAATACAGGATAAAAGTAAGGGAAAGCGAAAGGAGAAAGCAGCATGGAATTAGAGAAGTTTGAGGAAGTATATCAGGTACTGGAAGCACAGAAGGAAAAGGACGAGACTGCCGCAGAACTGTATGCAGATGTAAAAGAGTTTGCCTACAAGTATGCAACGATGCGGTATCGGTTCAGTGAAATGAGCAGAGAAGAGAAAGCCGAGAACGACAGCTACCGCACCAGCCAGCACAACCGGTTCATGGACAGCGTCCGTATCTATTTCCGTTATCTACAGAACAACGGGGTGAATGTGCCGGACATCAGCAAGCTGGAAGCGGATCGAAAGATTTTCGGTAATTTTGCCTGCTACTATATTTTCCGCATTGAGTGTGAACAGGCATAGAGAAAAGCCTGTTCCCCCAAAAACCGCCCATCCTCTTGACAAAACCGAAAAAGTGTGCTAATTTCTGAGTAGGTTGAGACATCAAGTTACTTGTGTCTCTTTTTTTGACTGATAATTCAGGAAAAGAAGAGATCAGGTTCAGATGTATGTTTCAACTTTGGGAAAGTGCAAAAAGAAATTTAAACATACATCTGGGTTTGTTTTAGAAACAAGTCGGATGTATGTTTTTTTATGAAATCAGACGGCGGCGTGGACTATCAGAAAAAACGGATGCAAAGGAGAAAAACGGATGAGCGGCAACACGCAAAAAGAAGAAGTCTACAGAACAGCAATGCGGATTTGCAGAATGTGGGGAGTGGCAGAAACTTTGGATAGCGGGATACCGCCTTATGAAACTCCCATAACTACACAGTCTGCGGAGAATGAAAAGCTGGTTCTGCAATGGGCAGAGGAATATGTACAGCTACGTGAGAATGGCGAAGAACTCTGGAGATTCTTTGAAAAGAAGATAAAGAATCTACGCAAGCCGGAGCAGAAATAGTACTATTATCATTTCTACAGGGGAATTATCATTTCCTTATATCTTCTATTAAATAGGATTCCCTGCCTTGCATTGCTGCCCGTAGGGTCGCATCTTCCGAAAGCATAGTAAAACCTGCTTCGCACCGCTGTGAGTGGCTTTGGGTTTGACAATGCATATGTATATAATGACCGTTTGGTTATTACATGGTGGTATTGCGATGACAGAACAACCATTGAACTGGATACGCTAACGGAGATCACAGAACTCCAGGACAAAAAGTCTAACAGAAAGTGTTCGACATTGACACAGATAACTCCATAGAAAAAAGTGCCGTTTTTGCGGCACTTTTTATTTTTCGTGTTGCATTTCATGTTGCCTCAACCAAACATCCGGAACGATCTTCAGGGAAGGCTATCTCTTCTGACTGTAATAACCCTAAATCTGCTGAAAAAGTCAACAAAACTCAGTATAATTCACGGGTCGGATGAAGAAAAATGTGGTATAATTTCCAAAGAGTTTTACAAGGGAGGAATTGACAAGCTATGAAAATGAAACACAACAGATCTCAGAAACGTTTGATAACACAATTGTCACTATGGCTGGCACTGCTATTGACATTTACCGGCTGTGCGGAAAGCACCGTCACGCCGCAGGATAATACCTATACGATAGAGCAGCCGGCGACGATCCCCTACGAATTGCTGGAAGCATCGGAGACTGCAGTATCGGAACCCGAATCCGGACAGTCACAGGAAAACGCTTCAGATACACAAGAATCGCAGCAGGTCACATCTGCAACAGACGTTCCGACAGGAGAGGGCACGTCAGCATTTCCCATTTGGGAGATTCCGGCATACTCCGGCACGCCTTATACAGAGGTCAATGGCAACAAACCTTATTTCACAGAGGCAGATCTGACCACACAGTCCTTCGAGACATACAGCGAGCTGGACAGCCTGGGGCGCTGTGGCGTGGCATATGCCAACGTAGGACAGGACCTGATGCCGACAGAACCGAGAGGGGAGATCGGAGCCGTGAAGCCTACCGGATGGCATCTGGTGAAATACGATAACGTGGACGGAAAATACCTATACAATCGCTGCCACCTGATCGCCTACATGCTGGCGGCGGAAAACGCCAATCCGCAGAACCTGATCACAGGAACCAGATATCTCAACGTGCAGGGAATGCTCCCTTTTGAGACGAAAGTCTGCGATTATGTCAAAAATACAGGGAATCATGTCCTGTACCGTGTCACTCCCATATTTGACGGGGATAACCTGCTGGCAGACGGTGTCCTCATGGAAGCCTATTCTGTGGAAGATGTCGGAGAGGGAATCCAATTCTGTGTATTTGCCTACAATGTGCAGCCGGGGATCGGTATTGACTATGCCACCGGAGATAACTGGGCGGAGAGCAACGCGGCATCCCAGGAAGCGGCAGCACCCATTGTGATAGAAACACCGACACAACAACCCCAGACAGACACTACGGTGCAGATCACACCGGAACCGTCAGTGCCACAGGAATCACAGGAAACTACCTACGTGCTGAATACCAACACCATGAAATTCCACTATCCGTCCTGCTCCAGCGTGGATCAGATGAAGGAGAAAAACAAAGAGATATATACCGGCAACAGAGAAGATATCATCAATATGGGATATATGCCCTGTAAGCGGTGTAATCCTTAATCGGCAAGTGAATTAGATATAGCAGAAAAGGACCTTCGAGATACTGATAACAGCCTCGAAGCTCCTTATTATTTGCTTAGTAAAGATAAGAATATGATTTGCGTCAACAGTTTTCGTATACTTGCAAACATTCTGCAAATGCTATAGACTAAGACTAGTTTCTATATCTATTTGAATCAGAACAAAGGAGTATGTGTTATGTGTACAGCGGCAACTTATAGATCACAGGATTTTTATTTCGGCAGAACTTTTGATTATGAATTTAACTATGGGGAAGAGGTAACGGTAACACCACGCAATTATCCTTTTCCGCTACGGCATCAGAATGCCCTGACGGAGCATTATGCCATGATCGGCATTGCTCATATGGCAGGGGATTATCCTTTGTACTATGATGCAGTGAATGAGAAAGGACTCGGCATGGCGGGACTGAATTTCCCGGGAAATGCAGTATACAGCAAAGTGCAGACAGGTAAGGACAACATCGCCCAGTTTGAGTTCATCCCCTGGATTCTGGGGCAGTGTGCCAATGTGCAGGAAGCCAGAGTATTGTTATCCCATATCAATCTGGTGGATACGCCCTTTAATGAAAAATATCCGGTTTCTCCACTGCACTGGATTCTGGCAGACAAGGAAGAGGCCATTACGATTGAGTCTGTGCAGGAGGGACTGAAGATCTATGACAACCCGGTGGGAGTATTGACGAACAATCCCCTGTTTCCAATCCAGATGTTTCGTTTGAACGATTATATGTCCCTGTCTTCCGAATCACCGACAAACCGTTTTTCCGCAGATCTGAAGCTGAAGCCGTACAGCAGAGGCATGGGAGCCATGGGACTGCCCGGGGATCTGTCTTCTGCATCCCGTTTTGTACGGGTGGCATTCACGAAGATGAATTCCCTGTCCGGATTGTCTGAGTCGGAGAGCGTCAGCCAGTTTTTCCATATTCTGGGGAGCGTGGATCAGACCAGAGGATGCTGTCAGCTGGACAAAGGGGAGTATGAGATCACTATCTACACTTCCTGCTGCAATGCAGACAGAGGAATTTACTATTATACGACCTATGAAAATCATCAGATTACTGCAGTAGATATGTACCGGGAGAATCTGGACAGTGATAGTCCTGTCCATTACCCGCTGGTACAGGGAGAACATATTTTATTGCAGAATGCTGCAGCAGGAAGCGCGGAGGAAAACCAGTAATGGATGTACAGAAAGAACAGGAGCAGCAAAACCGGACGGATCATGTAGTGTCCGGATTTGCATTCTATTCAGAGAAAGATGCCAGACTGGCAGAGCAGGAGAGACAGAAGATTGCTTATCTGGATAAGCGGATCGATCGGACAAATCTGGAGTCCGTACTGATTATTTATAAAAAAGCATTGGATGACAGGGTGTTCCGCACTCCGGTAGGTTTGGAATACCTCAGGGAATTGCAGGGAGAACTGAAAGCAGAGCAGGATCTGTTGGGAGAAGAGATTCCGCCGATCCCTCTGTGGACGAACTTTGCGGACACCAGGGAAAAAACGTCTCCTGCCAGAAGAAGAATCAAACCGGCACCGGAAGAAAATAAAAATACGACGTTCCGGCTGTCTCTTATTATGAATATTGTGATGGTCATTGCAATTATTGCAATGTTTATCATCACGCTGAATTCCGATCAGCCCAATGTCCTGAATTATGAAAGAAATCTGCAGAACAAATATGCCACCTGGGAGCAGGAACTGACCCAGAGGGAGCAGACGGTACGGGAAAAGGAAAGAGAATTACATATAGAGACCGAAGTTTCACAAAATTGACATATTTACACGTTATAGTGTAAGTATTCAGGAAAGCCTCGAAGAGGTGATTTTGCGAATGGGGCTGAATAGTTACTATCTCAAGATAGGAGGGTGAGGGTGTATGGACAGACTGAAAGTACTGGTAGTAGATGATGAGAGCAGAATGCGTAAGCTGGTCCGGGATTTCCTGGTGAAGAGCAATTTTGATGTGCTGGAAGCCGGTGACGGTGAGGAAGCACTGGATATTTTTTATAAAGAAAAAGATATCGCATTGATTATTCTGGATGTGATGATGCCGAAGATGGACGGATGGCAGGTGTGCCGGGAGATCCGGGTGAACTCCAAAGTACCGATCATCATGCTGACAGCCCGCGGAGATGAGAGAGACGAACTGCAGGGATTTCAGCTGGGAGTGGACGAGTATATTTCCAAGCCCTTCAGTCCCAAGATTCTGGTGGCCCGAGTGGAAGCAATCCTGCGCAGAACAAATCAGCTGGGACAGGAAGAGGCTCTGACCTGCGGCGGCATTACCGTGGATAAGGCGGCACACCGCGTGATCATTGATGGAAAAGATGTGGATCTAAGTTACAAGGAATTTGAACTCCTGACCTATTTTATGGAAAATAAAGGCATTGCCCTGTCCAGAGAAAAGATCCTGAACAATGTGTGGAACTATGATTATTTTGGGGATGCCCGTACCATAGACACACATGTGAAAAAACTGCGCAGCAAACTGGGCGAGGAAGGCAATCTCATAAAGACCATATGGGGCATGGGGTACAAGATGGATGAAACAGCGGAATAAACAACAAAAGAGAAAAGTACATTCTATCAGGGGACAGTTTGCCTGGATCTTTATCGGCCTGATGATCGGTACGATCCTGCTGTGCCTGATGATCAACTATTTATTTCTGGGAAAAGTCTATATGCAGAGCAAACTGGATGTTATTCATGATGCTTACGGAACCATCAAGCAGGCAGCGGAGAGCGACAGCTATGACACGGAAGAATTTGCCAGAGAACTGGATGATGTGTGCAGAAGCTACAACATGACGGTATGCGTTATGGATGTGAATTCCAATATGAAATATGTGTCCATCAACGGCGGTGAGAGACTGGAAAACCGCCTGATCGGTTATGTATTTGGACTCAGCATACCTTTCAATGACCAGAGGGTGATCGAGAACGGCGATGACTATGTGATCCAGAGAACCGGACAGGAGGACAAGGAATATCTGGAAATCTACGGAAGACTGAATACCGGCATTTCTTTTATTATGCAGACACCTCTTTCCAGTATTCAGGAGAGTGCAAAGATCGCCAACCGCTTCTATGCCCTTGCAGGATGTCTGGGAGCAATGGCGGGTGGTATTATTATCTGGTTCGTCTCCCGAAGTGTGACCAAGCCGATCCTGGAACTGAATAATATTTCGGAACGGATGGTACAGCTGGATTTTGAGGCAAAATATCAGGGGAAGGCACATAATGAGATCGATCTGTTAGGAGAGAATATCAATAAGTTGTCCGATTCCCTGGAGAAAACCATTTCGGAACTGAAGACAGCGAACAATGAATTGCAACGGGACGTGGAGAAAAAAGAAGCCATTGACGAAATGCGCAAGGAATTTCTGGCCAATGTATCCCACGAACTCAAGACCCCCATTGCGCTGATTCAGGGTTATGCGGAAGGGCTGCAGGAGGAGATCAATGACGATCCCGAGAGCAGGCAGTTCTATTGTGATGTCATCGTGGACGAAGCGGCGAAGATGAACAACATGGTGAAAAAGCTTCTGACCCTGAACCAGCTGGAATTTGGTAATGATGTGGTGGCCATGGAGCGGTTCGACCTTACGGCGCTGGTGAAAAATTATATCCAGTCAGCGGCAATTCTGACAAAACAGCATGAGATCACTGTGCGGATGGAAGAGTATCCGCCGATCTATGCGTGGGCGGATGAATTTAAAATAGAAGAAGTGTTCATGAACTTTTTCTCCAATGCGGTCAATCATTGTGAAGATGATAAGATCATCGAAGTGAAAATGGAACAAAAGGACGGCAAAGTACGGGTATCTGTATTCAATACAGGCAAACCGATCCCGGAGGACTCTATTCACCATATCTGGGAGAAGTTCTACAAGGTGGATAAGGCCAGAACCAGAGAATACGGAGGCAGCGGTGTGGGATTGTCTATCGTGAAGGCCATCATGGAATCCATGAACCAGCAATTCGGTGTGAACAATTACAACAACGGCGTGGAATTCTGGTTTGAGTTAGAGACAAAATAGTAAATATAAAGGATATATTTTTATATGAGGGAAGAACAGATACAGGAGGCACCGGTAAAGGTACTGTTAGTCGGTGTGGATCTCGGTGAAGAACCGGATTTTGAGCGTTCCATGGAGGAACTGGCAAGTCTGGCGGAAGCTGCGGAAAAAGAAGTGGCCGGTCAGATTGTACAACGGCTGGATCATGTCAATAAAGCGTTATATATCGGCACCGGAAAAGTGACAGAGGTGCGCAGGCTGGCAGAAGAATGCGGGGCACAGGAGATTGTGTTTGATAATTCTCTGACACCTTCACAGGTAAGAAATCTGGGAAATGAACTGGAACTGCCGATCATCGACCGGACGAATCTGATCCTGGATATATTTGCCATCCGGGCCCAGACAAGAGAGGCAAAATTACAAGTGGAGACAGCCAGACTGCAATATATGCTGCCGAGACTGGTAGGAATGTATGATGCACTGAGCAGACAGGGCGGTGCCAGTGGCAGCATGAGTAATAAGGGCACCGGTGAGAAAAAGCTGGAACTGGACAGGCGTAAGATCGAGCATCGTATCACAGAACTGAAAAAGGAACTGGAAGATGTGGGACGTACCAGAGAGGTGCAGCGGAAAAAGAGGCAGCAGTCCCGTATCCCGCAGGTGGCTCTGGTAGGATATACCAATGCGGGAAAGTCTACAATTCTGAACCGTATGGTAGAGCAGTTCGGCGAATTGCCGGATAAAACGGTCATGGAAAAGGATATGCTGTTTGCTACACTGGAGACCAGTGTCCGCAGTGTGGATACCGGACATAATAAGCCCTTTTTCCTGACGGATACGGTTGGATTTATCAACAAGCTGCCCCACGGACTGGTAAAAGCCTTCCGCTCTACACTGGAAGAGGTGAAGTATGCGGATCTGCTGATCCAGGTGGTGGATTTCAGCGATGAAAATTACAGACAGCAGATGCAGGTAACAGCAGATACTTTAAAAGAGCTGGGAGCAGGTGACATTCCGCAGATCATAGTGTATAATAAGGTAGACAAATGTGGGATGGAACCACTGCCGCAAAAGAGACAGGACAACTGGTATCTGGCGGCAGGACTTAATATCGGTATCCGTGAACTGGCAGAGGCTGTTGAACAGAAAGTCTATGCGGATAATGCAGAGTGCGTATTTCTGATCCCGTACAGTGCAGGAAATGTGGCTTCCTATCTGATGGAACAGGCGCAGATACTTTCCAGAGAGTATAGGGAGGACGGTATTCTGATCCATGCGGACTGCCATAGACAGGATATGGACAGATACAGAGAGTATATAGTGTCATAAGATCACAGAAATTACAATGAGGGAAGGATAAAAGATGGAGACCAATACACAACAGGAACGAGCAAAGAGACTGGAACAACAGGCAAGAGAATACCTGATGCAGTCCAATGATCCGATATTTACCAGGTATTTACAGCAATTACTTCCAAGAATACAGAGACAGCCGGAATATGTAGAACAGCTACAGGCAGAACTGGATAAAAGCGTGGAATTCTGGTACCAGAGACAGCAGATCAATGCAAACAGAGGCGGAGAAACCGGAGCGGAGTCATCTGTGCCGCAGCAGAGTGTACCACAGGAGGCAGCCGCCGGAGAACAGCAGACAGCCGGGCAATCACAGACACAGCCAGTAGGGCAGTTTACTATGCAACAGGTGCAGGCACCGGTGACGCAGGCTCCGGCACAGAAGAAGCAGAATGCGGAATATCTGGTCGCAACCATTGCATTGTCGGTGGTTGGCGGAATCTTTATTCTGACCGCACTGGTATTGCTTGGTATGTATTTTATGAACGGCTGGATCAAAGGTATTTCTTTATATGCAGTTTCCCTGGGAGTGGTATTGATCGCAGAATTACTGATCCACAGAAAGCTTCCGAAACTGGCCCAGATCTTTTCGGCTATCGGCATAGCGGCGTTATATCTGTCGACCATGATCAATACGATTTCCCTACATAATTTCGGTATGCTTCCTGCAGCGGCGATCATTGCAGTGATCACAGTGGGCACGGTTTTACTGAGCAGAAAAAGGGATTCCCTGATACACAGAATGCTGGGAATCGCAGCATGTTGGCTTTGTGCGTATCCGCTTTTCGGTTCTTCATTGCTTTCGGAGCCGGAAGGCCTGCTGGTGCTGGCATTGATTCTGTTACTGAGTGTACTGAGCATCTGTGTGCCGGTAAGAAGATATCATACGGCTTCGCAGTTGATACAACTTGTCAGCACTACGATCCTTTTCCCGGTAACGGTATCCTGTGTGATCAGTACACAGGGAATGCCGGTCTGGGTGACAGCAGCTGCATTTGGAACCTTTTTCTTGATCGCACATCTGATCCTGGTAGTGCAGAGCAATTACATACTAAAAGAAAAACAGGCGGGCCATGCAGTGAATGAAAACGGCTTGCTGGCAATCTATATAGCATTTCTTCTGGTAGCCGGAATTACAACCGGTACGGCGATGAACAATTATTGGGGAAGAGCGGAGAACGACGCGTATATCGGAATCATCGCCCTGACGGGAATGGCGTTTGTAGTCGCGGTTCTTGCGGGAATTGCCATACGTGGAACGTGGAAAAAATGGCTGCCCTGTTACTTTTTCAGTTTTGTTGCGGTATGTGCCTTTTCTGTAATAGAAAGTAACTGGCCGATACTCATATGCCTGACAGCGTTGCTTTTACTGACGAAGATCCTGACCCGTTTTGCGGAAGGCGGACTGAGGGCACTGGATGTGATCGTTACATCACTGTACTGTATTGAACTTCTGGCAAACGGAAAGGAAATACCGTATGCATACCTGCTCCTTGCGGGAACCATCCTCAGTATGTTCCTGGTCTATGGATGGACGACGATACAGGAGCTCCTGCTTACTTTTTCCCTGGCATTTTTTGCAGCGGCCAATTTGATGCCGATGCTAAAGCTGCCGGCTTTTGCGGGGATCCTGTTTGTAAGTATATTGCTGTTTAATAATGTGAAATATATGCGCGGGAAAAACATCCTGGTATTTAATGTATCTGTAATGGTGGGGCAGATCGGAGCGTTGATCGCTCTGGCAAATCCGGTGTACCGGAACTCTTATCTTACTTATCTGTGCATGTTTGTGTTTGTACTGGCTTATCTGGTACTGACATTGCAGGAGAGATACTATAAGAAGTTTAAACACAGAGAACTGATCATTGTGATCTTTCTGACCTATATGGCACTGATCGTTAAGACCAATGTTCCCGTGATCAATAGTGTTCTGATCATGCTGATTGCGCTGGTAAGTGTAACACTGGGCTTTTTGAAAAAAGATAAGCCGGTAAGAATATATGGACTAGTGCTTTCTTTGTGCACTTGTGGTAAAATAGCATTATATGATTACTGGGGAGCACCGGTATTGCAGAAAACGGTCCTTTTCTTTGTAGTGGGTGTGATCGCACTGGCGATTGCCGGGATTTATATCGTACTTGAGAAAAATACAGGAAACAATGGAAAAACAGACAGGGAAGGATAGAAGAATGACAGGAAACAAAAAGAAGATTGTATGCGGAGCGTTATTGTGTGTAATGGCGCTTGGCATGACAGCCTGCGGAAATGAAATTCCGGATCTGACAGAAGCGGAATCACAAAGAGTCGGAGAATATGCGGCGGTAACTCTCTTAAAATATGATGCGAATAACCGGAGCCGTCTCGTGGACCCGGAAATCGTCATTGCAAAACTGGAAAAAGACGCGGCCAGGGAAGCCGGAAGACAGGAGAATGCACAGACGGAAGAGAAGCCTGCGGAATCGGCTGCTTCAGAAGCCCAGGCACCTACCGCACAGGAGGATATTACCACCAGTCTGGAGGATTTCTTCGGACTTGCGGAGGGAGTGACCTTGACATACAGAGATTACCAGATAGCAGACTCTTATCCGGAGGACGGATCTACGGAGGATTATTTTGCGTTGGATGCATCCACCGGGAAAAAGCTTCTGATATTGAACTTTGAACTGACCAACGGAACAGACCAGGAGGAAAATGTTGATTTCCTGAGTACCGCATCCAGATACATCATTACTGTAAATGACGGCACACGTGGAAATGCATTGACCACAATGCTGCCCAATGACATGTCTACGTATGTGGAAACCATGGCTCCCGGTGAGACACAGGGATTGGTCCTGCTACTGGAAGTAAATGAAGATATGGCAAATGGGATACAAAACATTTCTCTTCGTCTCAAAAATACATCAAATGAATATACAATTCAACTTTTATAGGCATATATACTGTAAATTATGAGAAAAAGAGAAAAGACAATAAGATCCAAAATGACAAAAAAGCCCATGATTATGGGCTTTTTTACTGCTTTTGCAAAATTGTTTGAAAAATATGCAAAATAATGTTGACAAGTGGGGCACAGGGTGATATACTCAGATACGTTGTTGAGGCAGCGCCGAGACAACACAACAGCTCGAAGGAAACTTGAAAAGATTTCAAAAAAGTTGTTGACAAAGTCTGACAGATATGTTAACATAAAAATCTGTCACGGAAAACAAAGTTTTCCAAGACGAAAAAGATTTCAAAAAAAGTTGTTGACAAACGAAAGCGGTTATGATAAGATATCAGAGTTGCCGCTG
>OGZH01000969.1_pt1 | contig 18972 bp, 28 predicted proteins | sample 1576741 | NCBI WGS metagenome assembly OGZH01 (sample SAMEA3541560, study PRJEB24748) | human gut metagenome | biome: human gut; feature: human-associated habitat; material: faeces | place: China | collected 2012 | reverse complement strand
CGGATTCTTGTTTCATCTTTCATAACATGAATAATTTAGGAAGTTCGACTTAGGAGAACTGACATCCCTGAAAAGCCTTTCGGGGCGAGACTTTCAGCGGGTAGAAATATTTTCAACCGCTGAAAGTACACCTCGCTATATGCTGACGCATATTAAAATCCGGCTGTGCCGGATTAAAGGTCTAAAGGATTTGTTTAACGTTCTCTTTTCGAGAACGGGCTGCGCTCTCCCGGCGACAAAGGTAGATAGTTTTTTCGGTATGGGTATTATCAGGCGTTACGCCAACAGCTGCCAATAAATGACTTTGAAACCACGGTTATGTCACGGATGCTCTTTTTGAGGTTTATTTGCAGCCGGATAGCTATTCAGTTACTTATTTGGATAGATAAAAAGGTAGTTATCAGGATAACTATCCGAATAGCTTTCTGACTAAACAGGCATTTAATTAAGCAAGTTTTCAGATAAGCATTCATAAGGCTATCTATTTACTTGCACAACTATATACAAAGATGTATAGACAGGCAAGTGTATATTCGGATAAATGGAGAGGTAAATATACTATTAGCTAAATACTTAGATAGACAGCCAGATAGCTATGTAGCTACATAGCTGAATAGATAAATAGCTATATAATTGCATAGCTATGTAAGTATAAAGCTAAACGGATAGTGAAATGACTGAACGGATAAGTGGATAGATGTCTATCTGCTGAATTATAAATAAAATTATTCACTTAAATTAGGCAACGATGGAAAAAAGAAAGGAAACGGTATTCATTTCGTTCGCTTCCCAGAAAGGGGGCGTAGGTAAATCGACGTTTACGATTTATGCGGCATCATGACTGCATTATGTAAAAGGTCTCAGCGTAGCGGTAGTGGATTGCGACTATCCGCAACATTCTATTATGAAACAGAAAAAGCGGGATATGGAAGTGGTGAAGACCACACCCGTTTATCAGAACCTCTTGGTGGAGCAGACCGGGCGGTTGAAGAAAAAGGCTTATCCGGTCATTGGAAGTACCCCGCCGGATTGTATGACTGACTGAAGGAGATTTGAAGGGAAATCGGACATACATTATGACATGGTACTGTTCGACCTGCCCGGAACTATGGGTAGCGACGGGGTTATCGCTGCAATTAGTGCGCTCGATTATCTGTTCGTGCCGATAAAGGCAGACCGTCTTGTGCTGGAAAGCACGCTGAACTTTGCCACCACCATTAATGACCGGCTGATAAAGACCGGCGTGTCCGCACTGAAAGGTCTTCATCTATTCTGGAACATGGTTGACCGCAGGGAACGCACGACATTGTATGATGTGTATCAGCAAGGTTTTTCCCTGTTAGGGCTGGATTGTCTCAAAACACGTATTCCCGTGCGCAGTAACTTTACCAAGGACTTGTCCGCTATGGGCGGCCCCGTTTACCGGAGTACGCTGTTCTCTCCCGATGCGGCATTCACCAAAGAGTGCGGCTTCGATACGTTTATGGATGAAATCATATCTGTACTTAAAACCGAATAGTCATGGCAAAGAAAACAAGCGGACAAAATCCGGTGGATGAAGCGTACCTGCGCAGCCTGATGGCAGGGGTTCCTTCGGAGCCTCCTTTATCATCTGTACCTTCAACCGGCGGAGGTAATGGCGAAAATAGAGAAACCGCTTTATCCGATGAGAAAGGAAAAGCGGATGGCACTGCAAATGAAACAGTCAGGGATGTTTCCGATGCAGGTGGTGCCGACCGTTCGGAAGTGGTTACGGAAAAAACGTCACCGAAAACGATTCGCACGGCTCTGGCTGACTTTATACGCAGATTCCTCACCCCTTATAAATGTGAAGGCAGACAGGGGGTATATATAGACAAGGAACTGCACCAGAAAATATCAGTCATCGTGGGCATTGCCGGAAAACGGCAGTTGACGGTAGGAAACTACATAGACAATGTATTGAAGGAGCATTTCGAGAAACATGCGGATGAGGTGAAGACCTATTTACAAAAGAGTTATAACAAAATATTTTAGGGTATGAATATACAATCAGGTTACTATGAAGCCGGAATCGCTCTGTTCTGGCTATTGTTCGCCTATCTGTTCATGGATAAGTTCCTGTTCAAGGGACAGCTTGGCGAAATATGTTTCGGAAAGGCACGCCGCCGCATGGCAAAAGCTCTGCGGGGCGTTGCCGGATGGTTCGATCCGGTGAAAGAGGAACAGAAAAAAGGGCGCAGGCGCTCGAAAGGGAAAGCGGAAAAGAAAGACGTTCTGGTAGCGCCGGAGTCTGAAAAGAGGAATGTCACGACCGCAAAAACGGAAGTGAAGGACAAAGAAAAGGCTGAAGTCAAGGAAAAGGCAGAGGGCAGGAACATGGAAAAACCTCCCCAAAAACGCTCTGAAACGGACAGTCTTGTCGTTACAAAAAGCTACGGGATACGTCAACGGCCGCCAATAAACGTCACCGGTTCCGGAACTATTGCAGGTAAAGAAAATGCCTCTACTTTTGCTGGCAGAAACGAAGATACAGCGCCACAAAAGGCAGCACAAGTGCCGCCGGAGCGCATTCCGGAACTGTTCCGGGACAAGCGCGTGGAAGAGTGGAGGGCTTCTTCGGATGAGAGTTCCGGCAAGCCGGATGGCGATAGCGGACAGGGAGGAAACGGTGACGAAGTGGATACGGATGAGTTGAACGAGGAACTGGATGATTTGAACTGTATCCGCGAAGAGTATTCGGGCGAGGCAACCGGCATAGGGCCGGAAGAGATTGACCTGATTATCGACCTCTGCAACGGCAAGGATATTCCGACAGACAAACGATTGTCCCTTTTAAGGGCGATCCACCATATCAAAGATACGCAGATTGAACGCTCGATACTGGAAAGTATCAATGGCAGCGACAGCCGTATCAGCAAATTTCTGGATGAAGCCGAGCAAATGGGCGGGGCTGCTCCGGACAGAGATTAACCAATTAAAAAAGGAGGTAACAATGACAAGAGGTTATTTTGATACGGGTTGACAGCCCGTATCACCTTAAAGAGAGAAATTCGCTATGGTATTAATGACTGAATAAACCAACAAAACCATGTATATGACTTATTTCGATTCGGGTTGATAAATGGATGTTCCCGCCTGGTAAGGGAACACTCCAATCAAGAAGAGACAATACCTTTGGTAACTTACTTATAAAACAGAATGGCTATGACAAAAGGCTATTACGATTCGGGATGACAGACCGCCTGCGGCATTCACCCGGTAAGGCAACAAGAACTATTCACCATTAAATTTTATCCGTATGAATATAGGACTGGTAGATGTGGACGGACATAACTTCCCCAATTTTGCGCTGATGCGCCTTTCAGCTTATTACAAGGCAAAAGGGCATCGGGTGGAATGGGCAGAACCGACGGGACGGTATGATAAGGTGCTGGCAAGCAAAGTGTTCACTTTTAGTTCTGACTATGATTACAATCTGCTGGATGCGAAGGAAATCATAAAGGGCGGAACGGGATATGATATTGCCGGCAGGCTTCCCGAAGCTGTGGAAAACAGCCGGATGATGGATTATTCCATTTACCCCCAATATCCTTTTTCCCTTCAGTTCTTTTCAAGGGGCTGCATCCGTAAATGCCCCTTCTGTCTCGTCCGTGAGAAGGAAGGATACATTCAGGCCGTGGAGCCGGTGGAGCTGAACCCGAAAGGGAAATGGATTGAGGTGCTGGACAATAATTTCTTTGCCAATCCGCAGTGAAGATCGGCGGTAGATTATTTGATGAAGGCCCGGCAACCCGTTAAACTGCACGGTGTGGATGTGAGGATTATGAATGAGGAACAGGCCTGGCATCTAAACCGGATGAAGATGAAGCAGAACATCCATATTGCGTGGGATTTGCCCCGGCTGGATCTGACCGACCGCCTGAAAGAGATGGTCAGGCATGTGAAACCTTACAAGATAACCTGCTACGTGCTGATAGGATTCAATTCGACCGTTGAGCAGGATTTGTTCAGGTTGAACGTACTGAGGGAACTGGGGATTACTCCCTTTGTTATCCCTTTCCGGGATTATGCAAACAAGCGGACGCCTACGCAATACGAGCGTGACCTTGCCCGATGGGCGAACCGGATGTGGCTGTTCAAATCCTCTTCCTTTGAAGACTATACACCCCGCAAGGGTTTCAAGTGCGGAGAATATCTGAAATAACCTGATAAAGACAAGACACAATAGAGACAATGAGAACAAACGGCTATTACGATTCGGGATGATTCACATCCTGCTTTCAAGAGAGAATTAACAAGAATGTTTCACCACCAAATCAAGTGACAATGCAAATAGCATATTATGACTCCGGCTGATTTCCGGCCGGAACTTACCCCCTGAATCAATAAACCATAAGCGGCTGCGGGCTGCCTATGGGGATAGTGAAAGGGGGCAGTCCGTGGCTTTTTTTAATCACCTAAAAATCACGGAGATAAATGAAAAAGAAAAGATTGATTATGATGCTGGCCGCTGTTGCGGCAGCAAGTGCGGCAATGGCACAAGGAAACGGGCAGGCAGGTATCACCGAAGCGACACAACTCGTGACCGGATATTTTGATCCCGGCACAAAACTGATTTATGCAATCGGTGCTGTAATCGGCCTCGTTGGCGGAATCAAGGTATATCAGAAGTTCGTGCGACGTGAAGTTGCGTAAGTGATTGTGTAACATTAAGATTACACCTCCAGTTCCGTCTGGAGTAGCCTACGGACACATGCATTAGGAGTAATTCTTTTGTATGAAGCTGTCCCGACAAGGTAGCCTTTCCGAAAGGAGAAGATTGAACCGTGAGGGGAAATCAACGGCTGATAACACCATTCAGCACGAGGAGCTTGGCTTAGCGGTATGGTCAACGAAAGTGAACTGTCCGATAAACATCGTAAAGTACAACGAGCCAAAGGTTGTTGACAGGCTCGAACCAAAAGGTAAGCAGTCGGCTGTCCTCTTGAATTTTGGGGACACACGGACATTAGCACTGCCGGTGGAATAGACAGGACCTAACCCGCTTATTTGTCACTTATGTAAAACACGGTAAGCCCGTACCTCTCCAGTTCATTAAAGCTGGTAAGCAAGCCGCAAGGCAAGCCTACATGGGGTGCGGGTATAGGATAGCGGAAAAAGCGAATGCCTCCCTGTAATGGGGAGGATACGGATTGAGCCAATATCACGGGTTGGTAAAGGTAACATCATCCGACACGAAAGTGGGCAGACTTCCGCCTATGGTGACACTTTACAAGATAGTTTACAGAACTTTTAAAGAAAGGAAAGCAAATGAACGCAAAGAAATTGGCGTGTGCGCCCGAAGACATAGACATTCACGAACTCTGGTCGAAAATCGACTGGGACAAATGCGAGCGTTTTGTCCAAAAGCTGCAAGCACGTATTGTAAAGGCTCAAAGGGAAGGCAGACATAACAAGGTGAAAGCCCTGCAATGGATGCTTACCCACTCGTTCTACGCCAAAGCATTGGCGGTAAAACGAGTTACGACTAACAAAGGAAAATCTACTTCCGGCGTTGACAAGATTACATGGTCTTCTCCATTGGCGAAAGCCAAAGCCATATTCACTCTGAAAAGACGTGGCTACAAGCCACAACCTCTAAAACGTGTGAATATCAAAAAGAAGAACGGGAAATTACGCCCACTCGGAATACCAACGATGAAAGACCGTGCGATGCAGGCATTATACTTAATGGCACTTGACCCGATAGCGGAAACCACTGGCGACAGCCATTCCTACGGATTCCGCAAACATCGCTGTACGCATGATGCCATTGAGCAATGTTACATTGTACTTTCTCGCTCGGTAGCTCCCGAATGGATTCTTGAAGGGGACATCAAAGGATGTTTCGACCATATCAGTCATGAGTGGTTAATCAACAATATCCCTATGGATAAGGAGATACTACGCAAATGGCTCGAATGTGGTTATGTGTTCAACGGTGAACTCTTTCCTACGGAAGAGGGAACCCCACAAGGCGGCATAATATCCCCAACTCTCGCAAACATGGCACTTGACGGGTTACAAGGATTACTGGAAACATGTATCAAAAAGTATAAAAAGAATTATAAACAGATATACTCTAAGATACATCTTATACGGTATGCAGACGATTTTATTGTAACAACAAAGGATAAGGAAACGATAGAACTGGTTATACTTCCATTAGTACGCAAGTTTCTTGCGGAAAGAGGTCTGACACTATCAGAAGAAAAGACAAAAATCACACATATAAGTGAGGGATTTGACTTTCTCGGCTTCAATATCCGAAAGTTCCGCAATAACACATTGCTGACAAGACCGTCAAAGGATGCGCAAAAGAGATTTTGCGATAAAATCCGTAAAACAATAGAATCCAACAAGTGCGTAAAGCAGAAGTCGCTGATTATGATGTTGAATCCAATCATAAAAGGTTGGGGAAACTATTACAAATACGGTGCTTCTGGTGAGATATTTCACCGAATGGATTGGGAAATCTTTAAGAAAATATGGCAATGGGCAAGACGCAGACATCCGCAGAAATGCAAAGGATGGGTAAAGGATAAGTATTTCAGAACACTAAATGGACACTCGTGGAGATTTGCGGCAGATATGGGCAAGAAAGATAAGATTGATTATCTCGAACTGACCTATCTACCAACCATCCACCATGAGAAATTCGTCAAGGTTCGGCATTATGCCAATCCGTATGACCCAGCCGATAAGTCGTACTACGAATGGAGAGAAACCTACCGAATGAAGCAAACGCTGAAAGGCAGGCAATCTCTGATAAACATTTGGAAACGACAAAATAAGGTATGTCCTGTATGTGAAGAGCGTATTGACAGGGAAAGACCTTGGAGTATCACTGAACAAATAGTCAGCGGACAAAAGATAAGAACTCTTGTACATACCAGTTGTAAACGTAAAATGCATAGTAGATTATGAATATGAAAGTCGAAAATGAGATGGCTCTACCGATAACAAAGTCGGTAACGGTCATGTTGCTTGAGCCGTATGCGGGGAAACTCGCACGTACGGTTCTTAGAGGGGAAAGCTCCCGTAAGGGGGCTGACCTACTCGACAGTTCGGGCGACCCCGACACGAGTAAAACTGCCAGTTCGTGGTTCGGAGCCTGTATCTTTCTGATAGTCGCCGCCACCATTCTGAGGTCGTTCTTCCTCTAAGATTCATACTGAAGACAGTAACTTATGGCTGATTTTGAGATAAATAAAGGTGTGGGCCGTGAGGTTGAATTTAAGGGGCTTCGGGCACAATACCTGTTTATTTTCGCTGCCGGCCTGCTTGCCGTGTTCGTGATGTTCGTCATCATGTATATGGCAGGCATCGGACAGTGGATCTGCATCGATTTCGGGGTATCGTCGGCTACGGTGTTGGTATGGCTGACCTTCACGCTGAACCGTAAATACGGAAGTCACGGGCTGATGAAGCTGTTCGCGGCCCGGAGGCATCCCCGGAGAATCCTCTCACGAAAACGTATCACACGTCTGATTAACAAACAACAATCGTAAATTATGAGAAGTATATTAAAAGCATCCACATTGGAAAGCAAGTTCCCCATCATGGCGGTGGAACACGACTGCATTGTCAGCAAGGACGCCGACATCACGGTCGCTTTCCGGGTCACACTGCCGGAAGTGTTTTCGGTATCCTCCGCAGAGTATGAGGCGATGCACGCCACATGAGCGAAGGCAATCAAGGTGTTGCCGAACTATTCAATCCTGCACAAACAGGATATTTTCATCACCGAGAAATACGAGCCGGACAGCCGGAAGGATGACCTCAGCTTCCTCTCCCGCAGTTTTGAACGCCATTTCAACGAGCGTCCCTACCTGCACCACACCTGTTACCTGTTCCTCACCAAGACCACCAGGGAACGCTCCCGGCAGCAAAGCAACTGGAACACGCTCTGCCGTGGTTTTCTGGTGCCGAAGGAAATCAGGGACAAGGAAACGGTGGAACGCTTCATGGAAGCGGTGGGACAGTTTGAAAGTATCGTTAATGACAGCGGCCTTGTCAGGCTGGAACGGCTCACCACGGAAGAGATTACGGGAACGGAAAACGAACCGGGCATTATCGAGAGATACCTCACGCTCTCGGCTGACGGAACTACCATGTTGCAGGATATGCAACTGAACCCTGACGAGATGCGTATCGGTGACAAGCGGCTTTGCCTGCATACGCTCTCCGACCTCGACGACCTGCCGGGAAAGGTAAGGACGGACGGTCGGTACGAACGCCTCTCGACAGATCGCTCGGACTGCCGTCTTAGCTATGCCGCCCCTGTGGGCGTGATGCTGTCCTGCGACCATATCTACAACCAGTGGATATTTATAGACGACAGTAACGAAAACCTTTCCCGTTTCGAGAAGATGGCGAAGAACATGCAGTCGCTTTCCCGGTACAGCCGCAGCAACCAGATCAACAAGGAGTGGCTGGACGAATATCTGAATGAGGCGCACAGCAACGGACTGCAATCCGTGCGCTGCCATTGCAACATCGTCGCATGGGCGGAAAACGGGGACGAACTCCGCAGGGTGAAGAATGACGTGGGAAGCGCACTGGCATTGATGGAATGTACTCCGCACCATAACACGACCGACCTTCCGGCTCTCTATTGGGCAGGCATACCGGGAAATGAAGCGGACTTTCCGGCCGAAGAGACGTTCTACACGTTTACCGGGCAGGCGCTCTGTTTCTTCACGGCTGAAACCTGTTACCGGAACTCGCTCTCTCCCTTCGGCATCCGCATGGTGGACAGGCTGACGGGAAAGCCCGTCTTCCTCGACATATCGGATTTACCCATGAAAAAAGGGGTGGTGACCAACAGAAACAAGTTCATACTCGGCCCCAGCGGCAGCGGGAAGAGTTTCTTTACCAACCATCTTGTGAGACAGTACTGGGAACAAGGGACGCATATCCTGCTGGTGGACACCGGAAATTCATATAAGGGACTCTGTGACCTGATACATCAGAAGACCGGAGGGGATGACGGGATTTATTTTACATACAAAGAAAATGATCCGATTTCTTTCAATCCGTTTTTCACGGAGGATTACCAGTATGACATCGAAAAGCGGGACAGCATCAAGACACTGATACTCACCCTTTGGAAAAGGGAGGACGAACCGCCCCGACGTTCGGAAGAGGTGGCGCTCTCGAATGCAGTCAGCCTGTATATCGAAAAGATAAAGAAGAACCGGAAGATAAAGCCGAACTTCAACTCGTTCTATGACTTTGTAAGGAAGGACTACCGCAAAGTGCTGGCGGACAAGAACGTGCGGGAGAAGGACTTTGATGTGGACGGTTTTCTGAACGTGCTGGAACCTTATTATAAGAACGGTGAATACGGGTATCTGCTGAACTCGGACAAGGAACTGGATTTACTGAACAAACGGTTTATTGTATTTGAGTTGGATGTTGTGAAGGATAATCCAATCCTCTTTCCGGTTGTCACCATCATTATCATGGAGACGTTTATAAATAAAATGAGACGTTTGCAAGGTATCCGCAAGATGATACTGATTGAGGAAGCTTGGAAGGCAATCGCCAAGGAAGGTATGGCAAACTACATCCGTTATCTTTTTAAAACAGTCAGAAAGTTTTACGGAGAGGCGGTTGTAGTGACGCAGGAAGTGGATGATATTATCTCTTCCCCCGTTGTGAAAGAGACGATTATCAACAACAGTGACTGCAAAATACTGCTCGACCAGCGGAAGTATCAAAACAAGTTCGACCAAATACAGAACCTGCTCGGCCTGACGGACAAGGAACGCAGCCAGATACTTTCCATCAATCTTGCCAATGCAGCGAACCGCCTTTATAAAGAGGTCTGGATAGGGCTTGGCGGTACGCAAAGTGCGGTATATGCAACAGAAGTTTCGGCTGAAGAGTACCTTTGCTACACCACCGAAGAGACTGAGAAACTGGAACTTACCCGCCTTACGGAAAAGCTGGGCGGAAACATCGAACTGGCTATCAAACAACTTGCCGAAAGCAAACGGCAGGAAAACAAGTAACCATATTAATCTATAGAAGACAATGAGTAAGAAAGATTTATTAAGCCAATGCAGGGAAGCACTCGGAGATGCGACCCTGACCAATCTGGATTTGCTGAACCTGATCGGGGAAATGAAGAAGGAACTGGAAAATGACCGCATCTGCGGTCACTGAATGAACAAGGAAGGCGGCTCCACGCTGACAATCCGTAAATCCAACCATGTGACGGACGGATTCAAGGGATACAAGGCCACGCTGTTCGCCGGAGAAATGAGTTATACCGAAATCAATATCCCGCTCCGGAAAGGTGACGACCTTTTCCTGCACGGGAACAAGGATGCCGGATGTATCGGGTATTTCAGCGGAAGCGAGGTGTTGCTGTTCGGCTGTTACGGGCTGTTTGCCCGTGATGACGACAGTCGGTATTTACTTACTAAAGAAAGGAGATAGACGCATGAAAAAGAGAATGATAATTTTATTCATGGTACTGCTGTCCCTTTCGGTGACAGTCAAGGCACAATGGGCAGTGATAGACCCTACGAACCTTGCTCAAGGCATTGTAAACTCGGCCAATGAAATTGTACAGACTTCCACAACGGCACAGAACATGTGAAGTAACTTTCAGGAGACTGTAAAGATTTACCAGCAGGGAAAGGCCTACTACGACGCTTTGAAATCCGTACACGACCTCGTAAAAGGGGCACGCAAGGTACAACAGACTATCCTGCTCGTAGGTGACATCAGCGATATTTACGTGACCAATTTCAATACGATGATGGGCGACCCGAACTTCACCGTGGAAGAACTCTCGGCCATTGCTTTCGGGTATAACCGGTTGCTTGAAGAAAGCAGCAACCTGCTGCTGGACTTGAAGGAAGTGACTACGGCTACCGGACTCTCGATGACCGACAAGGAACGACTGGACATCATCAACCGGATATACGGCGAAGTGCTGGAATACAAGAACCTGACATGGTACTATACCCGAAAGAACATCGGCATATCGTACCTGCGCAGCAAGAAGAAGGGGGATTCCCAGCGGGTGCTTGCCCTGTACGGGACACACGACCAGCGTTACTGGTAATCATTCATCCTAAAAAAACAGATAAACTATGATATTACTATCAATAGATTGGACGAACCTGCATGAGTTGCTGCGTTCGCTTTACGATGAAATGATGCCGCTGTGCGAGGATATGGCCAGTGTGGCAAAGGGAGTGGCCGGTATCGGTGCCCTGTTCTATGTGGCCTACCGAGTGTGGCAGTCCCTTTCAAGGGCGGAAGAGATTGACGTGTTCCCGCTTTTCAGGCCGTTCGTGCTGGGACTTTGCATCATGTTCTTCCCCACTATGGTATTGGGGACAATCAACGGGATTCTTTCCCCCGTATGCAGTGCCACTTCCTCACTGGTGGAACAGCAGACTTTCGACATGAAGAAGTATCAGGAAGAGAAGGACGAACTGGAACGGGAAGCGATGCTGCGTGACCCGGCAAAGGCTTTCCTTGTGAGTGATGAGGAATTTGACAAGAAAATAGACGAGCTTGGCTGGTCGCTGGGGGACATGGACACGATGATAAACATGTACGGGCAGAAGGCGGTGTATGACATGGGGGAAAAGGTGAGGCAATGGTTCCGGGAACTGCTGGAACTCTTCTTTCAGGCAGCCTCGCTGCTGATAGACACGCTGAGGACTTTCTTCCTGATTGTCCTGTCCATACTGGGGCCTATCTCTTTTGCGCTGGCCGTCTATGACGGATTCCAGAGTACGCTCACCACATGGTTGTCACGCTATATCTGTATTTACTTATGGCTGCCCGTGGGCGACCTGTTCGGCGCTATCCTTTCACGCATACAGGTTCTGATGTTGCAGCAGGATATCAAACAGATGCAGGACCCGACGTTCATACCGGACGCATCCAACAGTGTGTATTGTATATTCATGATTATAGGTATCATCGGTTATTTCTGCGTTCCCACGGTGTCCTCATGGATTATTCAGGCAGGCGGTGCGGGAGCTTACGGGCAGAAGGTGGGCGGTGCCGGGAAAATGGCCGGAAACGGTGCGGCGGCAGTCGGTGGGGCAGTCGGTGGATCGGTAGCCGGACGCATCAAGAAAATGTTCTAAACGTATCACTTAAAAAAACAGAAAGAAGACATGGAGTTCAAATCATTAAAAAACATCGAGACATCGTTCCGGCAGCTACGGCTGTTCGGAATGGTATTCCTGGGAGTATGCGTACTGGTAACGGTCTTTGCCACCTGAAAGGCATACGAGTTTGCCGAGGCGCAACGGCAGAAAATCTATGTACTGGACAGCGGAAAATCGCTGATGCTGGCACTTTCGCAGGATGTGCAGCAGAACCGCCCCGTGGAAGCGAGGGAACATATCAGACGTTTCCACGAACTGTTTTTCACCCTGTCACCGGACAAGAGCGCCATTGAAAGCAACATCCAGCGTGCCCTTTACCTTTCGGATGAAAGTGCCATCGGTTACTACCGGAACTTGCAGGAGAAAGGCTACTTCAACCGGATGATCGCGGGAAACATCTCGCAGACGCTGACGGTGGACAGCATACAGGGGAACTTCAACAGTTATCCCTACGAGATGAAGACCTATAGCCGGCAGCACATCATCCGTTCGAGCAGCGTTACCGAAAGGTCGCTTGTCACCACCTGCCGTCTGAGGAATGTAACCCGGAGCGACAACAATCCGCAGGGCTTTCTGATAGAGAGTTTTACCATCATCGAAAACAGGGACATCGGACAGTATGAAAGATAACGGTATAAAAAAGGTCTTCCACTCGTTCAGAACGGAGAAAGACCGATATATAATAAAACTCCGCAGGCGGTGGCAACGGCTGAGCTACCGGCAGCAAAGGATTATCATCCTTTACCTGCTCGGACTCTTCGCCGCCATCGACCTTGCCTACATCGTGGGCGGTTTCTGCGGGACAGACAAATTTCCGATTGAGGTACAGCATCTCCAAAGGATTGCGCTTCCCCAAACGGACAGTATTCAACCATTAAAAAACAATGTATCCAATGACACAATCCGATAAGAAAGAAGAAAAGAATAAAGAAACGCAGAAAGCGGAACCTGTATCCGAAAAGGGGAAGAAGTTAAACCGCAAGGTTGCCGACAAGCTGAAATTCTATGGCGTGGTGACATTCCTCTCCCTGCTTTGCGCCGGGTTCATCTGGTTTCTCTTCAAACCGGACACACCCGAAACGGTGGAAGGGACGGCAGGAATCAATACGACGATACCCGACGCTATCGCACCGGAGACGATGGCCGACAAACAGAAGGCTTACGAACTGGAAGAAATGAAGAAACGCAGGCAGGAGAAGGTAAGAACCTTGCAGGATGTGGCCGGGGGCTATCTGACACCGGACACAACGGACGGGCTGAAACCGGAAGAAGATGTACCGAAAGCGGATGCTATCCGGGAGTCCAGAGAAAAACAGCGGCAGATTTCAAGACAGATCACCTCGTTCTATAAGGAACCGAAGGAGAGTCCGAGGGTGGACGAACTGGAACGGCAGGTAAAGGAGCTTAACGAAAAGCTGGAACGTGAACGGAAAGGACAAGACCCGCTGGAACTGATGGAAAAGTCGTATGAGATGGCGGCACGCTATTTCCCCGGACAAACGGGCGGACAGGTGAAGAACATACAGCCTGCCGGGGGCACCGGTACCGGCAATCCTGCCGCCATAGCTGCCGGACGTGCCACGGAGAATGTGGTTTCGTCACTGGCCGTACCTCCGGTACCCGACACGATACCCCGCAATTACGGTTTTGCCACTGCCGTGGGCGGCGGACAGCTTGCCGGAGCCAATACGATACGTGCCTGCGTGGCCGAAGACCAGACAGTGACCACCGGGGCATGACTGAAGTTCCGGTTGCTGGAACCGCTGCAAGTGGGTGGTGTGCTTGTACCTGCCAATACTCCGCTATATGGTACGGTGCGTATCGAAGGGCAACGGATGGCAGTCACAGTAAACTCCATAGAGAGCGGCGGGAACATCCTGCCGGTGGAACTAACGGCTTACGATATAGACGGGCAGGCCGGACTTTTCGTTCCGAATACCGCAGAACGTACCGCCATGAAGGAAGCCGCCGCCAATATCGGGGGCAGTTTCGGAACAAGCATCTCGTTCGCACGCAGTGCCTCGCAACAACTCGTCATGGACGTGACAAGGGGCGTGCTTGGCGGCGGATCACAATATCTGGCCACAAAGATGCGTGAGGTGAAAGTGTCCGTGAAAGCGAATTATCAACTTTTATTAATATCCAAAAAACAGTAATCAGATGAAGACAAGAATTATTTTATCATTAGTCATACTTTTAACCGTATTGTCGGTAAAGGCGCAGGAACCGGTGGAAACAAAGATTTTCCCCACCAACCAGATTATCTCACCGCATAAGATTGAGGTGACTTTTCAGAAAACCGTACATATCCTTTTCCCTTCCGAAGTGAAATACGTGGATTTGGGTTCGTTCGACATCATAGCGGACAAGGCCACGGGAGCGGAAAATGTAGTACGCATCAAGGCGGCGGTGAAAGGTTTTGAAGGGGAAACGAACTTCTCCGTTATCACTGCCGACGGTTGTTTCTATTCTTTTAATGTGGTTTATAAGGACGAACCAGCGCAACTTTCCATTGAGATGGAAGACTGGCTCCGGGACAATCCCGAAGGCGGGATTGCGGGCGACCGCATGTTCGTGAAGCTGAAAGAACTCGGCGGGGAGACACCGCTGGTGGTGAACCGTATCATGTACATGCTGTATAAGAAGAACAAAAGGGACATCAGGCATATCGGTTGCAAGAAGTACGGCATACAGACACTGCTCAAAGGGCTTTATATCAATAATGACCTGCTGTACCTGCATACTTCCCTGCGCAATAGTTCGGATATATCGTTCGACATTGACTATATCCGTTTCAAAGTGGTGGACAAGAAAGTAGCCAAGCGCACGGCCATGCAGGAGAACTTCATAGAACCTGTAAGGACATACAACCGCCTGATAACGGTGGACGGGAAAGCCACGGTGCGGGGTATATTCGTGCTGCCCAAGCTCACCCTGCCGGATGACAAACTGCTTGTGGTGGAGGTTTACGAAAAGGGCGGTGCCCGTCACCAGTCGTTCCGCATAGAGAACACAGACCTTGTGGCGGCAAAACCAATCAGTGAACTGCATCTGAAATAATAACCTATATATAATATAATGTATATGCAAAGAATACTATTCATACTGACAGTTGCCATGTTGTCGCTCTTTGCGGGCGAAGCATACGCGCAGCGTGACCTGCCGGGACAGACGGGTGTACAATTTACAACAGGGGGAGTCAATCATTTCCTTTCATGGAAGAGTGGTGGCGAACGCCACTACTTCACCTCGCTGGCCTTTACACATACCAACCGTAACCGTACCTGCTGGCTGTATGGTCTGGATTATCAGATAAAGGAGTACACCTACGAAAATAAGGCAATACCCAAAGCGCAGTTCACGGGGGAACTCGGCTATTTTATTCCCGTATTGTCGGACAAGGGCCGGAACGTCTGTTTCCGTATCGGACTTTCCGTTTTGGGCGGCTTCGAGACAGTCAACTGGGGAACCTCCCTGCTTCCTGACGGAGCGGCGGTGACAAACGGTGACTGCTTTATTTATGGCGGCGGTCTGACGGCGGCTTTCGATGTCTGGCTGACAGACCGGATTATCCTGCTGATGCAGGTAAAGGAAAGGGCGCTCTTCGGAACGGATGCGGGTAACTTCCATACCCAGATAGGATTGGGCGTTCGCCTTATTATTAACTAATAAAAAGAGAAAGGAGAAACAAAAAATGAAAAACGTATTATATAAATGTATAGGTGCACTGCTTGCGGCGCTGGCCTTCAATTCTTGTAACGACGGGATAGACATCCGGCAGGATTATGATTTCAGCCTCTCGTCATGGTATCTGCAAAAGCAGATTGCAACGGGTGAAACGGTGGAGATACGCTTTTATCTTGACCGTGAAGGGGACTATGAAAAGGCGGAGTATGAAATAGGTTACATCCAGATGGAAGGCAAGGGAGAAGTGTCCGATAGTGAAGGCATAAAACTTGTGAACCGGGAAGTGAGGCCGCTGGCAGAGGTGCCGGGACTGGATACGGAAAATCCGGTCAGGCAGATATTCACCCTCTTTTACCGTTCGACAAGCGCCAGACGTTCGGAACTGAAATTCTTTGTCCGGGATAATTTTGGCAGGGAAAGAGAAATGACGGTGACGTTCGATTTAGAAAACACTACGGCAAAGGAATAACTGCTACCATTATCTATCAAGAAAGACGGTGGGGAAACCTGTCGTCTTTGTTTTATGAAATTTGCTTAATGAAAACAAATGAATAAGTAATTGTTTCGGATTGCACAAAATTTGTTTTTATATTTAGCCGGAAGTTAATAGTTCAATCATATACGCATGAAAACAACACTCAGAATATTCCGTATCATCAGCAAGCTGTTGCTGCTGGCTTATGTCACGATAGTGAATTTTGTCTTTATTACGGTGTTTTACGCATTGCTACTTTCAATCTTGCGCCATATATGGCCGGCATATATACCGGGGCTGTTTGATGAGGGGGTGATTCCGTATTTAGTCAATACGTTACCGTATTATCTTTTGCTGTTATTCATCCTTTATTCCATTTCTCCGCTAAATGTGTGGGTGCTACGCAGAAAAGAAGGATACCGTCCTTTGAACAGTTCCGATCGCATGAGGCTGGAACGGTTGCTTTCAGAAATGGGTATGAACCGGAGGCTGAAACTTTATCGTAACAATGACGCACGGGTAAATGCTGCCGCATTCGGTTTCAATACGATAGGACTGACGGGCGGAGTACTCGCCGCAGCTTCGGATGAGGAGCTGAAGGGCATCATCAGTCATGAAGTGGGGCATATCTCCCATTACGACTTCGTCTATCAGGTGCTTTTATTCTCGATGGAGTCGTTCGGTTACCGCTGCCTTTATGGTATATTTCTTATTCCGGCTCTGATATTCGGGATAATTGGCAGCATGGTGTTCGCATTGGTTCCGGCTTTGGGCCTTGTAGGTGAACTCATAGCGAAGTTATGGTGGGCCGTTTACAAACTGCTTCACCGGATTATATACGGCATCAGCCGGATAACTGACGTGAATATCAATAAATATGCCGAGTACCGTTGTGATGCCTATGCAGTGAAATATGGTTGCGGCGAAGGATTGCTTTCTTTCCTCCGCCGGTTGAAAAGGACGGAAGACGTTTACGGTGAGCATCCGACTTTCACCGAATATATCATGAGTACGCATCCGTCCACCGAAAAACGGATTGCACGGCTGGAGAAACTGCTGTAACCTGCGGTAAAGAATGTGTGCCTATATCATTTTACGGATATTGGTATAGGGAGTACCGGATGCGCATATCTGCTGCATTTCTGTGGAAAAGTCATCGTAATAACAGATGATATGACCGCCGACAAGCGCATTGCCAAAAAACTCTTTTTCCGGAAGTATTTTTTTATTGTCTGCCTGCTTTATCAGGTCGTCATACAGGGCACGATACACCTTGTCGGTATCTGCCGGAAAAGCGGTTTCCGGTATGGCTACTGAAAGGATTATCTCCGGGCATTTGCCCGCTTCACGCAGCATGACTATCGTATCCGCACCTAATAATCCGATATAGGAATGCGGATTGCAGGTGAATGTGCGATAACCTTCATTATAAAGTGAAAGGATAATCCGGTAGAGTTCCATACGGATTTTATCTTCCCTGAATTGGTCGTATTTGGTTGTCTTTTCAATGGTACTGCCGGTAATGGCAACGTTCTTGTTGTACATCTTCCTGTGATTTTTGAGTAATACCTTGTCCGTAACTTCCTGTTATGTACCAAAAAAGCACGGAACTTAACAGGTTCTACTCTCCGGTACGACCAAGCACCCATGCAGGAAACGAGTTAAGACCGTGCCATTTGTGTATGACAAGGACTCTGCCCGTTTATTCTCCTGCATTGAATTTGGTCGTTTCGAGAGTAGGGAATCTCGTTGTCCACCTCCGGTGATGCCCCGGCGGGAAGGATCACATCAGCCGACTTTGATACGGGATCTATGACAAGGACAATGGTTTTCTTGAAAAGTATATCGGCGTTTATATCTGCAAAGATGTTCGACTGGAGGACGCCATTCCGCCCATTATCGACAAATCTTTATTCCATGAAGTGCAGCAAATTTTAGCACGAAATAGAAAAGCCCCTGCAAGAGCAAAGGCAAAAGTGGATTATTTGTTGTCCGGAAAAGCTTACTGCGGAAAGTGCGGAAATGGTTTGGTTGGGGAGAGCAGCAATCCAAATAGCGATAGCGGACCGCATTATTATTATAAGTGTGCCAATCGGAAGAAAGGGCTTGGCTGCGACAAAAAGACAATCCGGAAAGAAGAACTGGAGAATCTGGTTGCCCAGAAGGTTGCAGAAGTCGTGTTGCGTCCGGAGAAAATCAAAGAAATTGCACAGCGATGCGAAGAAATGCAACGGGATATGGTTCAAACGATTCGGAATCCGGAAGCAGATATGCTGAAAAAGCAGTTGGAGAAAACCAAAAAAAGTATCGCCAATATCATGATGGCGATGGAGCAGGGAATTTTTACGAAGTCCACAAAGGAACATCTGGAAGCATTAGAGCAGCGGAAAGAAACACTGGAGATTGAAATTCAGCGGACAAGTATGGTAGAAAAAGTTGACATCATTACAGCGGATCAGATTGAATTTATGCTGCTGCAGTTTTTACCAGAAGCGAATACCGATGTTACAGCCTATGCAGATGATATTATTTCTTGTTTTGTGCATTCGGTTTATCTGTGGGATGACAGCTGTGCGATTTGGCTGAACCTATCCAATCAACAACCGAAACCACATAAAAATCGTTGTGCAAAAGTTACAC
>OGZH01000965.1_pt1 | contig 18998 bp, 10 predicted proteins | sample 1576741 | NCBI WGS metagenome assembly OGZH01 (sample SAMEA3541560, study PRJEB24748) | human gut metagenome | biome: human gut; feature: human-associated habitat; material: faeces | place: China | collected 2012 | reverse complement strand
GCCTTGTAAGCCTCCTGCACGTCGAAGTTACGGTATCCCTTTACATAAGAATCCGCTATGAGGGAGGCTGCATGATAACCAATCATGGTACCCGTATAGTTTCCGGCCAGTTCCCACATAGGCAGGACGCCGCCCTCGCGGGACTTCTGGATGAGCGAACGGGTGAAAGCCTCGTTCAGTTCAGGATCAATAATCGTCATCAGCGGATGATAGGCACGGAAAGTGTCCCATAAAGAGAAAATGGTGTAGATAGGCTCGTCCACCCTGCCTTGATGGGGCTTCAAGTCCATACCAAAGTAACGTCCGTCAGCATCGGTAAACAAGTTGGGCTGCATACCCGTGTGGTAAAGTGCCGTGTAGAACATGGTACGCTGGTCGTTGTCCTTCGTATCGATGTCAATCTTGGAAAGATAAGTGTTCCACTGCTGGCGGGCAGCACGGCGCACACCGTCAAAATCCCATCCGGAGATTTCGGCTTCCACATTCTTGCGGGCACCGTCCATATCCACGGCAGACACACCTACCTTTACCAATACCTCTTCATTGGGCTCCGTCTGGAATTGCAGTAAAGCTTTAGCTGTAGGCAGAAGCGGACCGCCTTCGTCCAATGCCATGGAGTCCGTGACCAGCGTATAGGTAAATGGTTTGGAGAACTTAGCGTAGAAGTTGATATACTGGTCGAAAGCCCAATATACAGTCTTCTTGCGTCCACGGATTTCAGTATCGCTGATTACTTCCAGCTCCATCTGTTCATTCTTCTGGCGCTGGATACTGTAATCCAGGTCGAGGATAAAGCCTGCATCTTCCGCTTTCGGGAAGGTATAGCGATGAATCGCCGCACGTTTGGTAGAGGTCAGTTCGGCTTTCACCCCGTAGCGGTCCAAAAATACGGAATAATATCCCGGTTCGGCTGTTTCATTCTCGTGGGAAAAGGCAGAGGCGTACGCCATCTGCTGGCTCTTCGAGCCCATGGAGTGGTAATCCTGCCGACCTACAGTGGGCATCAGCAGCACATCCCCGTAATCGGCACAACCCGTACCGCTGACGTGGGTATGTGAAAATCCGTTGATAGTAGTATCTGCATAGTAATATCCGGAGCAGGCATCCCACTCGTAGATACGCGTGTCGGGGCTGGGCTGAATCATCCCGTTGGGAACTACCGCTCCGGGATAGGTATGCCCATGTCCACCCGTACCGATGAACGGATTGACGTAAGACGCATAGTCCGGTGCCGTCTGGGTACAGCTGCAAACCGCCCCCAGCAGAAAAAGTCCGCCCAACAGTATGGAACTAGATTTCATGTTTTTCTTCATATTGTTTATTGTATAAGTAGGTGTATAGCTTCATAATAGAATCTTGTTATATGAGAATGCTTGAGGAGGGCCGCCCTATTACTTTGAGCAAAGCCCTCCTTTGTTTCATGTATGAAAAGGTTCAAGCATCCGTTTTCCGAAACCTCAGTTTACGGAAAACACGGCATCAGCGTACCTTCTTCATCGTATAGTTCTCACTCACGAAGTAAGGAACATCGGGGAAGATGTCGGTCTCAATCTCACCGCCTACATACTTATAGGGATTGATAGCCCATCTGTTGCCCAAGCCATAGATATGCATATCACCGTTAGGAGCAATAGCACCATCCATATAGTAATCATCATAGTTAGGATATGCTTTCCACTGGAAATTCTTGCTGTAAGTACCGAAATGCATCTTGTAGGTAGCAGGGTCTTCAGCATCGCCCTCATGAATGGTTTGCGGATAGATGAGCAGTGCACCGTTATAGTAATCGCAATGCATCGGATACTTACCGGTGATTTCGGGGAAAGTACCCCAGTTGTAAACCACATATCCGGTACCTTCTTCATCCTTCTCTATAATTACATTCTTCTCAAACTCCTGACTGCCTTTCCAATCCCACCAGCGAGGATTGCCTTCTTCATCCACATAGGTAAAGAGAGAGTTACTGGAAGTTACTTTCCACTCGCCGACCAAATCTTCATAACCCAACATTTTGCCCTGATAAGCTTCACCGGTACGGCTCCAGTACTTGCCACTCCATTCCACTCCATCATCAAAGAGCACCTCACTTATTTCCGAAAGCAACACGTAATACTGATACATCAGTGGTTTGGGGTTGTAGAACATCTGAATACCATAACCTTCATCCTTCACTTTTTGGAATTTGCTTTTGTCAAATCCGCTCCAGCCTCCGTTCAGCTCATCATTAATCTTCCAGGGTAACGGAGCATACTTGGATTTGGGCAGGTTCTCAAAATGAGACTCTTCACGGCCAAAGGCTCCATTAGGATTCTGATTCTGGTAATAACCGTAGGTCATATAATCCACAATATCACCTACTTTCACACCTTCTACCTCGCCGTCGGGAGAGTCGAGAGAACCATATTCATACACACCAATCAACTTTTTGCCAAACACTTGGCGGCATTCGTAAACCAAGCGCGCGAAGTTGGCACGTGAACGTTTTTCGAAGCCGGGACTGGGATTGGAGTTATTATAACTGGTGTACTCATCATCAAAGTCAATGCCATCCAAACCATAAATATCCAAGTAGGCTTTCAGTTCCTTGGCAAAGTCTTTGGCAGCAGCTTCCGAAAGGTTGCCCATACCTGCCTCGTCATGGTTACCAAGAATAGTCATCACCACCTTAATGCCTTTAGCCTGCAAAGGACGGATGAACTTATCCGCATTTCTCAGCAAGAAAGAAACCTGGTCATTGCAGAAAACATGAACGCGACCAGTCTTGCTATCCACATTGATGTTAGCTGCAAAAATGCTGACAACATCAAAGAAAGGCTTTCCGTCGCTCTTCATAGTATATTCACCCATATTCAAGATGTTCTCGTCATTTACTTCCACAAAGCAATGTGTAAGTATATCACCCTTACTGATACTCTCAGGAATAGCAGCCAAAGGCTTTACCAAGTAAATATATTCCTGATTGTTTGTAGAAACTTCCACACCGTTATTGGCAGATGCAGAAACGGCAACAGCATAAGTCTGTCCGATTGTGCCTCCGGCATTGATATTCAGTTCCACAGAAGCCGACTTCTGTTCGCCCGCCTTGATAGTGGCAGTTCCACCGTTCGCCAAACTCAGCTTATCGGCGGGATACATTTTATAGCTTGTTCCATTCTTCTTATTGTAAGCCTCCAAAACGTCTTCGTCCACTTTGAAGGTCACCGTAACATCCTGCTCTGCAGCTTTGCTCAGTTCAAAATAGAGATGTCCGGTAGCAACCTTGTCGCCAAAAACAGAAATCGGAGTAAGTTCACGTGCACCGGCGGCAGACTTTACATAGCCATACACGCCATCCACAGTATCCAGCTTGTCACTGTTGCCGGTGTTGATGACAACATCATCTTCACAACCGGTAAAGCATATTCCTGCACATGCAAAGGCCATTGCCAGCAAGCCTGATTTTACATGATTCATATATTTCATAATCAATATCTTTTTATTTGAATTAAGGTATAACTAAATTATTTGGCGGGCAGTTCCACAGCAGTCCAAGTCAGTGACTCCACTGCAGTAGCATTGTTCTCATTTCCGCTATAGTCGTGAATGGCAGTACCGGCACCCTCATCGAACTTCCAGTAAGAAACCAGTCCGTCAGCATCCGGCTCTACCTGGTAGAAGTGGTCCTTTGCATTGATTTCTGCTGATGTCAACACCTTGTTCCAGATACGCACCTCTGAGATATTACCTTCCAACCAACGGTCACGATTGTATGAATGGCCAATCCAGAATCCGTTACCTTCATCGGTCATGGTCTGGCCCCAGTTCACGACTCCGCAGTCCAAAGTAGTCTCCAGCATATTCTTACCATTGATGTAGATTATAACTGTTTTTGCATCCGCATCGTAGGTCACAGCGATATGTGTCCATTCGTTTGTCGGAATAACCAGACTCTCATCGGTCACATTGCCGCTACTTGTAGCCACCTGCAACTGGTTTTGAGGAATTCCGGCATCACCGATGCGGAGCAGGAACTTACCTTCGATACCCATAATGGAAGTCAGCATCTTGTCAAACTTGCTTACACGAATCAACGCTTCTGCCGTCAGCTTATTCATATTATTGGCTACATCTGGATTGGTCCAAGTTACGTAAACCAGATTCTTGGTAATGTCAGGAACCGTATTAATCAATGCGGCACCCTTCAGCACGTAGTACATGGTACCGGAGCTCTTCAAGACTCCGATGCTTGCCTGGTCTACCGTAACCGGCAATACATATACCTTCTCACGGTCCAGCTCCGTCAAGTTCTTGAAGCTGACAGTGATGTCGTCTGAAATGACAGCACCGGCCAAAATGGTAGCCTGCGGAGTTTCTACCGTATAATAGTTTTCCGGCAGAGCCTCGGCTGTGTCATAATAGGTAGCGTTATAAGTAGCTACCAGTGAAGGGTCCGCCTTCAAGGCAATAGTTATATCCTGCGATTCAGGACGGGCCATTGAAATCCGGAATGAACCTTCCGTATCGGAAACAGTGTTTTTCAACAACACAGTACTGGTCATCGCCGAGCCGTTGATATACACCTGATTATCGAAATTCTCAACGTCATTATCATTACAAGCAGCAAATACACCTGCCAATAATGCCATCGATACTAAATATATACTTTTCAGTTTCATGATATTCTTTTATTTTTTAGGAGCAGGATTCATAATATTGATAGCTTCTCTCACGTATTGATAGGTATTGGTAGCATTGTAATAATCATTCTGCATGTTCTCAATAGCCAGACCAGCTTTTGTAAACTCTGCAGACGGTTCTGTCACCCAATAAGCAGCTTCCGACAGAGCTCTCAAAGCATTGTAATATCCGGTAGTCTTATCTGTTGTATCCAGAGAGACGGTAGATGCCGATACAATGAAGCGGTCAGCCGGAACACCGTCTGCCATCAAGGCCTGAAGCGCTTCTATCCCCAGTTGGGCAACATCCGTGACATCATTTGTAATCAAGATGATATGGTCACAAGAAGAGAGCACAGACTGGCCTATCAGGTTGGCAGGATACCCCTGGAACACCAGTTGCTTACCTGAATTGGCACTCTTCCAGTTGGATATCACACCGAAGAAAGTATCCTGATTTGCCTTTGCTTCAGCCTTGTCGGCTTCGGACATGTAGATAGGATTGCTACCACGATACTCGGCTACAATACCGTCGAAAGGTGCTTCAAGAGCTATCAGTCTGTTCAGCTCAGCCGACAGATAAGCCGAGAATGCAGATGTTTCTGTTCCTTCTTTCACCTTGTCGGTATGTTCCTTCAAGATATTGTCATAGCTGATGGAATAGAATACTTTCGTTCCCTTCTCATGTACATTTGCAATATCTTCCAATTCGAATTCCGCCAAATCGGGAGTAGTTGCGATAATTACGTCCAGGCTGTCGGGAACATCCGACATGTGCTGCCCGCGGCTGAAAGGAACTTTCTCACTATTATCAAACCAGCCGTATACAATCTTATGGTCAGAATTCTTGTATTCCTGCAAGTTCTTCAGATACTTGGCATACAGTTCGGGAGACTGTTCGTCGATTCCGGGTTCTTTCAGTTTAATACTCTCTGAATCCGTCCAGTCGGAGCAGGCAGACAATGCCAATACGGAAAAAGCTGCCAGCGCGATTCCTTTGAATGATTTCTTATATAATTTCATAATTATTCAGCATTTATTGTTATTATTTGCGTGCCCACCATACGTCAGTAGCCATGTTGTCCGGTCCACCCAGATAGCTGCTTACTGCCTCTTGCACGTTTTGAGTATTACTTGTATATTCTTCAGAAGGATAAGGCATACGGCGTGCACCTTTCTCGCTGTCAACAACTCCACCGCTTAAGTTGCCTTCACTGGTTGCAGGCAACAGTTTGGGATAGCCCGTACGACGATAGTCAGCCCAAGCCTCGTTACCCAACGGCCAATTGGCAATCCACTTCTGGGTAATGATACGTTCCTGTTTTTCTTCCTTGGATGCCCCTTCATTCCACTTGACAGTAATGGCTGAAAGGTTCTTTTCATAAGTATTAAGACCGGCGGGATCTTTGTAAAGAGCAGGTACACTGCTTTCATCAGCCAGATAGCTGTCTACACCGGTAGCTCCCCACTGTTCGAAAGAGAGACGGACACCTTGTTCATAAAAATCAGCAGCGGTTCCTTTCATGTTGAAACCATAGATTGCAGTGGCTTCAGCACGCAAGAAGGCAACTTCTGCCGCATTCATCCAAAGCACGGGATCAGAAGAGGAAATCTTCACACGCGAATAATTGATGAAATACTCTTTCATCTTACTGAGGTTGATACCGCGACGTAATCCTACATAAGTCTCTCCAGGCCATTTTGATTCCTCAAAATAGCTGGCACGACGATTGTCGTTGTAACCGTTCATGTAGCAGATGATGTCGGCAGCAGGATGGGTATCACCACCTGAAGCTTCTTCATTGTAACGTACTGCCACAAACAACGGATTGCTAATTGTACCGAAATACTTCCATGTAGCATTGTCTGCATTTGTTTCAATCAGACCCAACTCGTGATTCACTGCACTTTCAGCCATTTCTTTAGCCTTAGCAGGGCTTACATTGGCAATACGGATAGCCAAACGCAGTTTCAATGAATTGGCAAACTTCACCCACTTCTGTACATTACCACTGTACACGAAATCTGCAGAAGCAACCAACGCCGCATTTCTGTTTTCAGTCAGCACCTCGATGGATTCGTCCAGTTCCTTGAAGAATGCGTTATATACTTCTTCCTGCGTATCATAAGGAATGGTAATCTTGCCATCCTGACCGATTTTAGAATAAGGAATAGGACCATACGCATCAGTCACGCGACTCATGGCAGCAACCTTTATGATTTGAGCAATGGCATAAGGAACCGGATTATTGGTATTCTCCGATACTTGTTTCACTGTGCTCAAGTTACCGTAAAGTGTTGAAATGATACGGTCACTTATCAAGAACACACGCGTCCAGTCATTTGTAGCATTAAAATTGGATATTGTATTGGACCAGCCGGCATTTGAATCGGCAAAATAACCTCCCAACGGTCCACCCAACAAACAATCAGTAAACTGTGCCGTATTGACATCTGATGAGATAACCGTACTTGCCAAGTTACTCATGGCAGAACCCAGTGCATAATCATCCGGAGTCAAATCACCCGGTTGATAAGGATTGGAGTTGATATCCATATAATTGCCGGTACAGGACATAAAGCCCATAACCAACGGAGCAACAATCAATTTATTTATAATATTTTTCTTTTTCATATCGTTTGGTATTAAAATTTAAAGCTCAAGCTAAAGCCGATGTTACGCAAAGCCGGCATCATGAAATAGTCTATTCCCTGATAAAAGTTATCGGTAGAAGCTACACTTTCGGGATCGAAAGGAGCCTTGCTGTAAATCATCCACAAGTTGCGGCCTACCAACGAAACCTTGATATCGCACACATCATTCAACAACTTTCTGGGGATGGTGTAACCCAAAGATACTTCCTGCAGACGAACATTGGTAGCAGAATAAGTGTAGTATTGGGGAACAGACGTGCCGCTACCTACTACACCGTACCATGTTTCGGGGTTTACCTTATCTCTACCATTCACCAACACGTAACCTAAATCACGTGCATCGGCAGAAGCCTCGGACACACCGTAATAGTCCAACATAGCTTGTGTACGTGAGTAAACCACACCACCCAAACGGGCTGAAATCAAGAAACCTGCTGTGAAATTCTTCCAAATGAAGTTATTACGCCAAGCCAAATTACCTTTAGGAAGTACGCTTCCCAACTTGATGTATTTATCCGGGTCCGTTATGGCTTCCGTAGCAACCGTTCCATTTTGGTCCACAAAAATCTGTCCATTGGCATCACGTTTCATATCTCGCAGTGAGTAAAGGTCACCCATGCTCCCACCTTCTTTCAGCAAGAAGCGGGCATCACCTAAGCCACCCATATTCAACGTGCTCAAAGAGAACAGCTCACCGGTAACGGGATTGATGGCATTGTCTGCCAAAGTCAGGATTTTATTCTTGTTACTGGAGAAGGTTATACCGGTATCCCATGTAAAATCTTTCCAGGTATTCTTGTAATTCAGCGACAACTCAATACCGGAGTTACGTACGGCACCAGTCTGGATATACATAGCCGACCAACCGCTGACAGGCAACTGCGGGTTGAATGTCTGGTTCATAGTCTTGGCATTGTAATATGTCACGTCCAATTCAAAGTTCTTGAGGAAACGCATGTTCAAACCGATTTCCCAAGAATTGGTACGTTCAGGTTTCAAATTGTACAACGGATATTGGGTCGTGATACTCCACTGGCCGGAACTTGAATTCCATTCATAGTGAGGATTAGCCAAATATCTGGAGAAAGCACTACCAACAGATGCCCATGAACCACGAACCTTTATAAAAGAAAGATAATCTTTGTTCAAGTTAGGCATTAGCTCAGACAGTACAACAGAACCACCGACTGAAGGATAGAAGAATGATTTGCTGTTGGAGTTGGGACCTGCCAGCTGTGAAGGCCAGTCGTTACGTCCGGTCAGCGTCAAGAAGTAAGTGTTCTTGTAACCAAGCTCAGCCGAAGCGAAGAGAGACTGGGTCTGTTCACGCCATCCTTCCTGCAAACGCTGTGTCTTGCTGGCACTCAGGTTCTGGATGGCAAAGTAGTTGGTCAAACCTACCGGTTCGCCGCTGAAGGCATCGCCACCATCAGCAATCGGACCACGTGTTTTCATTGCATCCGAACGTATATCGGAGAATGAACCACCGACATTGGCCTGAAGTGACCAGTCTTCACCGAAATATTTGTTGATACTCACCAGGAAGTCTGCATACAACTGTTTGTCCTGCGTCTTGGTAATACCATAAAGACCTCGTGAAGAGCTCTCGGTGAGCTGTGTATTGGTAGAAGCATAGAACTTTTCTGTATAATCATTGTTGGAGTTATCCAAACGTACACGTCCTGAAACAGTCAGCCAGTCCAGAATCTTATAGCTCAAACCGGCATTCAGCATATAGCGGTCCTTCTTGTTCTGGCGCAGATTGCGGTAGTTAATCCAATAAGGATTCTGCATTACCATACCTTCGTCACCTACCGGCCAGTATTGCGTATAAATTTTACGGGCAGCGTCATAGCGCTCATACATGCTGATATCAGACCAGTCGTTGCTGCGCGGGAACAAATAAGCACCCACCAACGGGTTGTTGTAAGTACCCTGGTTCGTCATGTTCTGGTCATTCTGCAGAATATAGCTTGCACCGAAATCCAGAGTCATCTTGTCGTCCAGGAAAGTAGTGGTGTTACGTACCGTAAAGTTGTAACGGTTGTATTTGTTGTTGGGAACAATACCCTTGGAGTTTACAGCAGCAGCCGATGCATACGTCTGGTTTTTCTCTGTACCGGTTGACAAAGAAATGCTCTCTGTTCCTACAATACCCGTCTGGAAATAATCATCTCTCGGGCTGTAATTGTAGTTATTGGCTGCAGACAAAGGCGCTCCCCAGCTCATGGCTCCTGAAGTGCTCATCACACCACCGGTTCCCGTACCGTAACGGTTTTGGAAGCTCGGCATCACAAACGGATTGGTGAATTCAGTATTACTGCTGACAGTAAGGCTCACCTTACCTTCTTTACCTTTCTTTGTAGTAATGACAATGGCACCGTTGGCAGCTTCCGAACCATACAAGGCAGCAGCGGCGGCACCAGTCAGGACTGACATTGACTCGATGTCTTCCGGGTTGATATCGGCAATCGGTTCTGAAGATCCCTGGGAGTCGAACTCCTTACCTCCGGCAGTACCACGGCCAGAGAAAATAGGCACACCGTCAATTACATAAAGTGCATTGGAAGACTGCATGATAGATTTCGTACCACGCATCACTACCTTTGATACACCACCTACACCGGATGAAGAAGCATTGATGTTCACACCCGCTACCTTACCACTCAATGAGTTCACAAAGTTGGCATCTTTATTGGAAGTAATGGCATCTGTATTCACCTGCTGTACATTGTAGGACAATGCCTTTTCCGAACGCTTGATACCGAGTGCAGTAACCACAACTTCTTCAAGCTGTTGGGTATCTCCGGCCATCATTACATTAATCGGTGCATTACCTTTCACGGGGATTTCCTGCGTAGTATAACCGATATAAGAGAATACAATCACCGGATTCGTTTCCGTAGTGGTCAGCGTAAAGTTACCGTCGAGGTCGGTAATACACCCGTTGCTAGTACCTTTTATCAATACATTCACACCAATCAGAGGTCCCATGTCATCTGACACGACTCCGGTAATCGTCCGTTCTTTCCCTTGTTGGTTGCCCTCTTGAGGAGCAGCAGACTTTTCAGAAAGATAAACGATGTTATCCTCCACTTTATAGGAAATGTCTTTCCCTTTGAGAATAACATTCAAAGCATCTTCTATAGACGCATTGTTCACTTTGACGTTTTCTACCGGCAACGCAGCCAGTTTGTCGTCATAAAAAAATTGATACTTGGATTGAGACTTGATTTGTTCAATGACTGTCCCCAATGTGCCGCGAGACACATTCAGGTTTAACTGGGCAAAGCCCCACTGGATAGAAACTGCCATGAACAACAAAACTAATAAAGCCCGCATGAACGTCGAACTCCGAAAAGCATAATTGTCTTTCATAAACACAATTTATAGGTTATACAATAAATTACTTCGAGAGATTCATTCTCTCGCATTCCTATATAAAACAACAGACAATGAAAATACACTTACTGAAAAAGTATCTTTTTTATCATTAATCCTAAAAAAAAGAGTTACCCCGAAAACAAGTTGATATATCATTTTGCTCAATATTACTAACGAAGTAAATAATTATTTCCACCTGATTCAAGAAAAACACCTATAATACAGATAGTAAATAACAAAATGATATATCAACTTATTTTCGAGGCAACCCTTTTCTTACTATATTATTACTATTCTTTACTTCTTCAGTTCATTCGAGAAAGAATAAGGATAATCTTCCGGCTGCGTACCTCTCTTCATATTAGGCTGGCTGCCCATATCAAACCTCAAGGTACCGCCATTCAGCAAATCGCCATGCGTCAGATAATTCCTGGAATAATCCACGCCGTTCACCTTGAGAGACTCGATATACATGTTCTCCGGTGAGTTATCCGGAGCGTCAATTGTCAGGGACTTACCGTTCTCGAAATGGAGGGTAGCCTTACGGAACAGAGGGGCGCCCAATACATACTCGTCCGTACCAGGGCAAACCGGATAGAAACCAAGTGCAGAGAAGACATACCACGCGGAAGTCTGACCGTTGTCCTCGTCACCGCAATAACCGTCGGGACCGGCAGTATACATGCGGTTCATTACCTGACGAAGCCAATATTGGGCCTTCCAAGGTTCCCCGGCGTAGTTATAAAGGTAAATCATGTGCTGGATGGGCTGGTTGCCATGGGCATAGTTACCCATATTCATCACTGTCATCTCACGGATTTCATGGATTACCTGGCCGTAGTAGCTGTCATCGAACAAGGGCGGGACAATAAATACAGAGTCAAGCATCTCTACGAAAGACTCTTTTCCACCCATCAGGTCTATCAGACCTTGAGGGTCGTGGAATACAGACCAGGAATAGTGCCAGCTGTTACCTTCAGTAAAGGCGTCACCCCACTTCAAAGGAGAGAAAGGAGACTGGAACTGGCCGTCTTGATTACGACCACGCATCAGCTTGCTTTCCTTATCAAATACATTCCTATAGTTCATGGCACGTTCCGCAAAGAGTTTCTGCTCCTTCTTCGGACGGTTCAGTTCTTTTGCCATGCGGTAGATGCACCAGTCATTATAAGCATACTCCAAAGTACGGGCAGTGTTCTCGTTGATTTTCACATCGTAGGGAACATAACCAAGCTTGTTGTAATACTCATAGCCGAGGCGACCCGTAGAAGAGACCTCGGGATGGACATTCTTTGTACCGTTGATGAGACCTTCGTACAACATCTGCACATCCTCCACCTTCACACCTTTCAGATAGGCATCTGCCAGTACGGAAGCAGAGTTGTTGCCAATCATACAGCCACGGTGACCCGGACTTGCCCATTCGGGGAAGAAACCGCTTTCCTTATAGGTGTTGACAAGACCTTCCTGAATCTGCCTGTTCACCGACGGATACATCAGGTTGAGGAATGGGAAAAGACAGCGGAAAGTGTCCCAGAAACCGGTATCCGTATACATATAGCCGGGCAACACTTGCCCATTGTAGGGACTGTAATGAATCGGATTTCCCGCCTCATCCAGTTCATAGAATGCACGCGGGAACAACAAGGAACGATACAAACATGAGTAGAAAGTACGGTACTGGTCAAGGGTTCCGCCTTCCACATCAATACGGCCCAGCACCTTGTTCCAGGCATCCTGACCTTTCTGAACCAGTGTTTCCAAATTGTCATTGCCAAGCTCCTTCAAGTTACGGTCAGCCTGCTCAAAACCGATGAAAGAAGAGGCTACACGGGCATGTACCACTTCACCCTTACGGGTTTTGAAACCGATAACAGCACCGGCATGTCCGGCTTCCTGCTCAACCTTATTCTCGGTCAAGACGCCATCGGCTACAGACGCCTTATAAGTAAAAGGCTTGTCGAACTCTATCACGAAATAGTTCTTGAAGTTCTCGGGAACACCGCCGCTGTTACGGGTAGTATAACCGATAATACGATTCTGTTCCGGAAGTATCTTCACATAAGAGCCCTTGTCAAAGGCATCGACAACAATGTATGAATGATCATTTTCAGGGAAAGTGAAACGGAACAATACGGCACGGTCGGTAGGGGTGAACTCGGTAACCACATCGTGTTCGGCAAGATATACCTTATAATAATGAGGAAGTGCTACTTCGCCCTTGTGGGAGAACCAGCTTGCACGCTTCTCTTCATCAAACTCGGGTTTGCCAACCACCGGCATAATGGAGAACTGCCCGTAGTCGTTAATCCAGGGACTGGGCTGGTGTGTCTGCTTGAAACCACGGATCTTGTTCGCGGTATAGACGTATTGCCAGCCGTCACCCATCTTACCTGTCTGAGGAGTCCAGAAGTTCATACCCCAGGGACGTGCGATCGCAGGATAGGTATTACCGGTGGAAAGCTCGAAAGTAGACTGCGTGCCGACAAGAGGACTGACATACCGGGTAAAGTCTTTGGCATGCAGCCATAAAGCACTGCTCACAAAAAAAAACAATAGGATTAATTTTCGCATAATATTAGAAAGTTGTTAGTATTAAATAAATTCTTCTCGTCATATCTCGAATTTGTGCGGCCTTCCTACTTCATTGAGGAGAGGAAAACACTGTTCCCCACAATTTTATACTCCAATGGAATGGCATTCTTTATCAGATTCAGCACAGCCCCTACACTCTCTTTTTTCTTCAGTGTACCCGAGTAAGTCTTGCTTACATCTATGTTCGGTGCCAGAATTACCCTCACCCCATACGAATTCTCCAATGTACGCGCAATGGTGTATAGGTCAGCCTTCTCAAAGACAAACTCATTATTGTGCCAGTTTTCGATTCCCGTATCCACCTGCTTCACCACCAGACGCCTAGTCATTCCGTTCAGCTCGGCTTTCTGTCCGGGGGCAAGGATAATCATACCCTCGCCATGATTACCTTTCACCTCTACTTCGCCTTTCAAAAGGGTAGCTACTGCAGACATCTTAGCCTTGTCAGACTTGAGGTTGAAAACAGTTCCCAATACTCTGACCTGCATGACCTCACTCTGTACGACAAACGGTTTTTCCGGATTCCTCATCACCTCAAAATATCCTTCTCCTTCCAGATAAACCTTTCTTCCCTTCCCTGCAAACTCATGTGGATATTTCAGGGTAGTGTTTTTATTCAGCCAGACTTTGGTTCCATCCGGCAGTTTCAGTTCCTTAATCTTATCATGAGTGGTGACAGCCAGTAATGTTTCCGGCTGGCTATAAGTCTGATAAAAAAGATAGCCGAAAGTACCCAAAAGGAAGAAGCCCACAAATACGGCCGCATACCGTATCCACCCAACCATCCTCCGTACCTTGTATTGTTTCGTCTTCTCTTGTTCCAGCCTTTTAAACAATCGCTTTTCGGCCTTTTCTATGTCTTGTGTATTCGAAGTATCCCCCAGTCTCCCCAAGTGGTAAATCTCCTCCAGCCTGAACAATTCGCGTGCATTCTCACCCGACTCTTCCAGCCAGGCGTTCACCTCACGAAGTTCATCTTCCGTACATTCACCCATAAGGAACTTGGCCAATATCTCCTCATTCAACTTATTCATTCTTTCCTTCATTATGATAATAAAACAACGCTGCTCGCAAAAACACTTACTTTCCCGATGAAAAACAGAGCCAACATCAGGTTCAGATACCCCAGTTTATCACGCAGCAACTTCAAAGCTTTGTACATGTGGGCCTCCACCGTACGCAATGACACTCCCATTGTATCAGCTATCTCCTTATTCTTCATATCATGCAGATAGCTGAGTTTGAATACCATCCGGCACTTGTCCGGCAATTCATTGATGGCATCGGACAGCTTCCTCCTGAGTTCGGCATCCTCTATCCGTTTCACCACATCATTGCTGTCAGGTTGATAGAACTCAACCCTCTTTTTATGGATTTCGAGCATGACAGCCTCATAGCCACTCACAATGTCCCGATGCTTCAGAACGTTCAAGGCACGGGTATACACCGCCCTATACAGAAAAGCCTGAATCTGCTCTCCCACCTTCATGGTATCTTTCCGCTTCCACAGCTCCACGAAAACATCCTGTACCACATCTTCCGCATCTTCTTCCCCCACAATGCGTGTGGCATAGAACAGCAGGTTGGTATAATACCTGCGGAAAAGGGATTTATATGTCAAGTCGAAATGTTCATTCATATGTTAGCCGGTTATCGGGGACTGTACCATGCCTGACCTGGCTTATCCCCCATTTCAAATTCGAAAACACTTCCATCCATTATCTGTTCATGCGTAATATAACTTTTGTCATAGTTCTTACCGTTGAGTTTGACAGATTGAATGTAGCAATTTTCCTTGCTCACCGCCGGCGCCAGTACCGTAAAGGTCTTTCCACCGGGCAGGTGCATCTTCATTTCCGGATATAGGGGGGTACCGATTTCATATTTTCCACCAACCGGGTCTACCGGATAAAAGCCCATCGCACTGAACACATACCAGGCGGACATCTGTCCGCAATCCTCGTTGCCGCACAAACCGGCAGGAGTGTTCAGGTAGAGTTCACGCATCACCCGGGCTGCATATTTCTGGGTTTTCCAAGGTTGATCCACAGCATTGAACAGATAGATGACGTGATGGCTAGGCTCATTTCCATGCGCATACTGGCCAATCATCCCGGTGCTGAAAATAGGCAACTCATCATCTGCAGAAGGATTGTAAGTAAACATACTGTCCAGCTTCTGGGCAAACCGTTCCTTACCTCCGGTCAAAACTATCAAACCGTCAATATCCTGCTGCACAGACCAGAAGTATTGCCAGCCGTTGCTCTCGCAGATGTGCGGAGTATAGTCGTCCGGCGAGAAGTTCCGGATAAACTCTCCCTTGTCATCACGGGGCTGCATGAAAGAACTTACCGGATTGTAGACATTCCGGTAATTACGGGAACGCTTATAAAACTCGTCCGCAACCTCCTTATCGCCCAGCTTCTCTGCCATACGGGCTATACAATAGTCATCATATGCATATTCCAGTGTTTTAGAAAGTGACCAGTTTTCCGAATTATACTGATCTGTCACATTATAAGGAACATAGCCATATTTCTTATATAACCCAATGCCACGATAGGAATCGATATTGGCAGTAGCTACACAAGCCTCCAAGGCCTTTTTCGCATCGAAGTCCCCAATACCTTTCAGATAGGCATCTACAATAACCGGCACAGAGTGGTAACCTATCATCATATCTGTCTCGCCCCCCTGAAAATTCCATACGGGAAGGCGGCCGTTCTGTTCGAAGAAGGCGAGGAAGGACTTCACCATATCATTCACCCGTTCCGGCTCAATAAAAGTATAGAGAGGATGAGCCGCACGGTAAGTGTCCCACAAGGAGAAAGTACTGTAATTTGTCCAGCCCTCTACCCGGTGCACTTGCTTGTCGGGACCGTAATAGGCGCCGTCCACATCACTGTAAATGGTAGGAGCAATCATCGAATGATATAAAGCTGTATAGAACTTGACTTTCTCATCGCGGTCATCGCATTTTATTTCTATCCGGGACAATTGTTCGTTCCAATCATCCTGCACAGCAGCCAGGTATTTGTCGAAATCATCATCAGGTACTTCTGCTGCTAGATTACGTGCCGCCCCTTCCATACTTACACCGGAGATGGCAGTACTGACAAGAATCTGTTCTCCTTCCTTAGTCTGAAAGTCGAATCGTGCAATGACAGATGTTCCTATCCGCTTGCCTTCTTTCTCTATGGCAGCTGTATCGAGCTGCATCGCAGCAAACGGTTTGGAGAAACGTGTACGGAAGTAGAGGCGCTGGTCGCGTGCCCAACCGTCAGAGTAACGGTAACCTTGCACCGTTACCGAATCGACGGCTTCTATGTGAGAATCATTGGTAAAATCCCAATTCATGGCTTTCCGCAAATTCAGGAAAACGGCAGCATCGGCTTTTGGGAAAGTATACCGCTGAATGCCACAACGCTCGGTGGCCGTCAACTCTACATTTATATTATAATCTTTCAGACGCACCTGATAATATCCAGCGCTTGCCGACTCTTCCGAATGAGAGAACAAAGAGTGAATGCCGAGCGGAGCTTCCGCCTCCTTATAAGGCAATGTCACCGGCATAAAAGAGATGTCATACAAGTCACCAGCGCCGGTTCCGGAGAGATGGGTATGGCTGAAGCCTGTAATGGTACTGTCCGGATAAAAATATCCGGAAATACGGTCCCAGCCCGGCAGTCCGTTGTCAGGACTGAGCTGCACCATGCCAAACGGCGCCTGGGCACCCGGATAGGTGTTTCCAGTAAAATCTGTACCGATAAAGGGATTCACAAACTCTGTATAAGACACACTCTTCACATCCGACACCTGCGAGGTGCATGCCAGAAAGGATGAAAAGACCACAAACAAACAACAAGATTTTATCAAATTCATAACATTATAGGGTTAACGTGTATAGTATAACAACCTAACCGGATAAAACACTTACACATCTTGTCACTTTTCTACAGAATTCATGCAAACAAAAGTAATACAAAATTCCGATTAATCCTCTTTTTTATTTTGTAAAAATATACTTTACACTATCTTTGTCACAAAAAGTCACAATGAATTACACGACCTATCTTTTCGACTTTGATTATACGCTTGCTGATTCTTCCCGCGGAATCGTCACTTGTTTCCGCAACGTACTGACCCGTCACGGATATACAGAGGTGACGGATGACGACATCAAACGTACTATCGGCAAGACTCTGGAAGACTCTTTTTCCATCCTCACCGGCGTGACAGATGCCGGACAACTGGCAGGATTCAAGGCAGAATACCGAAAAGAGGCCGATACGCATATGACTGTCAACACGGTGCTTTTCCTGGAAACCAAGTCCGTACTGACTGCACTGAAGGACTCCGGCGCCCGCATCGGAATCATCTCGACCAAATACCGATTCCGCATCAAGGAACTCCTCGACCAGCATTTTCCTGAAGATTTTATGGACATCATCGTGGGTGGTGAAGACGTGAAAGCCGCCAAGCCATCTCCCGAAGGGCTACTCCTTGCCATTAAGCGGCTACATGTCAGCAAAGCCGAGACTCATTCTTTTTTGTTTTATAGCTTGATCCCGGGTTCCAGGCATTAAGTGCTTCATCTGCCGCAAGATAAGCACCTGTGCAGGATGCAAGTTTTTCATTACTGATTTTGTGAACATTTTGCCCATCTACGCTTTTAAATTCGCTCTCTGCTGTGGAAGCCAGCTTATTTACGGCTCTGTATGTAACAAAATCTGGTATTGATATACCATACTCTGCAATTTCCAATTCCGGGTCGTCACTCACATCCTCGTCCGGCAGCTCTTCTTCCGGCTCTTCAATATCAAGATCCTCGTCCGGGAAGTCCGCCGTCACCTCGTCGTCCCACTCCGGGTACAGCAGCGTGCCGTCGTCGTCCGAAACATCCACATTGCCCAGCTCGTCCACGCTGTTTTCGGCACCCAGCGGCGCAGAGGGAGCCTGCTGTGCGGCCAGCACCGTGGGTGCCGCCGCAGATGCCATCATGCCAGCCGAAAGTACAAAGGCCGTGATCCGCTGTGCCATCGCCTGAAAACGCTTCATCGCAATTTTTCCTTTCTTCTGTCCATTTCTCTATCTTTAAGCCCTGTGGTCATAAATCCTCAGTCTATTAGTATCACATTTTGCGCGTAAAATCAATCGTTTGCGGCAAAGGGCCCGCCCGCCGCCGTCCATGCGGCGCACAGCAGTTCCTTCTGGGCCTTGGGCAGCTGCTTGAGGGCATACTCCCGCCGCAGGGCGGCGCGCTTATCCGCGCACAGTTCCAGATAGGCAAAACCCCCGGCCCCTCTGGCACGGGTGTACTTTGCGCCGCGTCCGCTCTGGTGTGCGCGCAGGCGGGCGGCAGGGTCGGTGGTCCAGCCGGTGTACAGCGTACCGCCGGTACACCGCACCATATACACAAAGGCAGGCTTTGGCCGGGCGCACGGCTCAGATGCGGCCATTGTTCTTTAACACCTGACGGCAGGCGGCAAGAGCGGTCTCCTTATCCTTGGCCGTGATGAGGAAGCGGCTGGCGTGGCAGAAGCTGATGCCCGGGATGCCGCTCTTCTGCTCAATGACCTCCTGCGGCTGGCCGGCCCAGCTCTGGGGGAAGGGCAGCTTGGGGCGTTTGGTCTTGTGGTCAGTGACGCACTGGGCGCTCCAGCCGCCGCGCTGGCTGGGGTAGATCACGAACAACGCGTCCGTCTTGTA
>OGZH01000953.1_pt1 | contig 19181 bp, 19 predicted proteins | sample 1576741 | NCBI WGS metagenome assembly OGZH01 (sample SAMEA3541560, study PRJEB24748) | human gut metagenome | biome: human gut; feature: human-associated habitat; material: faeces | place: China | collected 2012 | reverse complement strand
CTGAGCGGTCGCCGGGTATGTTGTCAAGATGTATGCTTGATAAGCAGTGGGGGCAATGATTACGGTTGTTTGTTCCGCAATCCCTGACCGTAATGAATTTTCCGCAGGCTTTGCAGTTAAAGCCCTCGTCCTGCGTTCCGTCATCGGTTACTACAGTGTGATATTCGGTTTCTTTGTGTATATTTTTTACCGGTTCGTCTGTGCGTCTGCGTCTGTTCATATTTCCGTCCTTTTCAGATTATTAAAAACGGCAGGTGTATTTCAACCTGCCGCAGTTAAATTAAATTATACGGGCATTACCTTGTTAGCTTTGTCAGCGTGTTCAGCGTCAATGCCAAGCTGTTTGTCCTTACGCTTTTCAAAGAACTTTTCAGCTACCTGACCGAACATAGCGTAGCTTAATACGTCCTCGTCCTGCTGTGACCACTTAGCAGATTCAGCCTTCAGCTTTTCAAGCTCAGGCTCGATAAGGTCTGCGGGACGGCAGTCGATAGGCTGTTCGTCACCGAGAATTTTCTTTCTGAACTCGGGATCGATGGGAGCGGGTGTCTTACCGTAGCTGCCCTTTACAAGACCCTTGAATTCCTTTGTTACAGTCTTGTAACGCTCACCGAGAATTACATTGAATACAGCCTGTGTACCAACAATCTGTGATGTAGGTGTAACAAGGGGAGGGAAGCCTGCGTCGGCTCTTACACGGGGAACTTCCTTAAGAACCTCCTCGAACTTGTCAGACTTGCCTGCCTGCTTAAGCTGAGAAAGGAGGTTTGAAAGCATACCGCCGGGAACCTGATATATAAGAGCGTTAGCGTCAACTGCAAGGAGCTTGGGATCGAGCAGACCGCTGTCGATGTACTTCTTGCGGAGCGTCATAAAGTATTCTCTTATCTCTGTGAGAAGCTTTAAGTCAAGTCCTGTATCGTACTCTGTACCCTGTAATGCGGCAACCATTGACTCTGTGGGAGCGTGCGATGTGCCGAGTGCTAAGGGTGACATTGCTGTGTCTATAACATCAACGCCCGATTCGATACCCTTTAACAGACACATTGAAGCAAGTCCTGATGTGTAGTGTGTGTGGAGCTGGATCGGGATATTTACAGCACTCTTGAGTGCCTTTACAAGTCTTTCTGTTTCATAAGGAGTAAGCAGAGCCGCCATATCCTTGATGCAGATAGAATCAGCGCCTGCTTCTTCAATTCTCTTTGCGTAGTCGATGTAATACTGTTCTGTAAATACTTCACCGAGTGTGTAAGAGATAGCTATCTGAGCGTGTGCGCCCTCCTTCTTTGCAGCCTTAACGGCTGTTTCGAGGTTTCTTATATCGTTGAGCGCATCGAAAATTCTGATTATATCAATACCGTTTGCTACAGACTTCTGAACGAAATATTCCAGTACATCGTCAGCATAGTGACGGTAACCGAGCATATTCTGTCCTCTGAAAAGCATCTGTAACTTTGTGTGAGGCATTTCACGTCTTAATATACGCAGTCTGTCCCAGGGGTCTTCGTTCAAGAAACGTAAGCATGCGTCAAATGTAGCACCGCCCCAGCATTCAACCGAATGATAGCCTACCTTGTCCATTGTGGAAAGGATAGGGAGCATTTCCTCTGTAGTCATTCTGGTTGCGATAAGCGACTGATGAGCGTCACGCAGTACGGTTTCGGTAATTCCTACTTTTGCCATAACCTTTATTATTCCTTTCAATCAAGAGTTACGCATTGATTGTTGCAATCAGTGTGCCTGTTTCAACAGACTGACCCTTTGTAACATTGATGCTTGCAATTGTACCGTCACAGCTTGCTACAACGTCGTTTTCCATCTTCATAGCTTCGAGAACTGCGATTACTGTACCGTTTGTAACCTTAGCGCCTACTGCGAGCTTAACGTCTACGATAGTACCGGGCATGGGAGCGTTAATCTTAACGCCGCCCTGTGCGCCTGCGGGAGCAGCGGGAGCTGCAGCCTTCTTGGGAGCAAGAGCTGCTGCGGGTGCGGCAACAGGTGCTGCACTGCCGTCTGTTTCTTCAACGGTTACATCATAAGCGGTACCGTTTACTGTGATATTGTATCTTTTCATAACAAAAATCCTTTCTTATGTCGATTAATATACGAAGTTAACGTGCTTTTTAGCAGGAGTAACAACTCTCTTTGAAGATGTTGCTTCAATTGCAGATGTCAGTGCGGACTTTGTATCCTCGGCTGTGATAACTCTGTCAACATAGCCGTTAGCCGCAGCTGTGAATGCGTCTGCTTCGTTGTCTGCATATTCCTGAGCCTGATTTGCGTTGTCTTCCGAAACACCGTTTAAGAATACAACTGCCGCTTCGGGAGTTGTGGGAGCGATAACCGCACCTTCCCATGCGAATGTGAAGTCGCTTCCTGCTGCTGTGCTTGCGAGTGCAACATAAGCACTGCCGTAAGCCTTGCCAGTTACAACCGCAATCTTTGCTGTTGTAGCGGAAGCATAAGCCTGTGCGAGCTTTGCACTGTCACGGATGCTTCCTGCAAGCTCAGCCGCACTTGACTTTTCAAAGCCTTCACTGTCAACGAATGTAACAACGGGGATCGAATAAGCGTCACAAAGAGTAACGAAACGTGCAATCTTTGCACTGTCATCGGCTGTCAGCTTTGTACCGTTGTTTGTAGCAACAAAGCCTGCTGTTCTCCAGTTAAGGCTTCCTATTGCGGTAACTGCAGATGTACCGAACTGCTTGTAAAGCTCAATAACGCTTTCCTTGTCGGCTACCGAGCTGATAAGCTCTATGCCCTTGAGGTCTGCCGATACAGCCGCATCGTTTTCCATATAATAATCGTTTCCTGCTGTTTCAAGATTGTTCGCAGGGAGAACGGATAATAACTGCTTAGCCTTAGCTATAGCTTCTTCGCTGTCCTTTGCAAGAATAGCCGCTACACCTGACTTTGCGGCATTCTCGGCTGTACCTGCACCTGCCGTCTTATCATCGGCTGTAAAAGGTGCTGTCATGAACAGCTCTGATTTTTCAGTCATAATGACTACATCAGCCATACAAGCTATCATAGCGGCTGTGCCTGCGCAAAGGCCGTCTACTACAGCTATCTGGGGAACAGCACCCGAAAGTGCCGCACTCATCTTGGCTATCTCGCCGTATGCACCGAGTGTTTTCATACCTTCCTTGATATCTCCGCCCTTTGAGTCAAAGATACCGATAACAGGAGCGCCGTTTTTAAGTGCCAGCTCATAAACCTTCTTGATCTTGAGAGCTGCCGCAGTGTTTACCGCACCTGCATTAACGCTTGTGTCCTGAGCGTACGCATATACGACTGCTCCGTCAACATAGCCGTAACCGCTTACAACGCCTGTCTTTTCACCGTTTGCTCCGACAAATTTGCCAAGCTCGACAAAGCTGTCCTCGTCAAACAGAGAGATGAGCTTGTTTGCAGCTTCGCTTGCGGCTGTCTGCTCCATTTCAGCAATTGTTTTCTTCATTGCCAGAATTCCTCCGTTCTCGCTTTTCTGTGAAGCGGTAAGCTGCTGAAAATAAGAGCCGACCGCTGTTTATAATTATGCCTTTGGGCACATCATATTCAAGTATAATTATAACTCATTTCATCTTTAATAACAAGCGAAATTCGCTATTTTTTGCAACTTTTATGAGATGTGAAAAAATTATCAATGTCAGAGATGTGATTATCGTTGTTTTGCACAAAACCACGTTTTAAAAGTTCATTCCATACCGTTTCGGATTGCATATTTACGGTACACTTATTTATAAAGTGATTAAAAGCGTAGTTCATAGCGGCTCTCATAAGCCCGTCAACAAGCATTATGTACTGTGTTTCGAGCTTTTCGACAAACAGTGTTTCGCCGTCTGTCGTGCAGATGACCGAGCCTACAGGCGTATCGCCGTCCTTTGCCTCGAACACCAGCTTGTCGGTAATAATGTTGTTTTTAAGTATCGTAATCATTTTTTACCCGTTCTCTTGGTCGATTTGTCGCTTGAAACCAGTGCTTTCAGTCCCTTTAACTCTTCTGCGGTAAGGTCTGCCCATTCGCCCGGCTTCAGCATACCAAGCTTTATATTTCCGACAGCGTTTCTTTTAAGACGCACTATCTGTAATTTTACAGCCTCGCACATTTTTCTTATCTGTCTGTTCTTGCCCTCGGCAATCGTGAATTCAAGCACGGTTCTGTTTTCTTCTTCGGCAAGTACCGCAACGGTGCAGGGAAGTGTAACGCCCGTGTCGATCTTAACACCGGAAGCAAGCGTTGTCAGCTTGTCATCTGTTACCTCACCCCTTACGGTTACACGGTAGCGCTTCTTTATATGACGTGACGGGTGCATTACGGCATTTGCAAGCGCACCGTCGTTTGTGAGTATCAGAAGTCCCTCGGAATCCTTGTCAAGTCTGCCTACTGGATAAACACGCTCGTCAATATCGTCGAGAAGGTCGGTAACTATCTTTCTGCCGTGCGTATCCGCCATAGTGGTCACATAGCCTCTCGGTTTATACAGCTTTATGTATCTAAGCTGAGTGCCGGATGAAGCTATCTTTTCGCCGTTTACCGTTACAATATCGTTCTTGGGATCGGCCTTGTCACCGAGAGAAACCGGTCTGCCGTTTACCTTTACACAGCCCTGTTCGATATATTCCTCGGCTTTTCTGCGTGAGCAGTAGCCGCTGTCTGCTATTATTTTCTGTAATCTCACTTTTTCCATTGTTCCGTATTCCTTTCAAATTCCGTATCCATACAGTATCAGCGTGTCAGCAGTCCTGCAATGAATTTATATATCACGGTAAAAAAATCCGTTTTACGTTCTTTTTGTACACAGCTTTCAGCCGTTTGGAGCGGCGCTGTTGCTATTGTATTTCCGTTTAGCAGGTAATGTATTTCGCCGACCTTTTCGCCTGCGGCAAGTCCTGCATAAATAAATTTCGGCATATATATTTCTGCGGTTATTTTGTCTTTCTGTTCGTTACACAGCGGCAGTTTTACGGCACCGCATTCAACACCGACCGTTTCCTTTTCTGAGCCGACAACGGATAAGGAAAGAGCGGATGAGTCGTACTTCATTTCACAAAGCGTCACTTTTTTGAATCCGTAGTCCAGCATTTTTGCGTGGTCGCTCCAGTCGTTCGGCGCATTAAGCGTTACCGCTATAAGCCTTACGCCGTCACGTTCGGCACAGCTTACAAGAGTTCTTCTCGCACTGTCGGTAAACCCTGTCTTAACTCCGATACAGCCGTCATAGTTTGTGAGCAGTTTGTTCGAGTTAACGAGTATGCGGTCGCTTTTGGGATTGCCGAAAGAAACCTTTGCTTTTGGCAATCCGCATATTTTTGCAAAGTCCTTATTGTTCATCGCCTCCCGTGTAAGCAAGGCAAGATCATAGGCACAGGAATACTGACCGTCTGCGTCAAGTCCCGACGGGGTGACAAAGTTCGTGTCGGTCATACCGATTTCTTCGGCTCTTTTATTCATCAGCACGGCAAAAGCCGATTTGCTGCCGGATATATTTACCGCCGCCGCATTTGCCGCATCATTTCCCGAAGGCAAAAGCATACCGTAGCATAAAGCTCTGCGTGTTACAATATCGCCTTCCCGAAGTCCCATTGAGGTTCCTTCGACCTTTATGGCGGTCGGGTCTACCTCGAATTCCTTGTCGGGTTCTCCTGCCTCAAGGGTCAGCAGAGCAGTCATTATCTTGGTCGTGCTTGCTATCTGTCTGTGTTCTTTTTCGTTTTTAGAAAAAAGCACAGTTCCCGTATCCGCCTCAATAAGAATAGCACTGACAGCCGATACTCCGATTCCGCTTTTATCGGTATTTTCAAGATAACACAGCTTTTCTGCGCTCTCGGCATAAACTGTCACAGTCGCAGTAACGGTAAAAATCACGGCAGATAAAGCCGATAGAATCTTTCTTTGCATAACGTTGTCCTTTCCGCATAGTTTTGGTATATCTTATGCGAAAAGGACAGATGTTATTGCTTATTCTTCTGTTTTTTCTTCAGATTCTTCTTCGCCATCCTTCGAGAAGATAGCCTTAATCTTGGAAATAAGGTCGGGTACGCCGCTGATTATACCGTCAATAGCACTGTTGCCGGTTGCACCAAGCTCAAGCATTTTAACGTCGCCGTCACGCTGTACTACGATAAAAGCCTGCGGATTTATCGTGATGCCTGCGCCGCTTCCGCCTGCAAATACTTCCTTGGGAGCTTTTGTGGGCAGGTCTGAGCCGCCTGCGACAAAGCCGAAGCTGACTTTCGAAACGGGAATGATTATTGTTCCGTCGGGAGAGGTGATAGGGTCGCCTATTATAGTGTTAACGTCAACAAGCTCTCTTATCTTCTCCATAGAAGTTCCCATAAGTCCGTTGATTGGATGCTGTTCTGCCATTTTGATTTCCTTTCCGAAAGCTCACGCTTTCTCTGCTTTTGGCTTTGTATTGCTTTCAGCCGCTGCAGTTTTATTTGCATTCTTTGAATTTATCTTCAAATATAATTTTGCTGTTCTGAATAAAAGCCACAAGACACAGCCTATGGCTGTTCCGAGCCTCAGTTTTACTTTGCACGAAAGCTCGTACTCCGTTTTGCCCGATGTAAAGTCTGCGGTAATATCTATCTTTTTCACATTCAGCTTAACGGTATTGTAAAGCACTGCTAAAGCTGTGTGTACAAGCCAGTTTATTTTTCCGTAGTTCATCGCCGCCTGCGCCGCATCTTCTCCGCTTGCCGTTATAAACAGATAAAAGTTACTTACACGGATATGGCTTATAAGCCTCTTTATCGGTTTTGAAGCCGATAAGATGAGCTGTTTTACAAATTCAATCGTTTCGCTGATGTCGCCGCTCAGACCGAGCTTTGATAAAAGGCCGTTGTTGCCGTTGTTATCTGCTTTTTTTCCGACTTTATGCGTTTTCTTGCTTTCTTTGGATATATCGCTGCTGCCGTTTGCTTTATCGGCAGTGTTTTCGGTATTCTGCACCGGTTTTTCGTTATCCGCAGAAATGTTATCGCTTTTATCGTCCGGCGATTTCTTTTGTTTTTCCTTGCTTTTCTTTTGCTTTTTATGTTTTTCGTCTTCGGGAGAAACAGAGAATATTGTTATGCCTGCGTATCTGATTTTTATTCTCGTTTCATCGTTCAGATGTACGTTGACTGTTACCGACAGCATGAGAGCAAGTACGATGATGAGCAATATATCTATGAAAATAAGCCAGCCCATAAGCCCTCCGTTTCGGTTTAGTGTGCGGACGGTACTCCGATAAGAGTATCCGCAGGAGCAATCGGATTATTCCTCAAAGCTGTCATCCGGAATAAAATCGCCGTCTTGCTGTAATGTGCTAATCTCATTCAGGTTTAACTGTCCGTCTTCGTCGGGAAGGCTTGGCAGCTGTGCCAGACTTTCAAGCTTGAAGCAGCGAAGGAAGTTGTCCGTTGTCTTGTATGTAATAGGTCTGCCGGGCAGTTCAAGTCTGCCTGCCTCATACAGCAGTTCACGTTCTACCAGCGTGTTTATAACACCGGAGCTGTCTGTGCCTCTGACCTGCTCGACAAACGCTTTAGTGACGGGCTGATTATAAGCTACTACAGCCAGTACCTCAAGTGCCGCAGGGGAAAGCCTTGCCTGACGCTTGTTTTCCATTGCACGCTTTATATAAGGTGCATATTCTTCTCTTGTCGAAAGCTGATATGAGTTTTCAAGCCTTAGCACCCTTATCGCACTGTCGGATACGTTGTATTTTCTTTCAAGCCTGTCAATCAGCTTTACCACCGTTTCCGGCTCTATACCGCTTGCTTCGCTCAGCCGGTCGAGCGAAATCGGTTCGCCCGATGCGAACAGCAGAGCTTCTATTATACAGATTGATTCATTGTAATTCAATTATCCGCCGCCTCGCTTTCATCCGGTTCTCCGAAAGAGAATTCTTCTTCTATTTTATCCTTAGGCACAAAATGAAGATATTTGTTGTCATCGGTAAACTTTATACGGCTGTTCTTCGACAACTCTAAAAGTGCCAGAAACACAGCCACGCAGTCCGATCTGGACTGACCCTTATATAACGAATTTACTTCAACCTTATGACCGTCATTTATACGCTTCAATACATATACTATTTTTGTGAATACGCTGACAAAACTCTTTGCAATGGCAGGCTTTACATGAGGCACGGCTTTTCGTACCGCATCCTTGTAGTTTAAGTTCGACATTGCCAGAAAAAGCTCGTCCGGCTCGTGTATGCCGAGATATGCCTTGTTTTCTTCCACCTGTACAGGCGGACGCACGAATACATCATCGCCTACCCAGCTTTGCTGTAGCTGCAATGCTATCTGCTTGCACATAGCGTATTCTATCAGTACGCCCTGAAGTTCTTTCTTCATTTCTTCCGCTTCGTGCTTTGGCAGAAGTGCGGCTGACTTTATGTAGATAAGCCTTGCCGCCATTTCGAGAAATTCGCCTGCTATTTCTATATCGGCCTGCTTCATTCGGTCAAGATACAGCATAAACTGTTCGAGCAGAAGAGAGATTTCTATATCGTAAATGTTCAGCTTATGCTTTGCGATAAGGCTCAGCATAAGATCGAGCGGTCCTTCATAGACCTCCAGCTTGAATTTCAGTTCCTGCATTTCTTATGCTCCGAGAGGTACGAGCGGAACAAAAGAGGTTGTAAAATCAAGAAAGCTCATAACCGCATTGTCAAGGAAGTTCAGCGGTGCATTAAGTACACCTGTCCAGCAGATAGCGAGTACGGCGATCATTATATACTGCTCGTACTGCATCAGCTTGAAATATGTTCTTTCCTTTAAGAATACGAGCATTATTCTTGAACCGTCAAAGGGCGGTATGGGGAGCAGGTTGAACACTGCAAGCGAAACGTTTATGCTTGCCGCCATATCAAAAGCGTAATAAACATATGCTACAACATCGGGATTTGAAGCACCGAAGAAGAACCATACAAGCTTTCCGATAAGTACAAAAATGTACGAGAGTATAACATTTGATAAAGGTCCTGCCGCCGCAGTCAGCGCCATGAACGTTCTTGCGGAAACCTTTCTTGCTCTGACGGGGTTTACGGGTGCAGGCTTGCCCCAGCCTATTCCGACAGTAAGCATACCTATAGTACCCCAGAGATCCCAGTGCCTTATCGGGTTCAGCGTGATTCTTCCCGAATAAAGTCCTGTATCATCGCCCATAAGATATGCCGCAAAGCAGTGTGCGCATTCATGTATCGGTATGGCAATAAGCAGGATCACCGCATAAGCGAATACAGTGATGATAATGCTCCGCTGATCGCCAAGACTGTTCATTATATCAAGTAACATAGATTTTCCTTTCACATTTGAAAATTACCGCTATTAAGGCAGTATATTCATATTCTATTATACACTATTACCGCCGCATTTGCAACTGTTTTTTGCTTTATGTCTTATTTTTGGCTGTCATACGGCGGTTATGCGATAAATTATTATAGGGGATAAAAATTAACCGCTCATTAAGAGCGGTCGGAATTATTTCTTATCTTTCTTTACATTGATTTCGGGAATAGCCACATTGTCGTAATTTACCGGCTCTTCGTCTGTTTCCTCGGTATCGCTTTGTTTTTGCTTTATTGCGTATACCTCCGGAAAAGCGAGATTGTCATAAAGAACATTGTAGTTTTCCTCCGAATGTCCTGCTTTACCATTCGTTTTTTCTTTTTTCTTTTTCTGCTTGTCTTTATCTTTGCCGAACATATAAACCCCTCCAAAAGTAAACCACTGTAGGTTTACAGCATATTTATAAAGAACGTGATGGTGATACTGTTGAGAAAATCCGCAAACAGACTGCCTATAAGCGGAACAAGGAGATACGCCTTTACAGACGGTGCATACCTTTGACATATAGCCTGCATATTGGCCATTGCATTTGGTGTTGCACCCATACCGAAGCCGCACATACCGGCTGTCAGCACTGCCGAGTCATAATCTCTGCCCATAATTCTGTATACGACAAAATAGGAATACAGGAACATCAGCAGTACCTGTCCGCCGAGCATGATTATCAGCGGTAATGCAAGGTCGGCAAGCTGCCAGAGCTTCAGCGTTATCATTGCTATTCCGAGAAATAACGACAGGCATATACCGCCGAGGTCGTTTATTTCGCCCATATGAATGGTGATTTTGCCCGTGTATTCGCCGATATTACGCATAAGAGCGGCAACAATCATCGCACCGATGTATATCGGGAACGTCATTCCCGTCATAGTCAGCAGGTAGGAGATTACCGTGCCTGCGCCGACAGCGAGTACAAGCTGATATACGGCGGGAGCGTACATAGAGAAGTGACGTTCGTGCTTCTTGCCTTCTTCGACAAGCAGGCTGTCATCTTCGGGTATGACTGTCTTTAATAGGTCGTGCTTTACTATAAGCCGTCTGCCGATAGGTCCTCCGATAAGGCTTCCTGCGACAAGTCCGAATGTAGCCGCCGCAGTACATAGGGTGGTGGCTCCCGATACTCCGAGATCCTCAAGAACAGGACCGAATGCACCTGCTGTTCCGTGTCCTCCGACCATTGGTATAGAACCGGTACACATACCTATAAGCGGATCGAGTCCGAGCAGATTTGAAAGTCCGAGTGCGGTGAAGTTCTGTCCGATTATCAGCAGTATGACCAGTATCAGAAATACTATCATTGACTTTCCGCCGCTTTTGAGGACTTTAAGGTTTGCCTGGAAGCCTACAGAGGTGAAGAACAGTACCATACAGACTTCTTTCAGTGTATCATCAAAGCTGACGTCTGCAAGACCCGTGCCGTGCAGGATGCAGGTGAGTATTGCAAACAGCAGACCGCCTATAACGGGTGCGGGAATGCAGAACTTTTCAAGGAAATGTATCTTTTTGCGCAGAAATGCGCCAAGCATCAGGACAAGCACAGCTATTGCTACTGTCTGATACATATCAAGTGCTATGCTCATCTTGTTACTCCGTTTCTACGTTTATTCCGTTTTCGCCGTAATACTCGGCGGCACCCGGATGAAATGGGATATTGATGCCGTTGACAGCTGATTTTCTGTCGGTTACGATATTTACGGGAAGTGCGTTTTGTATGGTTTCCGAGTTATCGAAAATCGCCTTAGTTATCGCTTTCACTGTGTCCTTAGGGCAAGAATTTCCTGCAAGCAGTACAGCGGTAACACCTATAGTCTTGACGTCTTCGGTCTGACCTTTGTAAGTGTCTGCCGGTATCGTGCAGGCAGAGTAGTAGCCGTAGGAGCTTACAAGGTCGTCTATCTTGTCGCTGTCAAGCGAAACAAGACGTGCAACACCCTTGTCGCAGAGTGATTTTACAGTAGGATTAGGTGCACCGATAGTGCAGAAAAATGCGTCTATAGTGCCGTTTTCAAGCTGACTTGCGGCATCCTTGTAATCAAGGTTTACCGTCTTTATCATATCCTCGGCAATGCCGTAAGAAGTCAGTATCTGCCTTGCGTTATGCGCAGTACCCGATTCTTCTTCACCTATGCTTACAGCCTTTCCTTTAAGATCCGAAACGCTTTTTATATCACTGTCACTGCGTACTGCGATCTGACAGCTTTCGGTGAACAGTCCTGCTACTGCGCCGAAATCACGGTATCCTTCGGTAAAGCCGTTTCTGCCGTTCCACGCATCGTCTATTATGTCGGTCTGAACCACTGCCATCTGAAGATAGTTTTCTGAGAGCAGACGCATATTTGCGGCAGAGCCTGCCGTTCTTTTGATATTGATATTGTAGCTTTCGAGCGAATCTATAGCATTCAGTTCACTGCCGAAAATGTAGTAATTTCCGCCTTCAGCCGCTGTGCCGATTCTCACTTTGTCGCTTAGGTTGCAGCCGCCGCATAAAAGCAATATTGCACTGCATAACAGCGGTATCAAGAATTTTTTCATTTTTCACCTCAGGTTATATTGTATAAAAAATATTGTAGCAAGAATTTATTGTAATGTCAAGTAGAAGAAGTTGACGGTTGAGGGAATATGTGGAAGATGTTTTGATATGTTTATTGAATTCGTAAAAATCACAGTAAAATAAACCCAAAGACCTCTACGAATTTTCACTGAGATGTCGGTTATTAGTTTTCATCCCCCGAGATAAATGTTGAAGTTTTTATCGAGCAACGTTTTCACCAGCTCCTCGTTACTCCTTATCCTGTGCTGTGTTTCTATTCCGTAGGCACTGTCAAAGTCGGTGCTGTGCAGATCGCTTCCTGCGGTGATAATCGTATCTTCGTTGCCAAAAACACGGATTGCTTTTTCGTTTTCAATATCACGGTTTCCTCTGTTGTAGCCCTCGATTCCGTCAACTATCGAAATATCCGGTACTTCATCGGGATTTGTTATGTAATCTCTGTCACGGAAAGGGTGAGCGTAAGCTATAAATCCACCGACTGAGTGGATTTCTTCCGCCCATGTTCTGAGGTCTGCGTTGCGCAGAAACGGGCGTGATAAAAGGAATTCGGGTTCAAAGCCGTATGCTAAAAATTCCTTTCCGTTACCGTAGCCTTCTTCAATGCCGAAAAACAGGTCAAAATCAAGCTCTTCGGCGATTCTTCTGCCGTTCGTGTATGCCTTGCTGTATTGCATAATAAGCTGTTCCCACGGCAGAGAACGTGAAACACAGGTGTTGCCTCTTATAAAATGGTTTGTTACAACAGCACCCGAAAAACCGATTTTTACATACTGCTTTATCATATCTTCTACCAAGCTTACAGCGCAGGCACTGCCTTCTTTGGTGTGCATATGCAATTCGTATCTGTACATAAGAAACTCCTTTTGATCAGATGAATGGTCAGATGTTATTGTAACACATTTTGAGAGGTTTTGCAAAGGTATGTTTTATCAGAGTGCAGTCTATGGCAAAACCCCGATTTAAAAGCAAATCGGGGTTTTGTCTAAGCTGTTATAGCTGAATTTAAATTTACAAACTCGGATAATCGGCGGATTTATTGCGATGATTACAGTGCTATTTTGCTAACTTTTGTTCGCCGTTCTCGCTTGTGTAATAAATATAATCGTAATCTCCCCACAGCGAACGTGGGATTATTTTTTCACCGCTTACAATTTCGCTGAGAATGCCTGTTGAAAGATCGTAACGCTTGATGCTGTCCTTTTCACTGATAAAATAGATGTTGTGAGCATCGTAAATCAAGCCTTCGGTTACAGGCTCGTCTATTATCAATGACGCATTTTTATTTACGCCTACCTTATACAAACCGCTGTCTGTAACAAAGAAAAAATCTCTGTCATCGGTGAAAACCAAGGAGCTTGTCGTAAATATGCTTTCGCTGTCCTTAAAGGTAAGTCCGAACAGATTTTTTTCTACTCCTCGGGTGTTCTGAGCGATTGTTTGTGTTGAAAAGTCATTCAGGTCATAGTACCGCATTGCTTCGGTTCCGTCTTTGGCGATATACTCGACTAAAATGTAATGCTCGGTTATAAAGCAATGAATGAAAGTTTCGTCCGAAAAATAGCTCTGCGGAATATCGAGCTTTTCATTGCTTGCAAGGTCGATCAGCGATATTGAAAATCCGCCGGAAGATTGATTGGTCTCAAGAACGATTTCATATTTGCTTGTTTTCAGTTCTTCTGTAAAGGGAATATTATATTCGCCGATCAAGGTATATGAGCCGCCTACAAGCTTCATTGTATCTTCGGGGTCGTAGCGGTTATTCGCAACACTGCACGAGGACAGAAGCAGTGAAGTGATAATGCACATAGTTGACAAAAGTGCCGCCTTGCGTATCTTTTTCCTTTTTCTTTTCAGTCGGTTATTGCAGGAAAGAATCGTTCCTGCACAAGCTGCCGCCGAAAAAATCAGCAAACCGCATATAAGCACTGCAGTATACCAAAGAGGAACTCCCGAAAACTGCATATAATTGTTTTCGGCGGTCGGCGTGACATCGCCGTAAAAATAACCGTAGCCACGCATAGCCCCTGTCGGCAGAAGATAGCTGAGATTTGAACGGTTGCCGACATAGTCGACAACTATCTGCACGGTTACAAGCGAAAATACGCTTGCGGCATAGCTTTTAAAAAGCTCGGAAATAAGAATTGCAACCGAGGCGATGAAAATACTTCCCACCAGTTTAATAAGCTGGGTCTGAATAAACAGGCCGCCTATAGAAAGCTCTGCCGTGCAGTTCGTCATTATTTCTATACCTCTTGCGGAATATGCCCAGTATTCCAGGGGAAGCTGTTTTGAAAGGCAGTATCCCTCAACTGCTGAGAGTAAAACCGATGCCACTGCGACCGAAAAGAGCAGAACTGCCGTTTTTGCCGCCATACTGCGTGACTGTCCTGCCGGAGTAGTACACAGGATATATCTTGTCTTGCTTGTATACTCTGTGATTACACTCAGACTGCATATAAGACAGATTGCAAGTACAAAAAGGTAATCGGCCGACGCATCACATATTATGGGAATATAGCTTACAGGCAGAATATCGCATTGGCGTTCTTGCGCCTGCCGTACCTGTTCGACAGTTTTTTCAATCTGTTTTTTGATATTGAGCGTCGGTTCGTACAGCTTCATCTGCTCGTAATATTCGATATCCGATATTTTGTGTTCCAGACGCTGATCAATCAGCTTATCGTATTGTTGACTTGCCGTTTTCAGCTGATTTTCAAGCTCGTCTGCACGGTCAGTTTTTTCTTCGGTCACTGCTCCTATAAATGGAGAGATTATCTCAAAATATTTCTCTCGCTCTGTGGCGGAGTCAAATCCGTATGTCTGCTTTGCAAGCGGCAGAGAAGATAGCAGTCTTACTATTACTACAGCTGCCAGAATTATTATTGCGTACTGTTTTATCAGTATCTTTTTCATCTCATATACAAATATTTTCATATAGCATTACTCCTCGCTTTTCCGGTAAGCCGTATCGCACGTTGCGGACAGGCGACAGCAAAGCAAATAATATTTACTGTAACGCAAAGAAGTATTGTAAGTATCGGCAGAAAAATTATGTTAAGCACAGGAAAGCCCAGCACATTAACAAATTCCGCATCGGTGAAAAAGTTACTCATACATATCATAGAAAAAGGAGAGAATTGTGATGGCACAGAGCCGTGCAGATAGATAAGCGCACCTATTGCACAAAAGCTCAGGGCGTAGGAAATGCCGATGTTTTTCTGGGTAGAGGATATGAGCAGTACAATTTCACCGATAAACACAGTAAGCAGGAATCTCATAAACGCCGTAATAAGTATTGCGGTAAATATGCTTATGTCAAGCGGCGCATAAGTAAAGCTGTGTATCGCATATATCGGCTGCTCCAAAAATTCAATGCCGTACCGACAGCCGAAGGATAAAATATCCGTAAATGTCATTATCACCGTAATGGCGGCACAAAATGCGTACATACACAAATGCTTTGCAAAAAATACGCTTTTGACCTTTCCGCAGGCGCATATTATCTTGTCATCGCTGATAGCCTTTTGTTTTGAAAACGAGGGAGCAAATACAAACAGCACCATTATCATCGAAATAAAGGTAGAAAACTCATAGTCAAAGTAAAGGGCATAAGTATCATAATTGCCGTATACGTCTATATGACGGTTTCCGTACAGGCGTTCAATCTGCTGAGCCTCTCTCACCTTGTAGTCGTTTTTGCCCTCGTAAAACGCAATTGCGGTCTGTGTTTTCTCTCTAAGCACAATGATATTGTTTATGTATTCTATCGCATATTTCATTTCTTCGATAACTTTTTCCGATGACCCGTTATCTCCGAATGCAAAGCCGGTATAATATCTGTCATCGGGCGTAGTCGGATAGTCGAAATCCGATGAACTTACAATAGCCGACATTTCATTTCTGTATGCGGCTATACGCTGTATTTTTTCATCGGTGATCTCGCCTTTGTACGCCTGATAAATATTGCGCATAAGACCGTCGGCAAGATAATCCTGAGTGCCGTATAATTGAACGGTTTCATTGTGCTTGTACAGGCTTACAAGTATAAGAACCGCAAACAACAGCAGAACGGGAAGCCGCAGTATATTCTTTTTCAGTTCATATTTAAACAGTTTCATATCACATATCTCCGAAATAATATATACATACGTCCTCAAGTGTAGGCGGTACTGAAACAGCGCCGTTTTCGGGATATTCATCGGATACTATTCTCAGGGTATACTTATTGCCGTCAGACACTGCGTTTGATACACGCATACGGTTCATATAGTCCATTACTTTGTCACTCTGTGCGGTTATCTCCCATACCTTGTCAGAAATATCGGAGCAAAGCTCCTCCTGCGTTCCTGTTTTTATTATCCTGCCGTCGTTCATAAGCACGACAGTTTTTGCTACATACGCAATATCAGTCACGATATGAGTTGCAAGTATTACTATTTTGTCTGCGGCAAGAGAACTTATAACATTTCTGAAGCGTATACGCTCCTTTGCGTCAAGTCCGGCGGTAGGCTCGTCAAATATAAGCACCTTTGGTTCTCCGACTATAGCCTGTGCTATGCCGAGTCTTTGCTTCATTCCGCCTGAAAAAGCGCCGATTTTTTTGTCGGCATCCGCACGGAGATTTACTTTGCCGAGCGTTGTCAAAGCGTACTCGTCTGCATTATCGGGAGAGTATTTTTTCAGTGCCATTATGTACTTTATGTAGTCCTTTGCGGTAAAGTTGCGATAAAAATCCATACCTTGCGGCATAAAGCCGAGATGCGACAAAAAGCTGTTGTCATTACCGTCGGTAAAGGATATACTGCCGCTATCCCTGCCGATTATCCCCGTGATAATATTTATCAGCGTTGATTTTCCCGCACCGTTGGGTCCGAGAAGTCCGTATACTCCCTCAGTAAGAGTGAGAGAGAAGTCTTCAAGAGCGTTTTTGCGTTTTTTACCCTTTGTGTAGGATTTTGTGATACCTTCTAATTTAAGTTCCATTATTTTCCCTCGTTTGTTAAATTCAAAGCATACAGTGCATCATTGTAATGTACTGTATGCTTAGCTTGTAGAAAAAGTCTGTTTTTGAAACAAACTTCTAACTTACTGTCCCTATCCCCCTGCCCCCTTTCCCAGGGAAAGGGGGGTACTGGGGCTGCCGCCCTCACCCCGCTTGGGGCTTCGCCCCAAACCCCATTTTTGATAAAGATAGAGGTTTTTCGATAGACTAAGCATACAGTGTGTCTTTATAACGTACTGTATGCTTTCTTCTGCTGAAAGTGTGTTGCCTTAACTGTCGGTGCTTGATTATCCGTAATTTTGGTTACGCTTTATCCTTTGGCCATATAGCTTCTGACTGAACAGTATGACTCATTATACATTTCCCGTCGTCACGCAGGCAGGCGACAGGTAAAAAGACTATCGTGTCACATTCGCCCAGTATTTTTGAAAAATCCTGTGCTTCATATACATACAGCTTTCCCGGTTTCATATCTATGCTTTTATAAATACTTCCGTCAGGAAAAGCGTGGGGAGCGCCGTTTACAAACATAGAAACAAGGTATCTGCCCTGTGAAGACATTTCATAGTCAAATTCACCGTCTTCACTTACCGATGTGATAAAACCCAGATCAAGCTTTCCGTTTTCATCAAAATTAAAATGTGAATGATATTCGGAATCGACATTTGCAAAGGGGCGTGTATTTTCAGTTATGGCTTTTGGGGCGATATTAGCCATTTCCGAGTATTTTTCTATAACCTCATCGGTTAAATCCAGCTCGGTAATACCGCTCTCTGAAATTTCATCCTTGGTGTAATTGGTTATCGGTGAATTAAGTGTCAGTGTACGAACCGTACAAGTAGCTGCCCGATGCATCAAAAATCCCACAGGATATTCAGGCTGAAGTCTGAAAAGCGGGTTATCTACAGAAATAACTGTAAGCTGCAGCTTTGTCAGGTCCTTATCCTTTTCGTTTATCTGCGGCTCAAAGCTGATGGTGATTTTTTTGCGTGCAGTGTAATCCTCGTTTTCCTTTATGAAATCATCCTTTTCATAGGTCTGAACATACATATATTGATCTTTTTGCTCGCCGTATGATATTTTCTGAAGTACGCCGTTTATCGCTATAAGGCAACCTGTTGATACATCCGTGAAAGATTCTTCCGATTTACAGCTCTGTTCTATACTGCAAGGCAATTCCATTATGCCGCCGTTATATTCAACATCCTTACTTACGTCACATAACACGTTTCCGTTTCCGAGTGAAATGAGCTTTTCCCGTGCTTTTGCGGATTTTTCCTCAGGTGTTAAATCTTCTTCGGAACGGTCATTTTGCGATGCCGATATGTCGGTGCTTTGTGAGATCTCAAAGTCTGCACTGACAAGTCCGCCCGATATAGCTTCAGGGGCTGAAGAACAGCCGGAGATGATAAGAGCAAGAAACGATGCTGTCAGAGGTTTTAAAAGTTTTTTCATGTTCATACTGACAATCTCCTAATAATTTCTTTTTTGTGATAAATTTTCTTGCCGTCCGATACAGTAAGTGTACAATACTGTTGTAATATAATCTGCAATTCTGTCGGACGTTTCAATATAACGTATGTTAGATATAGTGATATACAAGGGAAATTTTGTTGATATAACAAACGGAATTACCGTAATGAATAAATAACCTGATTTAATTATATCTCTGATATATTCCTTTGTCAAGTATTTTGATACGCATTTGTGATATTTTTCTTGTACTTTTTATTAATGTCAGAGATAAACAGGGTAACAAATTTATAGCTCGGATATTACCGCTATAAGAGTTAACTATGATTATGCGGCGGAGGGCATAGGAGAGAAGTTACAATGTATAAAAATAAAGCCGCACATCATATTGAACGATGAGCGGCTTTTATTTTTGGCACCCCCTGCGGGAATCGAACTCACAACTAACCCTTAGGAGAAGCCCCTGAACGAAATTTCTAATTTTCTCAAAATCATCAAGAATCTTTGATTTTACCGGCTTTTCAGAACGTAAACTGATGTCCGTTATCGGTTTCAAGCTATATTCAGATATTAAAACGGTAAGTCTTCTCGGTTGCACATTCTTGCCCTTCGGACGAGGAGTTTCCCTCATTCAAAGAGTGCGGTCAATTTCTGTTTAACGGTTTCTTTTTCCGGTATTTTCTGTCCCTCGGATTTCCTCGTGATAGAAATAATTCACAATCACCGGATGTCCCTGCGGAACTCTTCCGTAAGGCATTTCATTATCCACAAAGGGACAATCATACTTCTTAGCCATTTCCTCAG